>OGOG01000332.1_pt1 | contig 54590 bp, 58 predicted proteins | sample 1552581 | NCBI WGS metagenome assembly OGOG01 (sample SAMEA2580152, study PRJEB22360) | human gut metagenome | biome: human gut; feature: human-associated habitat; material: faeces | place: Denmark | collected 2008/2010 | reverse complement strand
ACAGCTATAAGCCGTGGGGGGTTGCGGGGAGGCCGCCCGCCATTACTACACATGGGATGAGGCGATGGAGGCCGCGAGGTCCGTCGGGAAGCGCTTGCCGACCCGGGAGGAATGGGAAGCATTATGCGATCTCGGCTCGACTTGGGACGACGAGCGCAAGGGCCCTTGGTTCGGGGGTAATCACGACTCGGACCACAAGGGCTCGTTATTCCTGCCTGCTGCGGGTTGGAGAGACATATATAGCGGCGAATTGCGTAGCACGCGCTTATACGGCTACTATTGGTCCTCGTCGCCGTACTACGGAGGCTGCAACAGCGCGGGCAACCTCTACTTCTACTCGGGCATCGTCAACCCGCTGAGCAACTACAATAGCGCCTTCGCCTTCAGCGTGCGGTGCGTGCGGGATAAATGACAACTTCATCCTCCAGTTGTCAAATAATAATTGACAGCTTCATCCTCCAGTTATTAAGTAATTCTTAACAACTGAAACTTTAAAAAACATTAAACACTTTAAAGAATGAGCTATGAAAAACAAAATTAACATTGAAATCACACAAGACGGCTGGACGACAGACATTCTGTTTAATGGCAAAAAGTATAGGGAACGCCACGAACGTATACCGACTGGTTCTGAATGTGTTGAAGGTGATTTTGAATCGGAAGAAGAATTGCCGGATGATATCATAGGTGCTGTTGGTGGATTTTTCTGTTTCGATTGTATGATGGCGCTTAGGCGTAATGAACTATGAAAATGATCCCTGATGCAGACATAGTTTGGGATAAAAGAGAACAATCCCGCATCGAGGCCCAAATCAAAAAGCAGCAAGAGTTGAAGCTGATCGGAAGCATGAAGAAGGTACCGGGGCACACTCTGTTCTCTTTCAACTACAAAACAGGCGAGATCAAGCCGGCCGACGTGATTCGGGAGTGTGCGATGGGCTTTGACGGATTGCCGGTCTACAAGGAGAGAATAGTGGTGGAGAAGGATTGCTACTACGAACAGGCGCTGAATGTCAAGAATTTTGTAAAACGATTGAAAAGAAAGAGCTATGAAAACACTTGAGTTGAAAGATATTTGCGGCTATATGCCGTACGGGCTAATGCAAAAGCATTATAAAAATGTTTGTCCTTTTGCCGTTGAGATTAAGTCACATATAGGTGGATATGTGTTTCTCAAAATACCTCCCAAACATGGAAAGCCTCTTCTTCGCCCGATGTCCGACCTAACCAAAGAGATCACCCACGAAGGGGAAAGGTTTGTGCCGACTTTAGCATTAGATAAATTAAATTGTTTCCCTGTATCTGATACAGAGAAGGCGTTAAGGTACTACGACAAGCTCAATGAATGGATGTTCGACTACCGGAACCTGATCTCCGCCGGACTGGCAATCGACGTGAATACCTTACCTGAAAATCCTTATGAATGATGAAAACACCAGAAGAAGCTGCCCGAGAGTATGCAAAGAAGATTTGGAAAAATGGCCGTACTTACAGAAGTAGGATAGGATATTCTGCTGAAGATTTCCTTGCCGGCCTCGCAATCGTCGGAGCAATGGCGGTTGACGCAGAAAAGGAAGGTCGATTTATCCCGGCGCAAGAGATACTCAAGGGGATTCAGAAATCTAAAACCGATAACTAACAAAAATTGTAAATCATGCGAGAGATACTTTTCAGAGGCAAGAGCCTCGACAATGGGAAATGGGAGAGCGGATACCTACTCGAAAATCAAGGTCGTACCTTCATTTACCAAGCAACGAACGATAACGGCCGCATCTCCGTCGCTGCGGTAGAAGTCGATCCGGCCACCGTCGGCCAGTACACGGGGCTAAAAGACAAGAACGGAAAGAAGGTATATGAGGCAGATATCCTTACCGACAAATTTGGAAGCATGGGAGGCGTCGAATGGAGAGACGGTGGTTTTGTCGTGAACTTCGGAGACATGGATATTTTCGATCTGTCTGATTGTTTTGGCGATTCGTATCAAATGTGGGTTATAGGCAACATCCATGATAATGCGGACCTGATAAAATAGACGAAACGAACAAGAACGGTTATCGCTGTTATACAGGAAATAACACTTATACAACTATGAACGAGAACACAGCAAAGAAATGCACTGTATGCGGAAACTATTTCACAATGGATAATTTCCGCCGTACTCACTTATCCGCTGACGGTTACGCTAATATATGCAAGGCGTGTGCCCGCAAAAGGCGGATTCAGAAGAAGTCACATATTGCCGATTTAGGGGGGGGGTAACCCCGATTTGGCTCAATTCAAACCTCGTGAACTTATAGAAGAGTTGAGATTTCGCGGTTATCATGGAGAACTGAAATTGACGCAAACGATAAAAGTTTAACAATGAAAAAGATGATGTTTAACGACCGTTACGGCCTGACACAGGCGGTGATCAGTGGTCGAAAGACGGTGACGAGACGGGTAATAAAAGATGCTTGGTGGCCGATCTATAAAATAGAGGCTGAAGGGATGAGAGGTAATATTATCAATGTGATAGCCAATAATGGGAAGCTTGTGATTGAGCGCAAGTGCCCCTACAAGATTGGAGAGATCGTGGCCGTGGCGCAGAGTTACCGCAATATATTAGACGAATTGGAGTCTAATTTTTTTAATAAGGAGCATTGGGAACATGGCGCTCAAAAGCGTGCCGAGTATGCAGGTATGATATACACTCCGGGTTATTCAAATAAAATGTACGTCCGGGCCGATATGATGCTCCACCAAATACAGATTAGAGACCTTCGGATTGAGCGCTTACAGGATATTTCGGACGAGGATTGCTTAAATGAGGGGATATTTGTCAACGAGTATATCAAAAATGGCAAGATGCGCTATCATTACGGTTTCGACGGCTTTTTACATGAGAGGGAAGGATGGTTTGCCCGAGAATGGTTTAATAAGCCCCGCGAAGCCTTCGCCTCGCTGATCGACAAGATTTCCGGCAAAGGTACATGGGAACGGAACCCTTTTGTTTGGCGCATAGAGTTTAAGTTAGTGAAATGATGAAAACAGAATTCAAAGGTACTCCGGGGCCGTGGAAACCTGATTATATAAGCGGAGTATGTGTCGGTGTTGGGAGACAGATTCAACCGGGATATATCCAAATGATAGTAAACACGATACTCCCTGAAACGGACGAAGAGTACAGGAGACAAAGGATGGAAATAGAATCCAATGCCCGCCTGATCGCTGCCGCCCCGGAAATGCTGGAAGCGTTGCAAAAACTTGTTTTCCTCCACAGTTGCGAACAGGAGGGGATTGATTCGGCTATGCCAACAAGGGGGCAATGGATGGATGCCATATCAAAGGCCGAGAAGGCAATCAATAAAGCATTGGGACGATGACGATACCGGAATAATTCCGTATATTTAGCAATGCGAAAGAATTGTGGCACACTTTTATAAGGAAGGTAATCATTAAATTAAAACGCAGAGACATGAAAACGATTCTAATGATTGCATTGATGTGGCTGGCAGCGCCGCCGACCACACAAAAACAGACCATTTATAAGGACGGTAGAAATGTCGGACGAGTGGAAATAGAGCGGGACAATATCCGTGTGTACGACGAGCAGGGGCGCCTGAAAATGAGAGGAAAGAAGCAAAAAGGGGTTATCAAGCTATACGACAAGAACGGGAAATACATAGGGCAGATAAAAGACGATGAACTATCTTTTAAGTAGTTTTGTGATTTGATTTGGAAACGATGAGATCATGGATAACGAGGATAAAATAACAATTCTATGCGAGTTACGGACAGACTTGGTCCCTGACCGGTGTATTCGGGAATTTGCCCGGAGGGATGGAGGAAACGGAATGAGTATCAAATTCTTTCTGACATCCTTGAAGGGAAGGAAAAACGGCAATGATTATGGACTGAAGATACAGACCGAGGATAATCAGACGATTTGGGTGGGAACCGGACGGCTGATTTTTAAGAATGGGAAAAAAATGATTTGATTGTGAAAATGGAGAAAGAATTAGACACGATACTTGCTACAATGCAGGTAACCAAGTCCAATGTGAAAGGAAGGCATTGGATGGTGACAGGGCACGAATACGAGGCTCTGCACAAAATGTTCGATAAGATATACAAGGTACTCGACGACGGGACGGATAAGGTGGGCGAGATATTCCGCCAGCTCAGAATGATTCCTCCGTTCAGCATGGGGTTGTGTATTTCTGAATCCAAAGTGGAAGACGAGAAATTAATCATGCCGACATGGGACATGGTAGCAAAAACACGCGATGAGATAGACAAAATCATCGCGCTCGTCCATGAAGGATGCTATGCCGATAAATTCGACCCGACTACCGAGAACGATCTGCTCAATATCACAAGCCAGTTGAGATTTTGGGTGATGCACCTGAACTCACTGTTGGGTGATATGAAAGGGAGCTCATCTATATAATTGGGTATTCCGATTTGGATAGACTTTTGATGTCGAAATAAACAAATTCCTCTCCCTTTAGTGTTTTGACTTTTTCGACAACGGCCCTGAAAATGTCCTTGTCGTTGAATCCGTACCTTTTCTGCAATATATCCTGAAAGGGCTTGATCGGATTGTCCCAGTCGGCCAAAGAAGTGGATAGCCCGAATACATAGTGTACTTCGTATGGAGGTTCGGGCAGCACTATGTCGGGCAGCTTCAATAGGCACTCCGTCGTATAGGCATCATACATGGAGGTGCGGAATCTCTTACCCTGCCATGCTCGGTTTACGGTCAGCGGTTTAACGAATATTTTCGGCATATCAGAATGTGATAAAAGAGTAACTGATTCCGGCTCCTATATAAGGTTTCACGCCTTGCGGCGTGAGGGCATATCCGGCGCTCACACCGATTCCCCAGCGCTTGGGTTTGCCGGGAACCTCGACCCGCTGGACGACCGTATTCGTCACGGTCTGCGTTTTTCGGAAAATATCGAGCGTATCGAGCGACGCGCGGAAACCGGACACGACGGCGCGGTAATCCTCCCCTTCGTATACTTTCCGGGAAATCGGGACCAGTACCGGGACTTCCACCGTATCGCCCGGGACAGGCAAAAGTACCGTATCGACACGGGTCAGGTAGCGGACTTTGGGAACGAGGACAGTTTCCCGGACCGTGTCGCGCACGACCACCGTGTCCGTCCGGTGGATCTTGACGATCTCCGGCTTCACACTCCGTCGCCCCAGCAGAAATGCGGCTGCAATAAGGGCTAAAGCTATAACAACGTTTTTCATGTTTCAGTAAAATAAAAATGCCCGAACCTATCCGCCCGGGCATAAAAAAGGCGGTAACTCCGAATATTGGAATTACCGCTTTCTACATCAAATCACAACTTCTTCACCTCCACCACCTTCGTCAAAGTGGAATCCAAAACAAATACCTCGTCATAAACCACCACATTGTCCGTGTTCTTCTTGGCCCTGTACTTGTGTCGGATCGTGTAGCCGGTGAGGTGGGGGATATAGTTAGACTTCATACTATCCGCCATCTTTGTATATGCAGCTACCCACTCACAAGCGGTGTTCCATGTATTTTCTTGTGCTCTTGTAGTATATCCATTTGTTGTAGCTTGATAAACAGTATTTTGCCATATACTGATATAATCAACTAATCTGTCATTAATCCATTGATATAATGGCTCATCCTCTACCTTAGAATAAATCGTATCCAACTTCCCCCATTCGAGAGGCTTGTACCGCCGGATATTGTCGGGATTGTATTTTAGGTATTCCATAACAATCTGCTGTTCCTTAGGGGCTTCGGAACAGCCGACAAAAAAGAAAAGAAGGAAAAAATACAACAGCTTTTTCATACGTTGAATGTTTTTTAGGGGTGAGAATTGGCCTACTATTATCTTAGATATACGAAGCGTGGGCGATCACTTCTTGACTAAGAGGTACGACCAATACCCGCCAACCAAAAGTAATGCCCACGCACAACGCAGACATCAGCTTGATTGTTTAGGGTTGGATTGTTAATTGGTCGTTTTCTTAGTCCTAAAACAATAGCTAATGCTATTCAATATGTCAATACAAACATATGAAATTTTATCTCACGCCCTGTTTTTATATATTTATGGAATCAGGCGGAGTATAACTCAAACTTATAATTTCCAGGCATTTGTTGGTGGAGTACACAAGATATTATGAACCGGGGGGCACAATGATCCCCCCGGTTCTCGGCAATTGCAATGTGTAAAATTTACACATTGCTCAGATCGGTAATTCCAATATGTCAAAGAACCTTTGCTAATGTCTACGGCAGATCGCGCCACGCTTTGGGTTTCCGGTTGTAGAGGTAGTTCAAATCCCGTTCATGGGTTTTGGCCTCTATCTCGAAAGGATTCCCTTTGTAGCCGTGGCATATCCATTGCCAGATATATCGGCAGTAATACAGAAAATATCCATGACAGTCTTTGGCTTGGGCCGCATGGATCGATTCGTGATTGACGGTAACAGCGCTCAGAGGCTTGAACTTTTTGCGCGCGAATATGACCCCGAATAGCATCATGGCCTGATATCCGGGAAACGGGATCAGGGAGTTGTAGATGATTTTCATTTCTGAATCGTGATGTAAATATCTTCGCCTCGGGAGTCGGCCTCGTCGAGAATGTCGAGCAGGCGGAACAGGGTCGCCCGGGAGTTGATAACCTGTCCTTTTACCTTGTTCTCTCCGACCAAGATGCAGCCTTCCGTGTCGGCCGGCGTGTTCCCCGAATGGATGAGTATTCCTGAAAAGTGAGGCACATCCGAAAGCAGGGGGACATTTCGTCCATCGTAGCGGGGCGAGAACTTGGGCGATTGGGTCATCACGATCCGATAGCGACCGTAAGGGATAGCCGTCTTGCCGTATATCTTGACTTCCTGACCGTCGAATACGCCATTGGCGTTGGCATCCCGGTCGGCATCTTCCAAAGTGTCGCACTCGAAGGATGCCGACGGGATGCTTAAACGCCCGATGGTATAGGTGGGCGCGAAATAGATTCGCCTGAGAGATAGAAGCATGGCTATTTCAGAACACCGGCAGTTTTCAGAGCGGTTGCCAGCAGGACCAGATTGGCCTGCACGTTTTCGGCCGTGTCCGATGCTCCCCATGAGGGCGTGGCCTGCGGTGTAACCAGTTTGGCGGTAACGTCCGACGCGAGTTTTGCCAAAGTGACTTTTGCGCTCCCGATAGTCGGGTTCGGGTAGGTCCCTGCCAAATCACCGCCAGCAGAACCGGACGGAGGCAGGGAGCTCGGGATATCCGGAATAACTCCTTCTGCCAACTTTGCAGCGGTCACAGCTCCGTCGGCAATTTTTTCGGTCGTTACTTTCCCTGTGCCAATAGTCGGATTAGGATAAGTCCCGGCAAGATCACCTCCGGCAGCGCCGCTCGGAGCTATGCCGCCGCCTTCGATGGACTTGAAGTTTTCGTTGATTTTGTTTGCCATCCTGTCGATGCTCGGGATAGGAGGCAGATCGGATTTGGTGATTTTCTTAACCATAGCAATAAAGTTTAATTAGTGTGAGAGCCAATATATCTGGGCAAAATGTACTGAATGTTTCTTGAGATTACGTGCAATTTGCTTCTGAGAAAAGATTCTGAGATGCTGGAATCTTTTCTCAGTTCGCAAACAATAGAGCCGACCCAGTCGTGCTGGTTGTCGCTCATACGGTATATCCCTAATATGGAGCTGCCGTGAGAGGAAAAGAGCGAACGGGCATACATATCGTCCATTTGCGTCTCGATGTCGGATATGTGGATGTACAGATTCCGGTTCAGGTCCGCACAGAATTTAGGCATGTCCGACATGCTTATGTCATGGATATATTGTTTCATCCCGTCGATGCCTTTACGCTTCACCTCGAAGTAGATCGAAACGTAAGCCTCGTTACCCAGCGGGTGAGGCTGGATAATATATACCCTGTCGGCATCCAGCGTGTACAGTATGTCCCACAGTTCGCCGAACACGATTGCCGAATTGTCTACCCGACGCAGGGAAGTTTCCGACATATCCTGCTTTATTTGGGATATCTTTAGGTCGGTCATCTTGTCCCGTCGGTACTGGTTGTATTTGAACCATGCGGTTATGATGGTGCCGATGGCCGCTATGATCGCTGCGATGTATTCCATTGTGCTGATTGTTATACCACTTTGCCGTAGGTTATCTCTACCAAATAATCGACTTGTTCCTGAACTGATGCCGAACCGCCTGTGAAATTGGCCATAACTTGGTATATCGATGACGGATTGACATAGGTAAAAAATGTATAGTTATTATTACTTTGGCTGTTAACGGGCACGATAGCCAAAGTCGCTTTGGTGGAATAGTTCGTGAACTTAGCGTACCCGCGAAAAGCGATAGGCGCATATTGGGAGTACGTTCCCGGGAATTGAGTCGAGGCATAGTTGTCCAGTACAACAGTCGCAGGCCCTAATTTATTGGTATACGATCCTTTGACGAGCTTCTTGACAACGGGCGCATCGTTGAAATGTGTCGCGTCTAATTGTTGTTCAAAATAGACGTTCTGTCCGAAATCGCTGTTTTCCGCAAAGCAACTCCACGGGGAGAATGTGGATGCTGAAGCTGTATTGGAAGTACGATAGAAAGAAGGGCCGGCATATGATGTCGAGTAGAAAATGGTAACGAACTGTATGATTTTATCGGTAAGTACTATTTGAAGTCCTCCGCCTCCTTGAGGCATAGGAGCGTTCGTCGTCGATGCGGCAAATTGGAAAAAGCACGTACCCTCTGAAATAAGCGTATTCAGGTTAGTGGTATTAACTTTCTTCGTACTTCCATTCTCCACAGCCGAATCGACATACCCTTTTGTAGCCGGGTTGTATTCCCCGGTCGGCACGTAGACCGTTGTATTCTCTTTCGACAAATAATCGGCTGGATTGAAGTTACCCGAGTCCCAAATCTGGCTCCAACTGGACCACGTTGTACCGTTTCGACCTCTTGTCCACCACTTGTCGCCTGCATAGCAGAACTGTTTGCGGAAATCGGGGTTATTGCCATAAGCGATAGTAAATCCATTGCACCAACTATCTGCAACCGGAGCGTTCGCCGCGTTGTGTGCGCCGACAAAGAAGGCATTGTTCGGGGCATTGTTCAAATCCGAGAGCTGAGCGGCGCTGAACCCGAATTTGTCGTCCGGATTGAAATCATTGGATTTCCATACTTTAAGCCAGTCGCTCCAAGATTTCAGACTTTGCCGGAAACGGACAAAAACGGACGGATTGACATTGCCCGCAGAATATCCTAAGGCCAACTGTATCCAATTTCCTGATCTCCCGGCTCCTTCGACGACAATGACGCTGCCGTAAGAAGTAGGCGTGTTCTGCGTAGTTGCATCGTAGGTATAGAATCCGTAAGTCGTGGCGTTATTCAAGTTAGCAATAGCACCCCGGTTCACAATATACTGTTCAGCCAGTTTTGCGGCTGTCACGGCACCGTCGGCGATCTTTGCGGTTGTCACTTTCCCGGTGCCGATAGTCGGGTTAGGATAGGTCCCGGTCAAATCGCCGCCAGCAGCGCCGGACGGAGGCAGGGAGCTCGGAACATCCGGAATAACCCCGTCTGCGATCTTTGCGGCTGTCACGGCTCCGTCGGCGATCTTTGCGGTTGTCACTTTCCCGGTGCCGATAGTCGGGTTAGGATAGGTCCCGGTCAAATCGCCGCCAGCAGCGCCGGACGGAGGCAGGGAGCTCGGAACATCCGGAATAACCCCGTCTGCGATCTTTGCGGCTGTCACGGCACCGTCGGCGATCATATCGGTAGTTATGGGCGGAATACCTTGCGCGGCATTCTTGAGCTCGGCGACATAGTCGTCGGTCAGTGGCTCCGAGGTAATCAGGTCGTCGCCCGTGGATGTGCTGTTGGCGATAAACGTATATTCGACATACGCATTGAATGTGGAGCCGTTCTCCAATATGCGCGGCGTGGTCTGCTGAACGACCGAGTGCAGATAGGTATTGGCAGGAATGACATCCCCCGCAGCATAGGAATATAGCTGCTTGTTATGGAGTACGATGCCGGGAGTATATCCGCCTTCCGTTTTGTCGAAGCCGTAGATAATGGCCGTAGTCTTTCCGAACATATTGATCGCGGCTTTGAGCTCGACTATGTTCTGAGACAGAACGGCCAGATCGGTAATGAACACGGGGTTGCCGATATTTTCGGCGTATTGCATTTCGCGTATGGGTTTCAGAGCCATGATGGGTAGGTTTATATGTAGTCGAACTTCATTACGATATGGTAGGTGAACGTGGCCTGCCGGCCTGAAGAGGTGGTTATGTTCATGTATAGCTTGTCGTTCTTCTCATACGTGTAGGCCGTAATCTCCATATTGGTCTCGCCCACATACTTGGACATTCCGCCGGTGAGTGGGATTTCCATGCCGATAATAGTGCCGGTTCCCGACGCGTTATCCTCATATTGGCCGGTCAGATATCCTTCTATGCCGATCAGATGCTTCCCGGTCATGTCGTCCACGAGTTCGACGGTACCCAAAGTAGTTACGTTGAAAGCCGCGGCCGACTTATACTGGTAAAAGACAGGTCTGCCGTTGAATTTTCGGGTAAGAGACTGGGTGGGAGAAGCGAAATTGTTCGGGAAAAATTCTGCGACGCATTGCCATGTACTCCAGCCGCCCAAGGGATAGCCGCGCATATTTCTGATAAACAAAGGCGGGGTGGTGGTAGCCCACGAGGCTCCGAAGGGCCAACTTACCGGCATGGCGATTTGGGTAACACCCGAAGGGGTTACGTCGAAACTGTTTGAAAAGGTAATCCCGACAAAGTCACAGGTGGCCAGCGGAGGCGTATTCTCCGAGCCGGAAGGAGCATAGAATAAGCGGTTATGTAGAGCGCTGTTGCAGTCGCTCACTTTGGTAATCATCCCGTTCAGAATATCTCCCGGCACATCGGGGTCCAATTTCTCCGAGGTCACGGCCTCGTCGGCAATCTTGTCGGTTGTCACTTTCCCGGTGCCGATAGTCGGGTTGGGATAAGTCCCGGTCAGATCGCCGCCGGCAGGACCGGTTGGCGGGGTAGCTCCCGGGATAACGCCGTCGGCTAATTTGGCCGATGTAACCGATTTGTCCTTGAGCATGTCGGTTGCGATCATCTGAGGGCCGATAGGAGCGCTTTTGAGCTTCATCACATAGTCGTCGGTCAGTGGCTCCGAGGTAATCAGATCGTCGCCCGTGTCCACATCGTTGGCGACAAATTCGTAGCGCTTGAAGGCGTTATATATTACGCCGTTTTCAGCCACTCGTTCTCCGTACAGTATTTCCCGGCTGTGCAGGTACGACCCGGCGGGGATGCTCTCACCGGGGTAGGAGTACATGACACCTTTATATAATATGATACCGGGAGTATACGAGCCGTCCTCGTTCTTGTCGAAGCCGTGCAGTATGGCGATATTCTGGCCGAACAGATTGATCGCGGCTTTCAGGTAGTTTATCTGACGCGGCAGATTGGACAGGTCCGTGATGAACACGGGATTGCCCGTGCCGTCCTGAAATAGCATATCGTAAATGGGGTCGAGTGCCATGTCAATATGTTTTAATGGTGTATTTGATTCCGTATATTATGAGCGAGTTAAGCGTTGCGAGGAAGTCCCACCACACATCGGACATGGGCGCGTCGTTCGTTTGGATAGTCCCGTCCGACAGATTCTGGAAGTACATCTGGCCGTTGCCGACGAGTCCGAATCCCTGCGTCGTGCCGTATATGGTATGGTAGGAGCCTTTCTCTATTCCCTCTATTTCCTGCATGCTCCACGTGTTTCCGTTGTCTTTGCTGACGAACATAGAGCGGTAGAAGGGAAATGTGCGGAACGACCCGTCCTGCGGAACGTAGGCAACGGACTTGCATACGTATTCCGGCAGAATGGGAGAGGACGAGGCGACAGGCTCGTAGTCAGGGGATGCCGCATAGGCCGATCCCTTGCCGACGAATACGAGACGAGTCCCCGTAGAATCGGCTGCGCAATCGTAATACAGTCCATAGGGGAGCGATTTGACGGACGAGTTGACGATTTGGTAGTTATTGTCAAGCTCGACGAGCTCCATTTGGGAAGCGTTCATAAAAACGAATCCGTCTTTGTACGGGCACAGCGATGTATAGGATGAGCCGATTCCTTCGAGCGGTTTCCAAGTTTGAGTCCCGTTCAGAAGGTCCAGATACATCGCCATCGGTTGCAGCCCGTCCCCAATGGCAATGGCGTAGTGGTTGTCTATCGACACATTCGACAGGTAGCTGCCGACGACTTTCGTGTAGTCCCCTTCCGGAAAATCGACCGCCTTCCATGTCTCGCCCATATCGAAGGATATGGCTGAAATGCCGTCTCCTACGGCGATAATGGGCCGGGTTTGGTCCGATCCTTTGATTGAGTAGGTAATACTCTTGTAGAGCGCCGTATCGCTCGCGTTGTTGGGCAGAACGACCGTTTTATAGGATAGCCAGTTGTTATTGGTTATGTAGGCGGTCTTGTCGCTTATGGCGATAGTAGGTCCTCCCGAGACGGATACGGCGTTATAGATGACAGCTCCGCTGTACTGAAGCTCGACGGGAACGCTGACGATAGTCTCGTTGGACGTAGCGCCCTGAAATCCCCAGTAGACCGGGGCGTTTTCGCTTCCTTCGGTATACAGGTACACTTGTTTCGACTCATCATCGGGGTACGAATCGTACAGGTACATCTGGTTCAGGCTCGAATTGGAGATGATGATCTCTCCGTATTGCCCGAAAAGATGATTGAGGACATTGGAAACGTTGCTGATGTTCGGTTCGCACGATGCGATCATGTAATACTTCCGCCTCAGCGCGTCGTATTCGTTCCATTTGGGTTGCAGCGGATAAAGGCATGCCAGCAGGAACTTGTACATCTGATTGAGGGCCGGCAGCGTCTTTTCGTCCCCGTATGTGACGGCATAATTGGGCCGGAGTATCTGATAAATCAGATTGGGTATATCGACAGCTCTGAATTTCATACTACACCGATTCGAAGATGGTTATGGGACTATCCGCCGTAAAGTCGGAAATATTGTCGTTGAAATTGAAATATCCGGCGTACAGGTAGATGATTCCCTGATAGGGGTTGGATGCCACGTCGTCCGGAACATACGGGACGTACTTGCCCTCGCCTTCGGATGTGTCCCACCGGTTGATGGTAACGCCGTCGAAAAAGGCGTCCCTTACGCCCGTAATATCCTTGATGGCCGACTCGATGTCATTGATATAAAGAGCCGAGCGATTGAGGCGCTGCATCTGGAACTGGTCGAGCAGCGCTTTGATGTTATCCTGAATGGCTATCAGGTTGTAGTCGCGCGAGTATCTGACGTACAGGTGAGCGCAGTCGAACCGGTCGGGGACCTGACTAAACACAGTCACAGCGATACCCACCGGCTCCCAGTTTTTCATGTAGCCTTTGAATGCGTCGAGTTGCTGCGTCGTGAGCGGAATCAGGTTGTTGTCCGAATCCGTCGTGGCTACTTTCAGATATATTTCCCCGTTATCCGGGACGGATGTATACACCTGCTTGATAATCTGTTTGCTGGTGTCTATCTCGGCATATCCCATCGCTAATGTTTCGTCGTTCACTACGACCAAATCGTCTCCCTCCTGATAGGCAAGCGCCTTGTCGATGTAGTATTGCTGGCCCATGACGCGCAGCGAGCGGGCGGCCGTCTCTATGATGGTATTCGAGCGGCCGATTTCTCCGGTCAGGATGTCGATGATCGTGGAGAATACGTCTACGAACCGGGTCCAGATTGCCGAGGCGCTGGAGTTGAGATTCGGCAGGATATTGGCCAGATAGGCTTTTATCTGATTAGCTGTTTGACTTGCCATTTTGGGTCATTGTATTTACGAGGTTATTGATCTGATTTTGCAAATCTTCTTCCGACAGGCGGGTGGAATAGAACGGATATTGACCGGCCCACAATACGCAGGCATTGTTGACGATAGGTATGCCCGTTATGTCGAGCTGAGTCCCGAAAGGTATCTCGGCGGTATAGCTTTCTATGCCGTTTAGCTCCATGAGCTTGTCGAGCACGACGATAGACCCCGATACGTTGTAGCATATATCGTAGATAGTCTGGAATGCCTGAACCTGATAGGATGCCATAGCTTGTTATTCGTTATAGATGACCGATCCGTCCGTGGAGAATATGTTTTGCCAGCCCGAGCGGATCGTTTTCTCGTCTACGTATTTGGCCCCGTCTTCATATATCTGCCCGATCCCTTCGGTAAGGAGCAGATCGAAGTCCCCCGGAGCCAGATTGGGATATAGCTCGTCGAGGGCCACGCCGATGTGCGCCTTCGTGATGTTCACGGCACGCTTGATAAGGATCAGAGCGCCGTTTTGGTTCGAGCACCGATCCGTCATGGCGAAATCGCCGTCGGCGATGACAATGTCGTTTACCTTAGTGTCCCATCGTATGTCTTTCATTGTACTATGTCTTCGTTTTGGTATTCATCGTCGGAGAATTGAGAGAAGGAGCCCGTGAATCCGGGAGTAGGGGAGCTTGTCGGTCCGCCTCCGGATGGGGCTGTATGCGTGTGGGAGTTGACGAACTCTTTCAGGCTGTCTATTTCCCCCACCAGTTTGTTCAGCCGGGCAGTCAGTTCTCCGATAACCACCGTAGGGCCTTTCTCCCCTCCGTTCAGGGTGACGAGCGGATTTTCTCCCGAGGAATCCAGCGCGACGGAAGCCGATCCGACGGTCAGGGACAATAACCCGTTCCGCATTTCCATACTGGCATCTCCTCTTTGGGCCGATATGTTGGATGCGTCGATTGTGATGACATCCGTCGCTCCTTCGTTCCCGAAATTGTATTTGACGACAATCTTGTCGAGATGGGTAAAGGAAACGACGAACGGGAGCTCCGGCCGGTTCTCCACGAATCCGAGCACCACCGTAGAGCCGACGGTGGGGATAAAAAGAATGCCATTGTCCCCATTCACGACAATGTCAAGACTTATGTCGCTGATCGTATTGTCATTGTCTACAATGGCATTCAGGGTTCTGTTATCCTCGTCTACGCTGTCGACGGTAGCATACACGAGGGATACCGATTCGGCCATCGTGAATCGACGGTCGAGCAGTCGCCCTATTTCTGCGACGCGGGCTGAAAAGGTCTCGTTACGCTTTCTCATAGTAGAACATTTCGTCGGTAACGCTCAGGATATTATGGTAGCCTGAGTCGTCGCAGTTCAGTTCCGTCCCGATCACATAGTAGTTGCTGCTCAGTTCGGGAAACAAGGTGTCTTCATATTCGATGAAATCCCACAGCGAGACGAACGGATATAGCAGCGTGGTGATAGAGCCTTTGTTTCGGTTTCCCTTGAGCCGAGCCAGCGCCGCGTCGGCTATCGTTTCCAGTTGCTCCTGTTTCCGGGCCGGAGAGAAGGGAAGGCGGACCGGCTCTCCTTTGGTTTCATCTCCGCGGGTAACCTGTATCTTGTTGCCTTTTTCGTCATATCCGTTGATCTCGACGTAGTAATCGGTAAAGAGGCCGTCTTCGGGCGTAATGTCCCTGTTGATGACGTTCAGCCGGGTGCTCAGCTTGATTGTCGGTCGGCCCGTATTGGTCGCTCCTGTCCCTACATAGACTTTCCCCGTATTGCTGACTTGGCCGTACAGCACATATTCCTCTGCGAAACGGGAGATAGCCTCATAGGGCGCTATGGCCTTCCAGACGTTCAGCGTGAATTCCACGTCGGCGCTTTCCGATTCGGCTACGGACAGGGACGGAAACTCTCCGGTCAGCCCGGCTTCTTTGCGGAATTTGGCGAAAGCGTCGTTGGCAATCGGGACGACTTCGTTCATAACCTCCTTTAAAGGAGTCATTTTCGACCAGCTTTTATTGACTTGCCCAAACTTGAGAATAAACGAATTGTCCTCGCATTTGATCGTGGTGGGGAAACCGCTCACCACTTTTCTGATAAACCCGGAGAACGCGAGAATCTTGGGGAACGTATGCTGCAAGGTCGTATTGTCCTTATACCACACGTAGACCTCGATACGGGCTCCCGTCGCAAGCTGGGCTCCGTCTACGCCGATTCGCAGGCTGTCTGCCACGGGGCGCTGCTTGTCGGTGACGGAAATGGTGTAGAGCGGTATTTTGATCTCTGCCGTAGCTCCTATGACATCCCTGCTGTTGCTTACGTTGAATGACGAGAAATGGCCGAGAGAGAATCCCTCGACGATCACTTCGTTGCCGCATTCAAAGTAGTTTCCGGTCATGGCAGTAATGGTTATCCGTTCACGGCAAAGCCGGTATCGGTCGTTACGACATTGGCCGCATCTTCCGATATGACATTCGAGGTAACGTCCACTTCGATCAACTGCATGCGTATCTCGGTAAGCAGCGACCCGGCTTGTGGCGACACGTCGTATTCGGACATATACACGTAGTTGACATGCAGGTTTTGGTTGATGAACGTATTGACGATCCGGAACACGTCCTGATTCTCGAAAAGATCGTTGAACATGCTCGAAAGGTTCTCCAATTCCAGCTTGTATGGGTCGCCTTCGGTATCGTTGACCGTACTTTCGTAGGCCGCGAACAGGTTGGACGTAGCCGGGGACAGCTGCTTGGTCTGCACCTGAATATTCACCGATATGATCTTCGGCTCTTTGTATACCCGCTCGAATATGACGGGTCCGTCCACCAACTGGGACGATGCCGTGTGTTTCTTGGCATTGACCGAATAGGTGAACGAGAGGGGCAGAAAGTAGTCGCCGCACTTGAAATAGTAGTCCTGATTCGGGTCGTACCTGCCCAAAGAGACTCCGCCGGCGGAATAGCGGTCGTTCCGTGACACGAAGGGGGAGTTTACCGTGACGGCCACATTGCCCATTTCGTCGTAAGAGTAGGCAGCGCCGCCGCGCAGTAGCTGTTTGGCGATCCCCGCTTCGGCCATGACGATCTTATAGCCCCGCTGGGCCGCGTTGTACGCATCCTCGACATAGTTGCCCATGGTCTGATAGCCTCTGCCGATCAGGCCGTTGTCTATGCGGCTGATAACCGAATCGACCCCCGAGCTGAGCAGGCCGCCTCCCGATATGGATGTATATTTGTTTCTGCTCATATCATGCGGGTTGAATTGTTTAGCGCAATGGTAAGGCCGCGCACGATCATGTCCTCTATGGCGGGTTCCAACTGTTGCTTTATGTCCTCCACGTCGTTTGCGTTGATCGTCGTGGGCATGCTGACTATCTCGCGGTTAAAGTTGATGACGAGCGCCCGGGTCGTGCCGGACATGCCCCGAATGGTTTGGGCATCGGACGCTCCGACCGACTGGGTGTCGAAAGAATCGGTTAGAGATTTGATAGAATCATCAGAGGTATTATAATTTTTAAATTGTTTTATAATACTTTGCGTTCTATCTAATACCTCTTGAGCATGTTTATCTACCGCAGAAATAGTATTTTTGTGAGAAGACAAAGATATTGGCATACCTAATGGTCCTCCGCCGACATACATATTTTTAGAATTACGTCCAGCTATCTCAACACCTTTTGCAATATCTATCCCCACCCCGGGAAAAGCTAATCCGATCTGCTTAATTCCTATAGTAGGAGCTTCGCTTGCTAAATCTAAATTAGCGCGTCGTAGTCTGCTGAGCATAGCCCTATCAGATGGGTCTTTAATAATATTAGCTATATCTGTGACTATCCCGATATTTTTGGGAGATTTTGGATTAGCTAAAATTGAATCGAAAAGTTGCTTTCTTTCAGAAGCGGGAATACCAGAATCTGCAATAAACTGATTCAAATATGTCCTAAATGAAGGATCGGCGATAGTATCGTCAATTAAATTTTCCTTTTCCCTATTTACTGTTGCTTTACTCTGATCGATAATACTACCGGTAATAATGGCTGCCACCTTCAGTTGCAACGGTCCTTTCCCGAAAAGTGCGTGTATTCCGCCGGCAGTGGTCCACGGATTCTCCGCCGTCCATGAGCCCACGTTGATTGCCGCATTACCGAATTTGGCAGCGGCTCCCAGTAATGTTTTCGAGGCTTCCAGAAAGTTATTGATAATTGAATCGACATTGTTTAAGTTCTGCTCCGAGAAAAATTTCTCGGCCGCCTCTCCTAATATATCGTAGAGTTTTGTGTTTGCGTCGGCCATTCTTTCGGCGACCGGCTCGAAAAGTTTCTCTAACTTCAGGAAGAAATTCTCCCGATTGAGGGCTATTTGCCCCCGGGCCATAGCCACCGGGGAAATCTTGACCGTTTTGTTGAATTCCTCCAGCGCACGGAAGAACGCTTGGGGATTCGACCGGACGAAGGCGTATATATCCTCGTTGCTGCCCGCCTTTCTCCGCTCGTCTTGGAGAAATTTCCCGATAAGCGGTACGCTCTTGATGAGCTCCTTGATGTCGATCCCCTGCCATGAAGTGAGTATCTGCTGCATGTTCAGGCCGACGACGCCCATATCTCTATTACTGGTATGTGCTAACTTGGCTGTGATATTGGCCAAATAGGATGCTTGCTCCTGCGACAATAATGTGCCTCCTACGTTCAGGCCGGTCAGGGTCGATATAAGGTCCAGCGTTCCCACGCGGGAGGAACCGGTCGATACGGCGATGTCGCTGGCCGCCCGGAAGGCGTCGTCGTAGCCTTCCCCGAGCGAGTGCCGCGCCATGTTGTACCGCATGTTGTTCGCGGCAGCCTCCTGCATGCTTTGGCTTTTCAGTGTGCGCATGCCGGCCCAGTAGCCGAGACCGCCGGCCAAAGCGGGTATTCCTTGTCCTATGAGGGCGCTTTTCCCGATACTGCCTGCCGTGCCTATGGCGGGTACGGCGGCTCCTACGGTACGCGAAAAGCTGGATACGACCTTGACCGCATTCGCAAAATTTTCGCGCATGCCGTACAGCGTAAGGCAGTTTCGAAGGAAATCGCTGGAAAATTTGTTGAATACTTTTGCGGAGCGGTCGAAGTTCCTCAGGAAGTCTTTGTCATTAAAGCCACGGTGTCGCTTCAAAAAGGAGTTAGCCCATGAAACCCTTTTTTGCCATTGAGGTCTAATATGGGGATACCGCTTGAATAAATCTTCTTCAGATATCTCGCCGGTCTTTTTTAGCCTCCGCGTTCTCGATCCGGCAGAAGCGTTTCGGGACACTTTGCCGAGCTCGCTGTTCAGGATACGGCTCTTGGCGATAGCCGAATCGAGAACGCTATTCATATTGCCCTCTAAATTGAGGACCACAGAATATACGGGAGACGCCATAGTTACTTTTTCTGGTTAAAAGGAGCCCAATCGAAATGATATATCATGTACAGAGCGGCATAGAACATGCTATCGATCTGATCGGCTGAAAACTTGCCGACTATCTCCGAAAAGGGCTCGTGTAAATACCGGGAAATAACCGCTTTCTTTATCAGATACGGGTCTTTTTTGGTAAACTCCGAGATTATTTCGTCGATTTTTCTTTCCGGCTCAGGTTTTCGGCTTTTCTTATCATTTTTTGGACGAAACCCAAGCCCGATAGAAAATTTTCTATATCCTCCGCTACGGCTTCGGATTGGAATATGTCCAAGCAGCAGCCCATATCTTTGACGATGGACTCCCGCAGCTTGTCGTCCTTGATGACGCACTTGCAGAACTCGACGGACAGAGTCCCGAGCTGGTCCAGATGCTCGTATCCTTCGAGGATTTTCAGCGCGACGGCCATATGGGCCGGATTGGTGCGTTGCAGGTGCAGGATTTCGACGTCCACCTCGGTGGGCTTTTCGGTCATGTTCCCCTCTACGTCGGGGACCCAGCTAAAGTAGCTTGTTTTTACGGTGTAAGTTAGCGACATAGTTTTAAAAATTTGGGGACCCCGAGGGGTCCCCGGTTGAGACATGAAGCGAAAAACGGATGTTAAACCGTAATGGGAGATACGTCTCGTTTAATACCCGTTCCTCGGAGAGAGATAGTGACGAGAGTCTGCGGATCGTTGGCGTCCACGTCGCCGCTGACATCCGATACCCGGCAGTTCAGGAAGTTGACGATAGCCGACTTGGGCGTTCCTGCGTTTTTGAGCGCGTAGGCGCACGTCAAGGTAAATCCGGCGACTTCCAGCATGGAGGCGTACAGTTGGCCCGCCGGTGCGGCAGCGTTGATCGCGTCCATCAGCGCGTTATACTCTCCGCTCTGCATCGTGACCGAGGCGGTGTACGTGGCATTGAGCGCGACGATTCCGATGGGGTCTACGTGACTGATAGCGAATATGTCCTGCACGCTCTGGGAGTTGGCCCAGTTGAGCCGCGACCCCGTATCGAGTTTCATGCTCGGAATGCCGCTGAAAGTCATGTTTATCTGTACGTCGCTGCTCGGAACGATATACTCACTTAAATTAGGCATAGTCTTTAGATTAGAGAGATGAAACGAACATGACGGTAATAAACGCTTCCCTCATAGGAGCGTTCGGGAGAATCTCGACGGTTACTTCGAGGGCCCGCGACTGTACGAAATTGCCGTCTTTGGCCTCGAAATCCACGTTGATCTGCGATGCGTCGCCCCGGTTGATATACGGGTCGATATACAGGCTTCTCAGATTGGCCAGCGTGCCGGATTTGAACGCCGCGTTGATCGTACCGTTGCTCTGTACGGGGATATTGACGTTCAGCAGCTTCGTAAAGAAGGTGTCGCAGTCGTCGCACACGGCGTTCGCCACGCGGACGAAATCGATGCTCGACAGAGCATTGGCGGCCGAGTTCATCGTCGCGCCGTCGTTGTAGCAGATACCTACGTCATTGCGCCGGAGCGTGAACAGGTATTGTTTCGCGCCCAGATCGTTCGTCTGCGTGCGCGTAAGGAGCGTAACAGGCGTATTGACAGGCGTGTTGGACGCGGAATCTACGAGATAGTCGGCGGTCGTTACGCTGCCCATCGATACGTTCCCGATGGACGTGGCCAGATTGCGGGCCGATACGATACCGCCGGAGCGTCCGACAGAGGCGTTCCGCGTCTTGGTCGAGGTAACGATCTGCAACGCGACGCGAGGGGCGTTGTATTCCGATACGTCGGGAAGATCGGAGATGTCCGATACTACGGCGGCATCGAGAATGCCGACCGCGCGGATGCCTTCGCCGAACAGAGTTTCGAGAGCCGACTCGAAATTCGTGCAGCAGGTGATAGTGTCTTCCGACAATCCGCCTTCGGTCGGCGTATCCTGACCTTCTGCCTGAGCGACCATGATGATGCGCGGGCGGTTGTTCTCCAGCGTTTCCATAGTCGAGCGGACGGCCGTCAGGAAGTCGGGGGCTTGCAGAAAATTCGACGTCTGCGCGTAGGTCGTCTTGTCGTAGACGTAAATCCACAGTTTCGTTCCGGCGTCGGCCTTGTCGTAGAACTCCTTGATATTGAAGTACAGGGGCGTTTTGTTCGTCGTGTCGTACTCTTCGTTGATCCCGAGGTTGACGGCATCCTCTAAGCCGGTGAGCATATAGGAGGTACCCACTTCGAGAGTAACGCCGCCGGGTCCGGGGGCTTTGCCTTTAGCGCCCGGCGCGAAAAGCATCGACACGCTGTTATCCTGAGCCGTTCCGCCGAGGGCGGTATCGACGAGCTCGGTATATATGCCAGTTTGTGCCATTTTCGGTTGTGTGAAATGATCTAATCTTCTTTCTTTTGAGCATTCGCGCCCGCCTTCTTCTTACGGCGTGATTCGAGTATCTCGGCTGCGCTTTCCAGACTCATATCCGGCTTTTCGGCCTTCTTGGGCGGCAGCGCCTGCTTGTCCTCGTAGGCGCGGAGCATGTTTTCGAATTCCTCGTTGGAAACGGGCTCCTTGCCTTTCTCTACCTTGCAATAGCGGCAGCGGCCTCTAAGGGCCAATGCGGTTTTGTACCGGTCTTTGGCCGATGCCTCGTTCCGATACACGTTGCCGTCTTCGCAGCAGTAGAGCGTGCCGTATTTGGCGGTTGCGATAATGAGGTTCTGATAATATCTGTCGGAAAAGTTTACCATAGCTGTAACGTATTTACGAATGGGTGTAAAAGAAGGGGCGGCTGTGCGGAGGGTCGTGTATGACATGTGACCCGGACATGATGTTTTTTAGGGAACTGTCCGCGTCAGCCGCCCCTGTTGATTACGCGCTTACGGCAGGAATGATGATGCCGATACCGAGCCCGCCTTTACGAGCGGCACCGGCTCCCGAACGAATATCCATAGACATAACCCAAGAATAGTCGTTGGGATTCTGTACCATGTGTACGTTCGTGTTGCCCTGCGCGATGATGGCCTCGCCGGGGATGAAGCCCAAAGCGATGTCGTAGGCCGTAGCGGCCAGCACGGGCGGCGTGTAGGACGGAATCGTACCGTCTGCGTTCACCTTGCCGTCGCAATAGAGCTCTGCATCCACCACCTTGCTCGATGCGGTGTCGTATGCGGCGACAGTGGAGCGCGGCATAGCCTCGAAGCCGCTGTACTGAACGGTCATAGGACCTACGCGGCCCGTCTGCTTCGACAGGATCGAGGTGATGAGCGGGTCGTTCTGAAGCTGCTCGAAGTACGCGGCGGCCATCACCATGACGGCCTCGTTGTAGTCCATCGTGTAGTTCTGGTTGATGAATCCCTTTTGCATCTGGGTGATGTTCTTGAGGGCGAACTCCAGAAGCGTACCGGTCGCGGCGTCGTTGATGGGGAACGTCGAGGCATCGACGGCGAAGGTATCGGGACCCGACATGGGAACCTTTACCGATGCGGCCTCGGCGAACATCTGCAACCAATAGTTGTGGATTTTGTTCACCACGACGCGCATAGCCTCGCTCTGTCCGGTCGCGCGGTTGTTGTATGCCAGTACGTCCGTCGTTGCGGGCTGCCATCCGATGGGTTCCATCGAGAATACCTTCTCCGCCAAAGCGACCGGAATATCCTCGTAGTACGAGGTTTTCGCGTTCAGCGGAGCGCGGCTTCCCACGTACACTTTCGGATTCATCGCCGAGTTGATCCAGATGACGCCGGCATGGCTGTCGCCCGATACGCGCATACATCTGTCGGCCCAACTGTTTTCGGGCAACAGAACGCGGTAGAACAGCGAGAGCCACGTAATCTTCGCCAGATCGGGCGACGTTTCGAGGAAGTCGATGGAATTCTCGCCGATATTGAGCTTATCCAGCGTCTTGCTGAAAACTTCCTTCGGGCCGTCGGCGTTCTGGAAAGTTACATTGCCCATAAAGGACATGAATCCGGGGTCGTTAGCCATCAGGGCCGAATACTCCCGGACGAACTCGACCGGCGTAGCGTTTTCCGGACGGCGCAGCTCCTTCGACGGAACGGCGGACAGCTTCTGAATCTGACGGAACTTGTATTGACCTTCGTCGCTCCGCAGATAGTCGTTGACAGATTTGAATGCGGTCATCTTGATTTTCGGTGTTTTTTCGTGAATGTTGAAGATTCTGGGCTCGGGCTGTGCCGAAAGTTCTTCCTTTCCTTCGGGTGCCTTTTGCGCCTCCTGCTCGGTTTCCGTCTTCTCCGTCTCGGGAGCTTCCGCAGCCTCCGGGGCTTTCAAAGACTCGGCCTCGGGCTGTGCCTGCGCTTCTTCCTTGCGATCGTTGAGCATTGACGTAATGGCCGAAAGGGACGAGAGGACGCGGGACATAAAGCCCTTATGCTCCGCACTCGGTTCCTCCGGGGCGGCCTCTACGGATTCGGGAGACTTCAGGGCTTCCTCCTTGACTTCCGTTTCGGGTTTGTTGTTTGCTTCCATGTTTTCTTTGAATTTGTTAATGGTAGAAATTTGATAGGCCGACAAAGAATCGGGCTCGATCAGTTTGTCGTCCACATCGTTGAACGATACGGAGAGCGTCGATTTGTCGGACGTCCTCTGTGCGATAGCGTTCGGATTGGCCGGGACAGCTACCAGAGACACTTCCCACACGTCGAACTGCACGGCGTACACTACGCCCTCGCGCTTGACTTTGGTGGCCAGACCGCTGATGGATACGGCATTGTAGAATCCCTCGTTGTAGAGTTTTTCCTTCTCCCGGCCTTCTTCCGTGTCGGCGAATACGAGGTCTCCGTACCAAGCATTATCCTCGAACCGGATATTGTCTATGCGGCCGATGGGCTGCTTGTCGTCCTCGTGCTCCAGCATCAGGACGGGATTCTTGCGATACTCGTCCCAATTCACGCCGTCGTTCAGGGTAATATACCCTTTTCGGTTCATCGTCTCGTCGGACAGGATTTGCCTAATCATGTTCGAACCAAATTTATCTGCTTGGAATCGAACATCACGTATTCGTCCTCCAAGCTCTGTTTGTCGAGCGCCGTGCATTGGTACAGAATGCGAAACACATCGATGTCCTTTCCGACAGTACCTACGAAAGCGGCCGTTTGATAGGTTTCGATTCCCCGATAGAGGGGGAAAAAGTCGTATTCGTCAATCAGCGTACTGAATAGGGGGCCTCTTTTCACCTTTTCGATGTATCGGCGGATCTCGTAGGCCATGTTACGCATTTTGGTCTGGATTCCGCCGTCCGGCGTCACGGAGTAGTTATCGAAATCGACAAGTACGTTCAGCGAGACGTCGAACCAATCGCAAATGCCCCCACGAATAAATACCGTAGGCTTGTTGCTGTTTCGCACATGCACCACGACGGCCGGAAGGGGCGTATTGACCAGTCCCTGCCCCTCGTCGTTCATCACGGAGACGTTTACACCGTTCTCCGTCACGACGGGAGCCTCTCTAAGAGCGGCTACGAATGTGTCGGTAAGCGTTCCAATCATCGAGATGCACGGTTTTCGACACTAAATTATATGTTTTTTTTATGATAACAAATTTTATTATAAGAAAATGCTATCCGTAGATAGCTTTTCTGACTTCTTCGGTAAATATCTTACGCACACCCGCGTAAGTTTTTTTACCGACGCCCAAGAAGGGGCGGGGAATGATTTTGCCGATGCGGCTGGAGAATGGCTCGGTAGAGTAGGGCGGGCGGCGGCTCCAGAATCCGTTATGCGCGCGTCCTCCCTCTTGCTGTACCTGCGCGTAGTAGGCGTTTGCTCCGATTCGGGCGAATTGGGGCGAGAAATAGCGTGTAAGGCTTCTTTTGAGGCGGCCCGTATAGTCCAGTATAGGATAGTTGAGCATGTATTCGTGGCTTCTTTGGGGCCATTTTTTGATGCCTCCGTCCTGCGTATACCCTTCTTTTCTGAAGTTCTCGCGTGTCTCTTGGAGCATCAGAGTAGCTATCTTGGGCGGCACGGAGCTATTGCGCGCCTTTTTTACCCTTTCGAGCATTCGGATCATATCGCCGATGTCAGCCATACGATGCGATCAGTTTACGAGGACATTCATGGCCATTGTTCCGGCCAGCGCAACGTATACGTAGAACGACATATCCTTCGCCGAGGTCTCGGGCTTTCGGCTTTTCTCGAAAAAAGCGTAGCACACGGCGATCACGAGCGTTATGATGGCTGAAATCCATCCCAGCGATAGGGTCGAGGCGAAAAATGCGGATACGAGCATCGATACGACGAGTATCCAAAGGTGTTTTTCGGTCATAACAGTTTATTTTTGGCTTGTTTCGGGTCGATGGGGTGGATTTTGGGGTCCGGAGTCGTCTTTTTGTTGCCGCTTCGCCCGAAAATGGAGCCGATTTTGGCAGAAAGGACCTCGTTCCACGAGTTATTACGGACTTTCGTGTTGATGTCGGACTCTTCGAGGCCGATTTTCTTAAAGAAATTGGCGGATAGCTGTATTCCCATCTTGGCCGCGCCGTTCATAATGATTTCGGCCTTGTCGATAGGGATGCTCAGGTCCGGCACCTCGACCGCTCGGGCCCTTTCGAGAGCCGGTTCGCCGTACAAGCGGGCTATTTTCTTGAGTGCGCCGCCCTCGTTGAGCACCGAGAGAACCGATTTTTTGTCATCTGCGATAATGTCTTGATACAATTCCATGTGAATGGACGCCAGTTGCTCGGAATTCGTATTTTTCTCGGTAGCTCCGAGCAACGTGCCGCCCGTTACGAGCTGCATGATTTCGGACCGGTATTCGGATATGTACTCTTTGAATACTCGGAACGCGTCGGGATAGGACTGCGTCTGCACGGGATTCACCTCGACCATGTACTTGCTTTTACCGCCGGTCGCCGAGTCATAGAAGAACGGGATGATCGGCGTTTCCATAATATCGACCTTGCGGGCGAGCTCGGACGCAAATTGCTTGGCAATCGTGTTGTTGTTGTCGAATCCGATAACCATAGTAGGGTAGGAGAACCGCTTGCCGAGGATGCTCCAGTTATTGTATGCCTCCACGATTCCTATCATGGCTCGGGAAATGGGCTGAAGAAGTCCCATGCCGAAATCTTGATCCGTCTCGGGTCTGAAGAAGAATATGTTGTCGTATTCGTCCACATTGACGACATTCATATACTCGTAGGTTCCGAACCGGAGGGCCCTGTTCTCCAGATCGACGTTTCGCATGGGATAATACTGCCACGAATCGGTTTTGGGGTCTATGCCGAATACGACCACGCCGTAGAACTTGCTCAGGCTGCATGCCCTCTTGAACTGATCGAACCACCTTGTGCGCACGATCAGTTCGGTAAGCCGAATATCTTCCTTGCCGTCTACTTCGAGAACGATTCTCATCTTCTTGATGGGGACGAGCCTTTTGTTGATCTGCGAGCACAGGAAGGGGGACGACTGAATCGTAAAGGAGTACATCGAATCGACGTAGGTCAGATCGGAATAGTTGATGGCCCGGTCGATAGCCTCGCGCCACCATTGCGGGGTATATTCGACGTAGTAGTCGTTGAAAAGGTATCTGGATACCAGGTTGGGGACTCCCACTTTCTTAGGCACGGAGAACGGGTTCACCTTCGGTTGGTGGAACCGCTTCGGCGAGGACGGATGGAATTTTTTAGCCATAGGGGAGAAGTTGTAAGAATTATCGACTAATTGGATTTATCCGATGTACTTGTTTCGAACGGAAACCATTTGCGGGAGTGCGTTCGGCTCGCTCTTGGTCGGAGCCTCGTATATCGAACTCATGCCGCTTTTGAGCTCGTTCACCTTTGCGAGCACTTTTTCGTAGTTGTATCGCAGAGGCTCGGAGACATTGAGCGAAGGGGATGCGATGTTGAAGGCGGTCATCACGAGCAGCACCCATTTCAGCGTAGGGTCCTTCTTGTCGGTGTTCGTCTCGGAAAGCATGGTATCCAGATCGAGTATGTGACCTACCTCGGAATAGAGAAGGCCCAAAGCATTCTCGTACGCTGTCTGTACGATGTCGGAGTACATGCCCTCGAACTGCGCTATCTGTTGTGCGCTAAGCCATTGCTTTAGCTGGTCTTTTTCAAAATACATGGGAGAAAGTATCATAGCGTCAAAAAGTTACTCGGGTTCCCCTTCGGTAGAACATGGGCCATTGCGTGAATTTCATCGATGTCATTTCACGGTTTAACAGAGACGCGCCCTTTGCGGTAGCGTCGGGAATATCGTCCTTTCGATTTTTGTTGTATTTGCGGGAAAAGAATATGAACTGCTCGACGAGCAGCTCCCCCTCGGGCGAACCTTTCAGTTCTTCGTTGACAATGAAGCGGCCGTTGCGAAAGAGGGGTTCGAGCGTGGACTCGATATTCATAAATTTATTCCCGTTATTGCGAGTATCCCACGTCAGCGGACAGTTCCATCCGGTCTCGCTTTGGAATCGGGCGAAAGTCGTGTCGAAGTCGAGAGGCACTTGCTTTTTCTCCATGACGATGCGCGGCGGAACGGGAGACATCTTGAACAGCTCGAAGATATTGTACATCATTTGCAGCGAAGTCCCTTTGACGGCCTTGACGCCCAGCAAGTATATCTTATCGGCGGCCGACGCCAGCAACACGGATGCCTTGTAGTCGCACGACTCGTTATCTTTTGCCGACGGGTCCGTATATATCAGGCAGTCGAAAAGCTGGCTCGGGACAGGCCCCCAAGGTATATGATCGAATATTTCTCCCTCGCTCTCGTCGCTGTATTCTCCCGAGAGGAAACGCTTGCGCTGCAAGGCGGAAAGCTGGGACAGGGTATTCACATAATCCGCCGAAAGATATTCTCGATTGTCCAGCACCGAAAAATGAACGACCAAGAATCGATCCGTCACGGCCGGATCGAGCTTCAGGCCCTCCCGATTTTCCCTCTTAAAGAAGCGGACGTATGTCCAGTGCGACTTGGTTGTCGGGTTCAGCGCATAGATCATCTTATTGGTCACGTCGAGCTTTTGCGCCAGTCGCGTCCGCAAGGTGTCGATAGCCAACTCGTCTACTTCAGAACATTCGTCTACGAAGATATGGCCCCATTCGGTGGATAGTATCTTGTCGTATGTGCTCGATACGTCCGACGATCCCCGTATAGCCCCGAACTGAATATATGCCCCGTTGAAAAAGCGCAGTATATTCTCCTTCTTGTCGTACACGCAAAATCGCTTACCATTCGGCGCAACCAAATCCTCTACCTTATTCAGCCCGTTGTGAGAAGCGATAGATTTCAGAACGGCAGGCAATGTCTGACGGATCATACCCGTCTGCAATGAAGTAAGAACATTTCTTAAAATTAGGCAGTTGGCTTTACGAATAACAGATTGGGATATCATCCAGAATAATATCAGAAATGTTTTGCCCGACCGGCTCGACCCATAAAACAGGCATTCGTTGTACTTATCGTCGTTCAGACGATTGTACATTTCCACTTGTTTCGGATTAAGCGGTATGTCTAAATTGATATTCATCGCTTCAGAGATATGCTGACTTCCTGAAAACTGTCGTCACTGTCGCTGTCCCCCAAACTTATACCTTTGCTGTTCACAATGCTACCCGCACTCTTGTAAATGTTAACGAACTTCATGTAGGCATCAAGTTTCGACTTCAGCTTCGCCAAATCTCCCATCTGCGTCGATGGATCGGTCAACTGCCGACGTATCGCCTCCAAATCCCGAAGTATGCCCATGCTATCCAATGCCTCTTTAGCCGCATCGAATCGCATATTCCCACTGCTTGCGCTAACCTCCGCCTCGCATACCGTAACCTCATCCTTCACACTCCGCAACTCTACCAACTTATCCATCAAACTCCCCATGAATATAGGTTTTTTTTATGAGAATATCACAAATATAATTTTAATAAATTATACAACAAAAAAATCCTCGAATCCGGGGACATATTCCGAGTTCGAGGATACGGCAGGAAAAAACCTTACTACGGGAAAACCTGCCTTGAAGTGAGATGATAAATTGGGGTATACGAGTGAGTATGTACGATTTATCAACCACAAAGATAGCAAAAAGTCGCTAATAAACAAACATATATGCGATTAAAATAACTCATCGCTAAAAATAACACCACCCCCGGATTTACAAACCCCCGGATGTATAGTTAGTATTAGCAATGGTGGAACCGGGGGGCGGTTGTTTACCAACGATCTATCTATACCTGTATCTCATTCTTGGCGTCAGGAAAGCGATAACAACACATATTTATTGCCTATCTAATTTCACTATTGCAAGTCTCAATACAAATGCTATTCACATGCGCACACGCATACACGCGCACGACGCACGCACACGCATGCGCGCTGTATCTTGATATACAAGCAAAGCCAAAAGCTTTCCTGCGCGCACACACGCGCGTATTACAAGGAATATATATACGCGGGCGCACATATGCACACGCACGCGCCCAGATCAGTAAGAATATATACTGTATACATTACTACGATTCTCGGCCAATCAGCACTCGACAACATAGAGAACCAGCAGCAGCTTATACGTGCACATTCTGCCATGGGCTGATGTCTATGCAAAAACTTTCTTATACTTCCAACGTTTCATCTTTTTTCTGTATGAATAAAAAAATATCTGGGGGCGATTCCAGTTCCGATATACTATCCGATTTTCAATAGTGTTCTGGTTTCAGGTCATTTCTGTATATATGTGATTTTCAGGCGTAAATGTGTCGAATTCGGTTACATTTGTAAAGCCACTTTCTGTTATAACAAAGCGTTATATCTGTTCGCTTCGTTATAATAAATTTCTATTGCATTTGGGTGCATTTTTTGCATTAAATATTTGGAAAACATGTGATTGTGTTGTATATTTGTATAAAGCAAAAGGGAACAGAACATAATTATAATTCAAATTAAGTCTTATTGCTCATAATACCACATCCTACTATTTAACATAATTCAAGTTCGACTGAATCATAATTATCGTTAAGTATAATGTTACCGTATTTATCACAATAGTTATAATAATCACACCAATACCAATTTCCTAAATAAATCAAACCTTCACTATATGCTCCAAGGTCTTCACCTTCTGCAATATTATGCCATCCAAAGATTTGTTCACCTTCTTCATTTATATAATCCTCGTAATACATATTATCTTCTATCATTGTAACTGAAGCTATCCCATCATTAAATTCTCCTGCTTGATCAAATTTGTATGGGATTATCAAGTCCCCATTCTCATTTACATAACCCCACTTCCCATTGCAAGCAACAGGACGCAATCCTAATTGCATTAAAGATTTACCACATGAACAACAATAATTTGCATTGTTAGGATTGTTAGTATGACAATGGGTACATAACATATATCATAAAATTATTAGGGTAATTACAATATCATCTTTTTCTTCTTACAACACGGCACTTAATATGCTAATAGATAGTGATATGTCAACCTTTCTATATGAAAAAATAGCGGGTATAACGATATCTTTAATTTGTGAATTTGTCATCGGAGGAGTACACCCTTTGTTATAATCACAAAAAAAATAAGTCAAACATTTTATTTGTTCTTCACGAGATAATCCCTCTGTTTGTTCAAGTGTGAACATCAGTGATTTTAGGGATAAAAACAATGTGTCTTGTGACTTTAGCAGATTAGCATTTAGCATGTACATAAAACAATTATGCATAAGGTGCTTAAGATCAGCATCAGTGCGTTTTTTTACAGTCATCTCAATCGTTTTTAGTTATTAAAAGTATATAATCCCATTTTAGGGTGAAAACAAATCCATTCTAATTGTATGAAAGTGTGCGTTTAATGTATCAACTTCCTGCATGGAGCGTATGAAATACATTACAACCTTGTAATAACGGCTGCTATTTCGCCATTCAACTCCTATATGGCGGGATTAAAAAAAAGAAAGTGTGGAGTTGTTCGTTTATTTAGTGGAAGGTTCTGACAAAACCCGAAACGAATAAACGGAAACAATACCCCACACTTGTCGTATATATCAGAACGATATATAACCATACAAGCAATGAGTGTTGTCGTTATCCCCGTTTCTTGAAAACTGTCAGATTTTCCACTAAGGATAAAAGCGAAACACTTTCATCAAAATATGTCCGTTGGTTGCCCAACGACACAAAGATATAAAATGTTCGGCACAAACAACACTCTGTGGGGTATTGTGAATCACAAAGTTGCAATATTCTTTTCGAAAAAACGATATTGATTCCCAATTATGTTATTTCCATATTCGGGTATTACGGCTTATATGAATCTTCCCGTAGCATATAAATATGGGCCGTACACCGATCAGGAAGCTGTTTATGGGGTATGACGCTTTTATCGAAATTCTTATTTTATACCCCCCGATAAAAATTAGGTCATACGGATAATTTACCCAAAAGCTACCCTAATAGCTACCCAAGAACATATCACCATTGTATGGATGTCGAGAATCCGTCTTAGGGAATACGTGCGTCTTTATATGCCATATAAAGAAAAACAGAACATATAAAATCAGAAATTTGTTTACATATATGGAAACCATATCTTTGTCGAACAGGCATAGCTATGGCACAAAAAAGGATATATACACATAATGAGGTTATCGACACTTTAGTCGGCGTTAAAGGTACTGCACAACGAGAAGCGTACGATCTTTCCATCGAACTGTTTTTGGTCGGACAAACGATTCGGGAAATTCGGGAAAAACGCAACCTGACCCAAGAAGATTTGGGCAACCTGATCGGAGTCAAAAAAGCGCAGATTTCCCGTATAGAAAACGGAAAGAATCTGACAATCGCCACGATTCTCAAAGTATTCAAAGCGCTCGATGTAGATGCCAAACTGCATATATCGGATCACTCATTGGCGTTGAGTTGACAGCCTTCGGATAAGGACAAACTTTTGTAAAGGGGATTATTCAAGTCCCCTTTACAAAGTCTGTCCGTTTGCATGTAAACGTCGCTTTTCTCTCTTATATGGATCGTTCTTTCCGACTTACAGGGTAGAGAAACCCGCAATCCGTTCTTGATTCCCGTAAATCCGATTTTCTGATTTCGGGTCGATCGGGACAAAGATTTCAAAAGGGTCTATATTAAGACCCCCTGTCAAACTCTGTCCCACCTTATATGAAAGCATATGATCCGATAAAGGCGACTTTCGAAGCGACTTTCCCGTATGGCTTGATTTCCGAAAAAAGATCGCTCCCGCGGACGATCCACGAGAGCGATTCTTTTTTCATCTATTCGATAAACCACCCGTATCGGGCGTCTCCCTCGATGGCTTTGCCGATACCCTCGATCAGTCGGGTCGCATTCAGCGAACGGTCCAGAAACGTGTCGATATAGCTCGACTTGTTGGCTCCCGTAAACAGATTGTACACCCTCCACAGGTCGATAGCGGAATCGTTCCCTCTGGAAAAATGTTCATCGCAATAGTACGCCTTCGCCACCGCATTGATGTGGCTGTCGGTAAACTCCATTGCGGGAAGCCCTTTCCGTTCCGTTTGAGGCAGATACTGATACAGCCGCGTCTTCCCGATCAGTTGGGCGAACTGGCGTTCGGTCAGGTATTGTTCCCGCATGGCCGACATCCGCTTTACATGGCGCTCGGCATCGTAAGACAGAAACAAACGCAAGGTCGCATCGAACAAATCCTGCACGCTCATGGCTCGCAGTTCGCTCTGATATCCGTCCGTCGAGACGCAAAGGTTACAGCAGACCAGATTCTTGAATCCGATAAAGACCCTGAACTTCTCCGCCGTCTTTTTCGAGTACAGGTTTTCGTGGTTATAGGCCCTTACGCCTCCGACGGAAAGATTCAGGCGGTTTCCCTCGATTTCCTCGTAAACGGACGGTATCTCGAAACAGAACATCATCCGCTCGTAGTAGATCGTCTTGTCCGATTCGAGCAGTTGGCCGACGGGTTTGTGGATCGCTTCGGGAATCCTCCCCTTGACGATATGAGATACCCGTATTTCGGGCTGGTCGATTACCTCGCAGGGGAACTGCTTATGCGCCGCGCTCCATACCGTCTCGATAAAGTTCTGATGAGAAACCGTCACCTCGTTGTCCTTGCTGAAGACGGGGACCACGCAATCCTGTTTCAGATGGGCCAGGTCGACGGATTTCGTATTCGACTCGATAAAGCAACGGGAAGAAGGAGAGGGATTCGTACCCAGCAGGGGAATGTTGCGGGCTTGGGATTCGGTTATCGGGACAGTCGGGGTTTCCGTTCCGTATCGGATGAATCCGTCGAACAGACTGTAGCTTTCAGCAGGCCGCGACTGCGCTGTTTGTGCGTTCATGGTTCGGATGGGATTGAGGGTTGTTGATCGTTTGGTTGCACCATTGCAGGATCGCCTGTCCTACGCGGGGAGAGATTATAAATTCGGGATGTCCCGTAAACAGTCCCGTGCGGTCCTTGCTGGCGACGGCCTTGTGATTCATCGCCACGTCGAGTACGGCGGTAAACTCGTAATCCACGTTGTCGCGCTGTACGGCTTTGAGTCCCACCTTTTCGGGAACCATCTTGCCGTTCTTGTCCGAGAGCACGTAATCCTGCTTGCTCCGCATCGTGCAGATCACATGGCAGGACGAAGAGAGGATACGTTGGATAAAGGCATTCTGACGCGGCGTGACCTTCGCCCAGTTCGCAAAGGAGTTGCCTTGTAAGTTGGCATGGAAATCCAGCAGGTAGTCCCAGCAGTGGGAGATGCTGTCGATGATGATGACTTCGGCTCCAGCCTGTTCGCAGATGCCGATAGCTTCGACGTAGGTTTCGGGAGCGTAGTTCTCCAGCGTGAGCACCCGATAATCTCCCAGATGGGCGTAGAGGTCTGCCGATCCGTTCTCCGAGTCGATTACGGCCACTTTGCTCCAGTCGCCCGTCATCCCGTAGGCGATCAGCAACGACGAGTAGGTTTTACCCGATCCCGAGGCGCCTTGCAGGGCCAGCCGCATTTTGGCTTCCCTGCGTTGCGATTGTCTTAACTGCATAACTTAAATCTTTAAAGGGTTAATAAACGAGACAGCCGATCCTTGCGGGAACAGCCGAAATAAAAATACGGCAAGAGGGATTCTCCTGCCGTAAGAATTTTTCTCTGTCTTAGGCTTCGGTCTGCCGATTTTTGCGGCAGGTTAGATAATCGGTCTAAGGCCCGATTTCTCGGTTTCCCATCTTGATATGGGGAGGGGGGATAAAACAGGAGTACGTTACCGCATGGAAGATATGTTATATTCATATCGGCGAAAAGGACAAACATTGACGAGGGGGTTGTTTTAAGACCCCCTGTCGATGTCTGTCCGAGCGGTATGTTATGGGAGCTCTTCTTATAAGACCGCTATTCTCCGACTCGGGTTTTCAAATCCATACTGCCGTGCAAGATTCGGATTACTTCGATTTCATTCGGAGCGGCGATCCTGTAAAAGACGATGTGTTTACCCGCCCGCAATCCGTACACTCCCTCGGCCACCTCGGCGTAATGCCGTCCTGCCAGAGGATGCTCCGCAATATTCCGACAACATTCGATCAACATGCGGTAATAACGGTCGGCCTGCTTCTGCGACCATGTTTCGAGCGTATAATGCCAAATGTCCGATAAATCCTCTACGGCCTTACGGGTAAAACGATACTTAGCCATTGTTCCGTGCCGCCTTTAAGGATGCCAGATGCTCCGTCGGCTCGAAATCCACCGCCACGCCGCTGTCCAAACCCTCCTGAATCGCATTTTTCAATACGGCGATCCGATGCTCTTCTTCCTCCAACAACCGCAAACCCGCCCGAATCACCTCGCTGGCGTTTTTGTACCGTCCCTGTGTGATCTTGTTCTCTACGAAAGCCTCGAAGTAGCTTCCCAGAGAGACCGATGTATTTCTTCTCATAATACCCGATGTTTGTTCAAAGTTACCAATAATTGGTATGAATGCAAATTCCGAGCGGTTATTTTATCTTACCCTGACAAATTTATCCCTCACGATCATGATACAGGCCGTATTCTTCCCGTTGATTCGTTTGGTCGTGGGCTTGGTCTCGTATCAGTTGTTTAAGTCGGTAGCTTTTGCCTTGCGGGGTATCCCCAACTCATCGTATATCTCCTGCAATTCCGATTTGATTCTGGCAACGGGTATGGCTTTTTGCAGGGGGAGCGTTTCATGGATGAGTTCCACAATCCGATAATCCTTTGCCCTGCTCATACGCTTGATGATCTCACGCCTGATATTGGATTGATGATATTTCATTCGCCTCACCTCGTCCCGTCCGAGTATGTCGTAGGAATTTTTAACGAGCGGATTGATGCCCTCGATTATCTCCAGCCTGTAATCGGGAACGAGCGAATAGCCGACTGGCTCGTCCTTAATGGCGCAATACGTTTCGAACAGTTTATCGAAACTCACTCTCCTTTGGGACAGTAGCCGTATGCTCTGAGGCGCGGTATAATCCTCGTCGTTCGTAACCGTCGCACCGCCTTTCTCCAGCTCCTGAATGACGTTGTATTTGGATGAATAGATGCCGTTCACGACCTTATAGTTGACTATATCGAAATTCGCCATATTTCGGTCTATCTTCAATTCGTTCCCCGCAACCTGAATATAGGGCTCGTTCATATAGGGAAGTTGCCTTATCAATTTGGCTTTGAAGCGGTCGGGCAAGCCGTTCAAGGAGCGTGCTATTTCCTCCGCTTCGGCGAGCGTCTTGTATGTGGCCCGTTCAAATTCTTCGAGGCTTACGTCCGTATAGCGGGTGGTGGAATAGAAATATACGATCTCATCGTTGTAATTCGATTTGCGGATGCGTCCGCATATCTGAAAAAAGGTGGTCGCAATGTCGAGCAGCGTATGATCTTTCTGAGCATTGCTCACAATGAAACTCCGACCGTTCGGGTCGATAATATCCTGCCCCTCGAAACAGGTCGAGGTGTAGAAGCTGATGGTTTTGAGTTCGTCCAATGCTTTGGAGATTCCGAAACCTTCGGGTAACTTGCCGAGATTCTTACGGAGCGTTTCCTCGTTTTGGGAACAGATTACCCGCGTATTCTCTGGGGTTAGCTCGGCCGTGCGGATTATGCTCGCTATATCCTCCACGCTGTTAAGGAAAATGTGATAATTGCATTCTCCGCCGCTTGCAATCCTGTTTCTGCATATTCCCGCCATGTAAGCGAGCGGTTTGTCTACCTTGTGAGAACGGATATTGACGGGCTTTGCATGAGGTCATTCGATCCGATATTCGGGTAAGCGTTTCAGTTCTTCCAGATAATATTTGCGCTCGATGGGAGTCGCTGAGATATACGTTACCCTGTCGAAGTGCGGGGCGGTATCCAACAGCTTTCGCACTCCTTCGTATCGGTAATCGTATGCGTTGAACAGTACGTGTCATTCGTCCACGAGCAAATGAGCGTCTTTATAAGCATTGAAACCGTAACGGACGAGGGTATCGGCAACTTTCCGCAATGAATCGAAAGTGGTCGCTATCTTTACGGTATCGTGGCTCTTTAAGTATTGCTCGATTTCATATTCTTTGCCGCCTCTGCCGTATATGCCTAACAACGTATCGCGATATTGGGCCGTTTTGTTATCTATCAAGCCTGTAAACGGCATGGCGATCAGGGTGTGGCCTTTCTGCTCAATGCCTAATGTGGTTGCCCCGCAACCTGTGATGCCTTTCGACAATACGCAGTTGGCGGGTATCTCTGTCATTCAGGGTTTACCTGTCTTGGGGTCTATGGCTCCTAAGTATTCTATTCCTGTCGGAGCCTTAACGATTTTACTTTCCATTTCGAATTGATTTTTAAATACGAGCAACTAAATGCTATCTCCGATTTCATCTATGAAAATTGAGTGGGCAACTCTCTCTATTAAAGGGACTGGATTTTCTTACTCAAAAAATCTGTCGGTCGAGCGCACAAGAAAGGGGAACGCTTCTCGGCTTCCCCCTGCGGATCGTCGGACTCGGAAACGGGCGGTTTCCATTTTTCGAACGCTTATCAAAGATACGGATTATCTGGGAGATAAACAAAGCGAAGATCTGTTTTTATGGGATTCGGGCGTTTACGGGCAGGATGTGTGCATACCGCCTTTAGATGCACTGGGATCGGGTGTGCGAGGCATTCAAGGAATGGAAATCGGCGCGTATCGGCATGGTTGACGGTCAGACGGAGACGTGTTCGTATGGAGTCGGCGTCGGTTTGTTGGGATTCGGGATGCGATTACAGAACGATATGCGGTCGATAGGTACATATAACAGGATGAAACTCGGTTTCCCATAATGGAATACACCCGAATACAGGGGTTATTGTTCTGTTTATAACCTGAATCGTTGTTTTCAGGTAATTTCAGAACTGGAATCATGCGTTCATTGTTCCGAATTGTATCGGAAACCTTGTTTCAGGTATCAAACAGAACAAAATACAGCAAACACCGTCCTGTTGTTCCCGTTTGATATTGTCGCTATTTTGGACTAAATTTGAGTGACGGATATTATTAAGATGGAATGCGGCCTTCCCACAAACATGAATGATCCGAGAATGGAGTATGCGCTAGAACTCGCGTATAGGATCGATGTCGAAATCGACGAAAATGATTGCGGCTTTTGGGGTACATGGATAAACATCTTTCTCAGCAGACTGCGACAGAATGTTATCGATCCGCCGTTTACGTGGGAGGCTTTTTGCGACAATACGGATATTATCGGCACGATTAAAGGGTATGGGATGGATGTCGAGAAGTTTTGGTTTGTGTTGCTCTTTATCTACGATATGACGATCGACCACACGACCAATGTGGCGGACCGTAGCAAAAACTATTACGAGCTGCTTATCGAAACCAGAGATTACATCGATGAACACCCCAATGCATACATTTACATATCGGACGACAGGGAGTTGAGAAAAAAGAATCGTCTGGAAATATCCACTCCTTGGATGCTGTATACAATCCGCAAACGTCTGGACGAGGAAATCAAGAGGATAGAGAAAGACGAGTTCTTAAAGCTGGGGGTATTCCCCTATATGGAAAAGGGATATGATATTCAGCTCCCGCCGACCTTGCAGATGTACTATATGACCCAAAAATTCAAAACGCTGTTCGAGGTGCTGAATCTGCCTGAAAAACGGGCCAGATATACGAGAGATGCCACCGATCCCGTATCTTACAACAAACTGTTGTTGATCTCCCGCCTGCTTTATTTCTGCAAATTCACCAAAAACACCGCCTTTGTCGTGGACGATTCCTCGATCAAGGGGATTATCCAGCAATACAAAGGTTACAGACGTTGCTATACTTCCAAAATCTACGTTTGACAGAAGGGGGGAGTAATTTGCCGACTTTTTTACTCTCGGATGTAGCTTCGCTTTCGCCTCATCTTTGCCGTGTCGAAGGGAAAGACCCGAAGATACTGCCGCTTCAATGGCATGAACGGTCAGGATGAATTTAAGCTATCCCCCCCAAGGAGGGATTAATCCCAAGATGAAACGTTCGAATATTTTTGCCGTGATGACTCGCGCCCGCCGCATGTTCGCCCGCCAGTTGATCGTCACCCAAAATCTCGACACCAAGATCGCCTGTATTCAGGAGGTGGCCAACGGAGTGTATGCCGATCCGCAACGGGTCTGGTACGATCTGCTCACCGAAGCGAAACGGCTGACGAACCTGATCGACTTCAACGAGTATTGTCGGGCCCTGCGACTGAATCCCGCACACGTGGCCCAGCACATCGTGTTCGAGGGTAGCGGCATCGTCAACAAGGTCATGCGCTACGGAGTCGAGCAGGTAATCGGAGAACAAATCAGAATGTTCGAAAAACCGCTGTACGACCAGACGAAGATTAAGGGACTGATCGCGGTACGATCGCAGATAGAGGATGCGGAGCCCGTCGCCTTCTCCATGCCGTCGCCCGAAAAGGAGTCGAACGAAGCGGCTTAATACTCTGCTTAAAAACAAAAAAGGGGGATGCTCGCCGTGACGAGTACCCCCCTTTTTTCTTATTCATAACAAATGCTTCATCGCTTCGTCGATCTGAGAGTTCTCGAACGAATCCAGGTAGATTTGAGTTGTGGCAAGGTCGGAATGACCGAGGGATTCAGAGATGATCGCAATGTTCACTCCCGAACGCTTGAGTACGGTTGCATACGTGTGTCTCGCAACGTAGGTAGTCAGCGGAATAGCCAACCCAATCCGTTTTCCAAGTACTTTCAGTTCCCGATTCACCTTACCCAACACTTTATGTGTCCGATTAAAAATCTGCTGGGGGGTCTGATGAATCATGCGATCCAGAATAGGGAAAACATAGTCCTCGTCAGTACAATTCGATTTGCGATACTTTTCAACGATTTGCAGTGCATTGGGAACAAGGCAACAAGAAATCAGCTTTTGGGTCTTATGACGAGAATAGCAGATTCTACCATGTACAATATCCCGATGACGTAACGTTGCCATATCCGTGAAATTGATGCCTGCCGTAAAATAAGAGAACAGAAAAATATCTCTCGCAAGCTCGGTATAATCCGTTCGTCCTTCTGACGTAATCTCCAATGCGGCCAATTTTTGCACTTCCTCTTTCGTTATAGCCCGCTTGCGTGTTTTCGTCCACAAGCTTCCGACTTTGTATTTCGCGAAGGGATTGACTTTTTGAACGAATACCCCTTCGGCTAAAGCCTTGTTATAAGCAGCCTTGAAAATGGCGAATTTTGTTGCAATGCTATTGTCCGTATTCCCTGCTTTACGCAAGAAAAATTCGAAATCCTGCAAATAAGCGAACTCGATCTCTTCAAAACGGATATTCGGCGAACGAAACTGAGACAATCTGGCCAACAGAGACTGATGTTTGGAGGCGGAACCATATTTGCCTGACTCCTTAAGCCGTCGGATCGTTTGTCGAAGATATTCACCTACCGTACAATTGAATTTACGTCCGTTCGTTTCGAGCAGATTATCCAGCGTAACTTCTACTTCCAACGCTTCGAGACGCCTCATCCTGCGACGGTAATCCTCTACTTTGCTGTCGATTTGAAACTGGATGGACTGCATTTCAGGCGAATCCGACCTAATACACTGATTTTCAAAATCCCAATCATCAATACGGACTGCAACTCCCGTACTGATATAACGGACCTTGCGATTTTTGGTAAAACGGATGAAGACGGGAGCCCTGCGATCTTTCGTGACACGATCTTTGCGGCAAATAAATTGCATGTTGATTTTCATTGCTTTAAGCTATTCGCAGAATGTCGAACGCCTGATCGTTTCACCTCGTTTGTGGTAAAACATTTGGTAAAACAAAAGTCCCGAAAATGCCCGTTTAGACAGGATAATCCCCGATTCTTCGGCATGGGCACAAAAAAGGCGACCGATAATCGCTTGATTACCAGTCGCCTTGAAGTGGTCCCCGTGGGGCTCGAACCCACGACCCCAACATTAAGAGTGTCGTGCTCTACCAACTGAGCTAGAGAACCATTGCTGAATGCGAGTGCAAAGATAAATCGAAAATTTTATTTATGCAATATTTTTCGGCAAAAGTCCGCTTTTCTCTGTCCGGATAGAACAAAATCGTCCCGTTCTATTCGTATTCCCCACTCTTGAGCCGGTTCACTTCCATCGGCGAGAGGAAGCGCCAGCCGCCGCGCTTGAGTTTCTTCTTCGTCAGTCCGGCGAAATAGACCCGGTCGAGCTTCTGGACCGAGTAGCCGAGCGACTCGAAAATACGGCGCACGATCCGGTTGCGGCCGGAATGTATCTCGATGCCCACTTCCTTGCGGTTTTCGCTGACGTAGCTGATCTCATCGGCATGAATCTCCCCGTCTTCGAGCGTGATTCCCTCGGCTATCTTGGTCATATCGGCCTGTGCCAACGGCTTGTCGAGAGTCACCTGATAGACTTTCTGCTTATTGTAGCTCGGGTGCGTCAGCTTGCGGGTCAGCTCGCCGTCATTGGTGATGAGCAGCACACCCACGCTGTTCTTGTCGAGCCGTCCGACCGGATAGACCCGCTCGGCGACAGCACCTTTCAGCAAATCCATGACGGTCTTGTCGGCATGCGGGTCGTCGAGCGAAGTGACGAAGCCCTTGGGTTTGTTCATCACGATATAGACTTTTTTCTCTCCTTTGATGACCGACCCGTTGAAACGCACCTCGTCGTCCGGATTGACTTTCGATCCCAGTTCGGTCACGATCTGTCCGTTGACAGCCACCAGACCGGCCGTAATCAGGTCGTCGGCCTCGCGGCGCGAACAGATACCCGAGTTGGCGATAAAACGGTTCAGACGAATCGCCCCCGCCGGCTTCGGAGCGTCGAATCTCGGGTAGCTGCTCGTCCGGCCGTCACGATGCGAATGTCCTGCTCCCTGCTTTTTCGGTCCGTAGCGTTTGTCGCCACGCGTATCGCGGTATCCGTCCCGGGACGGATACCGGTCTTCCTTGCCGCGACGATTGTCCCGGCTCCATGGCTTGGCCGCGGTCTGCGGACGGTCGCCGTGCGGGAAAGAACGGGAGTCGGCATCGGACGGTTTGCGCCCCCCCCTCGGCCGGTCGTCCCGTTCATACCGATTGTAGGAGCGTTCCTTGGGCTCATCTTCCCGATTCCACGACCGTTCCCCGCGGTCGAACCGACGATAGGATTTTTCCCGGGGAAACTCGTCGCGCCGGCGGTTGTCCTTCGTGAAATTCGGATTGAAAGAGTGCCGCTTCCCGCCGTCGCCGAACGGACCGTCGGAACCGGATCTTACGTCCCGCGCGGGTCGGCTGATTCGCGGACGCTTGTCCTTAACGAAAGGCGACGGGTCCCCGTCATGGTCGAAACTTCTCGAATCGTCGCGACGGGAGTAGTTTCCGAAGCGGTCGTCGCGGCGGTCTTCGCCGGCGAAACCCTTCTTTTTTTTCGGATCGAATGTGCTCATGGATCGGTATGCGCTAAGTTTACTCGAGTACCTGCGCCGAGGCTTTTCCGCCGCCGGCGCACGGTCTGCAAATCGGTTCAAAGGTATGGCTTATTTTTTACAATTTGCCATATATTTGCAATCTATTTGATTGCATATGAAATACAATTTTGACGAGGAAATACGCCGGGAAGGCACTTCTTGCGAAAAATTCGACCTGCGGGACGAGATTTTCGGCCGGGACGACGTCATTCCGCTCTGGGTCGCCGATATGGACTTCGCCGCACCGCCCGAGGTCACGGAAGCGATACGCAAGCGGGCGGAACATCCCGTTCTGGGCTATTCCTACCGGTCGGACGCCTATTGGAACGCCATCATCGGCTGGGTCGAACGGCACGGAGGTTGGAAGCTGCGCCGCGAGTGGCTCGACTTCACGCCGGGGGTCGTATCGGGGATCGTTTTCGCGCTCAGGGCATTCACATCGGAAGGAGACGGAGTCGTAATCCAGCCGCCGGTGTATCATCCGTTCGCGCGGCAGACCCGTCTCAACGGACGGCGCGTTCTCGAAAATCCGCTGATACAAGCGGCGGACGGACGGTTCGTCGTCGACTTCGACGATCTGGACCGCCAGTTGTCCGGAGCGAAAGCGTTGCTGATGTCGAATCCGCACAATCCGACCGGGCGCGTCTTCACCCGGGAAGAACTGACGCGCATCGGCGAACTGTGCGTGAAGCACGACGTACTGATCCTCTCCGACGAAATCCATTCCGACCTGATATACGACCCGCACCGGCATCTGCATATCGCCGCGCTCGACGAGCGGTTCGCGCGCCGGACGGTCACGTTCATCGCGCCGAGCAAGACATTCAACATGGCCGGGCTCTCTACGTCGGTCGTCATCGTGCCGGACGACTCGCTCCGCCGGCGTCTGCAGACCGAGCTGGCCAAGCTGCATGCCGATCAGGGCAACATATTCGGAGCCGTTGCGCTGGAAGCGGCTTACAGTCGGTGCGACGAGTGGCTCGAGCAACTGATCGACTATCTGGACGGAAACGTGAACTACGTGCTCGACTTTTTGCGCGACCGCATGCCTTCCGTTCGTGCGGTCCGGCCCGAAGGCACCTACCTGATGTGGCTCGATTTTCGGGAATGGCCCATGACCCACGAGCAGACGTACCGCCTGCTGATCGACCGGGCAGGACTCGGTGTCAACGAGGGATCGATGTTCGGCGAGCAGGGATGCGGCTGGATGCGTTTCAACATCGCCTCTCCCCGCCGGGTAATCGAACGGGCCATGGACCGGCTCTACCGCGCCGCAGCCGCAGAAGGGCTGGCCGGTCCGGCCATTCGGAACCGATAGGACATCGCACGCGCGGATATTTCCTCCGCCGTGCCGGGACAGGAAGCGCCGGAGCGTACCGGCAGTAAAAGAATCGGGAGCGATGCGATAGGCGGTTGCATCGCTCCCGTGCTAATTTGTTGGGAGGGGAATAATATTTGATTGTTTGCTTTTATAATTTATAACTTGGCATTTTTCGCTTCAGGTTTGTACGTTTCATTCGATCGTCATTCCTTTTGAAACAAACATAACGGAGATTTCAGCTCATTGCAAGAGGACAACGATTTTCCAGAGGGCATATTTACAAAAACACACCGCTGATTATCAAATTATTGCAAGGCAGCAAAAAAAAACGCCACAGGGAACAGGAGGACAAGCTCTTTTTTATTTAACGAACTAATTTGCAACGAATTGGCATCATCCTGGCCTGGTTGCTCGCCGACTTGCATCATCCATCGGGCAAAAGACGTGTAAAAAAATTGTTTTTCTTTGCTTTTTTAATGTTTATCCTTCCCAAATGAACCGAAAATGAAACTTTCCCGGACTTTCCGAAACGAAAAAAGCCGGCTCTGATGAGCCGGCTTTCTCGACGGAACCGGTTTCGACGCGTTATTTCGGCCCCGACTTTTTGATATCCTTGATACGCAACTGCGGCGTAACCGTCCCCCGATAGTGATTCTCGACGACCGTATAGCAGACGTCGATTCCCCGGCCCGAACGGACATGCTCGTACAAGGCCGGCTGCTGGAAAGCGATGGCCGGAATCAGCGTATTGGGCTTCTGTCCCTGAATCAGGTCCATTTTCAGATGCTCCCGCTCGGCTCCCACCAGCCGGGCGTCGCCGCGATTGCTGACGCCGCGCGTGACGAACACCGGCGAGTTGTTGCCCGGGCCGAACGGCTGGAAGCGGTTCAGCGTCGAGCGGAACTGCGGCGTGATATCGCTGAACAGCAGCTCGGAGTCGATCTCGACCTGCGGAATCAGCATCTGGGGATCGATGTGCCGTTCGACGTATTCGTTGAAGCGGCGCGTGAACTCGTCCACGTTCTCCGGCCGCATCGTGAGCCCGGCCGCATAAATGTGACCTCCGAAATTCTCCAGCAGGTCCGAGCACGACTCGACGGCTTGATAGAGATCGAACCCCGGCACGCTCCGCGCCGATCCCGTCACGAAGCCGTTGCTCATCGTCAGCACGACGGTCGGACGGTAATAGGTCTCGATCAGGCGCGACGCGACGATCCCGACGATGCCTTTCATCCATTTCGGATTGTAGATCACGGTGCTCTTGCGGGCCTTCATCTCCGGATTGCGCTCGATCAGCTCGTGCGCCTGCTGCGTGATCGAACGGTCGATGTTCTTGCGATCCTGATTGCACGTATCGATGAAAGCGCCGTATTCGGAGGCTACCTCCTCGTCGCGCGCGACCATCAGATAGACGGCCGAATGCCCGCCGGACGGGGCGGCGTTCTCGTCGTCGGAGTCGACCTCCATGCGCCCTGCGGCGTTGATGCGAGGCCCGATCTTGAATACGATGTCGTCGATCGTGATCTGGTGCTTGTCGAGCCCGCAGATCTTGATGATCGACAGAAGTCCCTTGCCGGGCTTCTCGTTCAGCCGCTTGAGGCCGTAATGGGCCAGAATCCTGTTCTCCCCGACCAGAGGGACGATGTCCGACGCGATGCTGACAACCACCAGATCAAGCAGGCACTCCACCTCCGAGAAAGGCAAACCCTTGTACTGACAGTACCCCTGCAACATCTTGAACCCCACTCCGCAGCCGGAAAGTTCCTTGAACGGATACCCGCAATCGACCCGCTTGGGATCGAGCACGGCCACCGCGTCGGGAATGGTATCTCCGGGCAGATGATGATCGCAGACGATAAAGTCGATTCCCTTGGACTTGGCATAAGCCACCTTTTCCGTCGCCTTGATCCCGCAATCGAGCGCGATGATCAGCTTGACCCCCTTGCGCTGCGCATAGTCTATCGCCTTGATCGACACGCCGTACCCTTCGGTATAGCGGTCGGGGATGTAGAACAGCAGCGAAGGGTGGCCCTGCCGTCGCAGGAACGAATAGACGAGCGCTACCGCCGTCGTGCCGTCCACGTCGTAATCTCCGTAGACCATGACCGGCTCGCCGCGGCGTACCGCCTCGTCGACTCTGCGCACGGCCCGGTCCATATCCTTCATCAGGAACGGGTCATGCAGGTTCTCCAGTTTCGGATTAAAGAACTGCCATGCTTCCTCGTGTGTTTCGATGCCGCGCTGAACAAGTAGGTTGGCAAGCACCGGAGGAATGCCCAGCGCGGCAGAGAGATTCTCTACCTTCGCAGGATCCCCTTGGGGCTTGATCACCCATCTTTTTTCTGCTGACATAACCTTTATTTATTTTAACGTCTTATTTTCCAAATCGTCCGGCCGCATGTCCGGCTCGGGCCGGGCTAATAGCTCACCCGGCAGCCGGCAAGCTCGCCGAAATGCGCGGCGAAGCGACGCGCCACCTCTTCCAACGACGGCCGGGCTCCCGTCTCTTTCTCGATCGAGGTAACCCCCTTGTCGACAAAGCCGCAAGGATTGATGTACGAGAAATAGCGCAGATCGGTCGTCACGTTCAGCGCGAACCCGTGCATCGTCACATAGCGCGAAGCCTTGACCCCGATAGCGCAGATCTTGCGCGCGCGCGGCGTGTCGCCCTCGATCCAGACGCCGGTCGCCCCGTCGAGCCGCCCGGCCTCGATACCGTACTCGGCCACGGTCCGTATCACGCACTCCTCGACAGTCCAGACATACTCCTTGAGGCTCAGTCCGAGACGCTCGAGGTCCAAAATCGGATAGCCGACCAACTGACCGTATCCGTGATAGGTGATGTCCCCGCCCCGGTCGGTATGGAAGTAGCTCGCCCCGATCGAACGCAGGAATTCGTCGCTTACGAGCATATTGGACTCGTGACCGCTCTTGCCGAGCGTGTAGACATGCGGATGTTCCACCATCAGCAGCGTCTGCCCGGCCCCGATACCTGCCTTTTTCGCCTCGAGCAACTCGTCGAACAAGCGCTTCTGCATCTCCCACACGGCTCCGTACTCCGCTCGCCCGACATACCTGTAAGTAACGCTTTCCACGATCCGTTTATTTTGGGGTACGACAGCTTCTCATGGCCTTCTCGGCCATATAGGACGAGCGGACCATAGGTCCGCTCTCCACGTAGCGCAGTCCCCGCGCAAGGGCCTGCTCCTTATACCAAGCGAATTTCTCGGGAGTTACGTATTCGGCCACCGGCAAATGGCGCAGCGACGGCCGGAGATACTGTCCGATCGTCAGAATCTGCACGCCTGCCTCGACCAGATCGTCTACGGCTTCGAGCACCTCGCTGTCGGTTTCGCCGAGGCCGACCATCAGGCCGCTCTTGGCCGTCAGCCCCCGGCGAGCTATGTGAGCGAGCGTCCGCAGACTCACCTCGTATCGGGCGCGCGAGCGCACCTGAGGCGTCAGCCTCCGCACCGTCTCGATGTTGTGCCCGAGAATGTCCGGACGCGCGTCGGCAACCAGGTCGATCAGCTCCTCGCGCGCGTCGAAGTCGGGAATCAGCAGCTCGATCGTCGTATCGGGATTCAATTCCCGCACCGCGCGCACGGACTCGGCCCACAAGGCGGCTCCGCCGTCGGGCAGGTCATCGCGGTCCACCGACGTGACCACGCAGTGTTTCAGTCCCATAAGCGATATGGAACGGGCGAGCTTCCGCGGCTCGTCCGGATCGGGCGGTAACGGCTTCCCCGTAGCTGTCGCGCAGAACTTGCACGAGCGAGTACATATGTCGCCCAAGATCATGAAAGTAGCCGTGCGCCGACTCCAGCACTCGGCCTGGTTCGGGCAACGGCCGCTGCTGCAAATCGTATGGAGCCCGTGCTCCCGGACGATGCGAGCGACCTCGCCGAACTTTTCGCTCCGGTGGAGCTTGATCTTCAGCCAGTCGGGTTTTCTATGTCGCGTTACCTCATCATGGTAATCAGGCATTTGAGCGTTTTATTTACTTTCCAATTGCTACAAATGTAGCATTTTTTATTTTAAAACGGGAATAATCCGCCGGATTTATTGAGCGGTTCGGTCGGAGGAATGGCAGACGGCACATCGGGCAAGCGAATCCGCGTATTCCCCGCCCCGGACGATCGTCTCCGGTAAATGGCGGACCGCCCAAACAAGCGGACGGCCAAACGGAAACCAGTCGGACCGGACAAGAAGCAACGGTACGGAGATACACGCACTTAAGGAATGTACCAATCAACGGAGGAGAAGACGGCCACCGCTTCCGAGACAAAACGAAACGTCCTCCGGCACTGGCCAAAGGACGTTTCGAGCCCGGTGATTCCGGCGCGGTTCGAACGCGCGACCCACAGCTTAGAAGGCTGTTGCTCTATCCAACTGAGCTACGGAACCGTAGCGACACGGCAAAATTAGCGCAATTATTCCGAATATGCAATACGAGCGACCGGGTTTCGGCCACGGACCGAGGGACAAACATCCGACGACCGGTCCTGCTCCCATACCCCCTGTCAAACTGCGCTCGGCCACATAATGAAAAGGCTCCGCAACGCCCCTCTTCCGCTTCATCGGACCGCCCGTCCTCACATAAGGAGAGTCGTCCGCATTACCCGCCGGAAAGCAGCTCGCCGTTCGGACGAAAAGCGGTCCTTCGGTCCGAACAGCGCGAAACGCAAAAAGAATCGCTCCTACCGCATCGCTCCCGATAGAGCGCATACCGATTCCGCGAAACGGACAAACGGCATTCCAACGCGCAGGCCCGACCGATCCGAAACGCATTCTGCAAAATCCGTCCTTATTACCTCATTCGCCCTTTTCGGTAACATATTATCGAAAAACCCGGCCACACTACTTATAAAACACACCTCATACGAGCCGAAACGATTACGAAGTGACGATTTCAAAAAAACGGGCATAACCTCCTCATTCGCAGAATAACAAAAAAAAGCGTATATTGCCGCGCAAAAGAAGATTTACGAATTATTAAACATTGCTTTTATGAAATTTAATTTACGCTATTTGGCTAACCTGTTCGTCGCCGCTCTGCTTTTCTGTGCGACGGGCTGCAAGGACGACGACACGTCGGGTCCCGAAATGCCTGCCGTCAAGATCGCGCCGGGCGCGACGACCGCCAGCAGCATTTCCTTTACGGCAACGCCCGAGTATGCCGACGCGGCCGCATACGTCTGCGTGGAAAAGGGCATGCTGATTCCCTCGGCCGAAAATATCCTTGCCAACGGCACGGCCCTGACTCTCGACAAGGAATCGCTCGTCGAAGTGAAGAACCTGAAAGATACGACCGTATATGTCGTGGCCGCAGCAGCCAAAATGGGCGATCAGATCGGAAACGTCGTCTCCGTCGAGATCAAGACGGGGGCATACGACGGCGTGCTCAATATAATCGATGCCACGCAGTCCGTCATTTCGTACCATATCAAGCCGACGTCGGACAGCCGGTATTATCATCTGGCCATTCCGAAAGCCTACTGGGACTATCAGATCGAGGGCGAGAGCGCTTCGGAGGCCGAACGGATCAAGACCGCCATGCTGAAACAGCTCGGCTCGGTCGACCGGGGCGAGAAGACCTATACCCTGACCGATGGCGAAAAGGATGTTCACAAAAACCTGACACAAGTATTCCCGGCTACGGAGTATCTGCTGGTGAAGGCCGACTGCGATGCGGAAGGCAACCTGACGAGCGCTCTCGATACCCTGACGTTCGAGACAGCAGAAAATTCCGTTTCGGCCGCCGAAATAACCGTCGAGTTCTCCCGGATCACTTCGTCCGGCGTAACGATCCGCTGCGTGCCGGGCGCCATTCTGAACCGCTATTATATCGGTATCGAAGAAACGGCCGTAGTCAATCAGTACATCGAGAAGTACGGAAAGGAAGCATGGAAGCGCGTCCTGATGGCCGGCAGCCAACCGTTCGAACACACGATCAGCACCTCCGTCAGCGGCAAGAAACCGACCGTCGACTACACCGTGTATGCCGTCGGAATCGACGACGACCGGAACTTCACGGACCTGTTCCAGAAAAATTTCACGACGAAGCAGTCGGCGATGCCTACCGTCGCGCTCGATTACGAGCTTAAGGACGACGGACAGGGACGCAATCCGTACAACACGATTTTCTTCAATATCAAGACGACCGATGCGGACATGATCAAATACGTAACCGCCTCGACCGCCGAAATAACCGAAATCCGCAACGAACTGGGATTATCGGACGAAGAAATCGTAACGCTCGTCGGCGATACGCTGCCCGACAACTATACCGATTTGGCCAACGGCGAGAACGGGTTGCCGTTCAGTTATAGCGGACTCTCTTCCGGCACCTCCTATACGCTGATCGTTCAGGCGCTCAACGGCGAATACTCGAAGGTGGAGGTCCTGAGCGCTTCGACTCAAGAGATTCCGCGCGTAGAATCGCAACTGTTCGACAAGCTCCCGGGCGAATGGTCGGCAACGATAAACGGACTGGGCAGCCAGAATCAGGATTCGACCTACACGTTCGACGTGACGATCGCCGCCGGTGTCAACGAGGCGACAGCCGAAGAATATCGCAAGCACAATCTGCTCGTTTGTCTGGGACTCGCCGACTTCAACTATTACGGGCCGGAAGAATTGGTAGCCAACAACTTCCCGCAATCCGTCGCCAATGAGGCCTACGGTCCCAAATGGTTCCTCCAGATCGCCGAAGGCGACGAGGTGACCGTGCTGTGCGACACCGAACGCAACCTGTTCGACTGGGCGCAGCAAGGTACGTTCTATCTGATGGGCATCAACGAGCAGGTCGTCTTCGAGCCGTTCCCCGTCGAGGTAAGCGACGATTTCAACACGATCAAGGTAAAGACCGCCGTTTACGAAGGGGCTGATTACTTCATGGGAGCCGGCTATCTGGTCTCTTCCAACAGAGTCAGTCTTGCCTTCATAGGCACGTCGGAAATGACGCTGACCCGTAAGGCCGACGGCAATACGGTACTGAACCAGGGGCTCCGCATGCCCGGCCGCCATTCCGAATTCACGCTTAAGAAACCGGGCAGCCTGCTCGAACGGATTTCCTGCGAAAAGGTTCATTTCGACGTGACGCCGGCCGCAGAAGCCCACAGCTACGAAAGCTACGAGCAACCTCAAATGAAGCTGATGGAAGTGCCTTTCGCCGCATTCGACGAAATAAGAAAAGAGGTAAAATAGAACCGAGACCGATTCCCGCGCAAGCACGCGCGAGGTTAAAAGATACCTGCGGAAAACTCCGCAGGTATCTTTTTTATGAATACAACAGAGAACCGATACACAGACGGGTATCCCACGGGCCCCCGCCCGCCCGAAAGAACGTAACGCGCTTCGTCCCGGACCGGCCCGTAACCGGGAGAAACCGAAAGTGCCGAACGATAAAAACGGGACGAAAAGCCCGACCGGCAACCGGGAGTATGGACGGATCTCAAACGGCAAACCACTGAAAAAACGCATGACAGCCCGACATAACCGAAAAATCGACGAACGTTTCTTACTTTGGATATACCGATCCTATCGGAAGATCCGTGCAGAAAAGCTTATGAGATGAAAACGGTCATCGTCGATCCGGTCCTCGGCATCGGCACCCGATCGGACTCACCGCAAAAACCGGCGTATCCCTGACAGCCGACGGGTCCCGACGTCCGTATCGCGCTGACACGGATATACGCCGGCACGACAAAACCGTTTCGCCGTCTCACACGGGACCGCCGCTGTCCGGCTTAGACCCGGAAATCAGAAAACCGATCGTTCTGAGAAATGCAGGACAATCAACCGAAAACAGAAATCGCCCCGGCCAGTTTGCCTTTGGTCGGGGTGAAATCGCAAGGGAGGATAAACGTTCCGGAGAACCTTGTCAAAACATATCTGCAAGCGCGACAGACAAGCGTCTCCGTCAGAGCACGATGTTGACGATCTTGCCCGGAACGACGATCACTTTCTTCGGAGTCCGGCCTTCGGTATATTTGCCGACGGCCGGGTCGGCCAGCACGGCCGCCTCGACCTCGGCCGGCGACAACGCGGCGGGCAGGCTTTTCTTGAAGCGGACCTTACCGTTGAACGACACGGGGTATTCGACGCTCTGCTCGATCAGGCAGCGCTCGTCGTACTCCGGGAAACGCGCGTCGAAAACGGAATCTTCGTGTCCGAGCTTCTCCCATATCTCCTCGGCGATGTGCGGAGCGAACGGAGCGATCAGCACCGCCAGCGGCTCCAGTACGGCCCGCTTCGTGCACTTCAGCGCGCCGAGTTCGTTCTGACAGATCATAAAAGCGCTGACCGAAGTATTGAACGAAAAGTTCTCGATATCCTCGGTCACTTTCTTGATCGTTTTGTGCAGCACTTTCAGCTCGTCGGCCGTCGGCTCGCCGTCGGTCACGACCGGACGGTCGTCGCGGTCGAAAAACATCCGCCAAAAGCGGCGCAGGAACTTGTGCACGCCGTCGATGCCGTTCGTGTCCCACGGCTTGCTCTGCTCGAGCGGTCCGAGGAACATTTCGTACATGCGCAGCGTGTCGGCTCCGAAGTCGCGGACGATCTGGTCGGGATTCACGACGTTGTACATCGACTTCGACATCTTCTCGATAGCCCAACCGCAAACGTACTTGCCGTCCTCGAGCTCGAACTCGGCGTCGGCGTACTCGGGCCTCCAGCGGCGGAACGCCTCCAGATCGAGCACGTCGCCCCGAACCATGTTGACGTCGACGTGAATCTCCTGCGTGTCGTAGCGGTCCTTGAGGCCCAGCGAGACGAAACGATTCGTTCCTTTGACACGGTAGACGAAGTTCGACCGGCCTTGGATCATGCCCTGATTGACGAGCTTGCGGAACGGCTCCGGCTCGCAGACATAGCCCAGATCGTACAGGAACATGTTCCAGAAGCGCGAGTACATCAGGTGTCCCGTCGCATGCTCGATGCCCCCGACGTACAGGTCGACGCTGCGCCAGTATTCGTTTGCCCGCTTCGAGACGAGTTCGCTGTCGTTATGCGGGTCCATGTAGCGCAAGTAATAGGCCGACGATCCGGCGAAACCGGGCATCGTGCTCAGCTCGTACGGATACCCTTCGGGCGTCTGCCATCCCTCGACGCGCGCCAACGGCGGCTCGCCCTCGGCCGTCGGACCGAAGTTCTCGATCGGGGGAAGCTCGAGCGGCAAGCAGTCCTCGGCGAGCGGGCGGGCGATGTCGTCCTTGTAGTAAATCGGGAACGGTTCGCCCCAGTACCGCTGGCGGCTGAAAATCGCGTCGCGAAGGCGATAGTTGACCCGGCGGCTGCCGAAGCCCCGGCGCTCGACCTCGGCGATCATCGCCGGTATGGCCTCCTTCACGTCCATACCGGTCAGGAAATCGGAGTTGATCATCCGGCCCGCTTTGGCATCGTACGACGCGACCGAAAGGTCGCCCCCCTCAACGACCGGAATGATCGGCAGGTCGAAATGCTTTGCGAAAGCGTAGTCGCGGCTGTCGTGCGCCGGAACGGCCATGATAGCCCCCGTGCCATAGCCCGCCAGCACGTAGTCGCTGATATAGATCGGTATCTCCGTCCCGTTGAACGGATTGATCGCATAGGCTCCGGTGAACTGTCCGCTCACGCGCTTCGTGTCGGCCATGCGCTCGCGCTCGGAGCGTTTTTTCGTCTCCTCGATATAGCGCTCGACCGCCTCGCGCTGCTCCGGCGCGGCGATCTTACCGACCAGCGCGTGCTCCGGGGCGAGCACCATGAAAGTGGCCCCGAAAATCGTATCGGCCCGCGTCGTGAACACCTCGAGCTTCTCGTCGAAGCCCTTCAGTCCGAAGAATATCTGCGCGCCCTCGCTGCGCCCGATCCAGTTGCGCTGGATCTCCTTGAGCGAGTCGCTCCATTCGAGGGTGTCGAGCCCGTCGAGCATCCGCTGGGCATAAGCCGTCACGCGCAGCAGCCACTGCTTCATCCGCTTCTGCACGACCGGATAGCCGCCCCGCACCGACAGGCCGTCCTTCACCTCGTCGTTCGCGAGCACGGTTCCCAGTTCGGGACACCAGTTCACGAGCGTGTCGGCGCGGAATGCGAGACGGTAGTTCTGCAACACGCCCTCGCGCTCGGCCTCGTCCATCGCTTTCCACCGGGCAGCCGTGAACGAAAGCTCCTTGGTGCACGCCACGTTCAGTCCCTCGGTTCCCGATCGGTCGAACGCCTCGACGAGCCGCTCGATCGGCATGGCCCGGTTCTCGTCATAACTATAGTAGCTGCCGAACATTTTCAGAAAGGCCCATTGCGTCCAATGGTAATATTTCGGGTCGCAGGTACGCACCTCGCGATCCCAGTCGAAACTGAAACCGATCTTGTCGAGCTGTTCGCGGTAACGCGCGATGTTGCGCTCGGTCGTGACGGCCGGATGCTGGCCCGTCTGGATCGCGTACTGCTCGGCCGGCAGCCCGAAGGCATCGTATCCCATCGGGTGCAGCACGTTGAAACCCTTCAGCCGCTTGTAGCGCGTATAGATGTCCGAAGCGATGTAGCCGAGCGGATGTCCGACGTGCAGACCCGCCCCCGACGGATAGGGGAACATGTCCAGTACGTAGTATTTCGGGCGCGAGGGGTCTTCCTTCACCCGGTAAGTTCCGCGCTCGGCCCAGCGTTTCTGCCATTTCTTCTCAATTTCCCTGAAGTCGTATTCCATAGGTCTCTCGTTTATTGCTGTTTGCTTTTCATAATCGCCTCGTAGATGCTTCGCTCGTCGATACCGCAAATTGCGCGGAGCTGCGACTGGGTTCCCTGACGGACGAAACGATCGGACACGCCGAGCATGTCGATCTTGGGCGCATAGCCGTTGCGGTTCATGAACTCGAGCACGGCCGATCCGACGCCCCCGGCTATCGCGCCGTCCTCGACCGTGACGATGCGACGGAATTTCCGTCCCGTCGCATGCAGACGGTCCGTGTCCAACGGCTTGGCGAAACGCAGGTCGATGTGGGCGGCCGACACGCCTTCGGCCGCGGCGCGGCGTATGGCCGCCGCCGCCGCGTTTCCGACCGGACCGAACGTCAGCACGGCCACGTCCGAGCCGTCGCATAGCAACCGGCTGCGCCCGAGTGGTACCTCCTCGAACGGCTGGCCCCCTTCGACGTGGCG
>OGOG01000330.1_pt1 | contig 54751 bp, 44 predicted proteins | sample 1552581 | NCBI WGS metagenome assembly OGOG01 (sample SAMEA2580152, study PRJEB22360) | human gut metagenome | biome: human gut; feature: human-associated habitat; material: faeces | place: Denmark | collected 2008/2010 | reverse complement strand
CGACCCTAACCTTGGCAAGGTTATGCTCTACCAACTGAGCTATTTCCGCATTTTTCGTTTGCGGTTGCAAAGGTAGACAAATTCTGTAAACGTGCAAACATTCCGCCTGTTTTTTTTCGCTTTAAAGAATTCACTTAATGCCTCCCGCAAAACAATTAATTTGATTATCAGCTCATTCTATCCCGATAGTCTTCATAAGAAAATTGTTTGTATATTTCAGCTTTCCCCTCCTTTGTCCACAACGCAATGGCAGGATGATGAATCCCGTTGAACATGTTCGTTTTGACCATAGTATAGTGGATCATATCTTCAAAGACTATCCGTTCACCGATTCTCAGTTCATGATCAAAACTCCAATATCCCATATAGTCACCACTCAGACAGGAGTTCCCTCCCAAACGGTAAACGTGTTTTCCCTCCTGTCCCATTTTCGCACCCCACACCGCTGGCTGATAAGGCATTTCCAGGCAATCGGGCATATGGCAGGTAAAGCTGACATTAAGGATGGCTGTCCGGATACCACGGCTTTCTACTATATCGACTACCTCTGAGGTAAGCACACCGGTCTGCCATGTGAATGCAGATCCGGGTTCGAGAATAATACGCAAATGGGGATAGCGAGATTTTAATCCTTGAAGCAAACCGACTAAATGATCCGTATCATAATCCTTTCGGGTCATCAGATGTCCTCCGCCCAGATTCAGCCATTGTATCTGAGGAAACCAACGGGAGAATTTTTCTTCAATATGCTGCAAAGTGTGTTCCAGTTCAAAAGAAGACGATTCGCAATGGCAATGGCAATGGAAGCCTTCAATGCCCTGTGGAAGTACGTCAGGCAAAAGATCCGCAGTGATGCCGAAGCGTGTTCCGGGGGCACAGGGGTTATAAAGTTCCGTCTCCACTTCTGAATATTCCGGATTGATGCGGATGCCGCAAGACACCGCGCTGCCTTTCGTCAAGGGATGAAAACGATGGAACTGCGCAAGTGAATTAAAAGTGATATGGCTACTACAACGCATGATCTCCGGAAAGTCCTGCTCTGTGTAAGCGGGCGAATAGGTATGCGCTTTACTTCCGAACTCTTCCAAAGCCAAGCGTGCTTCATAAACGGAGCTTGCGGTGGAATGACTGATATATTCACGGAATATGGGAAAAGATCTCCACATAGCGAAAGATTTAAAAGCAAGGATAATTTCCACCCCCGAACGGTCGGCAACACTCTTAATCAAAGCAAGGTTCTTTCTCAACAATTCTTCTTCCATGATGTAACATGGAGAAGGAAACCGGGTAAAGTCTATCATTTTCAGAATATGGAATTTGGTAATTAACAGATAGAATTAAGGTGCAAAAATACGGAATGTTTTCCAATAATTCATACCTTTACGAAATGATTTGATTCTTCACCAAAAATTTAGAAAACGATATGGATAAAGATTTAAAAAAAGTTGTGATTTTGCTGGCTCACCCTCACATCAAAGAATCACAAGCTAACAAAGCATTGGTGGATGCTGTAAAAGAAATGGACGAGGTGGCTATTTACAATCTCTATGAGTTGCCTGGTGAAACCGCATTCAACGTGGATGAATGGAGCAAAATCATTTCACATGCTTCTGCCGTGGTATACCAGTTTCCTTTTTATTGGCTTTCGGCACCGTCACTCCTAAAAAGATGGCAAGATGAAGTGTTTACTTATCTCGCCAATACGCCTGCAGTAGCCGGAAAACCATTATTGGTGGTAACTACGACAGGTTCCGAATCGGATGCCTATCGAAGTGGTGGGAAAAACCACTTTACAGTAGATGAATTATTGCGTCCTTATCAGGCAGGTGCAATTCATGCCGGAATGGTATGGCAAACTCCTATTGTCGCTTATGGAATGGGAACCGCAGAGGCAGGAAAAAACATAGCGGAAATGGCAAATCAATATAAACAAGAGATTAAAGAATTGATAGGAAAGGGAAATGCCGGAAATAATTGGTAGTATTCCCGATAGATTGAAAAAGTAAAAGTGATTAAGAATTTCATTGGGCATGGATAAAAATATTCATGCCTTTTTCTTACAAAAAAGAAGAAAATTATATAGAGCGCAAAGAGGTAAATAAATTCCATAAATGGTACAATTAACAGCAAAAGGCCAGATCACAAGCGTCGATCTAAACGATTTTCAATTCCACAATCGGTACAATTAACAGCGGAGCGCATGCTAAAGGCCATAACACCGGAAGCATGTTTCAATTCCACAATCGGTACAATTAACAGGATCTATCAGAAAGTGAAAACCGTGCTTCCCCAGAGTTTCAATTCCACAATCGGTACAATTAACAGAGCTTTAATCATTGCCTGTTCGACTAGAAAAGACGTTTCAATTCCACAATCGGTACAATTAACAGGCAGCGTGGAGAAGTACCGTGAGGCCGGTATCAACGTTTCAATTCCACAATCGGTACAATTAACAGAATCTGGCCAACGTTCACATCTACGAGAACAATAGTTTCAATTCCACAATCGGTACAATTAACAGGATTCTCAATAGTAACAATGCCACCTTTACCATCGTTTCAATTCCACAATCGGTACAATTAACAGTGCGTTGAGTCCGCTGATATCCGGTTTTTTCAAGAGTTTCAATTCCACAATCGGTACAATTAACAGGTCTATATGACAACGAAATTGATATTGACGAAAATGTTTCAATTCCACAATCGGTACAATTAACAGCCTATAGATTACAAAAGCCAACCAACTAATTACCAGCAATTTACTTTCTTTCCCTTTCCATTTATTCCATTAAAAATATGTCGACCTTCAATCATACTAAAAACATTGGAGATCGACACACTATTTAATAATCTGAAAATCAATAAATCAAAGAGCGTATACGATCTCTACCATTAATATATAGTATGCAGATGCAGGTCATCGACATACTAATAAGTATAATCACCCTCTCCTTTTCACCGTTGAGTAGGCAACGAAAATTCCTGAAAAGCAACCTCGGCATTGTCTCCCGCGGCAACAGATACACGGATGATTATCTCACCTTCCTTTAGTTTACTTCCTGCCGTTATGGTAGCGGTATAACGTATTCCTTCACCGGGAGCAATTTCTTCGATCATGACGGACGGAGAGATATAAATATGCTTCGTACCGGTTACTTCCTCCACCATAGGAACGACATCGTAAACAGTATTGCGTCCCTGGTTTACAATCTCGAAGATCACTTTACTGCTCTCCCCGGCATCAATTACGTGATTTCTATTATCATCGATAAAGCGGATGTTACGTATTTTCAGATCGGGCATCGAAACAGGTCGCTGCACCTGAGATTGGGGTGCGTATTTCTTCTTCTCTATGATTTCCACATATTCATCCTCCTGTTGCCGGGGAGTCGAGACTGCATTTCCAATGGCAGCACCAGCGATAGTGCCCACAATGGTACCGATTGCCGATCCTCTGTATCCTCCATGCCAGCCATGATTATTTTCACCAATCAGCCCACCGATTGCGCTCCCAACGGTACCACCGATGGAGGCCCCTGCCATAACGGCTCCGGGATTGCCGGACATCTGCCCGGTAGCACAACTGCCCAACAAAAAAGTGGACAGAACCATACAAACTACAATTTTCTTCATCATTCATCCTCCATCATTTCTGAGATACTACTTTAAAACGTGCAAAACGAAGCAAAAGTTGCTTCTCCCCTGCATTTTTAAAACGAATGGTAGCCTTCGCATTGTCACCGTTGCCTTCCACTTTCAATACTTCGCCCAGTCCGAAACGTTCATGTTCGATTTGTTGACCGGGGCTTACAATTACAGGGGTTCCTGTCCCGGTTTTCGTTGCGGCAGAAGAGGTAGAAGAGGCGGAAGAGCCAAGTGCGGCAGAAGAGCCGGAAGAACCAAAGGCAGCAGAAGAGTTGGAAAAGCCAGAGGCAGCAGAAGCAACAGAAGAAGCCGAAGCCATCGGAGATACCGCATCGCTGACTTTTTTCAAATTCCGTGGAAGTATAGATGGATTGATCAACTGTACCTTCTGCCGTTCGCGACGGAAACGCTGCACCCCTTCGTCCACTTGCCGGCTCAAACCAGCTTCTTGGGGCAAACGGAGGAAACAGGTGTCGATGTCCCTTAAAAAACGGCTCGGTGTACCGAATTCCATTTTCCCGTAGCGAAAACGGGTTTTGGCAAAAGACAGGAAACAATGCTCCTCGGCACGGGTAATAGCCACATAGAACAACCGCCTCTCCTCCTCCATGGCACGGGGCGAATCGCCCGCCATGCCGCTGGGGAAAAGGTTCTCCTCCATGCCTACCACGAACACGTTGCGGAATTCAAGCCCTTTGGCGGAATGCACGGTCATCAAAGTCACTTTCTCGCCATCGCCTTCTTTGTCGGAATCCTGATCCGTCAACAGAGAAACCTCGGAAAGGAAATCCGTCAACGAGATGTTCGTGTTTCCCTCCTCTTGGCGGGCGGCACAAAAATCATTCATACCGTTGACAAGTTCCTCGATGTTCTCTTTACGGCTCAGATTTTCAGGCGAATTGTCCTGGCACACGTCATTCATGATGCCGGACTGACGGATAATTTCCGTTCCCATATCGTAGGCATTCTTGGTGATGTCATCCGTCTGCATGTGAATGAATCCTTCAATCAACTCCCTGAATCCCTGCAATTTATTGTGCGTACCCTTATTTATTTCCAGCCCGTAACTCAACGGTTCACAAAGGACGTTCCACAGGCTGACATTATTCGCGGTTGCGGCAGAAATGATTTTGCCCACGGTGGTCTCCCCTATCCCACGCGCAGGATAATTGATGATGCGCTTGAAAGCCTCTTCATCGTTCGGGTTGACCACCAGGCGGAAATAAGCTATCACATCCTTGATCTCCTTCCGCTGGTAGAAAGACAGTCCTCCATAGATTCTGTAAGGCATACTTCGTTTGCGCAACGCCTCTTCAAAGATGCGGCTTTGGGAATTCGTACGGTAAAGGATGGCGAAATCCGAGTAGCCGTACTCCTTTTCACGCCGCAGGGAGGCGATCCGGTTCACGACAATCTCCCCCTCCTCCACATCACTGTACGCCTGGAACACACCGATGGCCTCCCCCTTCTCCTTTTCGGAAAAGACCTCCTTGCGTATCTGCCGCTCGTTCTTCTCGATCAGGCTGTTGGCGGCACAAACGATGGTCTGTGTCGAACGATAGTTTTGTTCGAGCTTGAACACCTTCGTGTTGGGATAGACCTTCGTGAAGTAGAGTATATTGTCGATATCCGCCCCCCGGAAGGAGTAGATGCTCTGCGCGTCATCGCCCACTACGCACACGCGCTGGTTTTCTTTCGTCAGTTGAAGCACGATGCTGTGCTGGGCATAATTGGTGTCCTGATACTCGTCCACCAGCACATAACGGAACTGTTCGCGATAGCGCGCCAGCACATCGGGGAAATCACGGAACAGAATATAGGTATACACCAGCAGGTCGTCGAAATCCATGGCTCCCGCCTGGCGGCAGCGTTCCCAATAGCGAAGGTAGATATCGCGCATGGCAGGCATCCGGGCGGACTGGTCTTCACGGAATGCCTCCTGGTTGGAGGCATAACCGGAGGGAGAGACCAGATGGTTCTTGGCATTGGAGATGCGCGCCATCACCGTTCCGGGCTTATAAGTTTTCTCGTCAAGCGCCATCTCTTTGATGATCGAACGCAAAAGGCTCTTGCTGTCCGCCGTGTCATAAATGGTGAACTGTGAGGTGAATCCGATGTGCCGCGCCTCGGCACGTAGTATCCGGGAGAAAATGGAATGGAACGTCCCCATCCAAAGATAACGGGCACGCTTCTCACCCACCTGGCGGGCAATGCGTTCCTTCATCTCCCTCGCTGCCTTGTTGGTAAAAGTGAGTGCAAGGATGTTCCACGGATCATACCCGTTTTCCAGCAAATAGGCTATCTTATACGTCAGCACGCGGGTTTTTCCCGAACCGGCACCGGCTATCACAAGGGAAGGCCCGTCATTATAAAGTACCGCATCACGCTGGCTTTCGTTCAATTCTTCTATATAGTTCGTTTCCATAGCGACAAAAATATAACATTCATTTGACAATGAATAGATTTTTATATACTTTTGTGACCTGACCTCACAGAAAAAGATTGAAAAGTATGATAAGAAAGAGTTTCTTTTTTATTGCCATCTTCTTTATAAGCATGACAATGGGTGCCGGACAGGTAATGGCACAAAAGCAAGAGCGTGTAGAAAAACTTCTGAAGTTTCTCAGTGAAAACGAATCCGAAAAGTTCCAAAAAAGCCGGGAAAAATTGGATGAAGAGACCGTACAGGCTTTCGCCTCTGAGATAGGTCTGATCGACCTGATGAACCGGCTTTGGAATCAGCCGGACAGCAAATGCGCCACCGATTATTACCCCGCGTTCGAGAAAGCCGGCAAAGGTGCTTTCCCAGCCATCTGCACCGCAGCCAAACTGGACATCGCAGACCTGCAAAAGCGTTCGGATGCTGCCATCTCCGCCATCCTTGAAGCTGATGCGGACAAGCTGACCCTCAGCAAGCAGTTGGCAGACCTCGTGAAAAGCACCGGCTATCCTGCAACGCAGGCGCAAATGGACCACTTCTACCAAACGAGAGAAGATGCGTTGATGGCGGAAAGCGAAAAAGCCGCCAGCATTGCCAAATGCGAAAACTACTTCAAGGAGTTTCCCGACGGGCAATACCTGCCACAGTTCATGAACCAATACAACCAGTTGCTGTACAATGCCGTGAAGCGTTCACCGACCGATACGAATTTTAAAAGGTTCTTCGACAACATGGAGTTGAACAAATTTTTCAACGGCATGTCCAACCGCAAATATACCCAGGAAGTACGTGCGCTGTACGATGACTACCTTTTCTCCATGATCGGACAAGCGGGAGCGTTGGCATCGAAAAAACAGTGCATCGACAATTATGAGCATTCCAGCTACCTCGGAGAAGGCGAAAGGAAGCACACCACCGAACTGGAATACACGAAAGACAGCGTTGACTTCGAATTGATGAAACCCGAGATAAACAGCGCTACCAAACTGGAACTGGTTTGCGGCTATCTGACAACACACAAGTACAAGGAGTTTCGTGACAAAGCACATGCACTGCGCAACCAGTACGAAGATACGTTAATATGGATCACTCCTACGTCAGTGAAGACCTATGTAAAAGGATTGCTGATGAAATCGGAAGAGAAACAGAACAATAAAACCCGGATCTCGACATACGCCTATCTGGATAACGGCAAACCCGCCTCTGTCAACGTAACGGACAACGGATTGCAGTTGCAGACCTCCTTCTTGTACGATGCGCAAGACAGATGCGCACAAGAGATACAGGTGAACGTTAAAAGCAAAAAAGAGGTTTACAAAAGAACCCGTAACTTCGATGCCAACGGAACCGTCCTGAGCGATTCGCTGAAATATGCGGACGGCAGGCTGGTATTGAGCAGTTATAACCGGCAAGGCGAGCTGATCGAGGAAAAGACGTTCAACAAAGACGTTATGCTTTCGTCAACCGCGCACCAGTACGACAGCAAAGGACGCATTGTAAAGTCACAATACGTGCTGCCCCTCCCCGCCAAACCTCTTCCCACACAGATAAGCTCCAGGACGGATATTTACGAATACGACAAATACGGATACCTGCACAAGATAACGTCCACACAAATATTGGTAAACAATGAAAAAAGAACCTGCGTCCAATACTTCATGTACGATGAGTACGGCAATCCCGTAGACAGCAATACTTATTACGAATACAATCCCAACGGACGATGGATTCGCAAGGTCGTAAAAGACCATCCTGAATGGACGGAAGAGTGGGTGATCAATTGATAATTAAAAATTAATAACGGGGAGAATAAGGAATAAGAGGGAGGCTGAAAACGCCTAAATAGTGGTTAACGATTTTAACCACTATTTTTTTATCCTATTAAACATTTATGGGGTCTGATGCGTTATAAAGATATAATTAACAATCAAACATTATGAATACATTAATAATGTCTTTAATATTTATGACCATGACTTACGAAATGCCCAAACTTCCTTACGCAAACAATGCGTTGGAACCTGTAATCAGTCAGCAAACCATAGACTACCATTATGGTAAACATCTGCAAACTTATGTAAACAACCTCAATAGCCTAGTTCCCGGAACGGAATTCGAAGGAAAAACGGTAGAAGAAATCGTGGCTACGGCACCCGACGGTGCCATCTTCAACAATGCGGGACAGGTATTGAACCATACCCTTTATTTCCTGCAATTTGCCCCGAAGCCTTCTAAAAAAGAACCTTCTGGCAAGCTGGCAGAAGCCATCAAACGCGACTTCGGCAGCTTCGATAACTTCAAAAAAGAATTCAATGCAGCCGCAGTGGGACTGTTCGGTTCAGGATGGGCATGGCTGTCCGTAGATAAAAACGGCAAGCTGCACATCACCAAAGAGCCTAACGGCAGCAACCCCGTACGCGCAGGTTTAAAACCATTGCTAGGATTCGACGTTTGGGAACACGCTTATTATCTGGATTACCAGAACCGCCGTGCCGACCACGTCAATGCCATCTGGGACATCATCGACTGGGACGTTGTCGACAAACGAATGTAAGCCAACAGACTTAGAAAATTTACAAACGAATGAAATAGACCCTTCATCCTCTTAAGAAAGAGCCGTCGCTTCAGCATTGAAAGTCGACGGCTTTTTTCATGTGCCGGCAAATGCCGAAACCATCGGCAAGCACATTAACAATACACTGAAAAATTGAAGGAAGTTCCAACTGTCGCAAAATTTACGACAGTTCAAAATGAAGGTGAAAGAACAGTTTCACGACAAGTAGAATATTATAATCTCGAGCTAGTTACATCAGTTGGCTACCGTGTCTACACACACGCACTTCTTTTCTTTACCAATTCATCACTTATGAAAAGAAAAGTTGCCTTTGCATACAACAAACATAATGAGCTATTGAAGTAATGCATAAGAGCAAAATTCCTTTATATACTTTAAGCTACCATAATGACGGTTGGTATGTGGTATTTATAGGAAGTATTGCAACCATACTTTTTGCGATGATAGGAAATCGAATTTTCAGATAAAGTAAGGAGGTATGATATGAGTATGCTTGGATTAATTTTCACAACAGCCGCTGTATTCTTGGGATGAACATATACCAAGTCTGGCAAGAAATGGCTCAAAAATCTATAAACAATGTCATATAAATATTTCAGAAATAGAACTAAAAATATTTATATGACATTGCAGTCTACTGTTTTTATTATCGCTCGTGCCCCAACATCTCTCCCAGCCTCCATGCCTGTATGTGGCGTATTCCGCCCCGTGAAGGCAAAGGCGCGCGATCGGCAGACACGATCCATTTCTCATAATTGTCCTGTATGGATGCAAGCGAGGAATACAATGCTTCCGCAACCGATTCATCCGCCAATGATGCGATGCATTGGATATAAATAATGCGATCATCCTTACAAGCCATGAAATCAATGGTCTTGTTGCGATGTACCCCCACATATACGGCAAAACCGGCACGTCTCAACGCCATATAAACATGGTTTTTGAAAGCCACCTCCGGCTGCCGGGCAAAGAACGGATAAAGATAAAGCATGAAGGCCCAATCGTTCATATAATAACGACAACTCCCTAACACGATCTCACGGGTGCGGACTTGGCAACGCTCCACACGATGAATCAGAAAAGTATCTTCCAGATAACCTATATAATTGGCAACGGTGTCATAACTTGTCTTCCGGTTCAACGTGTTGAAATGGCTGACAAGAGTAGTGACGGATACCGACTGTGACAAATGGGCGGCAAGATAGATCAACACTTCTTCCAAAAGTCCGGGGTCTTTGATCCGGTAACGCTGCACGACATCGCGGAACAAAGCGGTATTTTTGAGTGCCGAGACATAGCCCCGGTGGTCTTCCCCGGCAGGTAATGCTGCCAAACGAGGCAAAGCACCATGTGCCATATATTCGGTATAACTATTGGCAGAGGCTTCTGTCCGTTCGCGTTCAACGTACTCGGCATAGCTGAAAGGAAAGATCTCAAAACTGACACAATGGCGAAGCAAAAGTTGTCCGGAATCTCCATCGAGCATCCGCGCGTTGGAGCCACTGATGAAAAACTCACAACTACTGACATAGTCCTGAGAATGGGAAAGGACAAACTGCTCCCAACCGTCGATATTCTGTATATCTTCTATAAAAAGGTAAATCTTTCCTACCGGATGGAGCCTTTCACGATAAGTGCCAAGAAGGGCTTCCAATCCTTCACGTCCTTTCAGACAACCGGAATCGGTAAAAGCACGACTGATATAAAGCAAATTGCGCGGTGATACCCCTTCTGCAAGCAAATGGAGCATGATTTGCCGGAGGAGGCAGGACTTACCAGCTCCCCGCTGACCGACCAACACTTTGACCAGCTTGTTGCCTATGTATCCGAAGATGCGGTTGGTATAGCATCCACGTGCCATTCCACCATCCGGCAGTTGCCCTTTCCAGTAGTTAGAGAGACTTAATTCATCAAAATAATTATTCATATACTAAAAAAGTTATGCTTTCACTGAATTATTCGAATACAAATAAATATCTAACATTAAATAGTCAAAGATTCATATCTACTTGAATAATATCGCGCAAATATAGATATTTTCTGGCAAAACTAAAAGATTGATATAAAAATAAGGCTCTCATCTCGAAGAAAATGCCGAACATTGCATCAGAAAAAATCAACTATTAAAAATAAAAAGAACATGAAGAAAGCTCTTATTTCCGGAATCACCGGGCAGGACGGATCATTCCTTGCCGAATTTTTATTGCAAAAAGGATATGAAGTACACGGCATACTCCGCCGCTCTTCGTCATTCAACACAGGACGCATCGAACATCTCTATTTCGACGAATGGGTACGCGACATGAAACAAAAACGTACCATCAACCTGCACTATGGCGACATGACCGACTCCAGTTCGCTGATCCGCATCATCCAGACCGTGCAACCGGACGAAATATACAACTTGGCGGCTCAAAGCCATGTAAAGGTTTCATTCGATGTACCTGAGTACACAGCCGAATCGGATGCCGTTGGCACATTGCGTATGTTGGAGGCCGTACGCATCCTGGGACTGGAAAAGAAAACTCGCATCTACCAGGCTTCTACTTCCGAACTGTACGGTAAAGTGCAGGAAGTCCCGCAGAGCGAAACGACTCCGTTCTATCCGCGCAGTCCGTATGCAGTTGCCAAACAATACGGATTCTGGATCACAAAGAACTATCGTGAAAGCTATGGCATGTTTGCCGTAAACGGCATCCTCTTCAACCACGAAAGCGAACGTCGTGGCGAGACTTTCGTAACGCGCAAGATCACGCTTGCCGCTGCGCGCATCGTACAAGGCGAACAGGACAAGCTCTATCTGGGGAATCTGGATGCACGCCGTGACTGGGGATATGCCAAAGATTACGTGGAATGTATGTGGCTCATCATGCAGCATGACGTGCCGGAAGATTTCGTGATCGCTACCGGAGAGATGCACACCGTACGCGAATTCTGCACGCTGGCATTTGCCGAAGCGGGTATCAATCTGCGTTGGGAAGGCGAGGGACTGCACGAAAAAGGTATTGACACGGCAACGGGGAAAGTACTGGTAGAGGTAGATCCCAAATATTTCCGCCCTGCCGAAGTGGAACAATTGCTAGGCAATCCGACCAAAGCAAAAACCGTGCTGGGATGGAACCCTTGCAGCACACCGTTCCCCGAACTGGTAAAGATCATGGTACGCCACGACATGGAGAAAGTAAAAAAGATGATTGCCACCAAATAAAGAGGATGATTCGCATGGAGAAAAATGCTAAAATATACGTTGCGGGACACCGCGGACTGGTGGGTTCCGCCATCTGGAAAAACCTGGAGGAGAAAGGCTACACGAACCTTATAGGACGTACTCACAAGGAACTGGACTTACTGGATGGCGTAGCCGTGCGCCAATTCTTCGATGAAGAACAGCCGGAATATGTATTTCTCGCTGCTGCCTTCGTGGGCGGTATCATGGCAAACAGCATCTACCGGGCGGACTTCATATACAAGAACCTACAAATCCAACAGAATGTGATCGGAGAGAGTTTCCGTCACCATGTAAAAAAGCTGTTGTTCCTTGGCAGCACTTGCATCTACCCGCGTGATGCGGAGCAACCGATGAAAGAGGACGTATTGCTGACTTCACCTTTGGAATACACGAACGAACCGTATGCCATCGCCAAAATCGCCGGACTGAAAATGTGTGAAAGTTTCAATCTGCAATATGGTACTAACTACATTGCCGTGATGCCGACCAACCTGTACGGCCCGAACGACAATTTCGACCTGGAGCGGAGCCATGTCCTCCCGGCAATGATCCGGAAGATACATTTGGCTCATTGCCTGAAAGAAGGAAATTGGGAAGCAGTACGCAAGGACTTGAACACACGTCCGGTAGAGGGCATTGATGGCAATAGTCCCGAAAAAGACATATTGAACCTACTGAAAAAGTATGGGATCAGCGAAACCGAAGTCGTGTTATGGGGAACCGGAACGCCTTTGCGCGAATTCCTGTGGAGCGAGGAAATGGCGGATGCCAGTGTTTTCGTGATGGAACATGTCGATTTCAAGGATACCTATAAAGAAGGTGAGAAAGACATCCGCAACTGCCATATCAATATCGGTACAGGCAAGGAAATCACGATTCGCCAACTGGCTGAACTGATCGTCGATACGGTAGGATACAAAGGGGTACTGACTTTCGACAGTAGCAAACCGGACGGCACGATGCGCAAACTGACCGATCCTTCCAAACTTCACAGCCTTGGATGGCATCACAAGGTGGATATCGAGAAAGGAGTACGGAGAATGTACAATTGGTACTTGCAATAAGATACTCAGACGCGGGTTTTGCGGAATCCGCGTCTGATATCAAAAAGCACGTGAATCTCCTGAAACTTTCGGCTTCCCATCAACTTTAAGCTATATAAGTTTTCCAATCTCAATTAAATAGCTATATTTGCACAATTTAATATCAAATGTGCAAAAACAATGGAACAAAGTTTTATAGCTTACATTGAAAACAGTATCAAGAACAATTGGGATCTGGATGCCCTGACAGATTATAAGGGAGCCACCCTACAGTATAAAGACGTAGCCCGCAAAATAGAAAAGCTACATATCATCTTTGAAGAAAGCGGTATCCGCAAAGGAGACAAGATAGCCGTCTGCGGACGGAACAGTTCTCATTGGGGTGTTACTTTTCTTGCCACACTGACGTACGGGGCGGTAATTGTCCCCATCCTGCACGAGTTCAAGGCGGACAACGTGCATAACATCGTCAATCATTCCGAAGCCAAATTGCTTTTCGTGGGTGACATGGTGTGGGAAAACCTGAATGAATCGGCAATGCCCTTGCTTGAGGGAATCCTGATGATGAACGATTTCTCTTTATTAGTGTCCCGGAGCGAAAGACTGACCCATGCCCGCGAACACCTGAACGAACTGTTCGGCAAGAAATACCCTAAGAACTTCCGGAAAGAGCATGTGGAATATCATAAGGACCAGCCGGAAGAATTGGCGGTCATCAATTACACTTCCGGAACGACCAGCTACTCAAAAGGAGTGATGCTCCCCTACCGTAGCCTATGGTCGAACACCCGGTTCGGTTTTGAAGTGTTGACCTTGAAACCGGGAGACAAAATCGTCTCCATGTTGCCGATGGCGCACATGTACGGGCTTGCGTTCGAATTCCTGTACGAGTTTGCCGTGGGATGCCAGATCTACTTCCTCACCCGTATGCCAAGTCCTAAGATCATCTTCCAGGCTTTTGCGGAGGTGAAACCCAACTTGGTTGTAGCCGTGCCCTTGATCATCGAAAAGATCATCAAGAAAAACATACTCCCGAAGCTGGAAACCCCGACCATGAAACTGTTATTGAAAGTACCCATCATCAACGACAAGATAAAATCGACCGTGCGCGAACAGATGATCCAAGCCTTCGGTGGAAATTTCGAAGCTGTCATCGTGGGAGGTGCTGCGTTCAACCAAGAGGTGGAACAGTTCTTGAAGATGATCGACTTCCCGTATACGGTAGGGTATGGCATGACCGAGTGCGGCCCGATCATCTGCTACGAGGACTGGAAACGCTTCAAGCCTGCATCGTGTGGCAAGGCCGCTCCACGCATGGACGTGAAGATATTGTCGTCCGATCCTGAAAACATAGCGGGAGAGATTGTCTGCAAAGGACCGAACGTCATGCTGGGTTACTACAAAAACGAAGAGGCAACCCGTCAGGTGATCGACAAGGATGGATGGTTGCACACCGGAGACTTGGCACTGATGGACGAGGAAGGCAATGTCACCATCAAAGGACGCAGCAAAAACATGTTGCTGGGTTCCAGCGGGCAGAACATCTACCCGGAAGAGATAGAAGATAAATTGAACAACTTGCCTTATGTAGCGGAAAGTATCATTGTGCAACAAAACGATAAACTAGTGGGGCTGGTTTATCCCGATTTCGACGATGCCTTTGCCCACGGATTGAAGAATGAAGACATGGAACGGGTGATGGAGGAAAACCGTGTGGCGCTCAACGCCATGCTTCCGGCTTACAGCCAGATTTCCAAGATGAAAATCTATCCGGAAGAGTTCGAGAAGACTCCGAAAAAGTCCATCAAACGTTTCCTATACCAGGAAGCGAAAGGATAAGAGCCAGTTCCCAACTTTGCTCATCCTTCTTTTGAGGAAAGTTTAAAAAGGCTCTCAGATACGAAACAGCTTTCGTTTTGGCCAGGTTCTTCTAAGAAAAAAGAAAATATGAATATGAGAAAACTATTTCTCCCACTTGCAATGCTTATAATGGCAAGTGGGATGTTGCCCGCACAGAACAAGAGCGCAGGCATCAACCTGTCCATATGGAAAGGGGTAAGCACCCAACCGTTGGATAGTTTACAGACCACGTATTTCAATATCGGTATCCAGTCGAGCATGAACCGGATGAACGGTTTGGGAATCAATGTATTGGGCAGTGTTATCGGTAGGAACATGAACGGTATGCAGGTTTCTGGTCTTGCCAACATGGTAAGCGGAAGTATGAGAGGCATCCAATTGTCCGGAATCAGCAATATCAACGGAAACAACATGATCGGGCTATCCGCAACGGGGCTAACCAACATTGCCGGCAATCAGATGAAGGGGGGTCTATTGTCCGGCTTGTCAAATATCACCGGTAACAACAGTGCCGGGCTGATGGCAAGCGGCATCATGAACATTTCGGGTGATAAAGCAAAAGGTGTTCATTTGGCTGGAGTCGCTAATGTCACAGGCTCCACCTTCAATGGTTTGATGGCTGCCGGACTCCTGAACGTAGCAAGTGAACATATGAACGGTGTACAGATATCTGGTTTAGGCAATATCGTGGTATCACGTATGAATGGTGTACAGATCGGTTTAGCCAACTTTTCTACCAAAGCGAGAGGATTGCAGATCGGACTTGTGAATTATTACAAAGACGAGATGAAAGGTTTCCAATTGGGACTTGTCAACGCCAATCCGGACACAAGGGTGCAAATGATGATTTTCGGTGGTAATGCAACAAAACTAAACGTAGGTGCCCGGTTCAAGAACAAGTTGTTCTACACGATAGTGGGTGCCGGCACGCATTATCTGGATTTCAGTGATAAATTCTCCGCTGCGGTGTTCTATCGCGGAGGTATCTGGTTGCCGTTATGGAAGGATCTGACAATCAGTGGCGATCTAGGCTATCAGCATATCGAAACTTTCAAGAACAAAGATTATGGTATTCCTGCACGGCTTTATGGCCTGCAAGCTCGCTTGAATCTAGAATATCAAATTACAAAGAAGTTCGGAGTCTTCGCTTCCGGAGGTTATGGTGGCAGCCGTTACTATAACAAAAATGTGACCTATGACAAAGGGGTGATCGCAGAGGCGGGAATAGTACTGTTTTGAGAAGGAAGAGCTTAGAAGGAAGAATTGAGAAGGAAACATTAGGGATTTATTCTTACACAAATATAGCTTCCGACTGAGGATCTTCGACCTCACCGATGAACACCCCGTTGCTCACCGATGAAGAGCCCCTTCATCACCGAGATGGAGGCCGTTGCTCACCGAGGTAAAAACAGGAGATTCACCGCACTAATTATCAACCACTTAAATACATCCATTTTATATTTCAACACGGATATGGGAAACTGAAATTTGTTGACATTTCCTAAGTTAAAGATACAGTAGACGCTTCACCTAACATGTGATTCAAGTTTTATACTCAGATTATACTAAACTTCCCGGATTCAGGTCTTATACTTGAATCCGGGAAGTTTCTATCTACATAAATTCCCCTTAGCTTCTTTCTTTTATCAACCCCATCTGATAAGCCACCAGTAGTTTCTTCAAATCCTGAACCTGAGCCATCAGTTCCTTCCCTCTATCAGTGTCTTTCACCATCATGCGTTGCGAGTTGAACTCAATGACAAAAGTGGTCGATTTAATATCCAACCCTTCTCTGATAGCTTTCTGTCTGGACTCAAAAGGATCATGTTGAACCAACTGCAAACCATGCGAATGGTATACCAATGTATATCCTGCTATGCCCGTCTCCGGCTGGTATGCTTTGGAAAAACCTCCGTCAATGACAAGAAGTTTCCCTCCCGCTTTTATAGGCTGCTCACCCTTGATAGTCTTCACAGGCACATGCCCGTTGATGATATGAGTATGCAGACCAGTCACCTTGAATTCCTCGAGTATCTTTTCACAGATTTCCTCGCTGTCGTGTAAATTGTAATAGGCACCTTTCTTCTCTTTATGGAGTGCCTTGTCAGCAATGAAATAGCGTTCGAAGGTTGCCATCTTGTCTTTATCGAAGGACGGAGAGTCCGGCCCGCACCATAAATACCAGATATAGTCCATTGCAAAAAGCTTCTCATCATCATCTTCTTCCTCGTAATAGGCGCAACGCACCAACTGGTCGATCTTATCCAGCAGCTTCTTTCCACTGTATTTCTTCCCTCGTATCTTGACCTGCTTAAAACTGCCATCCTCGTTCATCGGAACGGAAGCATGGTACAACAGATTAGAGTTACAAACCAGATACATCCCACCGTACGTGAACAGGCAACGCATATGCTTTTTCAACTTCTCACTGTTCACAAACGAATTATGCAGCTTTTCTACCAACTCTTTTTCCTCTTCAGACAAGCGGTAAGGATCTTTAGGATCCACCGTCGGGAAACTGGTATCGAGCATTTCATACTCTTTACCTTCATAGACAAAGATGCCGCGCTCAAAATCTATCTTCTCCAGTAACTTACGGTTCTCCATGCCAAATTCGGGACGACGGTTGATGATCTCCGCCTCCAACTTGAACTGGATAATCGCTATGGCTTTATGCATCTGGGTGATCAGTCTCAAAGTTTTTTCGTTGTAGGCCGCATCCGCGAAATTGGTTTTCGGAGTAAAGACGGTACAAGGATCATCCGCGTACATATCCATGGCAAAGGTTGCCAAAGGCAGAAGGTTGATGCCATAGCCATCTTCCAAAGTAGCCAGATTGCCGTATCTCATAGACATGCGGATCACATTCGCCATACAACTCGTATTGCCTGCCGCTGCACCCATCCAAAGAATATCATGGTTTCCCCATTGGATATCGAAATTATGATAATTGCACAGCGTGTCCATAATGATATGCGCACCGGGGCCGCGGTCATAAATATCTCCGACAATATGCAACGAGTCGATGGTCAACCGTTGGATCAACTTACACATGGCTATAATGAAGGCATCGGCACGTTTCGTGCTGATTATGGTACTGACGATAACATTGATGTAAGCATGTTTATTGGGTTCTACACTCGACTCGTGGAGCAACTCCTGTATGATGTATGAGAATTCCTTCGGCAATGACTTACGCACTTTGGAACGGGTATACTTGGAAGATACGTTCTGGCATACTTTCACCACCTGGTTGAGCGTTATCATATACCAATCGTCCATATCCGATTCCTGCTCCTTCACAAGTTGCAATTTCTCCTCCGGATAATAGATCAACGTACACAACTCTTTCTTTTCCGATTCGCGCAAAGTGTTGCCGAAGATCTCGTTCACTTTCCGCTTTACCGCACCGGAAGCATTTTTCAACACATGCTGGAAAGCTTCGTATTCACCATGAATATCCGTCAGGAAATGTTCCGTACCCTTGGGAAGATTCAATATAGCCTCCAGATTAATGATTTCAGTACTCGCATCAGCGATGTTTGGGAAGCTGCGCGACAATAATTGCAAATAACGCAAGTCACCAACAATGCTTTCTGGTGTGATGTTACTTTGAGCGGTCATAATAGTTACATTTTAGGTTTAACAATATATTAATATTTCAGGTCAATAAGGGTCTGAATGCCTTTTTAATTTAGCAAAAACATGAGAGTAATCTGGGCGATGATGACCCGAAGGAACATGCACAACGGATAAACCGTCGCATATGCCACCGAAGGATTGTCACCCGGAATCGTATCATTTGCATAATTCAGCGCCATCGGATTCGCCATGCTTCCACAAAGCATACCCGAGACGGTACCGAAATCTATTTTCAAGAATTTAAAAGCTACAACTCCTACTACGACCGTAGGGATGATGGTCAATCCGGCTCCCAAACCGATCCAAAGCAACCCTTCGGGACGAAATACGGTGTCGAAGAAATGCGCACCGGCATCCAGCCCCAGGCAAGCCAGGTACATGGAAAGTCCCAAAGCACGCAACATCAGGTTTGCGCTGCGGGTGGTATAGGTGATCATGTGCATACGAGGGCCGAAGGTACCGATCAGAATCCCTACTATGATAGGTCCCCCTGCCAATCCCAAACGCACGGGCGTGCTGATACCCGGAATCGTAATGGGAATCGCCCCTAATGCCAAACCGGCAATGATGCCTACAAATACAGCCACAAGATTGGGTTCTTTCAGGCTTTTGATAGCATTGCCAAGGACCTTTTCCACATTCTGAATAGCGGCCGCCTCTCCTACTACCGTCAAGCGGTCACCCAGTTGGAGCGTCAGTTCGGGAGTAGCTAGCAATTGCACACCCGAACGGTATACACGGCTGATATTGATGCCGTAATGATTGCGCAAGCGGAGCGATCCTAACTTTCTGCCGTTCAGTTCAGGACGGGTCACAACGATACGTTGGGAGATTAACTGGCTGTCGATGGCATTCCAATCGATGTCTTCCTTATTCCAGTCTGTATTCTCCTGTTCGCCAAAAAGCACGGTCAAGATCATAGCGTCCTTTTCGGAAGCCACTACCAACAAACGGTCGCCCTCCTTCAGAATCTTTTCCGAAGTAGGGATACTGACTTTACCTTCTCTCCATAAACGGGAAATAACGAACTTCGGATAGCTCATGTGGGCAATATCCTTAATGCTTTTATTGAATATGGCCGGATTATGCACTTGAAATGCAGCTATATAAGTATTATTGTTATCGTCCTTTACTTTCAGTTCGAGGTCTCGTTTGCGTACCAAAAGCTTGCGGATCAACAGTATGGAAAGAATTACTCCGACCACTCCCAAGGGATAAGCTACCGCACACCCCAAGGCGGGTGTGCTACTTTCCATACCCATCTGTTTCAAGGTCTGTTGCGCTGCACCAAGAGCAGGCGTATTAGTGGTGGCACCGCAAAGGATACCAACCATATCGGGCAGCGACACACCTGTCGTCAAACTGCAAATGAGCGTAAGCAAGGTTCCCAATACCACCACGCCCATCGCCAGTATATTCAGTGTGATCCCCCCTTTACTCAAGGAACTGAAAAATCCGGGACCGACCTGTAAACCTAACGCATAGACAAAAATGACCAGACCGAAACTCTCAGCGTAATTCAACATCTGAGGATCGACCGACAGACCGAAATGCCCGGCAAGTATACCAACAAAAAACACGAAAGTCACTCCAAGAGACACACCGCAGATGTGGATTTTGCCCAATCCCAGCCCGATGGCGGATATAAGCGAAAGTACAACTACGGCCTGTAAAGCTGAATGTTCGATGAATAGACTATATAACCATTCCATTAAACTACATAATTATTCTGCAAATATAGAAACATTTTATGCCCGCACAAAACTTTTATGTATCCATTTCATGCTATACCAACGGCGGACAAAAATAACACCCCGGATATTCTCATCCAAAAGAAACGCAACCCACATGCCGCACAAGCCCCAACCCCAATGAATACCAAACAAATAGCCTCCTCCCACTGCAACACTCCACATCACTATCAGCCCTACAAAGAACGGATAATTCACATCGCCCGCAGCACGGAGAGCATTTGTTGCAAAGATGTTAATGGGACGGCCTATTTCGAGTACGGTATCGATTATCAATATGATCACACCCATATGGATAATCTCAGGATTGGTAGTCAGCCACCCCAAAATGGTGTGACCGGCTATCGCCAGGATACATGAGAGTATAAACGTAATCATCACCGATTTCTTCATCACATATTTACCCAATAAAAAGGCTGCATGGGGTTTCTTCTCCCCTATCAGATGACCGATGCAGATAGCACCTCCCTGAGCCATCGAAATACTGAAAAGATAGACAAACATAATGATATTGACGCAGTAGGTCCTGGTCGCCAATGCTTCTACACCGAGCATATTGATGAAATAGGTGATCACTACTTGCGAAGAACTGTACGATAATTGCTCTCCTGCGGATGGCAGACCGATCTTCATCAGATTCTTTAGTTCGATCCACGGGAAAGGACGGAAATAAGCCAACGGGAACCGGTGGATATGTTTGCGGAACAGGATCACGAACAGGATCACCATCGCTACTCCCCGACTGAAAGCCGTCGATATGGCAGCCCCTTCCACGCCTAATTCGGGAAAACCGAACTTACCGAAAATCAACGAATAATTGCCGACAATATTCAAGATATTGACGACTACCGTTACCAGCATGGGGTAAATGGCTTTATTGGCACTTCGCAAGGAGGCAGACAAAGTTAGGGATATCGCCTGAAAGAAAGCAAACCCACCAACGATACGCATATAATTCACACCGTCCGCCATCAGCTCAGGACTTAACCCCATCCAATGAAGGATCGTTTTGTTCATCAAAAAAAGAAAAAGACTGATTATGCCACCGACCAAAAGATTAACAAGCAATGATATTCCCACTACTTGCACCACCTTCTTTTCCAATCGCGCGCCTAAATATTGCGAGCATAAAACGGATGTCCCCAGATTGATAACCTCGAATACCAAAAACGTCAGCATAATAATCTGGTTGACAACACCAACGGCCGCCACACTGTTATCCGAATGACGGCTCAGCATGATGATGTCCACCGCGCCAAGCATCATGATCAGCAAAGTTTCGATAAAAATAGGAGCTGCCAGCTTCGCCAACCTTCTCTTAATACTCTCCTGTTGTATTCTGTGTGTAGTCACTATCTGCCCATTCTGAATTTCGGGGTGCAAAGGTATTCAAAATCGGTGAAAAAGAGGATTGATATAAATCAAATTCAGATACCCGGTTACTGGAAGTTTTTTAAATTTCCCGCAAAAAGGATTCTTGGGAAGAGTACCGGGCTAAAATTAAACAGCCTCTCAATATCTTCCCTGATAAACAACATAATTATCCCAGCCATCCAAATAACCGGTGAGTCTGTTGCTCCATATTTGTACATCATCCAGGTAAGACTCATCATTGGAACCATATCGCATCCTGATCGATGTCTGTGCAGCATTCTCCCAATTCCATTTAAAACGGTACTCATTCTCATATACTCCTCCGTTTCGGTACTCTATCCGGATAAAATCCACACCTTTCCGATCCAAATAATAATCAACTTCCTGCCAACAATAATTTCCATCTATATCATAATACGACCTTACCCATGTACGACTACACAGATCTCGTGATCTATTATAATAATCTCCCCCTATATTATCATCATCCCAAAAACCTCCAATTTCCACTTCACAGGCAGACAAATTGACTATCATTGCTGCCAGCAATGTCATCTTTAAATATTTAAGTACGCTCGTTTTCATGTCCTTATCCTTTCTACTGATTATTGATTTCGTTTAAAACAAAAGTAGGCAAACGTTTGATCTCCCCACAGGGAAAAATCCTACATTTCTTAAGGGGATGTCCTAAACCTAAAAGGGAAACAACCCATTTATGCTACAGAGTGTTAACTCAGAGAAACTAAATATTAAACCATGTTATAAAACGCCTTAATTCATACAGAATATTTGCTAGTTACAAAAAAGCACGTAACTTTGCAATGTGTTTTTCATAGTATTAGATTTAAGGTTAACAAAAGATTGGCTGTCTGGGATAGATAGCCTTTTTTTATGCTCTTTATTCTCCTATTTTCCATTTCTTCCTTTTTTACTCTCTTAATTCCCGAACAAAATCTGGAGCAGTAAAAGATTCCATCCAAAAATGGGTTCAAGTTGAAGTATTTATCGGTTCTTTTTTTACATTCCAAAGGTTACTATTTTAGTCTATTTTATATGTTAATAAGAATACGTACTTTTACTGTACAATGGTACACATTATTAAGATGTATAAGTACGTACTTTTATATGATAAGAATATATATTTACATACCAACTGTACCTTTCACATTAGCTTATTCTGAAACCATTTACCTATGGAGAAAACCCTCAAATAAGCTCTAGCAAAGACATTCCTGTTCTTGAAGGGAAACTACAACCTGGTGATTCCTCTCTTTTTCAGTACCATTTTTGATAAAGATCCGCCCCCTTTTTCCAATGTAAATATCATAAATCGGGTAGTTATTGACGAAACAAGAAAACCTCTCTATCCTAGACGGAATTAATTAAGGAAAAAAGTTCTATTGTTTAACATTTGAATCATAGGCAATTAACGGGAAATAGGATAAATAGTTAGAAAAAATCTTATGGAAAGACTTGCACAGTCCAAAACTTCCATCTATATTTGCACCGCATTTGAGAGAGAATGCGGGTTCAAAGGAAGTTTGGGTGAGTGGCTGAAACCACCAGTTTGCTAAACTGACGTACGGGTAACCGTACCGGGGGTTCGAATCCCCCAGCTTCCGCACCAAATCTCAACTTTAAGATGACAAAGAAGAGCTGAGTTTATTGCTTAGCTCTTTTTTGAATCTAATTTTCAATCGGGTGGGTTCGTCTAACGGTTAGGACACATGCCTCTCACGCATGTAATACGAGTTCGATTCTCGTACCCACTACATCAAAGTCAAACAACTACTTTATGGTAGTTGTTTTTTTATACCATCTGTACATCCTCAGTTTCAATCCCACAAGCGATACAATTAAGAGCTGGAAGCGCAAAAGGCCATCATCATCCAAAATGTGTTTCAATTCCACAAGCGATACAATTAAGAGGGGAACATGAATAAACATCAATAACCTAAATATTAATAGATTAACATTTAGAAAACCTATACAAATCACATAGAAAAATGTCGATATTCAATTATATACAATTAGCCAGTGAACGACAACCTATTTGATATATTGCAAATCAATATATCATAGAACGATTTAGGAATAACCGTCAGTATAAAAAAGGTATTGGATATAGATCGACAACTATAAAAGATAATTATTCAAGAATTAAGTAATTAAGTCGGTATCGATTATAATATACTCTTATATTTATTATACTTTCCCTTCTATCTTATCCCGAAAATCCCAAAGTTGCTCTATTGTAGGTTGAAAAGTAGAATTATCCTTATTTTCCTCTATCGTAGCTATTACTGTTTCTAGAAATAGAGAGCAATTAATAATTTTAGTACTTATATTTAGCTGATAAGGAACTTCTGGGAAAGATTTATTCTGGAGCAGATTTCTTGCCCATGAAAGTAATTCCTGAACTGACTCATGATCGTAACTGTGTGCCATCTTTATACTTTTTCTTGCAAAAATAATAAATAAATGCAATAGAATAATGATATAAACAGAATGATTAAATAAAGTACAAATAAATCCATAAATGAAAGTACCATCTTATAAGGCACAAGCAATCAATTCGGTAAAATAATTATAGACCAATATTGTGCAAAACGCCATTACAATCACTTGTTTCTTTCCCAAATAAAAAAAGGAGCTATATAGATAACTCCTTTCCTAACGCTAATTTCAATCTAATCCTAATTTTAAAACCACAGAGGAGAGTGTTCTTTAAAGTCCCCAAACTCCTCCGGCATTGTTATTAGTCCGTTCAATGAACCAGACAAACATGCTCTTTACCTTTTTCATACCTAATTATATTTTTGTGTTACCTATTGAAAACGCTGCAAAAGTAAGGAGTATGAAAATAAAATGAATTGATTTAAAGCAAAAATGCATCTTTTTGCCCTGATTAATTGATTTAAGTCAACTATTTTTGTACTTTTGCGACACAATTCAATCACTACTTATCAGATAAAACTATGGAGATATTAAAAGGAACGGTAGATGCTGTTGTAAATTCCAGATATCCGGAGATGAGTAAAGAAGGACGGCAATTATTGGCCGAAGTCCTGATACGCAAAGAGGTGAACAAAAATGAACTGATCCTGAATGAAGGACAAGTCTCCCACAATATTATTTTTGTCGGCAAAGGGATGCTCCGGCAATTCTATTACAAAAACGGTAAAGATGTGACAGAACATTTTTCTTATGAGGGATGCACCGTGATCTGTATAGAAAGCTTTCTGAAACAAGAACCTACGCGCCTCATGGTAGAAGCACTGGAACCATCCGTTATTTATCTTTTCCCTTATACAGAATTACAAAGATTGGTAGAAACCTCTGCGGAAGTCAATCTGTTTTATCGCAAAGTGCTGGAATATTCACTAATCGTATCACAGATCAAAGCTGATTCCTGGCGATTTGAAACAGCACGTGAACGTTATAACCTGTTGCTCGAACATCATCCGGAAATCGTAAAACGGGCGGCCTTGTCACATATCGCATCTTATCTGTTGATGACACCTGAAACGCTGAGCCGTGTACGATCGGGGGTATTGTAGAAATTCCCCCTAACTCCTTCGATACTCCTTAGGCGACATACCGACATAATGCTTGAAATATTTTCCGAAAAACGACTGATTGGCAAAGTGAAGGTATTCTGCAATCTCCTGCACACTCATCTCGGAAGATTTCAATAAGGCACGAGCCTCCAAAATAACAAAATCATCAATCCACTCACCTGCCGTCTTACCGCTCACCTCTTTAACCACTCCAGAAAGATGTTTCGGAGTCAGGCACAATTTATTAGCATAAAAAGTGACGGAACGTTCCATCCGGTAACTGGAAGACACTTCATGCATAAACTTTTCAAAAAGCTCTTCCTTGCGGGTTTTAGGATGATAACCTTCCATCGGCATGTGTTTCCGGCAGAAATTATGAATATCATAGAACATGGCAGAGAGTATGCCTTTGGCAATCTCCCTCCGATAAATGTTATCTTTCATCTTTACTTTTTTCCAAAGGAAAGAGTGATATTCAATCATGCAATTGAGTTCAGACTCGTTCAAGGGCACACAAGGATGTTCTTTTATATAAAACATAAAAGAGAGCAATTCCTTCATTTGTGTAAAAGTACGGTCGATAAACTGGGGAGATACAGCAATAAAAATACCGGAATAATCATCACTGGCACCTATATTCTGAATAATCTGATCGGGAAGCGTCATTAGCAACGAACTGGTTTCCAAATCATACTCTTTCAGGTTTATAGCCACTTTAGCATGACCTTTCAGACATACAGCCAATATGGCAGCGTTGATACGATTGGGATAACTGTCATACATCGGTATTTCCGAGGCATCATCGAAGATAGCAAAATCATTATCTATAAAATCAATTTCACGCAACTTGAGTTCCTGTACGCATGAAATATCTATCTGCGGAATAATGTCATTCTCCATATTCTCGTATTTTTTGCAAATATATGTATTTGAAATTCAAACTGCACAAATTACCCAATGCATTTTTTCAAAATCATGTAATTTGTGCAGTTTGGCACCTCAAACAAAAAGGAAGTTCATACCAGAAGTACTATCAATTCATAATCTTAATCCCGATGAAATAAGTCCGCGGCTGCGTAGGTCCATAAAAATAACCGGAATCACGAAATTCCCCCTTATCCAGATCTTTCTGGAAACTGTTGAAGATATTTTGAATGCCACCATTAAGTTGCAGCTTGATATGATCATGCAAAACGAATGTATAGTTCAGTTTCAGATTCAAATCGAAGAATTGCGGAGTATGCTCCATGCGGTCATCATCGATATAGCCAGCCATGTGCGGAACAATCATCTTACCGGTATAAGTACCCGATAAGGAGAAATCGAAATGTTTGGTCGGGGCAGATGTAAATGTAAAGTAACCATAATAATCAGGTGTACGAGGCATACGCCGGGTAGTAAGTTCTGGCAACCCGTCTTCCGTAGCATCCCGCCACGCCACATCTTGCGTATACCGGCTTCTTTGGGCAGTAAACCCTAGTTGAAGTTGCACTTCGCGTCCATGAGCAATCTTTGCATCCACATTTGCTCCATACACCCGGGCACCATGCGCATTCCGGCGTTCCTTGATAACATCCCCGTTGCCATCTTTTCCAATATTGGTCAGTGCAAATACATGTCTCAGATCCGTATAAAACCCTTCGACCAGCACATTAGCCTGCCAATGCCCCAAAGGAACCGTCCAGTCAACCGAGCCGCTGTAACTGTTAGAACGTTCTTCACGCAGATGATCCGCCAGCTTTATCTGGATACCCTCTCCTCCGACAGCTGTTACATGCAGGTCCTCATCATAGGCTTGCGGGGCACGGAAACCGGTAGAATAAGTCAACCGTGCTTGCAGATTATCCATAGGTTTATAGAGGAAATTAATACGTGGGCTGAAAATAAGATTCTTTATCAGATTGTGCTTGTCCATACGCAGTCCGACAAGCATGGTAAGACGCTTCATACGCCATTCATTCTGGATAAAAGTTCCGGCTATCCGGACGTCTTGCTGCATATCCCGGTGATAACCCGTCATCACATCATGCAGGGAATTGTCCTGATATTCAAACCCTCCGGTAAAAGTGGCTGGAGCAAAAAGGCAATTATCCATCTGCCCCACGTACATACCGCCCAATACCCAGGTAAGATCCTTCGTCTTACCGTAAGCATCCGGATTTTTCTGCGCTCCATAATAGCTGTTACGATCGGTATGCTGTATGGAACCATACAGAGACATCTTGTGCTTTGCTTCCTTCCAATAACGGTCATAGCTCATACCACCACTATTGATGACATGACGGGTTTGCTCCGTAATATCCGTTTCATGAGGCTGCAAATCAAACTTATTCCCACCCCTGCGGAACTCATTGGTTGTGTGATATTCAATATTAATACGGCTGTCATAAGTCGGACGGTAATAGGCGCGGAGTCCAAAGGTATTCATATTCAGTTTGCCTATTTCAGAAAAGCCATCTCCATCGGCATCATAAGGATTTCGGTTTCTATAAGTCTCATAAAGAGCGATACCATACGAATTGTCCTTGGCAACAAGGGAAACATTGCCCCCCATATATTGCTCCCAGGACTTACCATTCATATTTGAAATCATGCTGGATACCTGAAAAGAGTTATTGATGGGATCTTTCGTAATGATGTTGATGGTTCCTCCCACCGCATTGGCACCGAATAAAGCAGAACCGCCTCCGCGAACCACTTCTACCCGTTCAATCATATTTACTGGAATTTGTTCAAGCCCATACACACCCGAAAGCGCACTGATCACGGGGCGGCTATTGATTAGAATCTGTGAATAAGGGCCTTCAAGGCCATTAATACGTACTTGGGGAAAACCGCAATTCTGGCAATTGTTTTCAACCCGTAGTCCCGACTGATAATTCAGAGATTTAGCCAGATCGGTAGAATTCACCGTTTCAAACAGTTTGGTATTCATCACATTGACCACGACGGGGGCTTCACGACGACTGACTTCGTTACGATTGGCAGAAACGACTACTTCATCGGTCATAAAACTCTCTTCTTCCAACTGGAAATGCAGTACAGCCGTAAAATCCTTGCTGACAGATACCGTTTTCTCCTGAGTTTTATATCCCATAGCCTGCACCCGTAACGTATAATCTCCCGGTATCAGTTTCCTAAACTCAAACTGTCCTTCCTCATTGGAGACAGTGCCTGTAGTGCGACCTACCGGCACATTTTTGCCATTAAAACTCACCACCTGAATGGTAGCATAGGGAACATTCTCTTCGCTTCCTTTCACAATAACGTGTCCGGAAATCATATTGCCTTCCTTTATAGGATTAGAGGCATGAGCAATCGCACTTATACACAGTAGTATAAGCAGGATGATAGATTTATTCATTCTGACAAATAGTGTTATTTTAATAAATTAAGAGGGTGGTACTATCCACACAGAAAAAGTACCAAGCAATCATTAATCGTATAAGATTACACTATCGGGGGAGCGCGAAGAGAAACGACCAGCCAAGGCATTCCCGTCCTGACGGGAATTTCCACCAGTACTTCCACCTTGCAAAGCAAAGGACGTTCCGGTTCTATCTTAACAGGCACATCCGCCTCGAGTGTCTGGAAGACGGAGAGGCGATCGATTACAACTATGGCAGTTTTAGAGTGGTCATGTTTTCCCTTATTAGGGTGAGAGTGAACAATCATGACACCATTTATATAATGCACATGGGTAAACATCGTAATGCTTACCTGATACACCATAAATAGCACCAGCAATAGAAGAGATGACAGAACCCTTTTCACACGACTCACTGTTTACTTCTTATAAATTGAAGCGGCAAAGATACAAATTATCCGGAAGTATTTTAAATAAAAAGAGGCTCATTTTAACGAACTACCTATAAATAGGTACTTATTTCCTTCAGATATCTCAGATCCGTTTCATCGAAAAAGCCCAGTTTATCACTGTCTATATCCAGCACTCCCCATACTTCATCGTTTCTTATCAGAGGGACTACTATCTCCGACCGGGAAAGGGAGCTACATGCGATATGCCCGGGGAAAGCATCCACATCGGGAACAACCTGAGCTTGTTTCTCCTGCCACGCCACACCGCAGACACCCCTGCCCTTCCGAATACGTGTACAAGCCACAGGTCCCTGAAAAGGAGCAAGCACCAGTTCCTCTCCCTTCACCAGATAGAAGCCAACCCAAAAGAAATCAAAAGCCTCTTTCAATGCAGCCGCCACATTTGCCAGATTAGCAATCATATCAGGTTCGCCCTCTATCAGCGAACGAATCTGAGGTAGCAAGGAAGCATAGCGTTCCTCCTTACTACCCGAAACATGATTCAGTTCTTCAGACATTACTTGTTATCCTTTCCGAATAAATACTCATAATCCCTTTTTGCTGCTGGTATAGTCCAGCCTTCGGGAATAAATTTCCACTGGTTCAGTGCCTGAGGGTCAAGCACCCCCTTCTTCTCAATGTAATTCATCAGATAAAAACGAAGGTCTTTATCAGTAGAGAAGACGATACGGTCTTTCAATGCATCTTTGGGAATTCCCGCACCTTTGGTCAGCAATTCACCCCCGCCATTTCCCCGATAAGAATTCACGGCTACCTTATACGTTTTATCAAGATTGAACGGTGTACCATCCGCCATACTGACGACTGTCACCTTCTCCCCTTTCGGTTTAGTCACATCCACCATATAAATAATACCTGCCGCAGAGTCAAAATTAAAACTGAAATTCTGGAACGAAGCACGGTCTTCAGCTCCCTCACGTCTCTTCTCCTTGAACCAGAGCAGATGATCGTCAGGCGACTTCATCCGGTTCGTCCACAGATAATACGACTCTTCCAAGAAGTCTTTGATCTCCCGTCCTGTCAGATTCATCACGTATAGCATATTCTCGTACTTGTACAGATTGAACATGTCACTGACATGGATATCTCCTTTCCTGATTTCCGCATCAAACGATAGCGGGGCAGTAAAAGATATATCCGCACCTGAGATCTCAAGTTGCAAAGTATGAATAAAATCAATAAATGCCGAAGGTCCGAAGAAGGACGGACGTGTAGAAATATCTTCCGTGAAAGTGCCTATTTTCTTAGATACAAACTGATTGACCGCATCATACTGAGGCGCAAACTTTTTCATGAACTCCTCACTGACACCATAATCCTTTGTTTCAGAAAGAACTCCCTCGATCTGCTTGCTCTGCACTTTTCCATCTTTCAATTTTAGTGTTACGTCCACATTAGACACGACTATTGCATTGCTCGCCGGATCGACAATCAGTACTGTATCCCCTTCCACGTTTACAACTTTCTTACACTCACGCGCATGATCATGCCCCATCAATACCATGTCAAAACCCGGTACCTTCTTCGCTACGTCGAGCGAAGCATTCTCATTGTATTTGCCGGACATGAGAAGAGCATCCTGCCCTGCATGAAAAAGTCCGATGACCAAATCAGGATTCTCCTTCTCACGAATAATCTTCATCCATTTCCTTGCCGTCTGTTCCATATCGTCAAAACGAAGTCCTTGCCATAAATTCTCGGACAACCAAGCCGGAATAGCCGGTGTAATCATTCCCAACACAGCAATCTTCACCCCGTCACGTTCCAGCACTTTATACGGTTTAAGATGGGTTTCTCCTGTAGACGTATCTATTATATTCGCACCGAGAACCGGGAAATTACACTCACCGATCCATCGGTCGAACACCTTGCGTCCGGTCTCCACATCATGATTTCCCATATTGCCTGCATCATATCCCATGAAGTTCATCATCTCCGCACAGACATGAGGCGAAACCGTGTCTATATAGTTATAATAGTAGGCAGTGGGCTGCCCTTGCAGAATATCACCGTTATCGAGCAATATGAGATTATCCTTATAGACTTCACGTTCTTTTTGTAGAAACGCATGTACGCGAGCCAGGCTACCTGCCCACTCTTTTTGCGTTATAAAATTAAAAGGATAATAATTACCATGTACATCACTTGTTTGTACAATTTTCAGTTTCACTTCGCGCTCCTGTGCCGGCAAAGCCAGAACAAAGCAGAGCAACAATGCATAAATGCATGACCATCTTTTCATATTCATATCTTATATTATTGGCATTGAGAATATAAAACGCGCACCACCGGTATATTCGGGATCTACCCAAATCCTGCCGCCCCACTTCTCAACGGTAAGCTTGCAGATGGCCAATCCAAGCCCTGTACCCTGTGCATATTCATTCAATTTTTCGAACCGTTCGAAAACCAGTTTCTGCTTTTCCTTCGGTATGCCGCATCCGGTATCTGAAACGGCAAACATAGCTGTCTTTTGTTCCTTATCTACGGAAAATTCTAAGGTTATCGTTCCATCTGCCGTAAATTTCACCGCATTGGAAAGCAGATTGATAATCACCTGCTGCAACCGCTGAATATCGGCCTTCAAAGTAAAAGTCTCATATTTACTGTCGAAAACAAATTCATTAGTAGATTTACGGGATACACTGACCGAAGACAACACCTGGCGACATAGCTGCACCACATCACAAGACTCAAGTGCCAGCGATATCCGGTCGGCTTCCAAACGTGACAAATCAAGAATATCATTTATCAACCGGAGCAAAAGATCAGAGTTCGATTTTATAATCTCAAAATAAGATTGCTTTTCCTCTTCATCACTTCCACCCGCCACCAAAACATCGGAAAAGCCGACTATTGCATTGAGCGGTGTACGGATTTCATGGCTCATATTAGCCAGAAACGCACTCTTCAGACGATTGGACTCTTCCGCACGGTCTTTGGCTTCCCGCAAGTCTATTTCTGATTTCAACAATTCATCCTTCAAACGTTTGGTTCTGAAATAGAAAAAGAGGGACACGATCAAACCACCTACCAATATCACCAAAACGGCAATCGAAGCCCATATCTGATACATATATTGCTGATAGAACGTTTGCGGCTGATTGACAACTTCCACATCAAAGGGCAAAGACTTCACATTAAGTTTCAATTCTTTCATTTTGCCATAATCAAGTACCGCTTTACTGTCTATCACTTCCACCTGTCCGTTTCCATCATCCGGATTATTCAAAAGACGAACCGCCTCACGTGCCATGTCACGGCCTAATAACCGATAAGCAGGCATTACACCTCCAATAGTCCAATACCCCAGCCCCACAGAAGATGTGGTAAATGCAGGAACAGCAGGATTAGCTTCCATCATCATATACGTAGCATTACGCATAAAATAACCTTCATTCATATCTACACGCCAAGTTCCCAGCAATACGACCGTATGCTCCGGCAGATGGTGGAACTTGTCCATAATCGTATAAATGGTATTAGAACGTCCGTCAAGCAGAATCAAATCCAACTCCGGAAACTTCTTCATTTCCTCCCTTACAAGCGCCTGCATGGCCACGCCTCCGTAAGTATTGTCCGATATAAAAGCAATATGCTTTGTATCCGGATAAAAACACTTAATCATGCGTATATTGTCAGGAATGTCGTATTCATAAACAAAACCGGAATTTACCTTTTTCTTCCCTAACTCCCCGGAAAAGAGATCAACCGGTTCCGGCATCCATTTCTCCAGTGAAACCGTATCTCCCGGCAGAATTACGGCATTACGGCTTGTAAGACTACACATCACAGGTGCCTTACTGACCACAGAGTCTTCCTGCGACAAATAAGCCGCCCACGCCTCCTGCCCGAGCAAAATGATCAATCCGGGCTGCTTGTCACCGGTATATTTCGATAAAATCTGCTGCATCATTCCTTTCCAACGTGGAGATTCCGAGAAACTTTTGCAGTTCATGTTTTCAATTTCTATATTGCATTTGCCTCCACTTTTAGAGAATTCATCCATAAAATCGGATATAGTCACGGAAGTCTGATGGGCAGCGGGATTATAAGAGCAAATAACGAGAATGGGCTTTGTATCCGTATTGGCATAAGCTCCTGAGAGCAGCACTGAAATAAATAAGATCAAATAAAAGGAAATATATCTGGCGTGTATCGGCATAGATTCTGTTTTGTTTAGATTCATATAACTCAAGCGTGCAAATATAATGAAAAACGCTGGCTTTAGACGAATTTATATGTACATTTGTCAGCTAATTTATAAAAAATATCATGGAATTATTTCACAAAATGATTTCTGCAACGCTGGATATCTCAGAAAAGCAGATCAACAATACGTTGAACCTATTGAAAGACGGTGCCACCATCCCCTTTATCAGCCGTTATCGAAAAGAGGCCACCGGTGGACTGGACGAAGTACAGATAGAGAATGTCAAGAACCAGTATGATAAATTATGCGAGATAGCCAAACGGAAAGAAACAATTCTCGGCACTATAGAAGAACAGGAAAAGCTGACTCCAGAACTGAGACAACGCATAGAAACTTCCTGGGACTCGACCGAACTGGAAGACATCTATCTTCCTTATAAACCCAAACGTAAAACAAGAGCGGAAGCAGCCCGGCAGAAAGGACTGGAACCCTTGGCCACACTATTGATGCTGCAACGGGAGAACGATCCGGAAAGCAAAGCTGCCGCCTTTGTCAAAGGCGAAGTGAAAGATGTGGAAGATGCGCTGAAAGGTGCCCGTGACATCATTGCCGAACAAGTCAGCGAAAACGAACGTGCCCGTAATACTTTACGTAACCAGTTCGGCCGTGGAGCCATTATCACAGCAAAGCTCGTCAAAGGGAAAGAAGAAGAAGCCGCTAAATACCGCGATTATTTCGACTTCTCGGAGCCCTTGAAACGTTGCACTTCCCATCGCCTGCTTGCCATTCGGAGGGCGGAAGCAGAAGGATTGCTAAAAGTATCCATCAGCCCCGATGATGAAGAAAGTATAGAACGGCTGGAACGTCAGTTTGTACAAAGCAACAACGAATGCAGCCGTCAAGTCAGCGAAGCGGTACAGGATGCCTATAAACGGCTGTTAAAACCATCCATCGAAACCGAATTTGCCGCTATGACAAAAGAGAAAGCAGATGAAGAAGCGATCCGCGTATTTGCAGAGAATCTCCGGCAATTATTACTGGCTTCCCCATTGGGACAGAAACGCGTACTTGCCATCGATCCGGGATTTCGTACAGGTTGCAAAGTAGTGTGCCTGGATGCGCAAGGCAATCTGCTACACAATGAAAACATTTATCCGCATCCACCGGTAGATAAAAAGAAGGAAGCCTCAGCCAAACTGCGCAAGATGGTGGAAGCCTATCAGATCGAAGCTATTGCAATCGGTAACGGTACTGCCAGTCGGGAAACGGAGTATTTCGTTACCTCCCAACAATTCGACCGGGCATTGCAAGTGTTCGTGGTCAGCGAACAAGGTGCTTCCATCTATTCAGCTTCCAAAATTGCCCGCGACGAATTTCCTGAATACGACGTAACCGTGCGCGGTGCCGTCTCCATAGGACGCAGACTGATGGATCCGTTGGCCGAACTGGTAAAGATTGATGCCAAATCTATTGGCGTGGGACAATACCAACACGACGTTGACCAGACCAAACTCAAAAAGGCACTTGACCAGACAGTAGAGAACTGCGTAAACCTGGTAGGCGTAAACCTGAACACGGCAAGCAGCCATCTATTAACCTATATTTCCGGTCTCGGCCCGCAACTTGCACAAAACATAGTGAACTACCGGGCAGAAAACGGTGCTTTCACCTCGCGCAAAGAACTTATGAAAGTTCCCCGAATGGGTGCAAAAGCCTTCGAGCAATGCGCTGGATTTCTCCGCATCCCACAGGCTGAAAACCCATTGGATAATACGGCAGTACATCCCGAAAGCTACTGCATTGTAGAACAAATGGCAAAAGACCTGAAATGTAGTGTGGCCGAATTGATCGCAAACAAAGACCTGCGTACCAAGATAAACATATCGGCTTATGCGACACCTACCGTAGGTATGCCTACCCTGCAAGACATCATGCAAGAGCTTGAAAAGCCGGGGCTCGATCCACGCAAGGCAATCAAAGCTTTCGAATTTGATAAGAATGTTCGTACCATTGCAGACTTGCGTGAAGGCATGGTACTACCAGGCATCGTAGGCAATATCACCAACTTCGGTGCTTTCGTGGATATAGGCATCAAAGAAAACGGACTGGTACATCTTTCACAACTTGCCGACCGTTTCATTTCCGATCCTACGGAAGTTGTGTCCATACACCAACAAGTCATGGTCAAAGTTCTAAGCGTAGATCAACCGCGGAAAAGAATACAACTGACAATGATCGGGGTCGAGCAATAGGATAATAGCAAGTAACAGGAGTTTACTAAACAAGGGAATAAATCATATTAAATGTGACCTATTCCCTTGTTTAGCAAAATCAGCGCACTCCTCACGCCTTTATGAATGCCGTAATCTATCAGCTTTTTCGAAATACCAAATTATCCCCACTGTCATCAAGATCATCAATGCGGTACAAATAACCGAACCTTCAAAACCAAATGCCCCACCGTTAATAATCGTATCCTCCGGCAACTTCAGCTTCACAAATGACGGACAAAGAGAAATTCCACTGACTTTGTACCCCAATACAGGCCCTTGAAACCAGTTCCAAAACAGATGAAGCGAGATTGGAAACCACAAATTACGCGTATACAGAAAAGCGACTCCCAACAAGCAACCCGCCAAAAATAAATTCAGCATTGGCAAAAAGGCCGTGTTCGGATTGAACATATGCATCAAAGAAAATATTACGGATGAAATGCCCAATGATATAAATTTGTTCATCTTCGTTTGAAGCAAACGACCTAATATATAACCACGTACCATGATTTCTTCAGTCAGCGCGACCAACAAACAGACTCCAAAACTTCCGGCAAGATTGATCACATTGACATCCAATCCGACAATCTCTACCGCACCCAATGCCAATGAAATCCCAAAACCGACTCCATATAGCACTCCGGCAGCTAACATGCCCAATAAAATATCTTTCCCACGCCCCTTGATACCAAGCCCCAATTCCTTGAAAGGACGATGGTCGAAATATTTGAGCATAAATAATGCCGGCAAGAATGCTGCAAACAATATAGATGTCTGAAGAGCAGCATATTGAGGAAGTGTATATACGCTGGTTTCATAAACTCCTACCCATATCATGACAGGTATGGAAAATATAGCGGACAAAAACATGAATACTAAAACATAAATCAATATTCTGACAAAAACATAACCTAATTTGGGTTCTTCCGGTTGAAATTTTTCTTGTTGTTCCATTTTTATAATTTGTTAATCTGCGAGCAAAAATAACTATAAAAAATAAAAAGGTTAACCCGATCTCACGTTTTTCTGTATATTTGTCTGAAAAATATATCAATCATGAATATAAAACATCTTTTCCTCGGTCTGCTCATAGCAGCTACCACCTCAGGTGCAATGGCGCAAACGGTCAGCAAGCAGTATTTTGTCTCTAAACCCGGAACGCTGATTTCCCTGATGACAGAAGAGGAAGCTAACAGCGTCACCCATCTTACACTGACCGGAAAGATCAATGCGGAAGATTTCAGGCACCTGCGAGATGAATTCAAGAATCTTCAGGTACTCGACATCTCCAATGCGGAAATTAAAATGTATTCGGGAAAAGAAGGGACTCACCCCGGCAAATTCTACGTTTATATGCCTAACTTTATCCCCGCATATGCATTTTGCCGCATGGAAAACGGAAAAGCCGTAGGCAAACAATCATTAAAGCAAGTAATCCTTTCAGAAAAGACTAAAAACATAGAAGATGCTGCATTCAAAGGGTGTGAAAACCTGTACATCTGTCAGATCAGAAAGAAAACTCCCCCCAACCTCTTGCCGGAAGCGCTTGCCGATAGTGTCACCGCTATCTTCATCCCACTGGGAAGCACTGACGAATACCGTCTCAAGAACCGCTGGGAAAACTTTGCATTCCTCGAGGGTGAACCGGTCACGGTAAAGCTACAAGTAGGCAGTCTGAGTACTCTGGAAAGTGAAATACAAAAAGCAGCCATACAACCCAAAGACATCAATTTCCTTACGATTGAAGGCAAACTGGACAATGAAGATTTTAAGTTGATCCGGAATTATATGCCCAACTTGGTAAGCGTGGACATTTCCAATACAAACGCAACGGTGATCCCGGACTTCACGTTCTCACAAAAGAAATACATGCTTCGTATCAAACTGCCACACAACCTGAAGACCATCGGACAACGTGCATTCAGCAACTGCACAAGACTTTGGGACACTATAGAACTGCCTGCCACTCTAACGGCTATCGAATACGGTGCTTTTATGGGATGTGACCGCCTAAACTATTTGGTAGCAACCGGCAACGAGCTTAAAACACTGGGAGACGACCTGTTTGCTCCTTCCACTAAGAATAAATTGAAATATAATAAATAGACAGTTTCCCTAATACTTTTCGAAAATGACATATTGCACTGATTATATGGCTTTAGTAAAAAAGAGTCCTATATTCAGTGCAATTCAAATCTGAAAAAGAACCTTTGCTGTCGCCTCTGACATATAAATCTCTCAACCAATACATCCAACGGAAGAATATATAAAAAAACGAGTAAATTCTTTTAAAGAATTCCCCGCCTCTACGTAAGAAAAGCCAAAAGGCTTTTCTTATAACCTCTTTTCCTGAAAACTACAATCTTCTTTTTACCTAAAATCAATCTTACCTATTACTTGTTATCCTTTATAAATCTTTATTACCTACAAACTAATATTTATTTACCTATTGAAGATTGTTTAATACCTTAATCTAATACCTTAATTCTATTTTACCTTTTAAACTAATAGCAATTTCCCAATTGCACTGCAAAGATACGGCTTTTTTGTGTCACTGCAAGCGGTTTTATGTTTTATAACACTTTTTTGCGGCTATAAATCTTTTACATCACTCAGCTCAACCAGCTTGTTTACAATGGCGTAGATCGTCAAACCGGCAGCACTGTGTATCTGCAATTTCCGGCTGATATTTCTCCTGTGAGTAATCACTGTATGGATCGAAAGATACAACTTTTCTGCAATCTCCTTGTTCGTCATTCCTTTCACCACACATATCACTATTTCCTTTTCTCTCTGGCTCAGGCTCTCCTGTCCCTCCTCTTCTTCCTCAACGATGTTTTGCAGGCGTGTAATCTTACCGGACAGTGTTTCCATATCGTCAAAGATAGAGATCGCTTCATCGTACTTACTTAACAACGAAGCATCGATAAACGAACTCGCCAATGCAACGACACGAATTCCCTTACCCGCAGTCTCTTCCTTGAACCGTGCCACATCGAAATAATCGCCAAACGTAGGATTTACCACCAATATGTCAGGGTACTGCGTCCTTAGACAGTCGTTCAATGCATCCACCGACAATATCTCTATCGGCTGAATTTTCAGATTAGGCAGTCTTTTTAATGCCAGCGTCAGCCCGCTACGGATGATAACCGAACTTTCTGCAACGGCAATACGGATAGTCTCGTTATTTTTCATTGTCCAGCATCCTCCTTTCCAGCTTCAGAATAGCAGGAACAAATAAATAATCTTCCACTTTGCAATGCGACTCAAGTCCCTCTTCACAGGCGTAAATATCAAAAAGCGCTGCATTCAGAGAATTAGTATTCGCCCGTGCCGGACAATATTTTATAATAATGTTTTTCAATTCCGTCAACTTTTCTCCCACCTGGTCATGATGTTTAGAGAAAGTACTGATCTGGTAGTTCTTAGGAGCATTGTTTTGCAGCAACGCATCCACATATTTAAACACTGTCTTTTCCTCATACTCCATATGCTTGCGAACTTCACGCATATATTCATCAAAGAACTTCAGAATAAGGAAAGAGACATCATTTTCCGAACAGTCAATGGCTTCCAACAGTTTACGACGTATGGCAGGCAGACAGAAATCCAGAAAGTAAATATGCGCCTGTCGCAAATAATCCACTAAGGAAGGGATGGAAATATCATCCGTTTCACCATCCATACGCGAGAAACCTTCGGCCATAAAATTCACTACCACCAGAAATGTACGACAATCCACTCCGTTAATTTCACAAACTTCCTTCACCGTCTTGTCACCAAACCCCAACGACAGTCCGAAACGGCTCATAACCTGCAATAAAGAGTAATTATCACTTATAAGATCGATCATTTTATCGGAAGGCTTGTACTTCTGCAATCTATCCATAGAATACCTATTTTATATTATCGCTGCAAAGGAACGGATATTTTTTCGCGCGCGCAATCCCCATTTATAGGTATTTTATCATTTGCGGTCCACGATGAATGAATTGCAACAGATTCTTAAGAAGGCTATTATTTTTTTTAGTAATTTTGTCACCCTTAACGCGAAAATCGAAAAGCGATCGTTTAAAACCAATCAGAATCCGGACAAACAGATTCAACCATAAGTAGATTTATAAATAAATAAACAATGACAAACGAATTAGAACTTAAATACGGCTGTAATCCCAACCAAAAGCCAGCCCGTATTTTCATGAAAGAAGGTGAACTCCCCATCGAAGTATTGAACGGCCGTCCCGGTTACATCAATTTATTGGACGCATTCAACAGTTGGCAATTAGTAAAAGAGTTGAAAGAGGCTACCGGACTTCCGGCAGCAGCTTCCTTCAAACACGTCAGTCCCGCAGGTGCTGCCGTAGCAACAGAAATGAGTGATACGCTAAAGAGCATTTATTTTGTCGACGACCTCCCACTTTCTCCGTTGGCAACCGCTTATGCACGCGCCCGTGGTGCCGACCGCATGTCGTCTTATGGCGATTTTATCGCACTATCCGACATTTGTGACGAAGAAACCGCCCGGCTTATTAACCGTGAAGTATCCGATGGTGTAATAGCTCCCGGTTATACCCCCGAAGCATTGGAGATTCTCCGTAACAAACGCAAAGGTACTTATAATGTCATTCGGATGAACCCCTCTTACATCCCGTCTCCCATAGAACGAAAAGACGTTTTCGGAATCACTTTCGAGCAAGGACGCAATGAACTAAAGATTGATGAATCTCTTCTGAAAGACAGGTCTACCCGGAACAAAGAAATCCCCGTAGATGCCCAACGTGATCTGCTCATTGCACTTATCACGCTAAAATACACCCAATCCAATTCCGTCTGCTATGCTAAAGACGGGCAAGCCATCGGTATCGGTGCCGGGCAACAATCGCGTATCCACTGCACCCGTCTTGCAGGAAACAAGGCCGACATCTGGTATCTCCGTCAACATCCGAAAGTGATGAACCTCCCCTGGAAGGATAAAATACGCCGGGCGGACCGCGACAATACGATTGATATCTATATCTCCGAAGATTACATGGATGTACTGGCAGATGGCATATGGGAACAATTCTTCACTGAGAAGCCGCAGATATTGACCCGTGAAGAGAAACGGGCATGGCTGGATACACAAAGCGGAGTAGCTCTCGGTTCGGATGCCTTCTTCCCGTTTGGAGACAATATCGAACGTGCGCACAAAAGCGGAGTGAGTTATATCGCCCAACCCGGAGGATCGGTTCGTGACGATCATGTCATCGACACTTGCGATAAATATGGCATTGCCATGGCATTTACCGGAATACGCTTATTCCATCATTAATAAAGAATATATAAGAGAAGGGTGTGTTATTTTAACACACCCTTCTCTTTCATTATCAGTGGGTACTGATGACCTCGTGCGTACGCAGATCAACCAGATATTCTTCCCGCCTGCCTTCACGTGTATTTGCCCCGAACACCTTCACTACATGTTCGCTCACACGTTCGTATTCACGGATCTCCCCCTTGTGTACCTGCATCTTCACTAATGCTTTCCGGGAATTGTGTGTGTCCGATACCCAGTACACGGAGTCGTTCTGTGCATGTATGCGGACAGGCTGCGAAAAAGCGTATCCATGGATTGATTTTAAGGTTTTGCTCCATTCGCCTATCTCACGGTCATATATATGGACAGCATTATTACCAGTAGCATATAGACGTTTATCTCCCAAAGTCAGTGCCGTAGGATTAAAACCAAGCATCATCGTCTGATCCTCCAAAGCGATAGAAGTATTATTTTGCATGTCGTCATTGACCAATGCAGGGTCGAGTACCATAATCTTGCGGGCTCCAAAATCAGTCAATAATATATTCCCCTCCTCATTGAGAATCATACTATGTGTTCCAAAACTATTGTTTACAGTCCCCATATTGGAGGTTCGGCGATAGCGTGCCGTCTTCTGATAGTTTTCCGGAGTCACATCTTCTTCCTTATAGATACTGACCGTGCCATTCTTATCGCGGCTGAAAACCAAGCCATCCTTTACGGTCATCGCCTGTGCTTGAAATACCGGCCCGTTATAGTTCCCATTGCCTATGCAGGAAATATAGTCAAGCCCCGGTAGTTCGAAAACATGAATACGCGACTGCCGTTCTGCAACATACAGCCGGTTCCCTGCCGGCACAATGGCTTCTATCTGGCTACCGAAACTTTTCTCCTGCCCGTTGAAGTCCCATGTTCGCAACGTCCGCATCACTTGATTAGTCCTCAAGTCAATAAGCAACAAGCTGTTATCAACAAGATTGGCTACAAAAAGCGTATCTCCCAGATGGGTTGTCGTAAAAGGGTTAAATTCCTCCTTCAGCCCCAGTGTTTCCGCAGTAAGCAACTGGACGGCTTCATAAGAATAATACCAATAACTCGTATACTTATCATCTTCTTTCCCATCGGAATTATCACCGGCAAAAGAGTTAGTCAGTTCCGTTTCAAAATTGTCACTGCTGCACTGAGATAGCATGACTCCACCCAACACGATCAACATCCATATATATATTTTCATAATTACTTCTGATTTTATAGTTCTACTTCTAATTACTTCAAGCGGCTCATCGGGATTGCATATACACATTGCCGGCCAGCGGCACGTTCCACAATGAACAATGTATTCCGTCTGATACAGAATTTCTCAGGCGAACTCAATGTTATCTCTCCAACTGTTGTATAATCCTTTATGATCTCTCCGGTTCGGGGATTCACCTTGCAGAATTTCTCGGCACCGTTGGAACTCACGAACAGATCTCCTTCATAGAAATCCAAGGAATATGGACTGTTCTTATACGAAAAGTTCGATGAGCGTTTCCAAGTCACTCCTTCCCGTACGTCAGCCAAATTCAAAACATCAATCCGTTTGCTACTCCAGTGCGTGACATAAAGCAGTCCGTTTTGCTCGTCAACCGCCATTCCGAATGTTCCGTTTCTCTCGTCAAGATTTTCCGAACGGGCGTACACATACATCGTATTTCCGGACTGTACCATCGATTCCTCGACCACATCGACATAACGTTTATCACGAATCAAGACAAGCCCGCGAGCCACAGTCACATCATAGGCATGCACGGTCTGGTTGCCACCGGTTCCCCAATTTCCGTTGCCGATATGATTGATGAACTGGTAAGTGGATGCATCGAATATTTCCGTACGGTTGCCCTCATGGGTTACATAAAGTTTACCGTTAGCCCGTACGATCCCATTAGGAGCCTTAGCAAATGTTTCCATCCCCTCTTTCCCCTGCCATTCTTTAATGGTATGTATATGCTTCACATTCTCATTCGATATTTCAAACACCTCGATACTGAAGTTCCCGTTCGCTTCATTGGCAACATACATTTCATTACCGTAAACATATACATCTTTGGGAATAAAAGTAGAAGCCGTAGCCCCAGGAACAGCCGTGTAATCCAGTTTCAGAGACAGTTCCGTACCATCATTACCACCGGTGTCCGACTCTCCTTTTAGCGGAGAAAGTCCACCGTCCAAAGCATCCAACTCCGGATCATTCTCAAAAGGGAAACGCGATGTAGCATAAGGATTACCGCCCAATGTCTTTCTGGAATGCAAAAAACGTCTTGAATAGACAGGCAGTTTCTTTTGCCTTCCCAACTCGACAAACAACTCCTGACAGAACGGTGTCCATCCATCCCCATAAGTCATGTTCCCGTTGTGGCTGTAGCCCAAGCAATGGGCCAGTTCGTGAAAAGGGGTTGTGACCGGACCGGAATCATCCGCATACATTGTCAGGTAGGCATACTCTACAAGACCAAATGTCTCGCCACCTCCCAGTCCGGTGACGTTACCGTCCACAAGGCCGAACCGCAAACCGGAAAGATTCATGATACGCCGTTTCAACTCGTCTATATCCACTTTATTACCACTTTCTATAAATGTTCCCCGCTTCTCTTCCAGTTGTTGTTCAAACTCCGTTGTGGAATACATCGCTGCCATATTCAAAGCCATAGCGACCGCTTCACGGGTATGAACAGGTTTCATGGACAACCAGTTACCACCTTGGTAGTTACCGAAGTAGATTTTCCATCTGGGCTTCACCCCAGTCATCATCTTATAGACCGGATTGTTACATTCTATCTCGAAAGAGATATTGGTGCTACTCAAATGAGGATTGCGCATGATCTTAATACGTTTCCCACTACGGGTATATGCCGTAATATCCTCGGTAGCAAAAGGGATATGGATGCGAAACTGTTGCAAAGGCATAATTTTAGAAAACTCTGCAAATCTGAACTCCTCATCATAGCCCTCTATCCTTGCCCAGACAATCAGATCCGTAATGGCTCGTGGACAATAGAAACGGAATTGAAAATAGTGATCGTCTGTCATTGAAATCTGTAAAGGTTCGTTTACCTTAAAACTACGTTCGGCCTGATTGAAATAAATCTCGGAAGGTTCGTTATCATTGAGCAGATAGTAAGTGTTATCCGTAGTGTAGTCTATTTCAGAAAATTTAAATGGAAACTCTACATCTTTCTCCGGTTCAAAAGGGTCAGAATTTCCAGGTACTAACTCGTTATCTGTACAACTCAACAATAGAATAGAGCTGAAGACCAGCATTAACAGGCTGGTGGAAAATAAATTTTTCATCGTCTGTTTTTATATTAAGAATATATATTTAAAAACTCCCCTCGCTAAGGGGCCGCAAAAATAGAAAAAACAACCTTGCTTTGCAAATCAGTTTAGAAGAAATTAGAATATTATTTTGTTATTAATACCAAAGTACACGTACTGTGACCCTCCTACAGCACAAACAAATAATATCCGATTCCATTCATCACGAACAGCAACCGGATATTTCTTCAGCTAATTTTATGAGCCTTTTACTTCACGTACACATCGTATGGGATAGGCGCAAGCGCGACGGCTGTATCCATAACCATAATCATAAGGATGAACCAAGTTAGGATGTATATGAAAAATTGATGACGCATAGTTATAAGAAGCTGCAGATGTATAATATCCACCGCAATATCCCACAACATAACAACTGCCGTCACCGTTCCTCCAACCACAGAAAGGAAACAGAGAAGTTGGCCCTGATTTAAAATATTGCATATAAAGTGCAAGTGCATTATCTACGACTTCTGTCCCGTAATTCGCATAATTCAAAGCATTATCACCTTCATGGTTTAGGCCATCAACCGTAAATCCCATCCATGCATCACTCGGTGGTAACATCCAGCCCGAGGGACAAGGATCGAAAATAGATTTTTTCTCCGCACCGTTATTAGCAACTATATTTTTATAATTTACAGAAGCCTCACTAAAAGGAATCCCTCCCCACAGCCTGTCATTATGTCCCCAGTACCAATCACCTTCATTTATATAATTAGCAGTATCATGCGTAGGAGTCTCATTACTTCCTCCGTTATTATCCCACATACCGGGAGTCTTAGCTGAAGCAATAAAAGTGGTTGGATGTTTTATTGAATACGAAATAGTTCCAATATCCGAACTCGTTCTTACAGCATTGAAGACTTCACCCGTACCAATAGAAGAAGACATTTCAATCGAACGGGTATCGTTATCATACACAGCTACAACATACGTGGAACTATAAGCTTGATAATGAGCATCACCTTTTGTCAATAGTTTATTGGGCGGAAATGGATCTTTTCTTCCCCATTGATAATAAGTCCCTATTGCCCCTCCATCTCCTTTGCCCGCACTGATCGCCCCCAAGTTACATGACATAAAGCTCCTCCCCCGTACACGCTTATTAGATATAATCGCATTACTGTTCCACTCATACGTATTATACAATACTGCATTAGAAACCTGTACCGGTGCGCTACTGTTTACCCAAATATGCCATGACCAGACAATGACATCGGAGCTGTTATATCCCGCAATCACAGCATTGCCGTTCAATGGGCCGGCCGTCACATAGATTTTATCATTTTTCAGATAAACCAGATTGCCGGAAGCATTATTACCGATAGCAAAGGCTGTTTGCCACAACACGCGCACGGAAGCTATTTTCTTCGAGACCACACTTTTGTTCACATAGTCCGAATACTTCCATCCGCCCCCGTTTTCCGTACGGTCATAAGGATCGAATACGATACTGGATTTTGGAGTCACCACAAAACAGTTGGCAGGAGCTGCCATCACCCGATTATCCGTCGCGAATGATACGACACGCAATGTCGCCCAATAAAAGCAGTTCCGTTTGATATTGAAATCATTAACCGTGTTTTCACCTGGATAAATCGTATAGACATAGCTACTCCCATCAACATCAGAATCTACGTGCAAACGAATATAGATAGCATTTGCAGGAGCCCAGTCATTTTTCTTCTTTTCATCATTATTTCCTGTAGTACCCTGCCAGTTCTCGGGTACATACCAAGTGTATATCATGGATGTTGAAGGAGAATTGACATCCGACATCGAGCAAGGAGTCAAAGTCGTAGGATATGGAGACGCAGTAACCTCCCCAACTCTCAATACACTGGGCACATTATTGATAGTGACCTTAGTTATTCTTAATTTGTCCTCCACGGAAGTATCCATTACGAACTGGAATGAAATTTTAGCGACCATCCTACTTAAAGAAATCTGTCCCAAATCATTGCTCTTTCCTGCAATCACGGTCTTGCCTGATGCGTGTCCCACCATCAGCAAATTCTTGTAAGTACCTCCATACATATCATTTTCCGTTGACCGCGTGAAAGTACTGGAAGTCAAATTACTTAAGCTACTCCCGATTTTCATATCCTTCGCCCAAAGTAAATTATTAGTATTGGCAACTATATAAATCTGACAATTGACTGCCGGACGAAGCATGACTTCCATAGGCACACCTCTCCCGGAGGATGAAGTCGTTGAATAATAGTGTGGAGAAGCCAACAAAATTCCTTCCGAAGTATATTGAAACACCCATATATTATCGATTGCACTCTCTTTCACATCACTGTTATCATCTTGGCGAGTGTCTTTTCCCTGCATCTCCGATTCATATTCCTCTCCAATCACCTTTATGGGCAAACTTTTCAATGTCAACGAAACCTCTTCAAGCTCCCCTTCCTGATCACCGGTCACCAAGGAAGATTCAATCCGATTCTCTGTACATGCACAAAAAAAAGCCACGAACAACCCGTAAAGTATAAATCTGATCTGTTTCATTACTTTAAACATCTACTGCTATCCTCCAATTACAAAAAAGTTTTCTTTATATATATATTTTGAAATGTCAATCGAACCGGTTTCATCTCTAAAAAAAGTAATCATTACTTTATAGTGATAACCCGGTTTCAAAGTGATGGCGGAGTTAGTGTTCAAATCATTCAAACGTACAATATACATCTCTCCGTTCGCCAAAGCTTCAAAATGGGTCACTTTAATAAGTAATGCAATATCAGTGACGCCTACAACCGGATATGTATACTGCGTCCCCACCAACATTCCTTCTGTCATCACGTCTTGAAGCAAGGTATTGAGTTTTGAAAAAGGAATGACCGCCCTGGTTTCTACATTATTGTTTTGAAAAAGGTATCCTGTAGTACGCGCATTTACCAAATCTGCAGATTCAACAAGGATGTTTCCTACCGCGGCACTCCCTTTATTTATATACAAATCCACACGAGCTGTACGGATAGTCAACGGAACGGTTACCTTATTTTCCTGACCTGTTAAAACCGCCTTTTCAAGACTGCCCGTCATCAACAATCCTTGTGTAGGAAAATTCCCATTATTGTAATCTTCGGTCAGAGAAACCATATCATTAAGCTGCGTATAGGTAGGTGAAGCCGTCAACCGGCCCTTCAACGAAGTACCCGGATTGGCTACTACATAAATATATTTTTTACCTTCCCTCAATGTCAGTTTCAACTCACCGTCAGCATTCAATGTCCCACTTTTCTCGAATAATTTATTTGAATTATAAACCAGAACCACCGCGTTTGTTATTTTGTATTCTTCAATGAGATCATCACCCCTCGTATTGTCCCTGTCGTACTCGGCTATTCTTTCCGAATCATGGTCTGTAGCAATCTCCACCAACACAGTTGCCTCATTATCCGAAATATCATACACCAAAGACTGTTCCGTGCAACTTCCAAACAACAAAGTGACGACCACTCCCATTATAAAAATAAGGAATGCAATACAAGCCGACAATATGTATATCAATATCACCTTTTTATTCATGGTCATCCAATTCCCTCTCTCAATTCTCCTCTTTCACTTTTTCCTTCTTAATTCTTACTTCTTAAATCTCAATATCCTCTCCTACCACTCCGGTTTCACTCCGATCTCCTCCCACGAAGGTATTCTTACTTCCACTCCCAATCCCTGAAAATCGAATAAGATAGGAATAGTAACCTCTTCTTTACCGGAGATTTCAATACTATTATCTGCTATAAATTTTTCCAGTTGAACCACTTCCAGTAGTTTATAGTCACTTTGTTTATATACTTTAAGCAAAGAAGTAGTATGTTCATTGAACCTTGGGACTTCACAACGTGCCATGCTGACCATATACTCTTTCTTATAAACAGCTTCCGGATAAAAGCTCAAAGGCATTCCTCCACAGTTACATTCAAAATCATAGCGAGAATCGAATCCTCCGATGTGAAATACCGGAGGACGGTTTACTCCCCCCTCGTCATAGTCTGTAACGCCTTTCGTATATGCCCAAATCGTGATATGGGCTGAATGGAAAGTGATCGTTGCCGTAGTTTTCCCCTCGGCATCGGCTACACGAAAAGAGGTTTTACCATAATATAAAGGATCGCCCGTTTGCGCCTCTCTCCCCGATGAATGGGCAATGTTCAATACGTGAGCCTCATCTTTCTTCTCTGTATCCACAGCCTGGCAATAATGTTCCAGATTGCCCCAGCAGACCACCTCGTAATCTCCTTCTCCAAGCCGGAGCTGAAATCCCCGATTTAGAGAAAGATCAGCCGGTTCCATACGCCCTGAAGCCACCTGTATACCATCAGCATCGTAAACAAAATAGGTCACATTGGCTATGAAGTCACTAAAAATATCGGAATTTCCATCGCCCATATATTTAAAAACGACAATCGCATTTTTACATCCTCCCATCTCTGTAGTGGTACACCCACTGCAAAGATAAAGGAAGCATAAATTGAGAAGATAAAAGAGTTTTCTCATCGTTGTAGATATTACATCACCGGTTTAACAATTGTGACTACCCAAGGCGTTACACTGACCTTCACCGTAAGGGTGATATCGGCAGGGTTAGGAACACTCGACAGATCGTTTTCCTTGAATTGCAAATCATCAATTTTATAAACCTTTCCTCTTGACAATGCCATCGCTGGTGCGTTCGGATCGGAAGTGGTCTTGAATCCACGTACGTTGAGATACTGCGGATTTCCATAAGTCCCTATGCTTGAAACAATATCTGTCAGTTTTATTATCACACGCGGAGGAACACGGTTGGCATTCTTACCCGGGAAGAATTGATATCCCCATACTCCCTTCGCAGCAGCGGCAACCTTTGATTTCGTAGCAGCCAACACATCAGTGCCCGCTGCCACATCACTCATCAATTTATAGTCCTTGTCATAGTCCGCTCCGCCTCCAGCCAGTATGAACAATAGCTGTGTGGCCGGATCATTTGTTTCATTCAACGCCATTTTGCTATAAAAATGAGAGACATAAATAGCCCGTAGTTTAAAATCAGTCACAGCACCTGTTGCAGTAATCTTGGCTATTTCTATGCGCGCGCACAATGGGTTGAGTGTTATACTTACATCTTTATGGGTTGCATTACCATCGGAAGAATTCGTAAGCGCCCCAATGCCGTCCATCGTCACATAATTAATATTGTTCTGTCCGGGCAGTGGCACGGCAATCTTTTTCAACTCTGTCAATGTGGTCTTCGCACGGACAGTCGCTTCCGCTACCGCATCGGGCATGTTACCTATTATATACACCTTTGTCACCTCTCCCGATACATTTTGAAAAGGATAGCCCGAAGCACCGGAAGCTTTTCCCCAAAAATCATCCACATTGATGACCAGTTGATCGAGGTTAGTAGACGTTCCCCCCTTGGGCGAAATGCGGTAACATAGTTTTATATTTTCTTGGCTAGTCACGAAGAAAAGGTAGCCGCTGCCGAAGGATACTTTATCCGTACTGGTTTTTCCGGCTTCATCGGCACGTGTATCCGGCACATCCTGTTCCACATTTTCAAATCTTACAAATACGTCCTGAACATAATTGCCACTAACATAAGGATCTTCACCCTCCGTGGTCATCGTACAGCTTGCCAATCCAAACAATGCGGCAAACAAAAGTCCAAAATAGTTTTTCATCTCAATCTATCAATTAGTTAATAATTATTTTCAGTCAAAGCGCTACAGGTCACCCCCGAAATAGTCAATCCACGGCCTTCGACCGTCACACTATAGGTATAAATGAAACCGGCAACCCAGCTATCACTCTCATTGACGTACGGCAGCTGAACCGACATCGGCACACCGTCAACCACCAAAGTGAGGAACATGCCCGTAGGCGAAACTACGGAAGGCAACGAAAGGGAAGAGACCACCTTCGTTTGCAAATGTGCGCTATACTCATTGATAACGGCTTTACCCGTGAGAGTCACCGAGTTGGCACTCTTAAACGGGGTAAGTTGTCCTTCCCAGAGATCATTGGTATAAAAATACCCCGAAAGGGTCAGTTCGGTCAACTCTCCGGGAGCATTGGCGGAAAACACTTCTCCCCGATTAATTATGAAACGAAACAACGACCCGTGCGACGGGGCCGACTGTGAGTGGGCAACGATATAAACGGCCTGCAACATCAGTACAACCAAACATAAAAATAGCTTTCTCATTTATCTTGTCTTTTTGTAAATTATTCGATGAATCAAAAACGGTAGAGCAAACTGATGTTGCTGCCTGTTACTGTAAAGTCATGTTTATCGTATTCGCGGCAAAGGCTATTGCACTCTTCACCAGCTTGATATCGCTTTACGGAAGAATAACGGTAACCTCCCCGAAGGCTGAGTTCAATGGCCAGTCCTTTATAAAGCGGCAGGAGATATCCGGCAGAAAGCCCTTCGCTGTGGTATCTTCCGGTATAACTTTCAATCTCCTGTTCATCATTATAGTCACCGAACTGCCCATAGACACCAAAGAAAAAGCCACGGAAATTTCCATCACCTCGTAACCAAAAACGAGGTTCGATACTGTAGGAAGAGATACCCTGAAAACGCTTATTATCGCCATATGACCAATTGCAGTAGGAAAAAGCACCCTTCACCGACCAGCGTTTCAGAAAATAATATTCCACATAGAGGTTGGGGACAAAAGTGGTATGGGTAAAGTCGGGACGGAAACCTGTCCATTGCAGCAGATTTGTACCGACAGCGATCACCGGGGTAAAATCCTGCCATAAGACCGAACGGTGATGGACTCTTCTTTCAGACTTATTACCGTAGGTAGTACCATAGCGGTCGGTAAGAGCCGAATTCTGTATATTCCGATGATGGAACTGGGCATTCCGATATGCCTGGTTAGTATATTGCGTGCGAAGATATATCTCTTTTTCTTCCGCTTCCGAAAGCATAGAGGAATGGGAGGAAACGGACAGTTGCTCATAGTAAATTGTAATGCTGGCTCTCCGAAGCAATGGAAAATAGTTTTGGCTTAAATCCTGATAGACACACCGAGGCAGTTTTTTCAATCTGCGTTCTTTCTGCTCCGGTGTCAAATCCGCTGACGCAAAGGCACGAACCGTTTCCGTAGCACTATTCCCAGTTTGCGTCAAGGCATCCACCAGTCCTTCCCAATCTTCGGGAACGCTGGTAACTCTAAACTCTATATCCGGGAAAAAAGGAAGCAGGTATTTGTGCAAGATCTCAGCGCGTTCGCTTGCCAAATTACTATTCCGTGTATAATCGCCTTCCGGTGAACTGTATCCCACGATTTCTATCTCTCGGACATGCACCGAAGTATCACTCAATGTTTTCGTTATGCAAGTATGCAGATTCTCTATCTCACTGGTGTTCTGTCCGAAATCATAGATAACAAAAGATTTGCCGACAGGATATCCCAGCCTTCCATTCATGCCGGACAAATCCTGTGCCGGCAAAAGAGTAGAGGAAAACAAAGTCCAACACAAAAAAGAAATTGCAGTTTTATAGACCTGCACGCTGAAATTGTTCATAGTTTTTTGTTTGTCTGAATTCTATTCATGCAAATTAATCGACAATGCACCATGGAAAGTGTATTGTTAGGATATATGTAAATTTCAGTTCCGTCACTGCCACAGTGACGGAACTTTTTCGTCAGTCCAACATCCATTACATTGCATGAAAAACAAGTCTACCAAGACTAAGGCTCCGACAAGATTTCACGGGCATCGAAACAGGGGCATTGCTTGATCCACTCTTCCGGTTCGATCACCCCGTCACGGTTCAAGTCGGGAGACAAATCACGATGTCCGCACACTTTAGCTCCCGGATATTCCCTCAACAATGCCTTTACCAATACCCGAATGGAGTGTTTCTGCCACTCGGTGCGCGTATCTTTGGGATTCCCATGGCAATCAAGTCCCCCTTCATAACATATCCCGATAGAGTTACGGTTGAATCCTCTCACATGCGCTCCGATCCTATCCAAATCTCTTGTCGTCTTAATGTCACCATTTTTACGAACATAAAAATGATATCCCGTGCCATCCATCCCCCTTTGCCGGTGACATGCATCCAGGTCACGTTCAGTAAACGTTTTGTCCTCGCGCGTTGCCGAACAATGGACAACTATCAGATCGACCGTTCTCATCACCGCCTGCCTCCACACTCTCTGTTTTTACACTGCAATGAAAGAGACTCCGCCAGTTGTTCTTTCAATAGAATAACTTCCGAATGCATCTCCTTAATCTTCGCACTCAACTCGAAATAATCTTTTAAAACCTTCTCCAATTGTTCCATCAGGAAAGCATACTGCCCGGTCACGAGATCACTAAATTCTTTCACTTCTTTTGCCGTTCCTTTTTTTCGAAGGAAAGGCAGGAGTGCGGTCAGGCACTCCATGATTTTTTCCAACATACCAATAGCAAATTTAGCTAATTATAAAATACGGATAAATTACTGCCTTTCACATCACACGGTCGGATCTTCTCCGTGATCACCTTCATCATCGGCTGACTGTTTCAAACGTTCCAGATAGGTCTGCAAATCGATGAACTCTATTCTATCGCCCGCACGTGTAGCGGCCAGATCGGGACGTACCGTCACTGAAGGACGAAAATTGATCCGTACGTTTTTAATATTCTTTACCGTACACTCCTTTTCGGTTTCCGTACCTGCTGTCCGTGCGGACAGGCTGAAAACCCCAAAGTCCTGAATATTGACGGAATGCCCGTTATACAAAGCCGTACGCATTGCTTCCACAAAGTTTGACAATACGCTCAGAATATCTCCCTTGGATAAAGAACTGCTTTCCTTCATCGTATGAGCAATAGCATTCAAATTGACCGTTTGTCCCAAAGTCAACAATTGGGGATGATAAAGCTCGCTGGCTTCGGGATTACGCATGTTTTTACGCTTCACTTTCTTAAAAATAACAGTCATAACAAATTCCTTTCTTAATTAAATTCTACATCGTTTTATGGCACTCATCCAACAGAACCGGTTCCCATTGTTTTGATATAACAAAGATACGACATGCCGATCGGAGGAATGACCATCGCATGTCGTCCAGGAGAGCATTTGTATTTATAAAAATCTTAAAAGGAAAATCAAAACAATTTCTCTGTTTATACAGAAAAGAATCTTTCAGTAAAATTATCGGCCGGGAGTCCCGTAGAGATATAAAAAGAGCTGTCCGGATCAATTCCGGACAGCTCTAAGACTATAATAAAACGAAGTATAAACTATAATTTCTGAATTTCCTCCAGGCCGAGTGAAGTTGTCTCGGCTATAAAAGCCGGATCTAACCCCTTCGCTTTCAAATTACGGGCTATTTCTATTTGAGCCAGTTCACGTCCTTCGGTAATGCCTTCTTTACGTCCTTCAGTAATTCCTTCAGCTCGTCCTTCCCTCTTAGCAGCATCCATTGTCACCAAATAGTCACGATAAACCTTTACGCTATTGTCATACAATTCCCTCTCTTTCTCAGAAAGAGCCCCTACGTCAGCTATTTCCTCCAGTTTTTCGAAAACGGCCTTCCTCGCTTTAAATGGCATTCGGTTCAATGTTTCCATATTGTTTAACACATAAATCCAACGTTCAAAATTTGTCTCACACTCTTCTTCCGTCTTTTTGAAACAAGGTAAAGCAATAAATATTTGCCTAAACTTATCAGAGAACAATTCTCCTGTTTCACGATCAGACAAGATAACATCAATACGCAGCTTTATGTTTTCTTCCAACAAAAAATTCATAAAAAAGATCCCATAAACCGCTTTCACATCAAACATCCAATTATTCCCGACCAATCCCTGATTAACAATGGCTCTTGACATGTAATACAAAGAACGTTCCTTAAAATTACTTTGAGAACGATTTTGCATCTCTACGATCACTTTCTCACCCGTATTTGTGGTGCAATACACATCGTAAATAATTCCACGTCCCTCCGGATAATCGGGCAATTGCTCATTATTTAGAAAAGTAAGATCTATTATGACCCGCTCACCTTCAAGCAGATCATTCAAAAACTCGATCAATAACTCTTTTGAAACTTCCCTGCCGAAAATTAACTTAAATCCGTAATCGGTGAACGGATTGATAAATCTTCTCATAATCCAACTATTTTGCTACAAAGATAAACTTTTCAAATTAAAAAAAGAAAAGAAGCAGCTAAAAAAAACAAGAAGATAGTTCTCTTTTGAATCCAAAACTAACCCACTGAAATTAAAATATTTAGTCAAATAATATTCGATAAAACGCTTGTATATATTCTTCTTTTTTTGTACTTTTATACAGTAATCATTTATAACATATCATTATGGAAGAAGAACACAAATTTATTATCAGAACTTATAGCAAAGCAGAATTGGCGCATCTTTATAACCCCGATATGCCGCTTGTTTCTGCCATGAGGAAACTCCGTCAATGGATAAGAAGGAATAAACAGCTCTCTTCGGCACTTGCAGAAGCCGGAGAAAACAAACGCGATCACTCTTATCCACCCTTACAAGTGAGGCTCATCACCCGCTATTTGGGAGAGCCTTAAAAGGGGATTAAACACGCCAAAAACGGCCTAAAAAACTTGAACGGTACTTTGAACGGTCAACACCTTTGTAACGGTCTATATACCAAACAATAAGAAGGAAACCCAAAAAAGAGTTTGAACGGTAGTTTGAACCAATAAAATATATATTAAAATAAAGACATGTG
>OGOG01000309.1_pt1 | contig 55701 bp, 82 predicted proteins | sample 1552581 | NCBI WGS metagenome assembly OGOG01 (sample SAMEA2580152, study PRJEB22360) | human gut metagenome | biome: human gut; feature: human-associated habitat; material: faeces | place: Denmark | collected 2008/2010 | reverse complement strand
CTTTCAATGAAGAAATGTTTATAAATGTATCTCCCTAATCTCGCTCTATTTCGCATTGTTTCAAAACTTCTCGCAATAGTCATCGTTTGATACACTTTATAGCCTCCCTAAGCATCGCGCAAAACTACTATAAAACTACATCAGATCTATTACAAATATCGAAGAAAGGACGTGACAATGTGGCTAGAACGAAGAGAGTCAGTTCTTCCGAATCTTCAAGAAGAAGTAGACCTGCCTTAACTCCGGAAGCTAGAGAGAATCAACTAGTAGCTTTGGCAGTTGATCTAGCAGAACAGCAGCTACGAGATGGCACGGCCTCTTCTCAAGTGATAACGCATTACTTAAAGCTAGGTACAGCAAGGGAAAGACTCGAAAGAGAACGACTAGAGAAGGAGAATGAATTGCTAATGGCCAAAACTGAAGCAATTCAATCTGCTAAACGCGTTGAAGAGTTGTATATGAATGCTCTCAATGCAATGCGTAATTATAGCGGTAACGGCGGTGACGAAGAAGATGATTAGAACTTATTCTGAGCTGTCAAAATTACAAACATTTGAGGAACGATTCAAATATTTAAAATTGCAAGGCTCTGTAGGCGAAGATACTTTTGGTTACGACAGATATTTAAACCAACTTTTCTACAAAACACCAGAATGGAGAGCATTGCGAGACAAAATTATAGTTCGAGATAATGGATGCGATCTAGGTGTACCAGGATTTGAAATCAATTATGAAAGCGTTTACATACATCATATGAATCCTCTTCGTAAAGAAGATATCATTGACAGAACTGAGTATTTGATGAATCCGGAATATCTAATCACAACAAGATTCAGAACTCATAACGCAATTCATTACGGAGACGATAGTATATTATTGTCTATTCGACCGATTGATCGAACTAAGAACGATACATGTCCTTGGAGACGAACTTAGAAAGGAGGTTTTCTATGAACGATATTAGCAGTATTTTAACGTCTATTAAAAAGCTACTTGGGATTGCTGAAGAGTATACGCATTTCGATTCAGACATCATCATGCACATTAATTCCGTGTTCATGATCTTATCACAACTTGGTGTTGGACCAGATGGAGGGTTTCACATCGAGGATGATACAACGGAATGGACTGAATATCTCCAAGATACCTCGCTACTTAATACGGTGAAATCTTATATGTATCTCAAAGTAAAACTTCTTTTCGATCCGCCAATTAGTTCAGCAGCTATTGATTCAATGAACCGAATCATTAGTGAATTCGAGTGGCGAATCAGTGTTTCGGTCGACCCAACGAAGGAGGAAAATCAAAATGGCTAATGATGTACTTTGCCATCATGGTGTATTGGGCATGAAATGGGGCGTTAGAAGATACCAAAACAAAGATGGCACTCTAACTGCTGCTGGAAAGAAGAGAGCTGCAAAGATGAAACTGCAATATACAAAGCTGACTGGTAAGCAGCTCAGAAAATTGCCTTCTAAGAAATCACCTACTAAGCCAGTTGAACAAGAAAAGCCAAAGATGAAGACAGTTAAAGAAATGAGCGACGACGAACTCAATAAAGCAATCAATCGAAAGCGACTCGAACAGCAATACAATCAGCTAAATCCACAGCAAGTATCAGCTGGTAGACGTTTCGTTGATAAAGTTGTAAAGGACATCTTAATTCCTTCCGCCACAAATGCTGCTAGAAATGTGGCTCAAGATTATCTTGTAAAAAAGGGTCGCTCTTTCTTAAATCTTGATGATAAGAATGATCCGGTAAAAGCTTTACAAAAAGAAGTACAGGATATGAACTTAGCTAAACAAAAAATTGAGCTTGACGAGTATTTCGACAAGAGAAAAAAGAAAGATTGATAATTTATGGCCTTATCTAACACCGCAGTTCCAAAATATTACGGTGCTTTTCGCGATGCCGTAATGCGAGGAGAAATTCCAGTAAATAACGAAGTTTCGATGCAAATGAATCGAATCGATCAGCTTATAGAAAACCCTGGTATTTGGTACGATGATCAAGCTGTCGAAGGTTGGGTTAAGTTCTGCGAAAACGAGCTTACGTTAACTGATGGTGGAGATTTAAATTTATTAGACAGCTTTAAACTTTGGGGAGAAGATCTGTTTGGTTGGTATTACTTTGTTGAAAGAAGCGTTTGGCAGCCAAATCCTGATGGACACGGAGGACACTATGTTAACAAACAAATCAAGAAACGTTTGATTAACAAGCAGTATCTTATTGTTGGACGAGGCGCTGCAAAGTCACTTTATGATTCATGTGTTCAAGCTTATTTCGAAACTGTAGATACTTCAACTACTCATCAGATAACAACAGCTCCTACCATGAAGCTGGCAGAAGAAGTGATGTCTCCGATTCGTACTGCTATCACTCGTTCTAGAGGTCCTCTGTTTAAGTTTCTAACTGAAGGATCTTTGCAAAATACAACTGGCTCCAAGGCTAATCGAATGAAACTTGCTTCTACAAAGAAAGGGATAGAAAATTTCTTAACTGGATCTTTGTTAGAAGTAAGACCAATGAGTATAGCGAAACTCCAGGGTTTGAGATGTAAAGTCGCTACTGTTGATGAATGGCTTTCCGGCGACATTCGGGAGGATGTTATTGGTGCAATTGAACAAGGTGCTTCTAAATTAGATGACTATCTTATTGTTGCAACGAGTTCCGAAGGTACTGTTCGTAATGGAGCAGGCGATACAATCAAAATGGAGTTAATGGACATCCTTAAAGGAGATTACATCAACCCTCATGTTTCCATTTGGTGGTATAAACTGGATTCGATAGATGAAGTTAATAACCCTGAAATGTGGTTAAAGGCGAATCCAAATATCGGAAAGACTGTAACGTATGAAACTTATCAATTGGATGTTGAAAGAGCTGAGAAAGCTCCAGCCACGAGAAACGATATCCTCGCAAAACGATTCGGAATTCCTATGGAAGGATATACGTACTACTTTACATATGAAGAAACGCTTCCACATAGACAAAGAAACTTCTGGCAGATGCCATGTGCTCTTGGAGCTGACCTTTCACAAGGTGATGACTTCTGTGCTTTTACTTTCTTATTCCCTTTACGAAATGGTTCTTTCGGAATTAAAACTAGAAACTATATTTCTTCATTAACATTGCAGAAATTACCTTCAGCAATGCGATTTAAGTACGAGCAATTTATGAAGGAAGGTAGTTTGATAGTTTTAGAAGGAACTGTACTAAACATGATGACTGTTTATGAAGACCTAGACAACCATATCGCAGAACGCGGTTACGACGTTAGATGTTTCGGTTATGACCCATATAATGCGAAAGAATTCGTAGAAAGATGGGCAGCCGAGAATGGACCGTTTGGAATTGAGAAAGTTATTCAGGGTTCAAAAACAGAATCAGTTCCTCTTGGAGAATTAAAGAAACTTTCCGAAGAGAGAATGCTGATCTTTGACGAAGAGCTTATGTCATTCGCAATGGGAAATTGCATCACTTTGGAAGATACAAATGGAAATAGGAAATTGTATAAGAGACGACACGAGGCTAAGATTGACGCAGTTGCTGCTATGATGGATGGCTACGTTGCTTACAAGCTTAACATAGAGGCTTTTGATTAGGTGGTGAGTATATGAACGAAAATGAATTACAGCATTATGGTGTATTAGGAATGAAGTGGGGAGTCAGACGTAATCCTTCAAGAGCATATGCCAAAGCCGTTAGAAAAAAGAACGTTCTTGAAAGAAAGTCGGCAAAACTCGCCGTTAAGTCGGCTAAATACGAAAAGAAATCGATTCGAAAAGAGATGCATTCGACTAGCGAATCTCAGTATAAAAAAGCTAGAAAACTTCATTTCAAATCTAATAAGCTGAACTTGAAATCCGCTAGATTACGAAACAAAGGACTTAAGTGGGAAAAGCAGATGGAAAAAGTGTTTTCTTCTTATGACATTAAGCGTGTCCCAGATGGCAATATAGCCGCAGGGAAGAGCTTCGTGTATAAACAACTTTATGGAAACGCTAGCTATGAAGTAACGAAAAAAACTAGTTAAGGAGGAAATCAAAATGGAGCAAACCATTGGTTCCAGGTTGAGACATGCTTGGAACGCTTTTATGTCCAGAGACCCCACTCCAGTGTATCGAGATATTGGTGGTGGCTATTCTTATAGACCTGATAGACCAAGGTTAACAAGAGGGAATGAGCGATCAATTATTACATCAGTATTCAATCGTATCGCTTTAGATGTTGCTGCAATTGACATTAAGCATACTAGACTTGATAAAGATAACCGATACGTAGAAGATATCAATTCCGATTTGAATAGTTGCTTATCTCTTGAAGCTAATATTGATCAAACTGGAAAAGCATTTATCCAGGATGTCGTTATGTCAATGTTCGACGAAGGTAGCGTAGCTATTGTTCCGGTTGATACAACTGAAGATCCAGAGAAAACTGGTTCATACGATATTCAGTCTTTACGTACTGGAAAGATTATTGAATGGTATCCGCAGCATGTAAAGGTTAGAGTTTACAATGAACTAACTGGTAAAAAGGAAGAATTGGTTCTTTCCAAGAGAACCGTGGCTATTGTCGAAAACCCTTTCTATGCAGTTGTCAATGAGCCAAACTCTACGTTGCAACGTCTTATAAGAAAACTGAATCTTCTGGATTCGATTGACGAACAAAGTGGCTCTGGAAAATTAGATTTGATTATTCAGTTGCCATACATTATCAAAACTGAAGCAAGACGTCAACAAGCAGAATCACGCCGTAAAGATATAGAAATGCAATTAGCCGGCTCAAAATATGGTATTGCTTACACTGATGGTACTGAGAGGATTACACAGTTGAATCGTCCTGTTGAAAACAATCTAATGAAGCAGATTGAATATTTAACGAGTATGCTATACAGCCAGTTGAACATCACTCAGACAATATTAGACGGTACAGCAGACGAAAAAACTATGCTTAATTACCAGAATCGAACAGTTGGAGTTATCGTATCGGCCATTGTTGACGCGATGAAACGAACCTTTTTAACCAAAACAGCCAGATCCCAAAGACAAACTATTTCGTACTTCGTAGATCCATTCAAACTTGTACCTGTTTCGGAAATTGCTGAAATCGCTGATAAGTTTACTAGAAATGAGATTGCTACATCAAACGAAATGAGACAGGCTATTGGTTGGAAACCTTCTAAGGACCCTAAAGCTGACGAGCTTAGAAATAAGAACCTAAGTGAGCCGAAGGGAGATTCATCTACAATTCCAAAGCTAGAAGTGGTCAAGGAAACAAAAGATAAAGAGGAGGAATAAAAGATGAAATTGAACAAAGTTTTTGCAGATTCAGAAGAAAAACTTCTGAAAGCCGTAGTAATTTACGGAAAAGAAAGTGACAACTATGCATATGCCGATGACAAATTTACTATGAAAATCTCTAAAAAGATGCTGTTAAACGCTGCCGTTAAAGGATTGGTAGTATCTTTTAATGGCGCATTCTTCAATCCAGTTTGCTTTAAAGAAGATGAAGATGGATTCTCAGAAGTAACAATTTGGAATACTACAGCGGAAACTGCAGCAGCAATCACATTGCACTCTGAAGAATACACGGCTGAATAAGTAACAAAAGTTAAGGAGGAAATTCAAAATGAAGTTTGATTTCAGTGGATGGGCAACCAGAAACGACATCAAATGTTCAGATGGAAGAACTATCCGTAAAGATGCTTTCAAAGGCAACGATGGAGAGACCGTTCCTCTTGTTTGGAATCATGGACACAATGATCCGTTTAATGTTCTTGGTCACGCTTTGCTTGAGAATCGTGACGAAGGTGTATATGCATACGGAGTGTTTAATGACAGTGAACAAGGTAAGAACGCTAAGTTGCTGGTTGAACATGGAGATGTTACGGCTATGTCCATTTGGGCTAATCAGTTAAACCAACAGGGTGGTGACGTACTGCACGGTGTAATTAAAGAAGTAAGCCTTGTTCTTGCTGGTGCAAATCCTGGTGCGTTTATTGATTCAATCATTGAGCATGGCGATGATTCTGATGAAGCAGCAATCATTTATACTGGCGAAAACTTTAGCCTCGCTCATGCCGATGATAAAGTCGAAGAAACAAAGGAGTCTACCAAGGAAGAAGATAAAAAAGCTGATGAATCGAAAAGTGAAGAATCATTAGTTGACGTCTTCAACACACTGACAGATAAGCAAAAAGATGCTGCTTACGCAATGATTGGATTAGCTCTTGAAGAAAAAGGCTCTTCTTCCGACGATGAAGAGAAAGAAGTAAAACATAACGATGAATCCGAAGGAGGAAATGAAACAGTGAAACACAATGTATTTGACAAGGAAGAAGTAAAGCAGGACAACGTTCTTAGCCATTCCGAAATGGAAACAATTATTTCTGATGGAAAGCGCTATGGTAGCTTAAAAGAAAGTTTCTTAGCTCATGCTGAAGAATACGGTATTCAGGATATTGAATGGCTGTTCCCAGAAGCAAGAAATCTCAACAACCCGCCTGAATTCATCAAACGTGAGACTGGCTGGGTATCTAAGTTAATGAATGGATTCCATAAGTCTCCGTTCAGTCGCATCAAGTCAACTTTCGCTGACATCACTGAAGATGAAGCTCGTGCGAAAGGTTACATGAAAGGCAAATTAAAAAAGGAAGAAGTATTCAGCTTACTGAAGCGTACTACGATCCCGACAACCATTTACAAGAAACAGAAATTAGATCGCGATGACATTATCGACATCACGGACTTTGACGTTGTTTCTTGGCTGAAAGGCGAAATGCGTATGATGTTGGACGAGGAAATTGCTCGTGCTGCTCTGATTGGTGATGGCCGTTTAGCTTCGTCTGACGATAAGATCAATGAGCAGAATATTCGTCCTATTATCAAGGATGAAGAATTGTTCACAATTCAGGCAACTGTTGATGTCGCTAAGGGTGCTACTGCTGATGATAAAGCTAGAGCTTTCATCCGTGCAGCAATCAAAGCTCGTAAGAACTACAAAGGTTCTGGCCAGCCGACCCTGTATACATATGAAGATGTTATCACAGACATTCTGTTACTGACTGACACAACTGGCCGTGACTTGTATGAATCTGTTGAGAAAGTTGCAACGAAACTGCGTGTTAAAGAAATCGTTATCGTTCCTGTTATGGAAGGCGTTAAGGGCAAAAACGAGCTGCCTCTGCTTGGCGTAATTGTTAACCCTACTGACTACAACATGGGTGCTGATAAGGGTGGCGCAATCAACATGTTCGACGATTTTGACATTGATTACAACCAGCAGAAATACTTGATCGAAACACGTTGCTCTGGCGCGTTGACGAAACCGTACTCGGCAATTGCATTAACTCTAAACGAAGCTACCGCTTAATAGAAAGGAAAATTCAAAATGGGCAAATGGTATGGTCTGATTGGATTTTGTGAAACAACTGAAATAAAGCCAGGGGTTTGGAAAGAGCAAATAACTGAAAGACCTTATTTCGGCGATTTAATTCGCAACAGTCGCAGACTTCAATCTGTTAATCAAGTAAATGATAACGTAAATATTGCTAATGAAATCAGTATTGTGGCCGATCCATTTGCCTATCAGAATTTCCATTCGATGAGATGGATTGAATACATGGGTACTAAATGGAAGGTTAGTAATATTGACGTTCAGTATCCTAGATTAATATTGACAGTTGGAGGCGTATACAATGGACAGCAGTCTAACTCTGCAGACGATGTTGGAAGAATTACTCGGTAGTCGAAATGTGTATTTTCAGCCTCCGGAATCACTTAAACTTAATTATCCAGCAATAGTGTATTCGCGTAGTACAATTCGAAACACTCATGCTGATAATAATGTTTACAAGCAAGACAATTTATATGAATTGATAGTGATTGACGAGGACCCAGACAGCGAAATTGTTGCTAAGATGTCTCAACTTTCACTTTGCAGACATACTAGACATTATAAATCTGATAATCTCAATCATGATGTTTTTAACCTATATTGGAAATAAGGAGGATCTTATTCATGAGTAAAATTGTATGGGACAAAACAGGTGAACGTCTGTACGAAACCGGTGTCCGCAATGGCGTTCTCTACCCAATGGGCGAGAATGGCAATTATCCTGCTGGCGTAGCTTGGAATGGTCTTACTGCAGTAACTGAAAGTCCATCTGGTGCAGAAGCAACTCCATTGTACGCAGACGATATCAAATACCTGAACTTGATGTCAGCAGAAGAATTCGGCGCGACTATAGAAGCTTACACATATCCAGAAGAATTCGCTGAATGCGATGGCTCTGCTTCGCTGGCCGATGGTGTTACAATTGGTCAGCAGCCTAGAAAGACATTTGGTATGTCTTATAAAACCGTTGTTGGCAATGATGTCGCTGGTTCCAGTCACGGTTACAAAATCCATCTGATTTATGGAGCTATGGCTGCTCCTTCGGAGAAAGCTTATGCCACAATCAATGATAGTCCAGAAGCAATTACTTTCTCTTGGGAAGTAACAACTACTCCGGTAAATGTAACCGGTTTCAAACCGACTGCTTCTTTAGTTATTGATTCCACTAAAGTTAATGCTGAAAAGTTAGCTTCTTTGGAGGAGATTCTGTATGGTAAAGATGCTTCAACAGAAGGTGGAGAAGATGGAACAACTGCTCGTCTGCCATTGCCTGATGAAATTGCTAAAATCTTTGCTGAAGAAGGGAAATAATTTTATCGCAATTAAAAGAGATGGTCTCTAATCAGACCTTCTCTTTTCTTTTTAATTTGAAAGGAGAAAATTTATGTTAAAGAAAACTATCGATTACACAGATTACAACGGAGTTGAAAGAAAAGAGGACTTTTACTTCAACTTGACAAAAGCAGAAATCATGGAAATGGAAATGAGTACAGTCGGCGGATTGGCTGAAATGATTGAGAAGATCGTTTCTACTCAGGATACCGTTGCTATTATTAAGATTTTCAAAGACTTAGTATTACGGGCATATGGCGAAAAGAGCGCGGATGGCAAACGGTTTATTAAGTCTAAAGAATTATCCGATGCTTTCTCTCAGACAGAAGCCTATTCAAATCTGTTTATGGAATTGTCTACTGATTCAGATGCAGCGGCAGCATTTATCAATGGAATTGTTCCTGCAGATGTATCGAAAAAGATGGCGAAAACTCTTAACTAAAGAGGATCGATAGAATGCTTGAAATAACAATACCAAAAGGTGAAGCGTATAACGAAGCCACAGGCGAATTTATTTATACGAAAGAGCAAACATTGAAATTAGAGCATTCTTTAGTATCAATTTCAAAATGGGAAAGCAAATGGCATAAACCATTCCTAACTAAACAACCAAAAACCAGGGAAGAAGAAATTGATTATTTCAAAACTATGACGTTAACACAGAACGTTGACCCTGTTGTATATGAATTTATAACCAAGGATATTGCCGAAAATATAAACAATTATATCGATAATCCAATGACCGCTACTACTTTTTCTAAAAGAGAAACTGGTGGAGGTAACGGCGAACAGGTTACTTCTGAACTTATCTATTATTGGATGGTGTCTTTGAACATTCCATTTGAGTGTCAAAAGTGGCATTTAAATAGGCTTCTAACTTTAATAAGAGTCTGCAATGTAAAGAACCAACCTCCTAAAAAGATGAGTAAAAGTGAATTGATGAGCCGTAATGCGGCTATAAATGCTGCCAGAAGAAGAAAGCATAATACGAAAGGATGATTGATTATGGCAAAAGTATTTTTAAGCGCTGGACATGGCGGATCAGATCCAGGAGCAGTCGCTAATGGTTTAAAAGAAAAAGACATTAATCTTCAGACTTTATTAGCTTGTCAGAACGAATTAGTCAGACATGGAGTAACAGTTGTTTGCTCAAGAACCACAGATGCAAACGATCCTGTAACAGAAGAAGTAAGAGAAGCCAATGTTTCTGGAGCTGACATTGCAGTATCATTCCATGCAAATGCTGGAGGTGGAGACGGGTTCGAAGTGTTTTGCAATCCAAACAGTATTAAAGCTATGAACTTAGCTGGATTAACTGAAATGTATGTTAAACAACTTGGACAGAATAGCAGAGGTATCAAATATGGAGCAAGCCTATATTTCATTAGAAACACAAAGATGCCTGCAGTTTTAGTCGAATCCTTTTTTCTTGATAATGCGAAAGATAAAGCTATCGGTGACACAATTACTGAGCAGAAAGCTTTCGGTGTCGCTTACGCAAAGGCAATTTTGAAATACTTTGGAATCGAGTACAAAGAACATTCGTTTACAGATAGTGCATTGTATAGAGTTCAAGTTGGAGCATTCCGAGAGAAAGCAAATGCTGATAGAATGTTGGCTAAGGTTAAAGAAGCAGGCTTTACAGACGCATTTATTACTAAATCGTAAAGGAGCAATAGTGTGATTGAGTTTAGACATAAAGGGAATTTCTCAAAGTTAACTAGTTATCTTGAGAGAGTTAAAGAGGCTATTCATTTCGGATTACTTGACAGATATGGTCGAGAGGGAGTAGCCGCCCTTGCGTCTGCTACACCTATTGAATCTGGATTAACAGCTCAATCATGGTATTACCAGATTGAAAACAAGAAGGGTACTGCAATACTTACATTTTACAATTCAAATGTTCAAAATGGAGTTCCTATCGCCATTATTTTGCAGTATGGTCATGGAACTCGTAATGGAGGCTGGGTAGAAGGGAGAGATTATATCAATCCTGCTATTCAGCCTATTTTTGATGAAATAGTAGAAAGAGCATGGAGGGAGGTTACTAAGCTATGAGTAGAGAAATCGATGAACGAGTTGTCTCGATGAGGTTCGACAATAAAAATTTCGAACAAAACGTCTCCACTACATTGAGCACACTTGAGAAACTTAAGCGAAGTTTACATTTGGACGGTGCTGCGAGAGGACTCAAAGAAATTAACGCAGCTGCTGCCAAAGTAGATATGTCAGGCTTATGCAGCTCTGCAGAAAAAGTTGGGCTAAAATTCAACGCCATGTATACCATAGCAGACCAGGCCCTCCGAAACATGACTAATTCCGTTTACTATGCCGGAAAAAGAATGATTTCGGCATTAACATTTGATCCGATCAAGACGGGATTTAATGAATATGAAACCAAGATGAATTCCATTCAGACCATCATGTCTAATACTGCCAGCAAAGGCGAGACAATGGCTTCTGTCACAAAAGTTATTGATGAGTTAAACACTTACGCTGATAAGACCATTTATAACTTCCAAGAAATGACTAGAAACATTGGTACTTTCACGGCAGCTGGTGTTGGTCTGAAAGAATCAGCAGCGGCAATTCAAGGTATCGCCAATTTAGCTGCAATGTCCGGTTCGAGTTCTCAGCAAGCTTCTACTGCGATGTATCAGCTTTCTCAGGCTTTGGCTGCTGGTACAGTTAAATTAATGGACTGGAACTCAGTAGTTAACGCAGGTATGGGTGGGGAGAAGTTCCAGGAAGCTTTGAAATCTACTGCTAGGGAAATGGGCATCGCTGTCGATTCTATTATAAAAGACAACGGTTCGTTCAGAGATTCTTTACGAGAAGGCTGGTTAACTGCCGACGTTCTTAACACAACGCTTAAGAAATTCACAAAAGAAGGAGCCGCTGAGTATTCTGCTGCAATGGTTAAAGCAGGCAAATACACTCAAGAGCAAGCAGATGCACTTGTTAAAGAAGCTCAGGCCGCAGAAGATGCTGCAACAAAAGTTAAGACCTTCTCCCAGTTATGGGATACGATGAAAGAAGCAGCTCAATCTGGTTGGGGGCAAACCTGGGAAATAATCATTGGTAATTTCGAGCAAGCAAAAGAGCGATTAACTGAATTGTCGGATTTGTTTGGAGGAATTCTTGGACGATCCTCTGATCGTAGAAACAATTTTCTTAAAGGAGCTTTAAGCTCTAATTGGGATCAGCTTGTTTCTAAGCTAAATAAAGCTGGAATAGAAACAGAAACCTTCCAAAATAAAATCATTGAATTGTCCGGAACTCACAGCGAAGAGTTCAAGAAGATGATTGAAGAGGAAGGTTCTTTTGAGAAAGCTCTTAAAAAGGCGTTTTCAAAAGGTATCGTAGACAAAAGCGTTGTAAAAGACGCATTTCAAATGCTGGTTGGAAAATTCAAGGATGCCGAAAATTCCGCCAGCAAAATGACAAAGACACTAGAAGAATACGAGGAAGTTGCTAATAAAATTATTCATGGCGACTTTGGTAATGGCGAAGAAAGAATGCGAAGACTCGCTGAAGCTGGATATGATTATGCCACAGCTCAGAATCTCGTAAATGAGAAGCTTGGAAGTAGTGTAAGGCATTTATCGTCATTATCAGAAGAAGAATTGAAAAATGCTGATAGTTTGGCAAAATTATCAGATGAACAACTTAAGAATAAAGGATACACAGACGATCAGATTGAAGCTTTAAGAGAATTGCAAAAACAAGCGGATGACGCTGATTCTTCTATTTATAAATTAATAAACGGAGTTGAAAAAGCTTCTGGAGCAGAACTTATCTGGAGCTCTTTATTCAATGTTATATATTCGATCATAGAACCTTTAAAGGCAGTCAGATTAGCTTGGACGGAGACATTTGGAGAACTCGATAGTGGGAAACTCTATAATGTTATTGAAAACATTAATGCTTTTACTAGTTCAATTAGAGAATTTGCAACGAATAAAGATAATCTCGATAAGATAACACGATCATTTAAAGGTTTGTTTGCAATCGTCGATATATTTGCAACCATTGCTGGCGGCGGTTTAAGGCTGGCATTTAAAGCCTTATCGATGATTTTGCAAGCTTTTGATTTAAATATTCTCGATGCTACAGCCACAATCGGTGACGCAATAGTTGCATTTAAAGAATGGCTATTTGAGAACAATTTAGTAGTTAGAACGCTGGAAAATCTGATTTCTAAGATTCCTGAAGCCGTAAAATATTTAAAAGATATGTTCTCGGCTTTCAAGGAAATTCCGGTTGTTCAGAAATTTATTAAGTCTTTTGAAAAGGTTACTGATTTATTCTCTTCCTTAAAGACATTCAATTTTGGAAGTATTGATTGGAAAAATACAGCAAAAGAATTAGCTTCTTCTATAAGAGAATTCTTATCTACTATTCCGGATGCAGCTGCTGAAATCGGCGGAAATATTGTAGAAGGCTTAAACAATGGTATTTTAGATAAAGCTAGAACTATCTTCAAAGGAATGGTTGAATTCGCAAATACCATTATTGATACATTCCGAGAAGTTCTCGGAATCCATTCGCCATCAACAGTGTTCTTCGAGTTCGGTCAGAACATAGTTGAAGGTTTAGTAAATGGCATTGCATCTGCGATATCGTTAGTTATCAATGGATTCAAAATGCTTGGGGATAAGATAGTAGACATCTTCTCGAAAATTGAACTTGGTAAGATTAATGATGGATTTAGCAATGCATTATCGGATTTCGGTAAACTTCTTGGAAAATTTGATTATGCTAAGCTTTTAGCGATTATACCTATTGGCGCTGTATTAATCATGATCAAGAAAATCTACGATTTCACTAGCGCTTTAGCGGATGGTATCAACGGATTTAACGAAGTTCTAGGCGAATTCGCCAACATAGAAAAGCAATTTGCTGGAATTTTGAAAGCTAAAAAGTGGGATATTTATGCTGAAGCTTTAAAGAAGATTGCGACTGCTATAGCTATTTTAGTTGGAGCAGTTATTGCTATGACATTTGTAGATCCTGAGAAATTGTACAGAGCAACTGTCACTGTCGGACTATTATCTGGAATACTTGTTGGTTTAGCCTTTGCAATGGACAAACTGTCTAGCGCATCTGTAAGAGTAGGAAAAGATGGAGTCAATCTCGATGGCTTTAAAACCGGTTTGTTATCAATCGGCGCATCTTTGGTACTCCTAGCATTGACAGTAAAGCTAATTGGTTCATTGAAACCGGATCAGGCTAAGCAAGGATTTATTGGTCTGGCAGGTTTGGTTGTAGCAATTGGAGGAGTATTTGCTGCGTATGGATTACTTGTGAAAGGAAAGAGTGCCCAGAACATAGACAAAGCCGGTAAAATGCTCCTTAAATTATCATTCTCAATGCTTTTGCTTATTGGAGTGATAAAACTGGTAGGCGGCTTATCTACCGATGAAATGATAAAAGGCGGCATATTCATGGCCGCTTTCACTGCTTTTGTCGGAGCACTCGTATTCGTCACACAATCATCTGGAAAACGAATCGATAAAGTCGGTGGAATGCTTGTCAAAATGTCTTTAGCAATGATTCTTTTGGCAGGAGTATGTAAACTTGTTGGTATGCTGTCTCCTGAAGAAATGTTCAAAGGCGGTGCGTTTGCTGCGGCATTCCTTTTATTCGTTGGGATATTAGTAAAAATTACACAGCTCGATTCGCAAAAACAGATAGCAAAACTTGGTGGATTACTGTTGTCTATATCAGTTTCGCTAATGCTTATGGTTGGAGTATGCAAACTTGTTAACATGCTCTCTCTTGGTGAGATGCTAAAAGGTGCTGCATTCGTAGCCGCTTTCGTCATTTTCGTGAAAGTATTGGTGCAGATAACAACGATAGGAAGCGAACAAAAGATTGCGAAAGTCGCTGCTACTTTGATTGCTATGTCTATTGCAATCGGTATGCTTGCTGCAATAGCTATACTTTTGAGTATGATGCCTCTTGAAGGATTGGCCAAAGGTGTTATAGCAGTATCTACACTTGGACTTGTCATGGCGGCAATGATCAAAGCTACCAAAGGAGCAACAAAGTCCGTTGGGAATATCGTAGCTATGACGATAGCCATCGGCGTTATGGCTGGAGCTGTAGCTGCTTTATCTACTATAGACGGAACGAAACTTGCCGGAGCTACTATAGCTCTTGGTTCATTAATGTACATATTCTCACTTATTGCCAAATCTTCTGGAACAATTGGGAAAGCGATGGGCTCTCTGCTGATCATGACTATTGCTATTGGCATGCTTGGTGGAATGCTATATATTTTATCAGATTTACCTATTGACAGCGTTCTTGGAATTTCAGCATCTCTTTCTCTATTAATGTTTTCTTTATCTACAAGTTTAAAAATTATTAGCAAAGCTGGTGTCATAGCCCCTAGTGCATTGATTAGCATTGGAATTATGACTCTTATTGTTGGAATGCTTGGAGGAATTTTGTATCTATTAAAAGATCTTCCTGCCGACTCTACATTAAGCATAGTTACTTCGTTATCTATACTGTTGCTAGCATTGTCTGGAACATGCTTGATACTTAGTGCGGTAGGTGCAACCGGTCCAGCGGCATTCATAGGCATAGGAGCATTAGCAACTCTTATCGTTGGAATAGGTGGCTTGATGGTTGCGATCGGAGCCCTAGCAGATCATTTCCCTAAAATGGAAGAGTTCCTTAATAAAGGCATACCTATTCTTGAGAAAATAGGCTATGGTCTTGGATCTTTCCTTGGAAATATTGTTGGCGGACTTACTGATGGTCTCACAAGTGGCTTACCAGAAATCGGAAACAATTTATCGACATTCATGACCAATTTGGACCCGTTCATTGAAGGCGCAAAGAAGATAGACGAAACATCTATAAATGGTGTTACAGCTTTAGTCAAAATGATTTCAAGTTTGTCCGGTGCAAACATTATGGAATCTATTTCTTCATTCTTGACTGGCTCTTCATCTATAGAAACGTTCTCTTCTAGTTTAACTGCTTTTGGAGATGCCATTGTTGGGTTCTCTGAAAAAGTAGCAGGAAAGATTGATGAAGAAGATGTTCTAGCTGCAGCCAATGCTGGCAAAATGTTAGCGGAAATGCAGTCTATGATTACAGGAACAGGTGGAGTAATTGAGTGGTTTGTCGGAAAGAAAAATCTAGCAGACTTTGGCGCACAGCTTCAAGCTTTTGGAGATGCTATCGTTGGATTCTCAGCGAAAGTTTCGGAAGAAGGAGCTATTAATGAGGAAGCCGTAAATGCCGCTGTTAATGCTGGCAAACTAATGGCTAGCTTACAAGGAGCAATCGAACCTTCCGGTGGTGTAATGCAATGGCTTGCTGGTGAAAAGAACTTATCAAACTTCGGATCGCAGCTTATTGCTTTTGGAGCAGCAATTGTTGGATTCTCGGCAAAAGTTTCGGAAGAAGGAGCTATTAATGAGGAAGCCGTAAATGCTGCGGCAAATGCCGGTAAGATTATGATCGAAATGAGCAAAGCTATTGTACCTTCCGGAGGAGTATTACAGTGGCTAGCCGGCGAAAAGAATATGGCTACTTTCGGTTCTCAGTTGGTCTTATTTGGTCAGGCAATAGTTAACTTCTCGAAGAAAGTATCGGAAGGTATCAATGAAGAAGCTGTAACTGCCGCAGCTAATGCTGGTCGAATTATGTCCGAATTGCAGAAAAATCTAGTATCTTCCGGCGGAGTTGTTCAGTTCTTTACTGGAAAAAAGAATTTGGATACTTTTGGAAATCAGCTTGTTGCATATGGAGATGCCGTTACTAAATTCTCAGAGAAAGTTTCTGGAAATATCGATGAAGAGTCTGTAACAGCTGCTGCTAACACTGGTAGGCTAATGGTTGAATTGCAGAAAGCGATACCAGAAAAGAAATGGCTCGATGGAAAAGTTAGCTTATCGGAATTCGGTGGAGATCTCGCTTCATTTGGAGAACAGTTTGCTATATACGCATCAAATGTAAGTGATGTTAATACCGAATCTGTATCTGGAGTCATTTCGAATATCAAAGATTTGTCGAAAACTATTAACTCAATGTCCGAAATAGATACAAGTGGTGTAAGCAAATTTACTGAAGCTTTGAAGTCGCTTGCAAATATCGATTTAGCCACTCTTGAAGCATCGTTCAGTAATGTTTCAGTGAATTTCTTCACGGTTGGCATGACCATTATCGATTCTTTGGTAAATGGTATGAATTCTAAGCAATTCAATATTACAACAGCTTTATCGACATTGATGACAAATGCCGTTAACGCAATCAATAGCAAGAAAGCCGCATTCTTAACTGCTGGAACTGGATTGATGACTCAACTGATCTCTGGGATTACGAAGAGCGGTCCTAAAGTTACGATAGCGCTTGGATTGATTATGGCCACTGCTGTAATAGGTATCAGAAGCTACTACAATAGTTTCTATTCTGCTGGCGGATATCTTGTAGAAGGATTCGCAGCTGGTATTACGGCTAATACGTTTGCTGCTGAAGCTGCAGCTGCTGCTATGGCTCGTGCTGCATTAGCTGCTGCTATGGCGGAACTTGATATCAACTCACCATCAAAAGTGTTTATGAAAGTTGGCGGAGCTGTACCAGAAGGATTTGCGAAAGGTATTACGAAATTTGGTTATTTCGTAGATAGTGCAATAACTTCTATGGCAGACGGAGCTTTGAGCAAGACAAGCAATGTTGTATCTCGCATAAGCGATGCTATCAATTTTAGTATCGACTCTCAGCCTACGATTCGTCCTGTTCTCGACCTTAGTGGCATTTCAAATGGAGCTAACGCATTGAGTGGAATGCTGGATATGAATTCTCATTTGGGTTTAATAGCTGATACGCAAAGTATTAGTTCGATGATGAACCGTAGAATTCAAAATGACGGAAATAGCGAGATTATTTCTGCGATAAATGGGTTGCGTAAAGATCTTGCCAATACCAAAGGTGATACTTATACTATCGAAGGCATTACTTACGACGATGGAACTAACGTTTCTGATGCCGTTAAAGAATTAGTAAGAGCTGCTAAAGTAGAAAGGAGAAAGTAATATGGCTGATACTTATACAGTCGTAAAAGGAGACACGTTATCTGAAATAGCGCAACGGTTTAAAAGCCAATACGGATTCAGTGATACGTACACATATGTTAACGAGCTTGCAAGAATCAATGGTATCAAGAACCCTAACTATATTGTTGTTGGCCAAGTTATTAAACTCAAAGGAAGTCCTTCAACAGAATCTCCTTCTACTACTAGCAGAGCGACAATTAAAGTATTCGGACTTCAGAGTAATACCGACAGGACAATGTATGCTACTTGGACATGGACTAAGAGTTATACTGAACACTACCAAGTCATTTGGAATTATGACACTGGAGATGGTGTTTGGTTTATTGGTAATAACTCAACGACCACCGATAAACAAAGTTTATACACTGCTCCAGAGAACGCCAAAAGAGTTAAATTTAAAGTTAAACCTATATCCAAAAAGAGGAAAGTTAACAATAAAGAAACTGCTTATTGGACGGCTAGTTGGTCTACTGAGAAGATATATGATTTCAGTAATAATCCGCCGACTTCTCCAAGTTCAGCGCCTTCAGTTACTATCAATGGTTATACTTTAACTGCTGAATTGACTAATCTTGACGTAAATGCAACTAATATTCAATTTCAAATAGTTAAAAACGACACGTCGGTGTTTGCAACTGGTAGTGCCGTAATCAAGACTGGTAGTGCTTCTTACTCTTGTAACGTTGACGCCGGAAATGAATACAAAGTTAGATGCCGTGCTTATAGAGGGAAATTGTATAGTGAATGGACAGTATATTCTGCCAATATTGCTACAATGCCTTCTACTCCTTCTGGAATAACAGAATGCAGAGCGGTATCTGAAACCTCTGTGTATCTTGAATGGCCAGCTGTAAAGACTGCAGCCACCTACGAAATTGAATATGCGACTGAGAAGAGATATTTCGAAGGATCAAACCAGACTACGACAATTTCAAATGTTGAAACGACAAAATACGAAATAGGTGGTTTGGAATCAGGACAGGAATATTTCTTTAGAGTAAGAGGAGTTAATGATAATAATGTTAAATCCGGATGGTCTGGAATTACATCCATTATTATAGGCAAAAAGCCAGCTCCTCCTACAACTTGGTCGTCAACAACTACGGCCATAGTTGGAGAAGCACTCAATTTATATTGGGTGCATAATTCTGAAGATGGATCTAGTCAGACTTATGCTGAGCTGGAATTAACTATTGATGATTTTACAGAAACAAGAACAATAGCGAATTCGGTTGAAGAAGATGAAAAGGACAAAACGAGTGTTTATTCAATCGACACTTCGGAATATGTCGAAGGAACAAAGATACTATGGAGAGTGCGAACTGCTGGAATAACAAAAGTATATGGAGATTGGTCAATTCAAAGATCAATTGATATATATGCTCCTCCTACTTTGGAGATGAAGGTCCTTGATATAAATAATTCGCTTATTGATACATTGACTTCATTCCCTTTCTATATTTCTGCTTTAGCCGGTCCAAACACTCAGCAACCTATTGGCTACCACGTCAGCATAACGTCTGATGAAATGTATGAAACTGTAGACAATATTGGCAATCAAAAATTTGTCAGCAGTGGAGAATCTGTATACTCGAAATATTTCGATACAAACGACGCCCTATTACTTGAAATGACACCAAGTAGTCTAAGTTTGGAGAACAACATTAATTATACCGTTACATGTACAGTTTCTATGAACTCTGGCTTAACAGCGGAAGCATCGTATCCGTTTTCGGTTTCATGGACTGAAGTAACATATGAACCAAATGCGGAAATTGGGATTGACGAAACGACTTATTCGGCTTCCATAAGACCTTATTGCGATAACGGATATGGAGTTTTGGTCGATGGAATAACTCTATCTGTATACAGACGAGAGTTTGATGGGGCTTTCACTGAATTGGCCACCAACCTTGATAACGTAAAGAATACCTATATTACTGACCCTCACCCTGCTCTTGATTATGCACGATACAGAATAGTGGCTATGGCGAATGATACAGGTGTAATTAGTTATTACGACGTACCTGGTTATCCAGTAGGTTGTAAGTCCATCATTGTTCAATGGGACGAAACGTGGTCTAGCTTTAATAGTATGAATGAGGACTCTTTAGAAGAACCTATTTGGTCAGGATCTATACTAAAGCTTCCTTACAATATTGATGTATCTGACAATTTTAAACCAGATTCAAGTCTTGTAAAATATATTGGTCGTTCTCATCCAGTTGGATACTATGGCACACAATTGGGATCTACATCCACTTGGAATACTGTAATAGATAAGAAAGACGAAGAAACTTTATACGGTTTACGTAGATTGGCGATTTGGACCGGGAATGTTTATGTACGAGAACCATCTGGAAGTGGATATTGGGCAAATATCACAGTTTCGTTCAACCAAAAGCATAAAGTAGTCACAATCCCTGTTACCTTAAGTATTACAAGAGTTTCTGGAGGTGCTTAAATGGTAAACTGGCTAGAATCGATGCAGCAGACATTCGAGTATTATATCGTTGATCCTGGAACGTGGAAAGATGTTAAAATACTAGATACTGTTAAATCGAGCATAATCAATAGAGATTCTGATTCAGAAACACTTGGTTCTGCGACAATTGATATCACAGAATCCGTAGGAGAAGCTTATATTCGAGTTTATCTTATAACAATTCAAAATGGAGTAAAAGATAGGTATCCTTTGGGTACATATTTGGTGCAAACACCGTCATCCAGTTTTGACGGTAAAATCCGAAATGTTTCAATGGATGCCTATACTCCGTTACTTGAGCTGAAAGAAGGATCTCCGCCATTAGGATATTCTATCGCAAAAAACGAGAACATAATGGATATTTCATATAGATTGGTTGGAGATAATTCTAGAGCTCCAGTTGTTCGTACTAGCTCGGCATCGACCTTATTTTATAATTTCGTAGCTGATGTCGAAGATACTTGGTTGTCTTATTTGAAAGATTTGATCGCAAATGCTAAATATGAATTCTCGCTTGATGAACTAGGCCGTATTCTGTTCTCCCCAAAGCAGGACACGGCTTCTTTACAGCCAGTGTGGACTTATAACGACGATAATAGTTCAATCTTGTATCCTGATTTTAGTATGGACCACGATCTATATGGTATTCCAAATGTTGTAGAGGTAATTTACTCTAATGGTTCTTCACATTATTACGCGAAAGTAATAAATGAAGATCCGAACAGTCCAACTTCAACTGTAAATAGAGGAAGAGAAATTGTTCATAGAGTAACTAATCCGGACTTAATCGGAGATCCTACGAAAAATCAGATAGATGAGTATGCGAATCAGCTTTTAAGAGAGTTATCATCTCTTGAATACACAGTGACTTATACGCATGGCTATTGTCCTGTACGTATTGGTGATTGTGTTAGGCTGAACTATTCGCGAGCTGGAATAAGTAACGTTAAGGCAAAAGTTATTAGTCAGTCGATTAAGTGTGTACCAGGATGCCCAGTAACTGAAAAAGCAGTATTTACAAATAGATTATGGAGGTGAGGAGTCATGGCACTATCCAGCGAGTTGATTTCGCAATTTGCAAAGATTACAAACGATAAAGGTGAAAAGAAGTCGGAAACGATTGTCTATGGAACTATCGTAGAGCATGGCGGTATTAACTATGTAAAAATTGATGGGTCAGAACTCCTAACTCCGATTTCTACAACAGCTAACACGAAGCCCGGAGAACGAGTAACGGTTATGATAAAGAATCATACTGCTACTGTAACCGGAAACATATCATCTCCGTCGGCAAGAATAGCTGACGTCAATGATATTAAAGATGCCGCTGATAAAATAACTGAGTTTGAAATTGTATTAGCCAATAAGGTAGATACAGAAGAACTGAATGTCCAAATAGGCAGAATCGATGATTTAGTATCTGACAATGTAAGGATTAAGGATAGTTTAACAGCAAACGAAGCTGATATTGATAACCTGCAAGCAAATGTATTAGATGTTACTGATCGATTAACTGCTGCTGAAGCAGAAATTGATGATTTAAAGGTTAATAGCTTGGATGCCGAAACGATTAATTCTACTTTTGCTAAAATTTCAAATCTAGAAGCTACTAATGCTGATGTTCATAATTTAGAGGCTACATATGGCGAATTTGCGAGTTTAACCACTAATAAATTTACGTCTATCGATGCAACAATTAAAGATTTAGAAGCTGATAAATTATCGGCAGAGGATATTGAAGGACGATATGCGAATATAGATTTCTCTAATATTGGAGAAGCTGCGATTGAGCATTTCTATTCTACTTCTGGATTAATAAAAGATGTAATTGTAGGCGATGGAACCATAACTGGAAAACTAGTAGGAGTAACTATTAGTGGCGATTTAATAGAGGGAAACACCGTTGTAGCCGAAAAACTCGTAATCAAAGGCGAAGATGGACTTTATTATAAGATTAATACCGATGGAATGACAACCGAAGCGGAGCAGACCGATTATAACAGTTTAAATGGAAGTATCATTAAAGCTAAGTCAATTACTGCTTCTAAGATTAGTGTCGATGATCTTGTAGCTTTTGACGCAACCATTGGCGGTTTTAATATTTCGGATAGTTCTATATATTCTGGGGTAAAAAAATCGGTTGATAATACCACTAGGGGTATATATTTAGATAAAGATGGTCAAGTTTCCTTTGGGGATGCTAACAACTTTATAAAATATTATAAAGATTCAAATGGAAATTATAAACTTGAAATCTCAGCTCAAAGTCTTTCATTAGGAAGCAGTAGCAAAACAGTAGAAACTGCAATTAGCGATATACAGGAAGAAGTTACAAATCTTAAAGATGAAGCTTCTAACGCTCAAGATTCGGCAGATGCCGCACAAGATAAAGCTGAGTCAACTGATGAGCGAGTTAGTGTTGCTGAAACATTAATACAACAGCTATCGGACTCAATTTCTATGATTGTTACTGATGAAAACGGTTCTTCTCTTATGACTCAAACGGAAAGTGGATGGACTTTCAGTATGGCCGAAATAAATACGGCGCTTAATGATGTTTCTAACAGTCTAGATACATTGCAGCAGGGAGTTGGCGATACAAGTAATACAGTAAATGTCCTAGAACAAGCTGTTGCTGACCTGGGTGTACTTGCGGAATACATTAAAGTTACTACATACGAAGGAGAACCGTGCATTGAGCTAGGGGATTTAGAAAGTGACTTTAAACTGCTTATAACTAATACAAGAATAATGTTTCTAGAAGGTTCAGGAGTACCTGCTTATATTAACAATCAGTCTCTTTATATAAATAAAGCCGTTGTTAAAGAAGAAATGCAGCAAGGCGGTTTTGTATGGAAAGTTAGAAGTAACGGTAACATGGGACTAATGTGGAAAGGGGTGGTTGAATAATGGCAGCACCAAGTGGAACAACTTGGGGAAGAATCGCTGGTGGATATGGTAGAATCGGTATCTATTACAGCATGTCTAGTACAAGCACCACGACCACAGTAAAAGTAGAAGTTTGGTTTTGGAGTAAATATTCTGTTTCGGATTCATCCAATACATATTATTTTGACAATTTATCAACAGCAGGTACTGCAACTACCAGCAAAGGTTCGGTATCAATCAACACTACAGTAGCAAGCGGAGATGGATGGTCAACTTCCAACCAGCAGAGGCTTGGAAGCTATACTTACACCTATACTCGTGGCACATCTGCGGTCACGAGATATCTTCGTGCCAAATTAATAAACATTGACAGAGTTGGAGCTGCAATGACTGCGGCGGCTGCTTTTAGTGTACCAAAATTGGATTCATATACGATCAAGTACAATGCTAACGGAGGTTCTGGAACTCCTTCTAGTCAGACAAAATGGTATGGAAAAGATTTAACTTTATCTAGTACAAAGCCTACTAGAACGGGATACACTTTTCAGGGATGGGCCACATCAGCGAGTGGTAGTGTGGTTTATTCGGCTGGCGGAAGCTATACAGCTAATGCGTCCATTACGCTTTATGCAGTTTGGAAAGCCATTACATATTCTGTTAAGTATAATGCTAATGGCGGTTCTGGAGCTCCAACAAATCAAACAAAGACTTATGGAGTTGCATTGAAACTATCTACCACAAAACCGACAAGAGCTAATTATATTTTTAAAGGTTGGGGTACTTCAGCATCTGCGACAACCGTTTCTTACGCAGCAGGAGCAAGTTACACAAATAACTCAGCCATTACTCTTTACGCAATTTGGGAGCTTGGATACGTAAAGCCTAGAATTGTTAACTTATCGATTGTGCGAAGCAATTCAAGTGGTACTTCTAATGATGAAGGTAAGAATGCGTTAGTTTCGTTTGACTGGGAATGCGATCAAACTGTTTCGTCAATCGTAATCAAATGGAAATTACCATCTGAATCTACCTGGACAAGTTCTACTGTATCAACAACCGGTACTAGTGGAACAGTTAGTCATGTAGTTGGGTCTGACTCATTAAATACTGAATCATCTTATGATATCCACATTACAGTATCAGACGGAGGAGGTAGTTCCTATGTAACTGGTACTCTGACTAGTATGAAGTTTGTAATCGATTTCCTTGCTGGCGGAACTGGAATTGCATTTGGTAAAACTGCTGAGTTAGAAAATACAGCAGAATTTGAATTTGAAGCTAAATTTAATAGTCCTGTATACGGTAACGTAGCTGGTATGAATCGTTTGCCTGAAATTCCGGCTAACAGTGATTTCAACAATTATATGGAGACTGGATGTTGGGCAGTACACCGAAATGATACTGCGGCTACTATTGCTAATATTCCTGTTGCCAGAGCTGGACGATTGGAAGTGTGGTCAGCGACAGGCGAAGGAATTCGAAGCGAACAATGGAGTTATTTAAGACAGAGATTCATTCCATATAACATTGATAATGCCGTGTGGGAAAGGGATGTAACTCGTGGTTCTGATAATGTATGGACTTATTATGAATGGGTTAGAACTAGCCTAACAAAAGCGGCTTCTAAGTTTGTCTATGATGAACAAAAAGTATTGTGGGGCGAAGACCTCACAAGTGGAATGTATATGACTGCTGGTCATACAGCCAATTTGTCAGAACCAGTTAGTGAACAGCGTCACGGAATAGTGCTAGTCTTTTCCTATTACAACGGAACAGACGATACAAACTGGAACTGGCAATGCTTTTTCGTTCCAAAATATTTGGTAGGAGCGACTACTTCTGGTCATACGTTTATTTTGAATCGTGGAGGTTTTGTTTATATAGGAACAAAATACCTGTATATAAGCAACACTTCTATAACTGGACACGCAGATAATAATCTCACGGGTACAAAAAATGGAATAACATATGCAAACAATAAGTTTGTATTACGTTATGTTATTGGAGTTTAAAAGGAGGAATTAATATGGATTTAACAGCGTTATCAGAGCATTTTGTTTTAATCGTAATGGTTGCTTGCTTAGTGGCTGGTTATGTCATCAAGCATTCAACCTTTTTTAAATGGCTTCCTAATAATGATATTCCAATGGTACTTGCCGTATTAGGTGCTATTTCGAATGTTATTGTAAACGGGTTCTCATTTGAATCGATTGTCTACGGAGCATTGATGGGATTATCATCAACAGGATTCCATCAGGCTTTCAAAAATTTCGTTGAAAAGACAGATTCTGAATAAGGGTGATCGACGTGGATGAACTGCAATTTATGGGATATTTGGTTAGTGCTGTCATCACACTTGGCGCGTTCATCGCCGTCGTTATTAAATTTACACAACCAATAAACGACTTGCGTGTTGTGATTCAGAAACTGAACGATAACATTGACGCACTTCAAAATGACAATACACGTCAAAGTAAAAAGATCGAAAAACATGGGGAACAAATTGATGAATTGGATCATCGTGTTGGGAAAATTGAAACTAAAATAGAATTCTATCATCATAAAGATTAAATACAAAAATAAGGGGCCAATATAACAGCCCCTTTTCTTTTTTATCCAATATTCTTTTTTCCGACTATTTGTATGCCGTATCTCTTACGTTTGTCAGTTCCATGCATTCCTTCTTCTCCAAAATAAGCATCTATAGCATTCATAGCACAATAATGAGTCTTATATAGATTATTATCTCCTTTTATATTTACTTCCCATCCTTCAGGTGTTCCAAAGATGTAAATGTCTCTATATTTCATAGGTTCATATTCTTTTGGCTTATAAGTATCTTTCCATACGATTCTCATGATACGTCGTCCTTTCTACCGATAACTTTGATGCCTAGTTTATGTCTTTGAGGATTTGCTTTTCGAGTCTTTCCGCCTAAAGCTTTATCGATCGCATTATAGGCGCACTCTCTTGGAAAGTAGATATTGCTATCACCAGGTATATCGATGATCCATCCATCACCACGACATAAATAAATCTTCTTTTTATCGTAAGATAAACGGCTTTGATTCATTTACGGTAAATGAAGCGTCTAAGTTAAAAGAAGTTCTCGGATTAACTAATCTAGAAGCGTTGGACATATTTCTATCAAGGAGAATGTGACTGTGAAACAGTACAGACGCAATAATGCGATTATTCATATTCGTGGAGAAGTTGATAGAGAGAAGATAGAGGAAGCAACCGTTATATTTTTAAAAAAGATAGAGAAACAACGTAAGAAGGAGAAACGTGAGAATGTCGACAAACATACGACCAGAAATATCGTCAAAGAATAAATACTGGATAGATAAGCATCGGTACTATGAATTGAAACATTTCTGCCTCCAATACTCTTCCTGGAAGAAGGCATATTCTGCAATTAATGAACTAAGTGTATCTTTACCAATGATTGAGCGGATATATTCTTCAAGTAATATTCCAGTGGATCTAACTGCAAAATATGCAATTATGAAAGCCTGCTATGCAGAACGAATCAAAATGATTGAAAAAGCTGCTATGGAAGCAGACAAGGATTTATATGTTTATATTCTAAAAGGTGTTACAGAAGGACTCTCGTACACGTATCTTAAATCTAGATTAGAAATACCGTGTAGCAGAGACACCTACTATGATCGGTACAGACGATTTTTTTGGCTGCTTGATAATTTACGAAAATAATAATTGGAGGATTAATTAAAATGAACGATAAAAAAGTTATTTCAAATATTATGTGGGGAATAAGCGCAATGATCGGTTTCATTATAACCGAGCGTATTTACGATGCTGGTATGAAGGCTATTAACAAAGAAGACAAAGAGAAAATACTTGAGATAGAAGAAATCGAGTCCTAGCCAGGACTCTTTTTTTTTTACGCGAAATTTACATTCTCATTAATGAAAGAAAAGGAGAAAATAACTATGTTAAAAATTAAAGAAAGTTTTGAGAAGGCATTCAGAAAGGAAGACAAAAAAGCTGAACAGGAATACTACAAATCTATTGCTTCTATTCGCAAATCATCAATGGAATATTATAAGAAAGTGAATGATATTTACGTTGAGGTATTTGAGGAAATGGAGCAGGAAGGTAAAGTAGTCGGTAAGCTCAAAGAGTATTCCGATCGAGTTGATCAAAAGTTAGCTAGTTTTACAAAGGAATATTTTGCAACTTTTATGGAAGAACAGGAGTCTAAATAAGACTCTTTTCTTTTTGCGCGTAATTAACATATTCCTTAATGAAAGAAAACGGAGGATATTTAAAATGTTATTTGAAATTATTGTTTTAGTAGTCATGCTGGCGACACTCGCATTAGCGATGGGAATCGTCATGTTACTGATCTGCAATGTAAAATGTTTCAGAAATTACATCAGAGAAGAAATTGACCGTATCGATCGAGAAGAGGAGTCTTACTAAGACTCTTTTCTTTTTCGCGTTAAACCCATTCCCTTTAACGAAAGGAGTGGTTAGCATGGACGTCATAACGGACTTTATTAAGAGAAACTCAAAGAAAATTATTATTTGGTTGATTGTATTAGGATTAACGTTATGCACTTTAGGGCTATACAAATCCGGAAAAAGGAGAAAGGGACTATAATGGTCTCTTTCTTTTATTTTTTAATCTAGTTTTAAATTTCCGTACTCAGGTGACAGGATTCGATGCTATTTTTGTAAAGTGGAAAATTCCCCGGGTTGGAAATTTAGAAAAAACATTTTAGAAAGGAGGGAGAACTATGTGGATAGTATGGCTGTTAGTCGGCTTTGTATTTGGTGTGTTTGCTGCAAACATTGTGATTCACGAGAAATCGACGGCAGGCGTTCTTAAAATCGATCGTTTCAATCCGGAGAAGGATCTATATCGTTTTGAGATTGATGACCTTGACTCAATCGCAGGTAAAAAGCATATCGTGTTGAAGATCGAAGATTACGCAGATCTTTCGCAGAAATAACATGTTCTTTAATGAAACGTAAATAAACGTTTGGAAAGGAGAAAAGAAAATGGACATCAAACGTGTATTGAGTGAGGAAATCCAAAATGAAGTCGAAGATTTAAGTAAGATGGAATTGGGGACCGATCAGTACAAAGCAACGGTTGACGGTATTACTAAACTTGCAGACAGAGTGATCGAACTTGAGAGAGTCTCTATTGAAAGCAAAGACAGAGTCGAAAATCGAGCGATCGAAAACGACTTGAAATTGAAACAAATAGAAGACGAACAAAAAGATCGACGAACTAAGAATCTGATAAGTGCAGTTAGTATTGGATTACCGGTTGTGGTTACTGTGTGGGGAACAATCGTCACATTAAACTTCGAGAAAGAAGGAAACGTCACTACAATCATGGGCAGAGGGTTTATTAACAAACTTCTTCCTAAAAGATGAATTTACGATCAAGAAAGAGAGGCTATGGAAACATGGTCTCTTCTTTTTTGTCCGCGAAATTTACAAATCATATTATGAAAGCATGTTAATGTTTCAGCATACAATTTTAAGGAGGAATTTATATGAAAATGTATGAAGTAATTAAGTGCAAACGAATGGCATTAGGTATGTCGCAAAACGAATTAGCACAACTTGCTGGTGTATCAACTAGCACGATTTCTAATTTCGAGACAGGAGAAGTGGTGAGCACGCCTATACTAAAGAGTATCAAATTTAGTTTAGACGAGTATATCAATAGACTGGACGATATTGAAAGACTGAGGGTAACACTAGTATCTCAAGCAATTGGTTTGCAATACCAGATACCACAAGAGCAGTTAAGAACTTTAGCTTACATTGAATTAACAAATGGCAATTTAAATTTAGCTATCATGAACAAGCTGACACATGAAAGGTTTATTTAACATAAACTTTTCTTTTTTATGAGGTTAACATGCGATATCATTACGAAAAACCTACTATATATTTATCAAAATACGGAGAAGTACATACATGCAATCATCAGGTTTATAACAAATGTACTTTATTCAAAATAGGCGATCTTGGACTGGCAGTTATTCAACAAAGATACGACCCAGCATCGAAATCAACAAAATGGACTGAAATAGATCCTTGGTTAACCGACAATATATATTTGCACCCAAAGTTCAAAGCATATTTTGACGAACGATCTGGTAAATGTACTGATGATTTGTATCCAACTGTAACAATAAGGCAAATAATGTGGGCTTTAAAGATGAAGCCATTAAAAAGAGAACGATGGGAAACCTGCTTCGATAGACGATGCGTATAACTGCGCGAAAATTACATCCTCCTTTATGAAAGAGACTATTGTCTAAGGAGGAAATTAAAATGTTAAATGAATTGATTATTTTCGCAGTAGTTTTCGCAATTGCCAATATGGTGACAGGCATTATTGCAGCATTGATTATGTGGAAATTAATGTTCAATATGATGTTCTCAGAACGCTTTGTGGAGACTTATGCAAGAAAATTCGTCAAGGTAATGAAAACAATTGAAGAAATCGTAGACGAAGAAGAGGATCTTTACTAAGGAGTCCTATCAAGGACTCTTTTCTTTTGTACGCGTTAAATCCATTTCCTTTAATGAAAGGAGTGGTTTAATATGATCACATTTGGTTTGCTAGTTTTTATAACGGTGTTGGTAATAGGAGTGGTATTATCGCTATTAAGCGTTGGAGGTACTATCTTCATAATCATAGCATCGGATATAATCGTAGCAATATTTATATTGTGGCTGATTTATCATTTCGTTAAAAAGAAAAAATAAGGGGCTCAAGTCGAGTCTCTTATTTTTATTTTACGCGAAAATCGCAGACTGTATTATGAGAGACAGTTAGCTCAGTGGTAGAGCATCAGGCAGCGATGTTTGAAGGTCGTGGGTTCGAATCCCGCATCGTCTCTCTTCAATTTTTACCAAAATATAAACCGAAAGGTGCTGGGCAAAATGACTAACTTATTAGGTCATTCAAGGAAGTTTGTTAAACGTAACGCGTCAACTATTCTTACTGTTATTGGAGGTGTTGGAGTAGTAGCAACTTCGGTTATGGCGGTAAAAGCAGCTCCTAAGGCATTTAGTCTTTTGGAAGAAGCAAAGAGCGAGAAAGGAGAAGATTTAACAAAACTAGAGACCATTAGAATTGCAGGACCGTCTTATATTCCAGCAATCGTGATGGGGGTATCTACAATCGCTTGTATTTTTGGAGCGAACGCATTGAACAAGAAACAACAAGCAGCATTGGTGAGCGCTTATGCTTTGGTTGATAATTCTTATAAAGAATACAAAGCCAAACTAAAAGAATTATACGGAGAGGAAGCTCATCAAAATATCGTAAATTCAATAATGATAGAGAAAGCAGAAGATGTGTATGTTCATTCAGAAACACTTTGCATGAGCTGCGATCTTTCATTAGAAGAAAACGATGGAGAACCAAAACTATTCTACGATGAATACGCAAACCGATATTTCGAAGCGACTATTGAGCAAGTAATTACGGCCGAATACCATTTGAACAGAAACTATATTCTAAGAGGATACTCAGTATTAAATGAATTATATGAGTTTCTAGGGCTTGAAACAACTGATTATGGTTCTGTATTAGGTTGGGCTCCTTTGGATGATGGTATGTACTGGATCGACTTCAATCATCGCAAGGTTGTACTGGACGATGGCTTAGAATGCTATATCCTAGAAATGCCATTCGCTCCAAGCTATGACTACGACGAATATTAAGTTCGCGAAAATCGCAGAGTGTATTATGAGAAGGAGGAGATGCTTTATGAAAATCAAATTTGACGCAGCGAAAGTGGTTGGAATTGCAGGAACAGTTTTAGGAGTAGCGGCAACGCTAATCTCGAACTATTCTGACAAGAAAGAACTAGACGCTAAAGTTGAAGAGAAAGTGGCTAAAGCATTAGCCGAGCAGATCAAAAACAAGGAGTCCTAAACAAGGGCTCTTTGCTTTTATTTTGGTTTAATTTTTGAAAGGAGAAACTGAAATGAAAAAACCAAATCTATCAAGCTTCATGCGAAACACTCAAAGGACATTATCAAAACATAGTCCAGAAATTTTAACCTTCTTTGGTATTACGGGAATGGTTACAACAACCGTGCTGGCAGTTAAAGCTACACCAAAAGCTATGCGGTTAATCGATGAAGAAAAGAATCGTAAGAACTATGAATTATCAAAAGAAGCAAGAGATAACGGCTTTAAAGAATGCGAGGAAATTGACCATCTTGGAGTAATGGACACAGTCAAAACTACTTGGAAATGCTATTTACCAGCAGCTATTACTGGTGTGGCATCTATTGCTTGTTTAATTGGAGCAAGTTCTGTAAACGCAAGACGTACAGCGGCGTTAGCGACTGCATATAAGTTATCTGAGAGCGCTTTGAAAGAGTACAAAGATGCAGTAGTTGAAACTATCGGTGAAAAGAAAGAAAAGGCAGTTCGCGACAAAGTAGCGGAGGAACGGATCAAGAAGAATCCAGTAGATACTTCTGATATCGTGATTACGAACAAAGGAACGACTCTGTGCTTTGATACTCTATCGGGACAATATTTCAGATCCGATATGGATGTGATCAAGAAAGCAGAAAATGATATCAACAAGGTCATGCTGAACGAAATGTATGTATCCTTGAATCGGTTATATACGGCATTAGGTTTACGGACTACGAGTCTTGGCGATAATCTTGGTTGGAATATTGACGACGGCTATCTTGAGATATATTTCAGTTCTCAATTAGCTGAAGATGGAACGCCGTGTCTTGTATTAGATTACAAAGTGGCTCCAAAATATGACTACGACAAACTCGTGTATTAAGAGTACGCGAAATTTACACATCATTTTATGAGATACATTAAAAGGAGGAAATTGAAATGGATGAAATTAATGTAAATCAGGAAACAGCAGCGGAAGTTATCGAGACTGTAGCGGATTCGAATGAAAACTTGCAGATGGCAGTTGGATTTGGATTGATTGCTCTTGCTGGCGTTGGAGTTTACAACATTGGTAAATTCGTAGTCAATAAGGGAATCAAACCAGTTCTTGCTAAGCGCAAAGCTTCAAAAGAACCTACGATTGAAAAATCTATCGATGCGGTTACTGAAAATTAATTCAGCATTATCGCAACCAAATGTATTTAAGAAGGGAGGATACCATCAACAAGGTATTTTCCCTTTAGTTTTTCTGAAAGGAGAAAATTGTTATGGAAGACTACAAACCGAACTCTTATAAGCATAAAGAGGAAGAACGAAAGAAAGACCTTGCTAGCAAAAAGGTCCAAAAGGTAGTTACTGGAAATGTAAAGGTCAAAAAGAAAAGTGAAGCTAAGAAGTTTGCCGAGGTATTCGTTTCTGAAGATGTTTCTAGAGTAAAAGATTATATTTTCATGGATGTATTAGTTCCTGCTGTGAAGAAGGCCATTTCGGATATTGTTAGAAATGGTATAGACATGATTCTATATGGCGAATCTGGCGTAAGCAAAAAAGAAAATGGTGCTGCTTCAAAAGTCTCATATAGAAGTTACTATGATAGCCCGTCAACTCGTACTTCGCGTAGAGAAACTCTGACTAGAAGTACGTATAACTATGACGACGTTATATTAGAGTCAAGAAGTGAAGCTGAAGCTGTGATCGAACAGATGGATGAGATTATTATGACTTATGGATTCGTCAAAGTAGCTGACTTCTATGATCTTACAGGAATTACAGGTAGTTTCACAGATAATAACTACGGTTGGACTGATATTCACACTGCTCAGGTTATTCGAGTGAGTGATGGATATAAAATCAAGTTGCCAAGAGCCTTGCCGATTGATTGAGGGAGATAGTTATGGCTGAGCAAAAACGAGAAATGGTGAACCATCCAGACCATTACCAATCCAAACTCGGAATTGAAGTTATCGACGCAATAGACGCGTTCACAGAGGGTTTGGAAGGTATTGAGGCATTCGATACTGGGAACATCATCAAATATATTTGTCGATGGAAACAGAAGAATGGTATCGAAGATCTTGAAAAGGTTAAATGGTACACACAGCATTTGATTGATCATTTGAAAGGAGAACAATAATGAAATTTTCAACATTTATTAAGACAGCTGCTGCGATCACTGCATTAGGCGTAGTGGGGGTGATTGCATATTCCAAATCGAAGGAAAAGAAAGTCGTGGCTTTAGACGATTCTGCAACTCCGGAAGAAGAACAGGTTAAGACAAACGTAAATACAAAAGTTATTGCGTATGCGTGTGTTGGTGCTGCTTCTATATTGATTTCTGTTCCAGTTGCTACTGAGATTATGTATCGTTCGACTCTCGGTTCACTAGCAAAGAAAGCCATTGATAGAGGAGTTATGTCGTTTGAAGATCTTACTATAATGGCGACAGAAGATTGCTTAAAATTGGAGTTTGAGTGATCATGCTGAACGCAATCACTAAGTCGATGCTGGAGCTTGAGGCTAGTGTTCTGGAAAACTACAAATATGCGAATGAAGGAACTAGTAGAACTCCAGGAAGCGATATTTTAACGCATACGAAATCGCTTATAACTCTTGCTGATAAAGATCCGGAAATGTTTAGAGTGAAATCTATCATATTCACCGGAACTATTATATCTGCCGTAGCGGTTGGCGTTATTGGTACGACTATATATTTCAAAGTGAAAGAGCGCACTGAGAACAATAAAGAAAAGGAGAATATTTAATCATGAAAATCGATGCAATGAACAAACTGACAAGATCCGTGAATAAATTTGGTTTCAAAGTAAGAAAACACAGCCCTGAAATTCTCGTTGGAGCAGGTGTAGTTGGTGTTGTAGCAAGTACAGTTATGGCTTGCAAGGCTACTACTAAATTAAGTGGAATTTTGGAAGAAACAAAGCAGCAGGTTGACCAAGTTCATACGGTATTAGAGGATAAGACTTTTGCTGAACAGCATAACTATACTCCAGAAGACGGTAAGAAAGATTTAACGATTATTTATGCTAAAACAGGTATTCAATTAGCTAAATTGTATGCTCCATCAGTATTATTAGGAGTGGTGTCCATTGCAAGCATCTTAACTTCTCATCGTATTCTTAGCAAACGTAATGTAGCACTCGCAGCTGCTTATGCGACTGTTGATAAAGGTTTCAAAGAATATAGAAGCCGTGTAGTTGAGCGTTTTGGTGAAGCAATTGACAAAGAGCTGAAGTATAATGTCAAGGCTCAAGAAGTTGAGAAGACTGTTATGAACGAAGATGGAACTGAACAGACTGTAAAAGAGACTAAGTTTGTAATTAATCCAAGCGAAATTTCTGAGTATGCTAGATTCTTTGGACCATATACAAAGGATGATAAAGGCAAAATTGTAAAGAACAATTACTGGTGCGAAGACAATGAACACAACCTTGTATTCTTGAAACAAACCGAACGTTACGCAAACGACCGTTTGAAATTAAAAGGCTTTCTGTTCCTGAATGAGGTCTATGAAATGCTTGGATTGCCAAAGTCAAAAGCTGGTCAGATCGTAGGCTGGGCTTATGATGAGAAGAACCCTATCGGCGATAACTATGTTGACTTTGGACTGTACAAAGATAACCTGTCATATTCCGATTTCGTTAATGGATATGACGAAGAAATCTTACTTGACTTCAATGTAGACGGGAACGTCTGGGACATGATGTGAATGTTCGGAGTAGATGGTATTGGATCGGGCAATCCATACAGGGATATGTACGATTACAGCTATCTAGCTTCATTATAAAAACATGAGAGGTGCATCACAATGAAACACAAATTAGAAGTCATATATTATACGCTTGCAGCAATGTCCAGCGTTTGTCTTGTCAGTGGCCTTCTGCTTTTGTCGGGAGGTGACTCAAAGCATGTGGAGGATCGAAGAGTTGATATCTGTGATTGATACAATACTTGATACACCTAGAAAAAGACGAATAATTGGTGGTGTATTGCTAAGCACCTCTTTATTTTTTGGAGGTTTGGCGTTTACCGTCATTTCGTTGAAAGGAGAGTAAGGATGAAAACAGCAATGATATATTTCGCATTATTTGCTGTCGGAGTTGGTGTTGGTGTCGGCGCTACTTGGCAGTATGCGAAATCTAGATACGAAAAAATTGCCCAGGAAGACTTCGCAGAAAGACGTAAAAATCTTGAAGAAACGAAGAAGAATATCGAAGATACCAAAAAGAATATGGAAGCCATCAAAGAAACACTTCAGGTAGTAAAAGAACAAAACGATAGTATTAGAAGCAAGTATGCGGATTATACCACCGATTATCAAAGCCATAACTACACGAAATATTCAGAAGCAGCAGAAGAAGATGAGGAGGATAAAACTGTGGATGAGCCATATGTAATACCTCCAGAAGAATTTGGAGAGCTCGATGATTATGAGACCGTTAGTCTGACTCATTATGCGGACGGAATGTTGGCAGACGATCAGGATGAACTAATCGAGGATGTTGCCGGAGCTGTCGGTTGGGATTACGAAGAGCATTTCGGAGAGTACGAAGATGATTCAGTATTCATCAGGAACGATCTTAGAAAATGTGACTACGAAATTCTTCGAAACGAACTACGGTATCACGGGGATGTTGTTGACTGGTAATGACCGAACAAGACCGATTAAACAACGAATATTTCGACTGGATTTATAATATCGTATGCAATGACCGATACTATAAGAATCTATCTTATCGGAAACTCTTAATGTTCCTTCATAGTATTGAGTTCACTTATACAGTGGAGATGGATGATAATAGAGCAGCAGATGGGATAGATTTTAGGTATCAGTTTGGCTACAAGAAAGGTTATCCAGATAACGTAATAAAAAGATATTTGGATAACCAGCCATGTAGTGTTTTGGAAATGATGGTGGCTTTAGCATTTAAACTTGAAGAGCATATTATGGACGATGCTGCTTTCGGAAATCGAACTGGGCAATGGTTTTGGAACATGATTGTCAGCCTTGGTTTAGGTAATATGTGTGATTCAAGATTTGATAAAAATTACGCCGAGGAAGTCGTAGCAAGATTCTTAAATAGGGAATACGAACGGAACGGCAAAGGCGGTTTATTCACAATTCATGATATTCGTCGCGATATGAGGACCGCTGAAATTTGGTATCAAGCAATGTGGTATCTAAACGATTTTTTGGATAATTAAGAAGGGATATTTGTATGTATGGTTGACTTCTTAAGGATTGCTACTAAGAAAACAAAAAATGGTATAGATGTCTATCCAAAATTCGTTATAAAAAATAGCAAAGACCTCATGATACGAGGAGGCGATTTCTATGCTATTTGGGTTGAAGAAAGAGGACTATGGTCAACAAATGAATTGGATGCCATAGACTTAATAGACCGTGAACTCGATGATTTCGCGGTTAAGAAACGTGCAACGACTGATGAAGACGTTAGAGTTCTTTATATGTGGGATTCAGAGTTTGGAATGATCGACTCTTGGCATAAATATTGTCAAAAGCAAATGAGAGACTCGTATGTAAACTTAGACGAGAAACTTATATTTTCAAACACTGAAATTAACAAGAAGGACTATGCCAGTAAAAGACTCAGTTACCCACTTGAAGCAGGAAGTATTTCGGCATATAACCAAATTATGTCAACTTTATATTCTGAAGAGGAAAGATCAAAGATTGAGTGGGCTATCGGAGCTATTGTAACTGGTGATTCTAAAGAGATTCAAAAGTTCATGGTTTTATATGGCGCTGCCGGTACAGGTAAGTCAACCGTATTGAATATTATTCAGCAACTATTCGAGGGCTATTATTCGGTGTTCGACGCAAAAGCGTTGGGATCGGCTAGTAGCTCTTTTGCTTTGGAAGCATTTAGAACCAACCCACTTGTAGCAATTCAACACGATGGAGATTTATCAAAAATAGAGGATAACACTCGTATAAATAGTGTGGTTTCTCATGAGGAAATGACAATCAATGAGAAATTCAAATCTACTTATACGAATCGTTTCAAATGTTTCTTATTTATGGGTACGAACAAACCAGTAAAAATCACAGACGCTAAGTCCGGTCTTATAAGACGATTGATCGACGTCACACCGACTGGTAACAAACTTAAGCCAGCAGAGTATAAGAGACTCACAAAGCAAGTAAGTTTCGAGCTTGGCGGGATCGCTTATCATTGTCGAGAAGTATATTTGTCTGACCCGGGTAAATACGACGATTATATTCCGACTAATATGCTTGGAGCGTCTAATGATTTCTACAACTTTGTTATGGACTCATATTTCACGTTTAAAAACGAGAAAGATATTACTTTGAAATCAGCGTGGGAAATGTATAAGACTTATTGCGATTATGCAAAGGTTCCATATCAATACCAGCAGCGGATATTCAAAGAAGAGCTTAAGAACTATTTCAGTGAGTATAAAGAACGTCATATTTTGGAGGATGGTACTAGGGTTCGCAATTACTATATTGGTTTCAAGTCGGATAAATTTAATCAGGGTGATTTCGAAGATACTCCAGAAGATAAGGATGAACCAAAGGCCAAGGTTTATTCAATCAAATTCGAAGAGACAGAATCTATATTTGAAATGGAGTGCGCTAATTGTCCTGCTCAATATGCGACAAGTAAAGAGACTCCAATGAACAAATGGGAAGAAGTTGTTACTACATTATCCGAACTTGATACAAGTAAATTGCACTATGTCAAAGTACCAGAGAATCATATCGTCATTGACTTTGATATTCCAGACGAGAATGGAAATAAGTGCTTTGAAAAGAACTTAGAAGCTGCTAGTAAGTGGCCAGAGACGTATGCGGAACTTAGTAAAAGCGGATCAGGTATTCATTTGCATTATTTCTATACGGGGGATATTTCAAAGCTTAGTAGAGTGTATGACGATCATATCGAGATAAAGATATTCACTGGAGGTAGCTCACTCCGAAGAAAATTAACAAAATGCAATAGACTGCCTATAGCTTCTCTTAGCTCAGGGTTGCCATTGAAAGGAGAAAAAAGGATGGTAAATTTTGATGCTATTAAAAGCGAAAAAGGACTCCGATCTCTTATTAAAAGAAATCTTAATAAAGAGATACATCCAGGTACAAAACCAAGTATCGACTTTATTTATAAGATTTTGGAGGACGCATATAATGGCGATTTAAAGTATGACGTTACTGATATGCGTAACTCGGTGTTAGCTTTCGCCGCAAATAGCACTCATCAAGCTGACTACTGTATCAAGCTTGTCAATAAAATGAGGTTCAAATCGGAAGAGAATTCTGAAGGAATAAAGAATGAAGAAGCTGAAATAGTATTTTTCGATATTGAAGTATTCCCGAATCTGTTTTTAGTTAACTGGAAATTCCAAGGTAAGGATAAGCCAGTAATCAGAATGATAAATCCAAAGCCCCATGAGATTGAAGAACTTTTGAAATTCAGATTGATTGGGTTCAACAACTTGAACTATGACAATCATATGTTATATGCGTGCTTGATGGGATATAACAATGAACAGCTTTATAAACTGTCTGGAAGACTCATTAATAGAGACAAACAGATTAGTAGAAAAGCTAAATTCGGGGAAGCATTCAATATATCTTATACAGACGTATTTGATTTTGCTGCTAATAAACAATCACTTAAAAAGTGGGAAATTGAACTTGGAATTCATCATCAGGAATTAGGTTTGCCTTGGGATGAACCAGTACCTGAAGATAAGTGGATTCAAGTAGCAGAGTATTGCGATAATGACGTAATTGCTACAGAAGCAGTATTCGAGCATCTTAAAGGTGACTGGACAGCTAGACAGATCTTGGCTGCTTTAGCAGGAATGCCTGTTAACACAACGACTAATGGTCTTACAACGAGAATTATATTTGGTAGCAATAGAAAACCACAGGATCAGTTCAACTATCGCAATATGGGAGAAATGAACCTTGACGATACGTTTGATATAGATGACGAATATACTCGTTTTAATAAGAAATGTCAACCTGTATTCCCTGGTTATGAATATAACGAGTTTACAGGTAAATCGTCTTATCGAGGAGAAGACCCAAGCGAGGGTGGATATGTTTATGCTGAACCAGGTATTTATGGAAATGTTGCATTGCTAGATGTCGCTTCTCTGCATCCATCCAGTGCAATTTTGGAAGAGGTCTTTGGATCTGAGTTCACTAAGCGGTTCCAAGAAATTCGTGATGCTCGTGTATTAATCAAGCACAAAGATTTTGATGCTGCTAGAAAAATGCTGAACGGAGCTTTAGCGCCATATTTGACTGATGAAAGTACGGCTAAAGACTTGGCACAGGCATTAAAAATAGCAATCAATTCGGTATACGGCCTTACATCAGCGACGTTTCCTAATCCGTTCAAAGATCCTCGTAATAAAGATAACATTGTTGCAAAACGCGGAGCTTTATTCATGATCAACTTAAAACATCAGGTTCAAGCGAAAGGATTTACCGTCGTTCATATTAAGACTGACTCGATTAAGATTGCTGACGCTACTCCTGAGATTATTGAATTTGTTATGGATTATGGCAAACGATATGGCTATACATTTGAGCATGAAGACACTTACGAACGTATTTGTCTTGTTAATGATGCCGTATATATTGCCAAATCAATCGACGGACACTGGACTGCAACAGGTACTCAGTTCCAGGTTCCTTATGTATTTAAGAAATTATTTAGTAAAGAACCTATCGAATTTGAGGATATGTGCGAGCTTAAGACAACCAAAGTCGGTCCGATATATTTGGACATGAATGAAAGACTGCCAGACGTTAGTGCTGAAGAGAAAGAACATGCGAAACTTTGGAAACAGCTTAACGATCCTGAAAGATTGCAAGAAAATATGACTCTTGAATGTGATCGTGTTGAAGAATTGAGCAAAATCATTGAAACGGGTCACAAGTATATTTTCGTGGGCCGAGTCGGTCAGTTCTGTCCTGTTAAACCTGGAGCAAATGGCGGAATACTATATTACAAGAAAGATAACAAATATTATTCCGTTAACGGTACAAAAGGATATCGCTGGAAGGAATCTGAATTTGTACGAGAATTAGGGAAAGAAGATGATATTGACCGTTCATATTATGATTCTTTAGTTAACGGGGCAGTTGAAACTATCTCTAAATTCGGAGACTTCGAATGGTTTGTATCAGACGATCCATATGTGTCGCCACCGTATATCGAACAAAATGGTTGGATGAGACCGTTATATTCTGACCCATTACCAGAACTTTAATTGAAAAGGAGAAAAATTATGGCTTATAGAAATATTGACAACATCGTTATTGAAAATGCAAGAATCTTATTCAGAAACTTTGCAGGTGAAGAGACAAAGTTCAATCGACTTGGTAATCGTAACTTCTGTGTAGTTATTGAGGACCCAGAACAAGCTCAAGCTTTAGCTGACGATGGATGGAATGTGAGAGTATTAGCTCCTCGCGATGAGGAAGAAGCTCCAGTTCATTATATTCAGGTAACAGTAAGTTTCAAGATTATCCCGCCGAATATTCACTTAATTACACGTAGAACAAAGACTCTTCTTGATGAGGAATCTATTGCTACACTTGACTACGCTGAAATTAAGAATGTCGATTTGATCATTCGTCCTTATCTGTGGTCAGTTGGAGATAAGACAGGCGTCAAAGCATATTTGAAAACGATGTATGTAACGATTGAGGAAGATGAATTCGCAGACAAATATGCCGAAGAAGAATTTCCTTGCTAATGATCGCGCGTAAAAAACATTCTATTTAATGAAAGGAGTGAATTGTCATGTTCGAATATTTTAAGAAAGGATTTGGTTTAGCAGTTGGCGCTCTGTTTGGTTATTCACTAACGGAGGCTATCTGCAGTCGAATTCTAAAAGCATTGAAACAACATGAAAGCTCAGAAGAAGAGGAAGACGCTTAAACAAGGCGTCTTTTCTTTTTGTCCAAAGTCACTCAGCCACGGAAAATAAACCATAAGGGACGTGCTGCATCATGGAAAAGAACACAATCAGATTGTACGGAAACAAAGCATTTGGAGTTGAGGTATCAAAGTATGGTTTGGATCATGGTTATTTGGATTATCTCACTTTATCCAAAATTATTGGAGATTGTATTCTGAATAACAATATTATATCTGAAACTATGTTTAGTGATTGGGAGGTTCTTTCCGGAGATTGCAATGAAGATATTTACCAGTTTTATATTATCTCAGATGCTGGAGCGCAATTGTTAAGCGAGTTGACTGATGAGATTGTATATTACAACAGCAATCTCGATTTATATTTGTGGGGAGTTACTCATTTTGGAACAAGTTGGGACTATGTATTGACAGACGTTAAGCTAACAACAGAAGGGAACGTTTAATCATGCAAAACTATCTTAGAACTTATGTCGATTACGTTTATGAGATTGTTAGACTAGACACTGTAGAGATGGATTCTATTTACAAGGATTATATTATCCAAATGGTAGGTGTGTATGGTTTAAACGCCTTATTAGAAGCAAGATTATTAGAGTCTTGTGGCGTTATCAACGGACGTCAGTTATATGTTTTGATCGACAAGTAAATAACGAGGGTCTGTCTTAAACGACGGGCCCTTTTTATTTAAATTTTTGGAAAGGAGGTGGTGAAGGATGAGAACTTTAAAGTTTATTGTCAACAAGCAACTCATCGAAAAAGATCCGAATTGTGATTTTGAAGGCTTAGTCCCAGGATCAGCTGGATATTTGCAGGCGGAATTTTCTTTCTCAGACGAATGGAAAGACTTTGTTAAAGCAGTCGGTTTCTATTCAGTGTTGGGAAAAGAATATCCTCCGCAAATATTAAAAGACGGACGAACTTGCGTTATTCCGGAAGAAGCCCTTAAAAAGAGATATTTTGGAGTGAAAGTCCACGGTCTCAAAGACGAAGAGCTTCTTGTGACAAATAAGGTGTTCATAAAATTATCTGGAAGGAGGTAAGCCGTGAGTAAGACAGAAGTGTTATTACAAAGTTTGACGGACAGAGATATAGCATTATATACCTCTACTCCTGAAACCGAGCCTCACATTGTAGTTGGTCCGGATAGGTTTATCACCGTTCCAGAGGAATTGAGACGAATCGCTGTTCAATATGATCATAATGTTGAAACAGTGACGTTTGATTGTCCTCGATACTGGGATGAGCATGACATGTCTCAGATGAAGATATATATCAACTATCTTCGTAAGGACCGAACACGAGGAATGTACTTAGCTGATAACGTTACAGTTGATGACGCTGATCCAAATATTATGCACTTTAATTGGACCATCACAAAGAATGTAACGTTGGTCGCCGGCGTAGTATCGTTTCTAATCTGTATTAAAAAAACCAATGAAGAAGGGTTTGAAGAGAACCATTGGAACTCTGAGCTCAATCAGCAAATGGTCGTATCGGAGGGTTTGGAAGTTGAGGAATCTATTCTAGAGAATTATCCAGATATTATCACTCAGCTCTTAACTCGAATGGATATCGTCGAACTCATAGCAAGTCCAGGTAAGATTGAAGAATACGTAAGTGAAAGTCTAAAAGACAATCAGGTATTCTTAGATGGATTGTCAAACGTCGTTACTCCTGAATTCTTACAAGAATTCTTCAAACAAAATCCAATTGCGATTCTAACTCTTGAATTGACTCTTGGAACAGCTTGGACTGAAGACACCGTTAACGGATATTTCACTCAGACAGTTCCTATTTCGGGTGTTACATCTACTCAAGTCCCTGTGCTTGATGTAAAACTGAGTGGCAACCTCGAAAATATGGAAAATCTTAGTTCTGAATGGTCCAAAATCGTGCATGCTGTAGCAAATGACGGATCAATTACATTTTACGCCAGTGAAGTGACAACAACGAATCTCACTGTAATTGTCAGAGTTGAGGATACGGTTTCAGGTGGAGGGGAAAATCCGCCAGTTTCAGGATATGCAGAGCCTATTGATTTAAACGATTTAGAAAAAATTTTAATCTAGTAAACACGGAGGAAAAATGAATGGTAAATAAGTTTTTGGATTTGACTGGTGTCGAATATTTATGGAGTAAAATTGTAGACAAATTTGTTGCTAAAGAAACTGGTAAAGGGTTGTCTACTAATGACTTTACAACTGAATTAAAAAATAAATTAAGCGGATTATCGAACTATACTCACCCGTCTTACACAACTAAGGCGAGCGGTTTATATAAAATCACAGTAGATGCTACAGGTCATATCTCAGATGCTACGGCAGTAACGAAGTCTGATATTACTGCTTTAGGTATCCCTGGTAGTGTGCCTACGAAAGTAAGCCAGCTTACCAATGATAGTAAATTCCAGACAGATGCTCAGGTAAGTGCTGCTATCGCAGATGCTGTAACTGGAGGAACTCTGGATTTAAGTGGATATTTAAAGACTACCGACATGGTGGCAATTACAACTTCAGAGATTGACGCAATTATTGCTGGTTAAAAGGTGGCGTCTAAATGGCTAAAAAATTTTTAGACCAAACTGGATTAAGTTATCTATGGGGCAAGTGCGTAGCAGCATTTGCCCCAAAAACTCATACGCATAACTACGCTGGTGCTGGATCGAGCGGAGGAATAGCATATCATTCGCATGATCTGTATATAAAAGACATTGGCAATATGACCGGTAAGACAGTGGCGCAATTAAGAACCGCGTTAGATGCGTGGCTGAATGGAAATCCGGGTTACATGGCGATGTGTAGGTTTGCAATTTCCGATAATTGGATTGCATTATGGGGTGCTAATGACACCACGACAACCCTTTCTACTGGCTCTCACTGGTATGCTACAAAAATCGGTGGATATACAAACGGTTCATATTGCCAGTTATTGATTTCTACCTATTATGACGGAATTGTTTACACCGTTGCAAAAACTAACGGTACTTGGCAACCACTGAGAAGACTCGCGAATGATACTCATAGCCATGCCTGGTCTGCTATTACAGACAAACCATCAGTATTTTACACTCATCCTACCTATGCAACCAAGGCAAGTGGATTGTATAAAATTACCGTAGATGCTACAGGTCATATTTCAGCTGCTACGGCAGTAACGAAGTCTGATATTACTGCTTTAGGTATTCCTGGACAGGACACCAATACGGTCTACACTCATCCTACTACCTCTGGCAATAAGCATATTCCTTCTGGGGGTGCATCTGGACAAATCTTAAGATGGTCTGCCGATGGTACGGCTGTGTGGGGATCGGACAATAACACGACTTATAGTGCGTTTAAAGCTGCTACATCGTCAGCTGCAGGTGGTACTGGCTTAGTCCCTGCTCCGGCTGCTGGGAAACAGACAAGCTTCTTAAGAGGCGATGGTACGTGGGTAGTGCCGACGAATACCACTTATGGTGTTGCTACAACTTCTGCCAATGGTCTGATGTCCACTGCAATGGTGACTAAGCTTAACGGGATTGCTACTGGGGCGAATAAAACTGTAGTCGACTCCGCATTATCCTCAACCAGCACGAACCCTGTGCAGAATAAGATTGTTAAAGCTGGGATTGATGCGGTGTCAACAGATGTGGAATCAGCATTGGACGATCTCTTAGGTGTTGGCACAGTTCAGGCTTTAGAGACATTATTAGGATAGGAGATATTCTATGGCAACAGTAAATGAATTATTAACTGAACTAAATGGTGTTAAGAACGATATTAAAAATGCTTTAATCGATAAAGGTGTAGACATGACTGGCGTACCATTTACGGAGTATGCGGAGAAGGTTGCAGATGCTGGTGAAAAGAGTTCTGTAATTGTACTGTCTACCAATGGTTCAGGAGGCTCTTCAAATTCGCATATTATAGTTGAAGAAGAGTGTAACTGTGCACTAAACCAAATAGTTTGGGCAGAGTATATATGCAAGAATTCTGATGACACACGTTCTTTCGGACATTGTTTAAAAGTTGATGTGTCAACAGATAATGGAGCAACTTATACTACAGTTTGTGACCAAAGTATTTCAGCTGATGCAGGTGTTTCGAAGACATATTCATTCAATCCAGAAGGTGTTGTATATAACAAGGTGAAAATTGAGTTCTGGAATGCAACAGGTGCTTATAATTGCGGTGGTTGCGCAGTAGTGTATCAAGCTTAGCTATTAAGGAGGCCTCTTAGACATGGCGCAATGCATTATTAACGGCAGCGGTTCGAACTCTGACGAATTAGAAGATATTGAAAAAGCTCTAGATGATATTTTAGGAGTTGGAACAGTTCAAGCTTTAGAAGATTTATTGGGTGAGTGAAAGGAGAATTTATGTCAACAGTAAATGAACTGATCACCGAATTGACCGGTGTTAAAAACGATATTAAAAATGCTCTTGTCGCTAAAGGCGTAGATATGTCGGGTGTTCCTTTTACGGGATATGCTAGTAAGATCGAAGGCATCTCTACTGGGGGAGGGGAGTTAGAACGCATTGATTGCATAGTTTCTGGCGTAAACTCAACTAAAGGTGTGACAGTAACAATGCCTGCTGGTGGATATTATCTGTACTATTTGATGTATGGATATCAGCAATTTGATAACTCAAACGAAACTTGTAGATATGTTGATACCAAAGGTGTAGCACATGCGATCCATAGTATGCATGCTGATAGTTATGGCTACTCTCCAACGTTTTATGTAAATCTTTGTTTTGACTTAAGATTGTTCGAAACGGAGGAAACTATAAAATCTATGACTTCGTTCAAACTTACTTTCAATCCAGCTTCAAGAAACCCACATTTTGTTTCATTTAAAGCACAAGCATTAAGCAAATTCTAGAAAGGAGCGATGACGATTGAGCATTTCTGAAAAATTAAATTCTTTGAATCAAGTAAAAAGTGATATTAAGAATGCGGTAGAGGCTAAAGGTGTTGACTTGACTGATATTCCTTTTACTGAGTATGCAACTAAGATCGCAGAGATCACAACTGGAGATTTTCCTGGATATGAGTTAAAGACTGGAGAGTTGTGTAGTTTAGCGGCGAAAAGCGGAACGGCCAATGGAGGATTAACACAAACGCTGAGTATGCCTGTGGGGTGTATCCCGGTATGCGTAACATTAACTGGTAATTTTAAAGTAAATAGTGGTAAAGGCGAATCGCCGGGCTTTCATCTATGGGTAAAAGACAATAACAATAAAGTTTATTACAACGCACAACGTCCTGGTGGTTCTGGATATATTGAGAGCGGGGGAAGTACAATTGTATTAAATCCATTAGGTGCATATGACGGAGATTTGGTGACTGCTGCCACTATTACTTCCATTAAAATTGAAGCCGCGAATGGATCTTGGAGCTTAATTTCTGATTATGCAGTTCCGAAGATGGCTGTAACAATGTGGTTAGAAGCTAAAGCGTAATAGAAAGGAGCATTATGTCGCTATCAAATTATGTTGAACAGAGCGTGATGTATTATAACAACGCTACTGTTAAGGTTACAAAGGTTAAAAAAGCAGGACTTGTCATTATGGGTTCGGTTGACGGTAATCAATACGGACTTCCATATGATAAGACAATCGCTGCTGGGTTCTCGGATAAAAAGCTTAAAAGTCTTGGTTATACTGAGATGTTTGGGTGTAATGGCTCGACATTCTACACTTGGGATGGAGCGTGTTTTGCCGAAGGTCTGGAGATTGCCTTCGGAGCGAATAATCAGGATTTCTCATTGAGCTGTGTTACGAAGTTTAACGAGACGATGGCCGTAGGGTTTACATATGATGGAAGATTAGTATTCGATAAGCAACGGAATCTCATGGCTACTTCTGGAGACTATTATGGAGCAGTAACGTTTGCTTTCGGCATCATGAAAGATTGGTCAAGAGCCGAGTGGGGTCGTGAGTTGTCTTCTAGTGATCGTAACTCAATCTATGAAAATATCTCAGGACGAACTATCTTGGGGCAGAACGACGAGTATATCTTCCAGCTGTCTATTGCTGGCGTAACTGGTAAGTCTGGACTGAGAGGTAGTCAGTTATATTCTTTATGCGAAAAACTTGGTATGAAGGATGCTGGCTGCTTCGATGGGGGCGGTTCTGTATGGGCTAGAGTGTTAGGAAGATATGTTAATAGCACTTCCAGACTTGTTAAAAATGCCGTTATGATCTGGGCTAAGGAAGAGGAACATGTAACACCTACGCCAGAACCTAAACCAAAGCCGACTGATGGTATTTATATTACTTGTACGAGGGTAACTACTTCGAAGGGGTATCCTACAAGACGAGTATTAGACGATGCTGCTGGGTTCACTGACAAGTATATTCAGGTAGGCGAGACATTGAAGATCAAAGATATTAACTCGATGCCTGGTAAACTTGATGGATTCTGTCAGATTGATGGCGGGGATAAAGACAATCTGTGGTTTGCTTTTGATCCAGATTATTTTGAGTAAGAAGCTTTAGGATTTATAGGATATTTCAAGAGGCTGTCTTAATTGATGGCCTCTTATTCATTGAAAGGAGAAAAAATGGAAAACTCAGTAGCAGACACTTTATTGATCGGGGTTGATTTCTCTAATGGTAAAGACGTTGGCGTATTAATTGTTGGTAGGAAAAAACCGAATGAGACAGTTGATATCATTAACTATTTTCAAGGAGATGAAGCACTAGAATTATATCAGAGACTTATTACTAAGAAAGGAGAAAAATGATGGAAGAAGTAAAAGTAAAATGTGATAATTGCAGTCACAAAGAAGTATGCCGCTTTAAAGAGCAATATAAAGCAGTCCAAAATGCGCTTGATAATAGCAAACCTCTTGATATTACAAATGAAGATTGGTTATATTCATTAGAACCAAGATGTAAGCATTATCGTCCAATGTCGACCATATTGCATCATTTCCCTGGTGTAGCTGTGTGAGATGATTAAATGCCCCTAAAACTTTATGACTACCAGATTGATGCCATAAAAAATTTAAAGACCGGGTCAATTCTCTGCGGAGGTGTTGGATCAGGTAAGTCGTTAACGGCGCTTGGATATTACTACTTACAAAATGGCGGTAATATTTCATTTCTTCAGGGTGGAAAGCACATTAAAATGCAAAATCCGAAAGACTTGTATATTATTACCACTGCTCGAAAAAGGGATGAGATGGAATGGGAAGGCGAGTTGACTCATTATCTTCTATCCACTTATCCCGAACTTAACTTATATTCAAATAAAATAATTGTTGATTCATGGAATAACATTAAAAAGTATTCTAGCATTAAGAATGCTTTTTTTATTTTTGATGAGCAGAGAGTTATTGGATCTGGAACTTGGGTCAAATCATTCCTGAAAATCGCTAAGTTTAATGAATGGATATTGTTAAGTGCTACGCCTGGGGATTGTTGGAGCGATTATATTCCGGTATTTATTGCTAATGGCTTTTACCGGAACCGGACTGAGTTCAATAGGGAGCATATTGTATATAGTAGATTCACCAAGTTTCCAAAGGTCGAACGATATCTTAACACGGGACGATTGATAAGACTTCGTAGTCGGGTATTGGTGGACATGGATTTCCAAAGACAGACGATTGCGCATCATGAAGACGTCTATGTTCACTATGATATCGCTGCATATAAAAACCTCATTAAAACTCGTTGGAACCCTTGGACGAATACACCAATGAGGAACGCTGCTGAACTGTGTTATTCGTTAAGAAAAGTTGTTAATAGCGATGAGTCGAGACAGGTCGCTTTTCTTGAATTGATAGAGAAGCATCCTAAAGCAATTATTTTCTACAACTTCGATTATGAGCGTGATATTTTGCTGAATCTCTATTACGGTGATGATGTTGAGGTTGCTGAATGGAATGGTCACAAACATCAGCCAGTCCCTGATAGCGATAAGTGGGTTTATTTGGTCCAATATACGGCAGGGTGCGAGGCCTGGAACTGCATAAAGACCGATACAATTATATTCTACTCACAGCAATATTCTTACAAGGTTTTAGAGCAAGCATGTGGACGCATCGATAGACTTAATACACCTTTTAAGGATTTATATTATTTCCATCTTAAAACTCGGTCTGGGATTGACTTAGCTATCAGTAAGGCCATTGCTAAGAAGAAGAATTTCAACGAGGGGAGATTTATCAAATGGTGAAATATGCTCGCGAAATTTACACATTGTATTGTGAGAAGGAGGAGATAATGATGAAAAATATTATTAAGTATGGAATTGTTGGAGTGGCTGGTTATTTAGTCGGCTTCTACGAAATGAAGTACAAGGTGATGAAAGCTTTATTGAAATCCAAATTAGAAGATGAGGAGTCTAAGTAGATCTTAGGCTCTTTTCTTTTTTCTTCTCGTTTGTTTTTTAGAAAGGAGGGATTGGCATAGAGGCTAATGAGTATCAGCAGGCGGCGCTTCGAACGGCTGGAGTTCCTGATATTTTGAATGGAGTATTGGGATTAACTGGAGAGTCTGGAGAATGCGCTGATCTAGTGAAAAAGCATCTGTTCCAAGGACATGATCTGGATAAGGAGCATTTGGCTAAAGAACTTGGCGATGTGGCTTGGTATTTAGCGGTTAGTGCTTCTGCGATTGGTTACGACTTGGAAACTATTTTTGCTATGAATGTCGATAAGCTCAAGCGTCGGTATCCTGACGGGTTTGATGAGTACCTGTCATTGCATCGATGTGAGGGAGACATTTAGAGTTAATCGTTTCATTTTCGTTGAAGGAGAAAGAATGATGAAAAGATTATTTGCTGCTTTATTACTTACTACAGCCCTGTTGACGGTAGCAGGATGCGACGCAAAGCCAATTTCTGAGGATACACAGAACACAATGGAGGTTGCTGATACTTTGTCTGCCAATCAGCCTACACCTACAGATATTGATTATAGCCTTGAACGTTACAACTTGATCAGAAGAGCATATTGGGTTAATGGCCAAAGGGAAAAGGCCAATTCTCTGGTTTGTGAGGTGGATAAGCCTCTTGGTTATATTGTTCTGTTCACTGAGTCGGGCTCGACTGTTGGACGTTTTATTGTCGATGGGAAGGTTAGCAGTTTAAATAGCTTCTTAACTCCAGACAGTATGTATTACGAATGTGCGGGAGAATATTGCAGTGGTCCAGCTGATGAGAACGAATGGGTTGCTGACGTTGATGGAAGCTTTGGTGAGAATGATAGCGGTATTTTCTTCTTCACACCGGATGGCAAGTATGTTGAATGGACAGGCACTTACTTATATTCTGATATCCCATTTGAAATTGATGATCCAGTCGTAAAGGTTGGTGAGTAAAAATGCGTAAAACTCTACTAATCATAGCGACTATTCTTATGCTGTTTGTGCTTACTCTTGGTGGTGTTTTCTTTGGTTGGTTTGATATTTGGTTCGGTAACAAAGTCAATTATGTTGGACAAAAGATTGACGATGCTACAAGATACGAGACTATCAAAGAGGTAGAGGACACTTGCCGGACTATGATCGCTAGCTACGAAGCTGACAAACTTACTTGGGAGCAGTACAAGGATTCGGATAGCGAAGAGAAACAGTCCTGGGCCGAACAAGCTAAGATGAGAGCTAACAAGACTGCCAGTACATATAACAACTATATTCTGAAGAATAGCTTTGTATGGGAAGGTAATGTTCCTGACGATATTCGTTCAGAATTAGAAGTGTTGAAGTAAAGGAGAAAGATCATGGACGAGGGATATAAGGAAGTATATTTTCATCTGTATTGCCCTATTTGTAAGCATTATAAAAAGGATAATAACGAGGAACCTTGCGACGAATGCTTAGAAAATCCAATCAATTTACATACTCATAAGCCTGTTAAATGGGAAGGAAAAGAAAAAGGAAATGATTAAGGTTGAAAATTGGTGCGGACATGATATCCGTTTCGTCGAACAGAATGGCGAATGGTGGGCTATTTTAAAGGATATTTGTGATGCGTTGAATTTGAGAACGGATGGAGTAGCGCAAAGACTCGATCCAGATATGTTAACCAGGGTTCCTGTAGAAATGGATTTCGAATATGACCACAACCACAGTTCAAATGGGGTTAGAAAACCTAGAAGTTCAAGCGGAACTGTAAGAAAAGTCCATTGGATGCTGGCTGTTAACGAAATTGGAATCTACGAAGCTTTATTTGCTAGTAGAAGGCTCGAAGCTCGTAAGTTTAGACGTTGGTCTGCTTCGGTCATGCAGAAATTGAGAACCAGAGTTGGACTTGAGGGCTATGAAGTTATGCGTATGACAGAGCCTGAAATCCAGGAAGATATCGATCATATTTTGGATACTCTGTTCTATGACGAGGAAACTGACAAAATTATGCAGTCTATTACTGTAGCAGGTGGAGACGTTGAGCAGGTGCCGTTTGAATGAAGGAGAAAGAAAATGATTAAGTTAGCGAGATTTTGCCTTAAACACAACCTCGCATTCGAATTAGAGCGCGATGTATTTAAAGATGGAGTGTCTATTCGTGTTGAAACTCTTGACCATAGTCGCGGTTGTATGATGGATATTGACGCCGTTGAACTTATGAATATTACAAATGATGATTATGATCTTGAATCTTGGATTATAAATTGGGTGATGAGAAATTTGGATATAGAGGAGGAAGAAGCATGTTAACAAAAGGTACGAGAGTTGTTGCCATGCCGAGATCACCGTTTGCTGGAGAGACTGGCACAGTCATTAAATTCGATCCATACTTTAACAGATATATTATAGAGTTTGATTGTGATGGTAATCATAGCGGCCATCGTATATGCAATGAGTCCGAGTTAAGTGTTATTCCGTATGGTTGGGGAGCTGCTAGACGGACATGGCCGATATCATCATTTAAGATCAGCAAAGTTATCTTCAGTGATCCTTGCACGATCGTTATTTGGGCAGATAAGACTAAAACAATCGTGCGGACTCAGAACGGAGAAAAGTTTGATCCGGAGAAGGGTTTGGCTATGGCGATTGCTAAGAAAGCTCTTGGCAATAAGGGTAGCTATTTTGATGTATTTAAGTGGTGGATTAAGGAAGGGGGAGAAGAATGATGAAGAAGGAAATCATTAGAGGCTTAACATTGTATGCAAATCGCGTTTCAGAAACGGTTCAGTACAAATCATGGAGCGATGAATTTTGTCGTAAAGAAATAGAAAACTCAACTGGTGACTTCCTTAATCATATCAGAGAACATATTGATTTCAAAAACCTAACAAGAAAGGAAGCTTTGGAGTTAGGATTTGGTCTATGGGAAGAAGGCTCGGATTTATGCCTTATTCCATTATATTTGCTTCCTATCATTCCCTTTGGAACGAAATTAAAATGTATCAATGGGAAAGAGATTATTTATAACGGAGCCAATGTCGATAACGATATAAGATTCGGATGTATTGCTTATGGAATTGATATTCCAGAAGGAGAAGAAAAATGATTACGATTGAAAAAATAGAAGTTGTCGGTTTGGAAGCAGCTGCACGGGGGATGCGCAACCCGATGAATTCTTGGGGGAAGAGGGATAGTGGTCCTGGATGTAGAGTCGATTCTGTAGATCGTAAATGTGCTGAATGCGATAGGTTTGATACTGATTACGAATACGGTTTATGTCGACCTGAAAAGTTTATCATCGGACCTAACGATTTAGATCTAATGAAACGCCTTCGCAACGCCGGTACTGATCATCGGAAATTTATGCGGATGATTGTAGTGTATGCTGATATTACTGCACCGCTTTACTGGTGGAAGGAATTCGATACGTATAAAGTAGGCACTGTTGCGAACTCTTGCAGCACGATGCATAAGATTCATGCAAAAGAGTTCACGTTGGAGGATTTTAGTTGTGAGCATTTGACTGAGCAATCGAGGATTATCTTCTTTCAAATCATCGAGACGCTCAATATGTATCGAGCATTATACATCGCAAAGAACGATAAGCAAGTGAATATGTATAGCGTCATGACCGATGAATGTTACGCCAAATACAAGAAAGATATTTGGTGGCAGATGATCCAGCTTCTTCCCTCTTCCTATAACCAGCGGCGGACGGTAATGCTCAACTATGAAGTGCTGGCCAACATTTATAAGTCTCGCAAGGATCACAAACTCGACGAGTGGCATGAGCTGTGTGATTGGATCAAGAGATTACCATATTCTGAGTTGATTACTGGAGAGGACTCAGAAAATGATTAGCGAAGATCAAAGCAGACGATATTCTAAGCATAGATTGCACGACAGACTTGGGATATCTCCTGATGCGTTGCGTGAACTTAGGAGCAGAGTCTATGGGGATGAGTATACTTTGCTGAAGCCTATAGTTGACGAGATTGAGAGCGAATATGGATTTGTGACACTCGCGTCGATCAATCAATATTTTGGAGGGTGTAAAGGTGAATAAAACCACTGAAGAAGCCCTCTCCAGGCTCTCTGGGAACGATTCTGACAAGAATTCTATTATTAGGTATATAAACCTATTAGAACGTGAGAATCGCGCTCTAGCGGACGACAACGAAGTTAAATGCGACGCTATTGCTGAGTTGAAGAGGAAGATTTACGGACTTGAAACTACAGTCCGACATTGCAAAGAAAAAGAGGAGAAGATGTACAGAAATTATTATTGGCCTCACGAAGAATAGAAGGAGAAAAGAGTATGATTGAACCACAGTTTATTAAGCGTCTACGAGAGTACGATAGATCGGGAGCTTTCTATTTATTAGCTAAGCACCTTTTGAGATTTATCGTATTTATTATGTTGCTAATAGCTGCTTTTAGTCTTGCAGTGGAATTTGGATTGGTTAATATCAGGGCTATCGGCATGGAGACCGAAGAGCCTTTTATAGAATCAAAAATGATTTCGAAAGCAAAAGAAGAATTAATCAACGGACCGGTTAAAGACCATGTCATAGACGAGCCGGTCGAGATTCCGTTTGATGAGATTGTGGCTAATATGCCGATTGAAGAACGGATTAAACACGTTTGTGAGTCTTATGGAGTACCATTTGATATCGCTTTGGCAATTGCTAGGCTTGAAACTGGATGGTTTAAGTCAAACGCATATCTTAATAAGAACAATGTAGGTGGATTAAGTAGGAACGAGAAACCAATAAGCTTCGACTCTATTGATGAAGGGGTCGAGGCTTTTGTTTTGAATTTGGCTAATAATTATATCGCTATTGGACTTGATACACCTGAAGAAATAGGAAGGAAATACTGTCCTGTAAATCCTGAATGGGCTGCGACAGTTAGGAAATTGATGAAGTATGGCTACGATCAAGAATAAAGACATCTATGACGCAGTTATTTATGGGCTTGATGTACTTAATTCGGTGACTAAGAACGAGATTAACCGCGAATATGACGCTGGAATGGTTCATGATTGGCGATTAGTCGATGATAGTAACCCGAAATTTAATGTTTGGGAGTCGATTTGGGGCTATTGTGAGTGTTTTAGGAAAGGCATGAACCCAAATATTCGTAGAAACGATCCAATTTTTAGAGGAGGAAATAGCGAAAATGAGTAAAGTTAAGGGTTACGGACGCGTTCCGAAGGAAGAATACATTAGACACATCAGAGCGATTGGTGAAAGTTTGATTAAAAACGCTGAAAGTATTGCTGGTAATGAGGAATATTGCACCGGAATTGATATTTTTGCGTCAGTCGAAGCTGATAGACCTACTGAAATTGAGATTAGAAGACGATTCGCGCCTGAAAGATTAATAGTAACTAATAAATTTGAGGCGTAGATTTGTAGTTTTTAATGAAAGGAGAGCAAAAAATGCGATTGATTAAGCATATCAAACGTTGGAATAAGTGGAGAAAGGGCAGTTTGAACAGTTGGTGGTGGAAATTTCTTGTGCTGATCGGGATTGGAAAGTTGCCAACGTTCGTTTTGACACTTACTGACGATGAAGCAGATGGTATTTTCAAGACTTTTGATGAGAGAATTGAGGAAAATTGGAGGAATGGAAGATTATGATTGAGCTTAAAGTTGATGAATGGTGTCAAAATTGTCCGGATTTTGAGGCTAAAGTCGAAAAAGAGTTTTTGTACAACGATTATCCAAGCGATTGGGACGAATTTGGTGAGGCTAGGATGGCAAACACTACGATTTCGTGTGAAAATCGCGTCAAATGCGCAAGAATTCGTGAAAATCTTGCTAATTATTCGGTTGGTCTGGCGCTTCAGAGAGGAAAAAATGGTGAAAATCGATGAGTTTGTATGAGGCTGAGAGCTATGTTGAGTGCGATGAGGGGGAGATTTTCGTAGTCACACAGCTTGGATTTGACCGAATGCCTGAGCATATGAAGAAGGAAAATAAGATCGGAAAACCCATGAAGGGGTACGAAAAATCTGTTCCTGAGAAGCTTTACGTTTGAGGATATTTCGAGAAAGTGGACGAGGAAGAGATCGAGGAGTGAGGTGAAAATGAGCGAGAAAAAGAGAGGGAGACCGTCGATAGAGGTTCAAAAAAGTAATAAATTTCTGCTTCGAATGGACGTTGGTGATCGGGCTATGTTGGATTATTTAGCCGAAGAAACTGGATTATCAGGGGCTGAAATCCTTAGAGAAAGCCTTAAAAATTTCTATAACGACTACGAAAGACG
>OGOG01000307.1_pt1 | contig 55800 bp, 37 predicted proteins | sample 1552581 | NCBI WGS metagenome assembly OGOG01 (sample SAMEA2580152, study PRJEB22360) | human gut metagenome | biome: human gut; feature: human-associated habitat; material: faeces | place: Denmark | collected 2008/2010 | reverse complement strand
ACGCGAGGCATGCCAAAAACCTGGGTGCCGGCGGTTTTAGCCGATGAAATGCTCGTACAGGTATCCTATGCAATCGGTGTGGCACGCCCCATCAATATCTATGTCAATACCTACGGGCGCAGCCATGTGAACATGACTGACGGTGAAATAGCCAAGAAGATTGATGAATTGTTCGATCTTCGCCCGAAAGCAATCGAGGAACGTTTGAAATTGCGTAACCCGATCTATCAAGAAACTGCCGCTTACGGACATATGGGTCGTGAGCCACAGGTTGTTACCAAGCATTTTGAGTCCCGCTATGAAGGTAATAAGACCCTTGAGGTTGAGCTTTTCACTTGGGAGAAACTTGATTATGTAGATCAGGTGAAATCCGCATTCGGTTTGTAATCAGCGTAGCTTTACAGCTATTTATTATAGAAGACCGTTTTTCTCTTTTTTTAAAGGGGAAGGCGGTTTTCTTCTTTCCTCCTTTCTTTGCTTAAAGCGGATTATGTATATTTGCTGCAAATGCGATAGAGTTAGTATGGCAGAGATACAGCGTTAATTTTTTGCCATATGTTATTTATAAAATCAGTATAGAGTTAATTGGATGAAAGTGTTGAGTTGCTGTCTATTCCCGTTGTTTCTCACTATTTCTGTTTTAGTGGCAATGGGTTCCTGTCATTTTATTCCGGATACAAAAGATCTTCTTCTTCAACGTGCTGAACGGTTGATGGGAACGCAGCCGGATAGTGCATTGCGTCTTTTAGAATCGATCTCAGAATCAGCATTGAAGGAGGAAGCTCTTGCCCGTTATTATTTATTGCTGACTCAAGCGCGGGACAATAATTATATGGATTTGACTACTGATTCTTCTATCATCTATTCCGTGCATTATTTCAAAGAGAAGGGTGATTGGGCACAATACGGTAAGTCTATGTATTATTACGGACGCATCATTCAACTGTGTGGTGATGAATTGCGTGCGATGAAGATATACTTAGATGCATATAAGTCACTGAAAGATGCTAAAGAGTACAAATTGCTGGGGTTGCTGTCTGAAAATATAGCCATATTCCACAGAAACCAATCTTTTTATGATCAGTATATTCGTTTTGCCCGTTGTGCTGTAAATTTCAATTATTTGGCTAAGGATACTTTAGGAGTGGCATATGCATATCAAACATTGGGACAAGCATTCTTTTATAAACAAGAACTTGATAGTGCTTTGGAATGTACTACAAGGAGTTTGCAACTTCTAAAAGATAATCCTATTCGGCTTGAGATTGCTGCTGCAAAATTATTTGCATTTATATATTGTCAAAAAGGAGAATATATTAAAGCTGAAAAGATCCTTTTAGATATTATAGATAAAGAACCGAATGAAAGGAAAAAGTTATACCATTATATTACTTTGGGACATTTATATCAAAAACAAGGAAAAGTGTCTGAAGCAAAGAAATACATAATGATGTGCATGAATAGCCCCAGTTTATCGACACGTTCTGAAGCATACGCTTGTTTGTCTGAATTATCAGAAGCAGAGAATAATTATAAAGAGGCGTTATCTTACAAAGCAATTGCTGATTCATTACATTATTTAGCCGAAAATCAGAATAAAAGAGAAGCTGTGGTTCAATTTCAGGCTAAATATGTAGAAGAGAAGTCTTTGAGGGAAAGTTTACAGTTACAAATGGAGAAAAGGACGATATTTTTCAGTAGCATTATACTTTTACTCTTTTTCGGTATCTGTATGTATTATTTATACAGGAAATATTATCATGCAAAATTGCAGATCACGAAGAGTTGCAGGCGATTGAAAAGGAATGATGAAAAAATCGCTGGCTATAGGAAAGAGATAAAAATGTGTAAACGTCAAAAGACAGATTCAGCTGTCTCTTCTGGAAACAAGATTAAAAAGTTGAATGAAAAAATAGATGAATTGATGGCTGACTCTCACAGGTTACGTGATAAGCTGGATGTAAGCGTATTGATTAAAATGCTAAAGAGTGGCGAGATTATAGTTGATAATCTTACCTTGGAAGAATGGGACAGGATATTTACTTTGGTAAATAATCTTTTTAATAATGTACTTGTGGTTTTGAAGAATAAATATGAACAGTTGACAGATCATGATATTAAAGTTCTGAGTTTTCTGTTGCTATCTTTCTCATCAAAAGAAGTGGTCACTTTGTTTGAAAGTAAAGATGGTCATACCTTATCAAAAAATAAACTGCGCATTAAAGAACGGATAGGCATGTTAAAAGGGGAAGCTTTGGAAGATTTCTTGCAAAAGTGTAGAGCCGGAAAGATTCGATAATCCATGCAAAAGCTTTTATTTATGGATATTTAATTGGTAATCAGTATTGTATAATTATACCCTACGTCCATGCTATGTTTTTTGAAATGTCCTTTATGCACCCTATCTTTGTCACAGTTAAACAACCAAAATGAGATTAAAATGAAAACAAAACTTTTTCTATTATTATTCGTTTGTTTGAGTGGAATGGTCAGGGCACAGCAGGTGAATGACAGTTTTATAGCTTGGACCGGTCAGATTTCTTTCATTAGTCATTGGAAAGGTGATCCGGACGAATGGAAAGGTGGCTCAGACGACAGAGATATAGATAATCGTTCCATGCCCATTATTCCTATCAGTGCAATTATTGAGAATGAAAAGATTTCAATTGATTTCTGGGACGTAACGGGTGATGTAACCGTTTCTATCACCGAGAAGGATGGATTGGAAATCTATTCCCAACCTATTTTTGTGAATGAATATATTCGATATGACATTGCCATTGGTACATATTCACCGGGAGTTTATCTGCTGAAAATATCCAACCAAGATGATGGATATATTTATGGATGGTTTGAGGTAAAATAATATAGCTCTGTGAAAAAAGTGATATAATATTTTGAGCGCTCGATCTATTATATTCTGTATTCATAATACTAAAAGGGACGGAGTTTCCTTTATAGTACACTCTCTCCCTTTTAGCTATTATGAATTAAAATAACTGTAAGAACTACTTCTTTTTAACGGTTTCTCCTCTTTTTACTATTGCCCCACCTTAACAAGAGAAACAGGAAAAGTCTGTGGAACATTTCCCCGAAGAACATGTCACATTTTTAAGTTGATGCCTGGCATCTGGATGTTAGGCATAGAATTTCCATATTTATCCTATCCGGCTTTTAGGGTATACATAAGGATATTGTGGTATCTTGAAAAAGTAATCGTTCCATTTTATTATAAGTTAATGCGTTGCATCACAAATAAATATGGAAATATTGTACTAGCTGTGTGACATTTTTATTATTTGATCTATTAAGTAAACAGTAACGAATACTATGATCTATAGCATTCAAATCCTTTAATCAATATGTATTTCAACCGTGTTTCGTTTGTTATACGTTCTCCTCCTTGAGTCAATCTTCTACAGATGTGAAATAAACAAACAAAAAACAATAAAAACAAATCAATTGATTATTATACTTGGAGGAAATCTCCCTATTCTATAATGACTGATTTGAAAACATTAGGATTTAAACTCTGCATACTGGACTTATGCTCTGAACATTGCCCTCTATTACATAATTCCGGGATTATAATATCTGAGTTTATCTATGCACAATCGTGAAATCATAACTTTTACCAATCTGAAAGTAAAGGAAAGGGTTGTTCCTTCCAAGTGATGATTTTAAAATCCATAGAACATGAAGAACCTAATAACAACTTTATTTCTTGTTTTTGTAATTATAGTTACAAACACTACAAACCAATTATATTCTATCCTACTGCTGACAGCAGGAATTATTTTGATCTTTTGGCTCCTATTCAATTTGCTTGTAATGAGAAAAGAAATTAATCTCTTGAAAGAACAAAATCAATATGTCATGGATTCTTTCCATGATATTCTCACTCCGGTTACTTTGGTACATACTTTCTTAAAAACAGCCTGCGATAGCAATTTCTCCGAAAACATTCGAAAAGAACTTTTCATGTCTGTTCGTAATATGAACAGTCTTAATGATCATCTGACAAGATTAATGATCCTGAAGAAACAGCTTACCTGTTCTTCCAAAATGGAATTGACAGAGTATGAGTTGGGAGCTTTTCTGAGAAGCAGGGTGCTAGCTATGCGGGAATTTGCTGCCAGTAGACATATCACTCTAGAAATCAAATCCGATTTCAGCTATGCCAGCGTCCGGGTCGATCAAAGTAAAATCATTCCCGTAATTGATAAATTCATTAAGAATGCAATCACTTGCAGAGAAACCGGGATGGGTATCGTATTGTCTATTTCCATCAATGAAAATACGTGGAGTATTAAGATCTCAGACTCCGGAGACCATAAACTGATGTCTTGTTATAGATGTAAAAAGCATCAATTGATGAAGCATGCGGTGGAACTCGAACATTGTTTCGTGGGGAGCCTTCTCTGTCATAAACTGATTGGATTGTGTAATGGGAAAATTCTTGTAGACAGAGAGAATCATACCGTTTCATTGCAATTTCCCGTGATAAATCCCTCTACTGAACCATCGGAACATTCTGTTATCCGTATTACCAAAACTCCCGCAGAACATAATATTGACAATCTGTTCAGGAAAACCTCACAAAGAAGAATCTCGGACAAACCGGAAGTCGTTCTTTTAGATAGTAATGACGATTTCAGATGTTATCTTGAGGCACATTTATCCGATGAATATATAATCAAAAGTTTTGTGAACGGTGCAGTGGCATTTGCTTATATAAAAGAAGAATATCCTGATCTGGTGGTTAGCAATACGGTACTGGAGGGGATGAGTGGCGAAGAGCTTTCTTCGCGGTTGAAAACGTCCAGGGAGACTTCGGTCATACCTATTATCCTGTATGGCTCAAGCGTAGATACTGATAACCGTTATAAAAGGCAAGCTTCCCTTGCCGACAGCTATTTGTTAACCCCTTTCCATATTGAAGATTTGAAGATAGAAATGTCAGTCCTTATCAGTAATAGTCGTTTGCTCCGGAAGTCATTTCTCCAAAGTATATTCGGAGAGAAATTTATTAATATTCCCGATGCTGACAATGGAAATAGCGCCAATCATGTATTTATCAATCAAGTGAAAGAATTCATCTTGGAGAATATTGATAATGAAGATTTTCTAATTAAGCATATTGCTGAGAAATTTAATGTGAGCCGAACCTCTTTCTTCAATAAATGGAAGTCGTTGACGGGTGAATCTCCAAAATGTATTATTCATCGGATTCGCATGGAAAAAGCACGTGAGCTATTGGAAAGTGGGAAATATGCCGTAAGCGTGATACCCGAAATGATCGGATTGAGAAGTGAAAAGAACTTCCGTAAAGAATACAAAAAGTATTTCAAGATGACTCCATGCGAATCTATTACGAAGATTTGAAAGAAAATAGCAGTAATCGGCAATCAAGGATATATTCATATTCTAAAAAACTCTTACCTTTGTGCCCAAGTCATTAGAGAACAGTGAATATGAACAAGATAAAATCCGTATGTGTCTACAGCGCATCAAGTACGAAGATAGATGAAGTATATTTTAAGGCAGCAACCGATTTGGGACGGTTGCTTGCTGATTATCATATCCGTTTGGTCAACGGGGCGGGCAGTATAGGTTTGATGCGATCTGTTGCAGATGCTGTGCTTGAGAATGGAGGTGAGGTGACGGGAGTCATACCTAGATTTATGGTAGAGCAGGGCTGGCATCATACCGGGTTGACGGAACTGGTGGAAGTGGAAAGTATGCACGAACGTAAGCAATTGATGGCCGATATGAGTGATGCTGTCATTGCTTTGCCCGGAGGTTGCGGTACGCTGGAAGAACTGCTTGAGATAATCACATGGAAGCAACTTGGACTTTATCTGAATCCCATCGTTATTTTGAATACTAATGGATTTTTCGATCCGTTGCTCGAGATGCTCGAACGTGCTATCGATGAAAATTTCATGCGCCGTCAACACGGTGACATTTGGCATGTGGCGACTACTCCCGAAGAGGCGGTAAGGCTGATTCATACGATTCCCGTTTGGGATGTTTCCATTCGTAAGTTTGCTGCGATATGAGTGTGTGGCTGTTATTTGCTACGGGTTTTGACGGGGTACCTATTCCCTACTCACCGCGCACGGACGATGTAATAGCGCTGGTTTTGCTGGCGTGCTTCTTTCTTTCTTCTTTCGTATTGGCGCGGAGCAAGAAGTTTCTGTCTCAACAGGCGAAGGACTTCATTTTGCATCGCGAGCGAACCAGTATCTTTGCTACTTCTACGGCATCTGATGTCCGTTATCTGTTATTATTGGTATTGCAAACCTGTATTTTGGGAGGCATTTGCATATTCAACTACTTTAATGATATACAGCCAAGGCTGATGGAAGAAGTCTCCCCTCTCCTCCTCCTTGGAACTTACATCTTGGTCTGCTTGATTTACGTGTTATTTAAGTGGGTACTCTACTCTTTCCTTGGGTGGGTGTTTCTTGACAAAAACAGAACATCTTTATGGCTGGAATCCTATTCTACACTGATATATTATCTCGGTTTTGTCCTTTTCCCGTTTGTTTTATTCCTTGTTTACTTTGATTTGAAGATTGTTTTTTTAGTTACAATTGCTCTTTTTCTAATAATTTTCGCTAAAATACTGATGTTTTATAAGTGGATAAAGCTTTTTTTCAACAATATTGTCACCCTTTTCCTTTTAATTTTGTACTTTTGTGCCCTTGAAATCATACCTTGTTTGATTCTATATCAAGGGTTGAGGGAACTAAACAATATATTGATAATAAAATTTTAGGACGTTGAAAATTAAGAAAGTACTTGTGTCGCAGCCCAAACCTGCTTCAGAGAAATCTCCGTATTACGACATAGCTGAAAAGTATGGCGTAAAGATAGATTTCAGACCCTTTATTAAGGTAGAAAGCGTTTCTGCAAAAGAGGTTCGGCAGCAGAAAGTGTCGATTCTTGACCATACAGCTGTCATATTTACTTCGCGTCATGCGATTGATCACTTTTTTCATTTGTGTACAGAACTTCGTGTGACTATACCAGAAACAATGAAGTATTTCTGTGTGACAGAACAGATAGCACTCTACATTCAGAAATATGTGCAATATCGTAAGCGTAAGATTTTCTTTGGCGCTACGGGTAAAATAGAAGATCTGATTCCTGCTGTTGTGAAACATAAAGCAGAGAAATATCTTGTACCGATGTCGGACGTACATAACGATGACATCAAGAAACTTCTGGATAAACACAATATCCAGCATACGGAAGTGGTGATGTATCGTACGGTAAGTAACGATTTTGGTGAGGATGAGGATTTTGATTATGACATGCTGGTGTTCTTCAGTCCGGCCGGGGTAACTTCGTTGAAGAAGAATTTCCCGGATTTCGACCAGAAGAACATTAAGATCGGAACGTTCGGTTCTACAACAGCGCAAGCTGTTCGTGATGCCGGATTGCGTTTGGATTTGGAGGCTCCTACCGTGCAGGCTCCTTCCATGACGGCTGCTCTGGATCTGTTTATTAAAGAAAACAATAAAGGAAAATAGTTATTAAGTAATTACGAATTATAGATTACGAGCTACGGAGGGATATATAGAATGCATCGATAATTTCCGTAAACAGTGATCTGTAATTCGTAATTTTTTTATTAATAAAATGAATGACCTGCGTAAGTCTGAAAGACTAAATAGTAAGATTGTTATTGAGAAGATGTTTGCGGGCGGTAGTTCGCGTTCGTTTTCAGTCTTTCCGTTGCGTGTGGTATATATGCCGGTCGATTCACTGGAAGCATCGGCTTCCATTCTTGTCAGTGTCCCCAAAAAGCGGTTCAAACGGGCGGTAAAACGCAACCGGGTGAAGCGTCAGATCCGGGAGGCTTATCGTAAGAATAAAGGAGAATTGAAACAATTATTGACGGAAAAAGAGCAAAAGTTGGCAATCGCTTTTATATATTTGTCCGATCAATTGACCTCTTCGGTTGAAATAGAGGAGAAAGTGAAACTACTTTTAGCTCGTATGGCCGAGAAAGTGGCATGAAACGTCTTCTGGCCTACATATTATTGATTCCCATATACTTCTACCGGGCGTGTATCTCGCCTATGCTTCCTCCTTCGTGTCGTTATACTCCCACTTGCTCGCAATATGCTATTGAAGCAATAAAGAAACACGGACCTTTCAAGGGGTTGTATCTGGCAGTGAGACGGATTCTCCGTTGCCATCCTTGGGGAGGTTCCGGTTACGATCCTGTCCCTTGATTCCATGGATATACTGGATATACATACCCATCGCATTCCGGAACAGCCTCTTAACGCCATCTGGAATTGTATGCCGAAAGATGAATCGCTTTTGCACCGGGTGGACTATTGCTCGGTAGGCATTCATCCTTGGTATGTGACCGAAGCAAATCTTTCGGAACAGAAACGATGGGTGGAAGAAGTGGTTCTTAATACCCCTTCGGTTGTGGCAATCGGTGAGGCAGGATTGGATAAAGCTACGGATGTGCCTTGGGAACTCCAGCTAAATGCTTTTGAGTGGCAAATCGAATGGGCGGATAGGCTCGGACTTCCTTTGATACTTCATGTCGTGAAAGCACATAATGAAGTGATGGAGATGAAGAAAAAATACCGTCCCCGCAATCGATGGATCGTGCATGGATTCAGAGGGAAGCGGCAACTGGCGGAACAGTATTTGAGGGAAGGCATCTCCCTTTCATTCGGTACCCGTTACAGCGAAGATGCATTGCGTGCTATTCCGTATGATAAGTTGTTTTTTGAGACGGATGAAAGCTCCGAAAGTATTTATCATATTTATGAGCAGGCGGCAAAGACACTTCAATATCCCTATGAAGAGCTTCTTGCACAAGGAAAGCGGAATATTGGAAAGGCTTTTTTTAATGGCTAAGAGTTGTTACTTCGGATAAAGAGTCGTATTTTTGCCCAGATTAAAAATTTAAAACATACTATCATTCGATGAATTTTGTAGAAGAACTAAGATGGCGTGGCATGTTGCAGGATATAATGCCAGGCACGGGAGAATTGTTAGCGAAGGAACAAGTGACGGCCTATCTCGGCATAGACCCGACAGCTGACTCATTGCATATCGGTCACCTGTGTGGCGTAATGATGCTTCGCCACCTCCAGCGTTGTGGTCACAAGCCGTTGGCACTCATCGGTGGTGCGACAGGTATGATTGGCGATCCTTCGGGCAAATCGGCAGAACGCAATCTGCTGGACGAAGAGACGCTGCGCCATAACCAGGCTTGTATCCGGAAGCAACTTGCCAAATTTCTGGATTTTGATTCGGATGCACCGAACCGTGCCGAGTTGGTGAACAACTATGACTGGATGAAAGACTTCACCTTCCTGGATTTTGCGCGCGAAGTTGGTAAACACATCACAGTGAACTACATGATGGCGAAGGACTCCGTGAAGAGACGTTTGAACGGTGAAGCGCGCGATGGCCTGTCGTTTACGGAATTTACTTATCAGCTGTTGCAGGGATATGACTTCCTTCATCTTAACCAGGAGAAAGGTTGCAAGCTACAGATGGGTGGTTCCGACCAGTGGGGCAATATTACTACCGGCACCGAGCTGATCCGCCGCACCAATGGGGGAGAGGCTTATGCACTGACTTGCCCGCTGATTACGAAAGCCGATGGTGGTAAATTCGGTAAGACGGAATCGGGCAATGTATGGCTCGATGCGAGATATACTTCTCCTTATAAATTCTACCAGTTCTGGCTGAATGTAAGCGACTCGGATGCGGAACGCTATATCAAAATCTTTACTTCTCTGCCGAAAGACGAGATAGATGCTTTGATAGCCGAACATCAAGCAGCACCGCATTTGCGCGTGTTGCAGAAACGCTTGGCTAAAGAGGTTACGGTGATGGTTCATTCCGAAGAAGATTACAACGCAGCCGTAGATGCATCCAATATCCTGTTTGGTAACGCAACTTCCGAGGCTTTAAGAAAACTCGATGAAGACACGCTCTTGGCTGTATTCGAAGGCGTTCCTCAATTTGAGATATCCCGTGAAGCATTAGCAGATGGTGTAAAAGCCGTAGATCTTTTCGTTGACAATGCTGCCGTGTTTGCTTCCAAAGGGGAAATGCGTAAGCTTGTGCAGGGTGGGGGAGTCTCCTTGAACAAGGAGAAACTTGCTGTATTCGACCAGCTAATTACTACCGCTGATTTGCTTGATGATAAATACCTTCTCGTTCAACGTGGCAAGAAGAACTACTATTTACTCATTGCGAAATAAAAAAGTTTGCAGAATATTTGGAGATATAATTGCATAACACTATCTTTGCACCGCTTTTTAACAGAAAGCGGTGTTTAAGTTTGGACTATGGTGTAATGGTAGCACAACAGGTTTTGGTTCTGTTTGACCAGGTTCGAGTCCTGGTAGTCCAACCAATTTTCAGCCAATATAGTACAAAAGCCGTTATTATCCAGTAATAACGGCTTTTGTTGTATTCTGGCACATCTGCTTTCTAAGTTTCCATTCGGTAAGGGTTACATTTTCACACCAACCATTCCCAGCATCCGTCTTATTCCTCTTGCTACAATAAAACAGCATGGAATACCCATTATACAAACCAGTATCAATCTCATCAAAGGAGGAATCGGTAAAAGCTCCATTATAAATATAAAGCTTACTACAATAACCGGATGAATAAAATAAGCCGAATAACTATCAATGGATAATTTCTGAACTAAAGCCATCGGACTGTTCCAATGAGCCTTCCCGTATGCTAAGAGGAAATAGGAAATACCAACACACATCATTGGTTCCCAAAGCGCATAGAATAGTGCATGTAGATTCCATCCTCCCGAAAAACTATCCATTTGCTCTGAGAAACGGCTCATTACGATCAATAATAAAGGAATCCCAAAGATGATAGCTATAAGGAACCAAGGAAGTGCGTCCTTTACGCAGATTTTATCTAACCAATGGTTACGGTGCGCCACAATCCCTAACAAGTACATACCTATATAGAGAGGAAAGAAAGCAAGCTGCAGCCTCAGGACTTCTCTTCCTACGGGCACATAAAGGCGAATAAGAAATGCTGAAATACCCATTATTATTATAAATGCAAGTATGCCTGCCACTGTGGGATATTTCCAGTTCAGCACTAATCGCTTCGTACAGAAATGACGATAAACAGCGTAACTTAATTCAAAAATCAGTAGTGTAAATACGAACCACATCGGTCCAAATCCAGGCTCACCCCACCTTCCATATATCTCATATACCAATAGAGGATTGATCAGAAAACTATAGATCAAAAGAGGAATGCCCAAACGGTTAAGGCGATCATATATAAAAGATTTCCCTCCTTTACGATCATAGGAAAAAGGCATCAGGTAGGCGGAAATGAAAAAGAAAAGGCTCATGAAATAAGCTTGGTCAATGCCCATGGAGGCTGAAAGCAATCCTTTAGTCAATCCGGTAGTTGTCTCATTCGAAATGTAATACCATCCACCGGAAGCTCCGAAAGCAATGGCAGAATGATGATAGAACACTAACATAGTCAGTAGAACTCGTAATAAATCAAGATAATAAAAACGTGTTTGGCTCATGATATCTATATATGAATGCTACAAATCAGTATTTAATAAATGCAAGTTCGATATAAGTATAATGCTTATTTTGTGAACAATAGGGACATAGTGATAAAAGTCTTAAATATATGGAATGGAATAATCATATTCAAACGATTGTGGCTATGTTCTCAGAGGTTAAAGTTACGGAGATTTATCGTATGTTCATAAAAATAGTTATCCTTTTATGCCAAAAAGTCTATAATTCTCATATTTATAATTCAAAGAGTACCTTTTTCCCTCTTTTTGATGACAACACACTGTTTTATGAATGGCTTAAATAGAAGTGTTATGCATAGAAATGGGGATAAATATGCAATATGTTCACGTATTATTCAATCTGAATGCCTTTGTAAATTGATAGCTATTAATGTTCCATCTGTTGAATGGCTATACCCAACGGCTGGAATATGGCTGCCTGTCGTGCTGACAAGCAATATCTATCTGGTAGAGTATTAATAACCTACGAGTAAGCTCTTTATTTCCTGGCTTTTTCAAAGCAGGTGATGGCAAAATAGAGACTGTTTTACTTTTTTAGAAGTGTCCATAATTTTATATCAAGCTATCGCTCAGGTAATTGTTGTTTTTTATTTCCGAAATTATATTTCATCGGAGGTTTGGGTGTAAATACTGCATTCTGAGGGTGATGAAAATGCAAAGTGTCATTTTGAAAAGTCTCCTATCCGAATGCCATTTACGGTTAAGTAGGTCTTTAAGAGGCTTTTTATAGGTAAAAACTTATTCAAAAAGATGATTATGTACAAAGACGTATGTTCTAAATTGTGTTTTAGACGATCTTAATTTTACATTTGCAAAAAGAACAGAACTCTTTTTTATCTGAAAAATAATGTTCTATATATTCATTTAAAGACCACTTAATGTATGAAGAAGATTTTTACGGTTTTATGTCTATTACTAGTATGCTCAGCTGTATCTATTGCGCAAACAAAGATAGGTTACAGTAACGGTGAATTCAATCGGTCGGATGGATTGCGTATCGGTAGCGGTGAAAAGCAGGGACTGGCAATCAAGTTGAGCAAAGAGAAACTACAATTGCTTAAAGGCAAGAAAATTGTAGGAGCAAGTGCCGTATTCGGTACACGTAATGTGAAGAATCTGAATTTCTTTTTGACCAAAGCTTTAGGACAACAGCCTCTATATGAACAGTCGGTAAGTGGTGCGGCTACCAACTGGAAAGATTTTACTTTCGATACTCCTTATGTGGTCGGAGATGAAACCGAACTGTATCTCGGATATACCTTAGAGGCATCGACTTCTTACCGTCCTTTGGCTTTCGACCGGAGTGTGGGTATAAAAGGCTCGTCCTGGGCGTATTCGGAGGGTGATACATGGGTGGACGTATATGATAATGGCTTTGGATGTGCCGATTTGTATCTTCTGGTTGAAGATGTCGATCCTTTCACTGACCTGTGCTTAAAGACATTCTCCGTGAGTGGATATTACAAGGCTGAAAATGCGTACAAGTATACAGGGCAAGTCTTGAATTTTGGAACTCAGTCTGTGAAGAGCTTTGATGTGACTTACCAGATTGGTGACAATGAGCCTGTGGCTTATTCTTTCACCGGAATAAATATTGCTCCCAATGAAACTTTCGATTTTGAGTTGCCGGAATATATTTCTCTTGCTTCGGGTAAACTCCCGATAAAAATGTCGGTTACGAATATTGATGGTGCTGTCGATGCCGATATGAGCGATAATGTTGATAATAGTGCTATTTTCATCTATCCGTCTGACATGGAAAAGCGCATATTGCTTGAAGGCTTTACCGGGCAGGGCTGTAGTAATTGTCCGGCCGGACACCGGGTCGTTGAGGGTGTTTTGGAAGAAACTGCCGAATCGATTGTGGAAGTATTCCATCACGCGGGATACCAGCCGGATAGTTTTACTATGACGGAAGATGGAGAATATTGCCGGTTTTACAATGATGGTACTTATTTCGCACCGGCTTTGATGGTCAATCGGATGTTGAATTCGGATTTGGGAACGTTGGGGCCGATTTTCGGAGTTTCGGATAAAAACCTTGAAGGTACTATTGACAAAGCCGCAGCGATACAGCCATACGTATCTGTCGGTATAGAAAATAAATTTGATAATGAGACCCGTGAACTGAAATCGACGGTTAAAGTACATACATACGTTATGCCTGATGCGGATATAAATACACTGAACGTATTTGTTGTTCAGGACTCTGTGATCGCTATGCAGTCGAGTGGAGGAGATCGTTATGTACATCGTTATGCATTTCGTGGTGCCCTTACCAGTGCATGGGGGTTATCGGTAACGCTGGAAGAAGGGAAAGACTATATACGTGAGTTTACATATACTTTGCCCGATGCAATCAAGTCTACTTATGAGAATAAGTACTCTATTCCGACAGACCTAAATAATATGTATCTGGTTGCTTTTGTGAGTTCGTATTCCAGTGACCCTAACGGATGCACGGTATATAATAGTAATATTGCAAAATTCAGTGATAAAGGTGGTTCGGTAGGGATCGAGGGAACTTCCACGGATAAAGCTTCTGTCCATGTCTATGTAAATGGAGGCCGGGTAAACGTACAAGGAGATTACAGCCAACTGGATGTATATGATATGGCAGGAAATCAAGTAGGATGTTGGAATGCCCCCGTGGAGTCATTCACATTAGACGCAGGTTTTTATATCATCCGTGCTGTTTGTAACGGGGAAGTTGTATCGCAGAAAGTCGCTATAATGAAGTAATCCGATTATCATGAAAAGAATACTTTTTATATTTCTTTTAATAGCATGTTGTTTGGGGATGTCCGGGCAATCCAAATTATCACCATATACGCAGAAGTATCTGGTTAGCCAGTCGGGTGAAGTGAATGCTACACGTGCCGGAACGGTAGAATACGTGTCTGCTTATATACATGTTACACCGGATATGGATCTATCCGTACTTGAAGAACTGGGTGTGAAAACCAATCTGCACCTCTCGGATATTGTTACGGCTCAGATTCCTTCCAACCGTATTCAGGATGTTGCGGCACTCGATCAGGTTACTTACATACAAGTGGCAGTACCCGTTCACCCGATGATGGATAAAGTCCGTCCGGCAGTCGGCATAGATAAGGTACAAAGCGGAGAAGGTCTAACCGGTGGTTTCTTCGGAAAAGGAGTCGTTGTAGGCATTATCGATGCCGGTTTTGATTATACCCATCCTGATTTTTATGATTGGGAACGCAAGTCGTTACGTATTAAACGTGTGTGGGAGCAAAACTATACGGAAGGTACCGCTCCCGAAGGGTTCAGCTATGGAGGTGAATTTAAGACTCAGGAAGAAATCCTGAGTGCCGCTGGAGATGTGACAACCAATTCTCATGGTACGCATGTGGCGGGAATTGCCGCAGGAGCGGACAAGCTCGGCAATGACTATTATGGAGTGGCCGGTGATGCCGATATTGTGTTGGTCAGTATGGGTACGAAAGCGGATAACAATGTAAACCTTTCGGATGCGATAGCTTACATTTATAAATATGCCGAATCAGTCGATAAACCGTGTGTCATAAATATGAGTCTTGGGACCCAGTCCGGGCCGCATGACGGAACTTCCACTTTTGATGTGATTGCCGATCAATTGCAAGGGGAAGGACGTTTGCTGGTCGGTTCCGTAGGAAACTTTGGTGGGGATAAATTTCATACTGGTAAAACGTTTACTTCGGCACAAGACGATCCCTTGAGGACATTTGTGGACTTTAAGTTTACTTTATCAACAGACAAAGCCGGGGGAGATGTTGAGATATGGGGTGAACCCGGATTTGATTTTAGTGTTGAAATATTCACCTATGATCTTTCTAATCAGAAAAAGGCGGATGTTGTTACCATAAATATGCCTTCCGTAGAAGATACTCCACAAGAATACACCTTAAAGGGAGCATCCGGAAAGATACTTGTCTTTTCTGAAATCAGTCCTTTGAACGATAAACCGCATGTTATGTTCTCTTCTCAGATTACGGGATTGCGTGCGCGATATGCTTTAGGGATGGAGATCATTCCTCATACCGCAGGTTCCGTTAATATATGGGCGGATGATACATACTTGGCATTGACTTCCAAAGATATGGAAGGATGGGCGGATGGCGATAACAGCTCCTCGCTGGCGGAGATAGGAGGTACCGGTAAGAGGATTATATCGGTAGGAGCGTATGTCAGCAGAAATTCCTATCAGAAAGAAGGATCGGATAAGACGTTCACACTGGACGAGACAATGGATGCCATAGCATCATTCTCAAGTATGGGACCAACGGCCGACGGGCGCATAAAACCGGAGATTACAGCTCCCGGATGTTACATTGTTTCTGCCGTGTCATCACACGATACTTCGTTGGGCAATCTGGACATTGCAAGGTATGGTACATGGAATGATGCCAACTACTACTATGCGTATATGCAGGGAACTTCGATGGCGGCACCTGTGGTGACAGGAGTTATGGCTACCTGGTTGCAGGCAGATCCTAAACTGACCCCCGAACAAGTAAGAAATATCTTGAAAAAAACAGCTCTTCGGGATACCCATACAGGCGTACTTCCCGAAGAAGGCAATTCAACATGGGGATACGGTAAAATTGATGCATGGAATGGCATAAAAGAGGTTATATCACAACTTTCGTCTATTCGGGAAATTTCTGAAACAGTTCCGCCTGTAATGCTCATTAATAAAGGGAAAAATGAATATAATTTATTGTTCACTCGGGAAGCAACCGGAGTCTCATATGCGATTTATTCAGCTTATGGTCAATTGGTACAAATGCAACATATTCCGTCTGTACATGCTGCCGAAGAAGTGTCTCTTGGGCAAATGTCATTTCCTAAAGGAATGTATGTCATAAAGATAGGCGCTGGTAAATGGCAGAGTACTCATAAAGTGGTTATCGAATAGGTATTTACGTATATTATTGGTTGGAGCCATTCATAGAAGGGTTGATTTTAACCTTTTATGAATGGCTTTTGCGATTTTTATAAATAGAAAAAACGTTAAAAATAAACTCAATTAATAGGTTGTAAATATATCTATGTCTATTTTTAGTAACCAAATAGAATAAAACATTGAGAACAATTTTTACATTATTCATTGGATTATTGATTGCTGTAAGTACCAATGGTCAGTCTTCTGATAAATATAATGAAATATATGAATTATTGAAATTCCTTCCATCTCAGAAATTGATTACTGATGGAGATGAATATTATGAGAAGCAGGTTTTGGATAGTGCATTGATTTGTTATACACTTGTAAGCAGCAGATATACGAAGGAGATGCCCGCACCTCATAAACGTCTGTGTGCCCATGCTTACCATTACTCCGGCAATATTCATTATGTCATGTACAATTATGTACAGGCGCAAACTATGTATTTTAAGGCACTCGAGATTTGTCAGGAATCCGGTGACAGCTTGCAACTTCCACGTATTTATAATAATTTGGGGAACGTCTATGCTGTATTCGGTGATTTTAAAAAGGGAAGGGACTATTATACGAAAGCTTATGACGGTGCCAGAAGCTCATCGGACAAAGAATTGAAAATAAAAATCCTGAATAATCTGCTTGGCTTGTACAGTAATGTGCGTGATAGTGAAAACCTCGAGTATTATTTGGATCTCTGTGAGCAGTTGCAAAAGGAAGATTCTGTAAAGAGTATCTTTAATTATTTAGCCAAGGGCTGGATAAGTCAGTTGAAAGGTAATCCCCGCCAAGCGGTCAAGTACCAAAAGCAAGCGTTGTGGCTTGCCGACTCTTTAAAATTGCCCCCCCAATATGCTTGTTCGGCATTAAATAACATTTCGGAAGCTTTTAGTGATATGCAGAGGTATGATTCTGTTGAATATTACCTAAAGAAATGTGCCGATATTGCCATACAAGAGGGACTATTGGATGTTCAAGGTAATGTTTATCGTGAATTGTCGGAGATATATAGCAATCGGAACGATATTAAAAGTTTCTTCCATTATTCAAAATTATATCAGCAAATCAATGACTCCATACGAAGTATGCAGGGGTATCGTAGCATCAGCAACATTGAATTCCTCTTTGAAGTGAATCGTCTGAATAGGTTTATCACCGGAATGCAAACAGAACAGATGCTGAAGGAGGTACGTTTAAAGAATCAACAGCAAATAATGAATGTCATTTTGGTCGCTTTTTTCATAGCCGTCTCTCTATTGATAGCCGTATACTTGCAAAAACGAAAATTACAGCACAGTTACCGGGAAATCTTTATGCGAAATAAAGAGATCATTGAATCGGAAAAACAAGCTAAGGAGCATTATAAGGTTTTTCAGAATGAAATTCAGAAGAAAGACCTTGAAATTGCACAACTTCAGGGAGAAATCCGACAAACTTTGCCGGCTAATGAAGAATACGTGTCAGACAACATGGTCGATGATGACGACATCACAGAAGATATGCCTGCGAAATATCAGGGAAGTTCGTTGACGAAAGAGCAGAAAGACAGGCTTTTGAGTTCTATAAATAAATTGATGGACACTACACTTGAATTTTGTAATCCGGATTTTACCCTTGAAAGGATGGCGGCACTGACGAAATCGAGACCTAAATATGTATCTCAAGTGATCAATGAAACTTATGGAAAAAATTTCAACCGCTATGTCAATGAATACAGGATAAAAGAAGCACGGTTACGGCTTACGGATATTACGAATTATGGAAACTATACGGTGAAGGCGATCGCACAAAGTGTAGGTTTCAGGTCGAATAGTAATTTCAATACATTGTTTAAAGAATTGACAGGTATTACCCCATCTATGTATCAGGAAATGGCAAATAGTTAATCCGAATTCATTTTTATTATTTTGCCTCCATTATGAATACATAATCATGATTCTGAACCACAAGAGGCAGTTTTTGGACAAAAAATTAAATTGTTTTGTTCATATTTGCAATTGAGGTTATTAATTCTATATTTGCGTTTTTAAAGAATCATTGGATTATGAAAAAAGATTACCGAATTTTTAGTGTTGCTCTTCTTTTATTAGGAATAGCAATGAATGTGGTAGCTCAGACAACTGCTTATGTTGCCCTGAAAGAAACGACAAATTCCTGGGATGAAGGAAACGGGTTTAACGGATGTGTCTTTGCTTTCGACACTACCGATCCTGCTACGGTGAAAGATGTCGTATTCAGGATAGACCCTTTTGACGGGCAATATGGTGAAGAAGCTGTTTTTGTTCAGGCAGGAACAAGCGCTGATGATAAGTATTATGCAATGTGTAAGTCGGAATATGATACCGAAAGTACATTCTGTACATTAAATTTCGCTACAGGTGCGAGAACTAAATTGAGTGACAATTATTCTACTTTGGATGACATGGCCTACATCGCATCAAGCAAAGTATTATATGGTGTTCAATACGTTTCTGGTAAAGAAGCTTACACAACCCTTTCATCGATCAATGCCGGAACCGGTGAGCTTACTTCGGTTTTTGATATTCCAAATGTTCAGATTGCCGGTATCGCTACGGACGGTGATCAGAAATTGTACGGTGTGGCATTGGAAAAGAATGAGGATGGTAAAATGGATGTATCCCTCTATCTCATCGACCCGGTAAAAAAGGAAGCTAAAGAATTGTATCATGCGATCGGCACAGTAGGTTCTTCCTATTCATATACATCGGATTTTAATGAAGGTAAGCTTTATTTCATTTCAGGTGCAAGTTTCGCTACTATTGATCCTGTAAAAGGAACAATGACTGTATCGGAAACAAAACTGCCGAAAACAGCATTGGTAGGTCTCTGTTTTACCGCATCGTCCGCTGATGGCGTTGCCGGTGGTGGTGATGAACCCGATCCATCCGTTCCCGTGACAAGAGTAAGTGTGGAAGAAACATGGGGAGGCATTTTGGGTGAAGAAGAAGGACAGCTTACCGGAAGAAATGTTACCTATTATGATGCTAATAACAACCCGATCCGTAAATGTATGTATGGCAAACTATTGGGACAAAGTGATTGGCAGATTTCAAGATATACTACTTATATCTACAATGATGAAAAACAATTGATCCAAACCAGTTCTGAACAATACGGACTTTATGATGGTGAAGATCTTGCATTTAAAGCTTCTACCGATACGGTTGCTTATGAATATGACGATGCAGGTCGATTGGTTAAAGAAACTACTGTGAATAGTGGTGTGTATATTTCTTATGAATATGATGATGCCAACAATCTTGTTAAGAAGATCAGATGGAATCCGGATCGTTATGATGAGTACGAAGGAGATTACTATGTAATGGAGTCTAATGAATATTCAGATTTCAAAGCACCGAACTGTCCGCAAACGATAAAAAGTGACGGAGCGTTTGAAAGCTATAAGAGTCTTTCTTATGTAACGTATGATGCTGATAATAATAAGATAAGTACTAAAAAATATGACATAAGTGGTGAGACTTTGCAGAAAGCTGAATATTGGACTTACGAAGAGGGTCGTTTGGTATTGTATGAACAGAAGAAGATAAAGAAAGTAGGTGAAACATACGAAGAACAAGATAATCAGAAAACAGTTTATTCGCTTGATGATGATAATCCGAACCGTATAAAAAGAGAGGTATTTTCATATTCTGATGGAAAATGGATTGGCCAAACTCAATATACCGTTACCGAGTCCTCAGAATATAGCTCATTGTTTGCTACGGAATTGTCTTTAGCATTGGTTCCTGATGAAATCAATACCGTGAAACTAACGTTTACTTTACCGAATGTTCCGTCAAGTGGCAGCATGGCTTTTGACGTATATCGTCACGGTATGTTCGTAGCTCGCGTTCTTCCGTCTGATCAGGGTGCTTACGATCCGGATACACAAACGATTTCATATGTCGATCGTGAAGTAAAGAATGGTCTTTATGACTATTTCGTACAAACTATATTGCTTTCCGAACTGGGGGATGAAGAGCAAGCTTTCAATGTTTCCAATGTTGCACAGCAAAAAGTATATGTTGAATTACCTGCTGTAACAAACATACACTATGTTTCTCATGTCACGGAAGATGGACTTTATAAAGTAAAAATAGCTTGGGATGAACCTGAAAATTTGCCTGCTGAGTTAGGATTCCAAAAATATAATGTATTTGTCAAAGGCTTTGCAATGCCTGAAAATCTGGGTGAAGAAGATTTGACGGCAACTAGCTATGATGTTACATTTGGCGATGCATCTTCAGAAACTTCAACAAGTAAAGAAATTACCATCCAATCCATATTCAAGTTTGGTAAAGTAAAATCCGAGCCGAAAGTTGTTTCTATTTCCGATATCCAAGGTCTTGAAGAGAATGGAATCAATGATCTTATCCAAGTAAACGGTAACCAGATAACAATCAATAATGAAAATGCTTCTGTTGAAATTATTGCTTTGAATGGTGCTGTATTGAACAGTTATCAGAATGTGAAGACGGTCGATCTTTCTACATTGGATAAAGGTATCTATCTGGCAAAAGTCGTTTGTGACGGTAAGACATATGTTATTAAACTGATTAAATAACTTTTGCATGCTTGTTCTAAGAGTATGTCCGGAAATGGGACATACTCTTTTTCTTCTTCCTGTTTTGATTCTAAACAAAAGATCCCTGATTTATGAATAAAAAATTATTAAGTATTATTGCGGTATGTTCTTGTTTGACCGTACATGGACAAAGCAATACATATCTTCAGACAAATTTCGATAGCGGGATTCCCAATGACTTTACGTTGATTGACAATGATGAAACTCCTGTTAATGCCAGCGTTTACCAGAAAGTTGATTTGAGCGGTAGCTGGTCTGCAAACCAGATAGACGAAAAAGGTAATTATGCTGCTTTTAGCTTTTCACGTTGTAATTATGATCTTCCTTCGGACAATTGGATGATCACCCCGGGTATACAATTAAACTCGGAGAATGCTTATTTGAGATGGGAGGCGAAGTCTGTCCATTATGATTATAGGGAAAACTATAAAGTAATGATCTCGACAACAGGGACAGCTCTTGATAGTTTTAAGGAACTACTTTCTATAGATCAGGAAAGTTATCATTGGAAGACTCACGTGGTTTCTTTGGCATCATATGCCCATCAGAATGTACATATAGCATTCGTATGTACCAGTAAGAAGAAATTTATCTTAGCCATAGACAATCTTTATGTAGGAGATTTATCGGATGTTGCTTTTGAAACGACCGATGAATCCAAGCGTTTTTCAGGTGATACGGGTACGGCACCCGTACATGGCAAGATACGGAATACGGGAAAACCGGTTGAATTAAAGAAGATAAATTGTATAACGGCACAGGATACATATAGTCAAGTTTATGAAAAGGTCTCTTTACAACCTGATGAGGAGGTTGAGTTTAACTTTCAGATTCCTGTGGTTGTAAATGAAGTGTCAGGCTATAAGTTAGAAGCTGAGATGGGTGATGGCAGTATCTATTCCCTCTGTGAGGATAGTATCATTTGCTCTTATTACCCACGTACTTTGCTTGCGGAAAAGGCGACAGCAAATTGGTGTAATAGTTGCCCCACAGCTATTCCTGTATCGAATCGGTTGAAGGACAGGTATCATGACGAAGCTATTGTTCTTGAGGTTCATGCCTACGACCCTATCGAATGTACTCCCTATCTGACGGGAATATCCCGTTGGTTGCAGGGTTATCCTTCATTCATCTACAATCGCATGAAAGACTATGTGCAGAATTCCATGAATAATGATAAGGTTTTGCAAGAAGCTTTGCTTGCGCCAACTACTGCAAAAATCGATATGCAGGTAGAACGTTCGGAAGAGGATAACAGTCTTCTGACTATTCACACACAAACTGAATTTGCAAAGGCTTACGATAATGCTTCCGGATTATACAAACTTGGATATGCCATCATTGAAAAGAGTGTGCAAGGGGTAGTCCAAAAGAATTCTTCCTCTCTGTTACAGAATGGTGAATACTATTTTTTGCCTTATAGTATTCCGGGAGATATACAGGTATATCATAATGTATGCCGGGAAGGTAGTACAGCTTTCAAAGGTGTGGAAAGCAGTTTGCCAGAACAGATTGAAACCGGAACGAATTATGACTTTACGCATTCATTGACCATTCCGGAGGAATTTGTTCAGTCAGATAATCTTTTTGCAGTTGCATTTGTGATGAATACGCTTACCGGAGTAGTTTTGAATGCCACTCGTTCAGATATTCCTTCTCCGGTTTCGGGAATAGGGGAGCCTGCCCGGAATGATGAGAAAAGAATTACAGTCTTCAAAAATAGTGGTACCTCTTATAATATCCGTTTTGCGGATCAGGCACCCTATACCATCGAACTGATCAGTTTGGATGGGAGAGTGGTCGAGAGACAGACAGGAACTGCCGAATCCTCCGTTGTTACGGTTCAGTATCCTCAATATAAGGGTTGTTACCTGATGAAGGTCAACCAATTGAATTTTTATATTACACAAAAGATAATGTTATATTAATTTTAATAATACGAATTATGAAGAGATGCTATTTGGTGTTATTTGTTCTGCTGCTGACAATCGGTGGCTTTGCGCAATCTAAACCGTTAATAATGTATGGAATTACAGATTACCAGTTAACCTGTCTTTCACCAAACGGAAAATGGGCTTGTGGAGCTTTTAGTAACGGGGCTTCTGCTATGTTTGCTTTTCGCTGGAATCTAATGACCAATGAGATTAATTTGCTTAGTGAAGGAAACGATGAAACTACCGCGTTTAAAGTTTCGGATAATGGAGTTGTTGTCGGAACATTCCCCAGCAAGGAAGTTAGTGTGAATAAAGCACCAATTGCTACAGCGGGATATTGGAAAGATGGAAAATGGCATCTCCTTGAAACACTTGGTGATGGTATCATTGATCATCCCGATTACGGTGGAATGGCTTATTGCATCAGCCGTAATGGTGAATACATAGGTGGAGCTTTATACTCTAAGGATCATAAATTTACACCGGTTGTATGGAAAGACGGCAAGGTTTACAAGAACTTTGATAATGGGTACGAAGGATCGGTTTTAACAGTCAGCAATGACGGTAAAGTTGCCGGTGGTTGGTGTTATACTAAGATTTCAGCCGGTACACGTGTTCCGGTTCTTTGGCAGGATGGAAAGGAACCACTCTACCTCTGTCCGGAAGAAGATGGAAATTTCTGGCGTTCTGCAAAAGCACTTTCTCCCGATGAAAAGCTAGTTTTATATGATCAGAATATTTATAATCTGGAGACAGGAGAAAAGTCAGAAGTCCCTTCCTTATCTGATGACACTTGGAATTTTGATCTGTATTCTATGACAAATGACCGAACAATTGTCGGTTATGAATCCACTGGTGAGTTCGGCTCTAATCAATATGCCATTATTTACAAAGATGGAGTAACCGGTAAACTGGAAGATTATCTGAAAGAAAAAGGAGTTGACTTTTCGAAAGACGGCATCGTTCTTCCTAACCCGGAGCTTGAAGGTTCCTATTTTATTTCAACGTGTGTGGGAATATCAGAAGATGGCAAAACATTTGCAATGATGTTTTATGATGCAAATTATGATGCTCGTCCAATGATCGTCAAATTGGATGAGAATGTTACGACTCGTGAACCGGTTACGCTCAAATGTGAGCAGTTGGATGGTATTTATGCAACTAAACTGACTTGGAAAGCACCGTTGGCCAACGAAGAAGGAGTGAAGGGATATAATGTTTATCGCAATGGGACGAAAGTTAACACTACTCTTCTGACAGATACTCGTTTTGTCGATTCTAATTTGAGTAAAGAAACTTATAATTATGCCGTAACCGCAGTGTATGCAGATACTGAATCTGTAAAATCTGAGGAAACGACAATTACACTTGTTGATAAGAAGATCGAGTCACCTTATAACCTGTTTGCAAGACAGCGTGGATTGAATGACGCATATTTGCTTTGGAGCGCACCGATGAGCAATCTTATTACTAAGAAGTATTATGAGCTTGGAAAAGACATGACTGGCTTTGGTGGTGGTAACGTTTCTTTCGAATCGGCTATTCGTTACGGTCAGGAGGAGATGTCATTGTACAAAGGCTATAAGATTACTAGCGTATCGTTCTATCCGATGACTCGTCAAGACAAATGGACAATCAATATTTATAATAACGATGAGTTGATCCATTCTGAAGAAGTAACTTCAGAGTTGAAATACGGACAGGAGAATAATATTAAACTGAATAAGGCTGTAGCCATTCCGGCTAATGGCGATGTTTATATAGCAATTAAAGTAGCCGTACCCTCAAAAGCGGACAGTTATAATGTGATGGGACTGGTATATGGTAATCCTGTACCGGGATATAGTGATTTAGTACGTCAGGACGGAGAAAAAGATTTCTATTCACTTTATGAAGAATCCTTGAAGAATGGCTATGACTTTTCCATTTCATGGGGCATTAGTATGATTTTGTCACCGGAGAATGTGGACGAAAACATTGATAAAGTCAACCAGTATAATGTGTATGTGAACGGTACAAAGGTTGGTTCTGCTCAGGACTGCACCTATACTTTGGCTGCTCAACCGGACGGTACGTATACTTATGAAGTAGAAGCTGCTTATGCCAACGGAAAGGTTTCAGACAAAGTCGCTACTGAACTTTCAATTGAGAAAAACGAGAAAGTTTATAAATCAATCTTAAGTGTCAATGTCACCAAGTCAGACGATTCTGATTCTAAGATTATTGCAAAATGGGAAGCTCCTATTGATAATGACGAAACATTTATTACTTACTCCGGTGATGCGATGAAAGGTGGACTGACCGGACCTAAGCAGAACAATTATAATTACATGGTCAAAGCTGTCTATGATAAGAATAAATTGGAAGGTTATGCCGGTTATGAGGTGAAAGCATTGCGTTTTTATCCGTTGACAGATGCTGATTTTACATTCATGATTGATGAAAATGGAAAGGAAGTTTGCAATCAGTATGTTGAAAATTATACCCTTAACCAGTGGAATACTGTTGTATTGGAGAAACCGTTTACCATTCAGGATGGAGTAGATTATGACCTGATTCTGGATTGTTTCGATGTGACTCCGGAAGAAGCTCCGATCGGACATGACGGTCTTGTTCCGTTTATCGGAGTATCGGATTTGTATTCAACGAATGAAGGAGAGACATTCAACTCTGTGTTCGCATCGAATTCCGTATCAGGTAACTGGATGATCGGTATGGTGATCAGCGCCAGCGAAGGAGGTAAACTTCCGATCGAAGGTTATAATGTGCGCATTGACGGTGTGAAGAAGAACGATGCTCTGCTTACAGATACTCAGTTTACTTATGATTTCGGTGTAAAAGACAATGATACCCACCGGATTAATGTGGATGTTACTTATACGGTAGTTGGCGAGAAAAAAGGAAACGCAGTATTCTTTACGCTTGATATGCTGGATGGTATCGAAAATGCCCAAGTGGCATTGATTCGCGTATTCCCGAACCCCGCTACAAGCTATGTGAAAGTAGAAGGAGGCAACGTAGAGTCTATTAAGGCATATAATACGGCCGGACAGCAAGTGGCTTATTCTGAGACGGAAACACTTAACGTATCTTCTTTGGAAGCTGGCATGTATATCTTGAGTATCCGAATGGATGGTGTCGAAAAAACGGCTAAGATCAATGTCATTAAGTAATATTAGATATAGAGAATAGTTTAAAGCTGTTTTGATGTTTTGATTGAAGGCTGTTTAAAGAGCCTTGTATTTACGAGATCACCCTTGCTACAATTGTAATGAGGGTGATTTCTCTTTTTAGAGATGGTTGGATTGCTGAATAAAAGCTCTGTGAACTATTTACAGATCATATTGATATATAATAAAGGCCGAAAAGAAATGTTATACCGTTTTCTTTTTCTATTTTTGAGCCTTTATTTAAGTTTGCGGAACTCCAGTTTATTGGTTCGTATCCTGTTTAATGACAAAAGAAAGAATGAAAAAACTATTATTCTTTATTGCAATTGCTCTTATATGCTTTGCCTGTAATGAGAACAAAACGGTTACCGTGACGGTGACTAACCCTGCCGCATTCGAACGCGCGGCTGAAATGGTCGAAGTATCCATGGGAGATGTGAATTCCAAACTCCAATTGGCCGATACCTCGCAGATCGTTGTATTGGATGCTGACGGGCAGCAGATCCCTTACCAGATTACTTATGATGAGAAGGTTATTTTTCCGGTTACGGTTCAGGCAAATGAAACAGCGGTTTATACCATTCAACCGGGGATACCGGTTATTTTTGAAACAAAAACATTTGGACGTTGTTATCCCGAACGTCTGGACGATGTCGCATGGGAGAACGAATTGGTAGCTTTCCGTACCTATGGTCCCGCCCTGCAAACAACCGGAGAACGTGCTTTCGGTTATGATATTTGGACGAAGTACAATACAACGGAACCTGTGGTAGAAGCCCGTTATGCCGATGAACTGAATGTTGAGGCAAGAGCTAAGATCGAGGAACTTAGAAAGATAGATCCTGAAGCTGCCGAAGAACTTTACCGTTCTATATCATACCATGTCGATCATGGCAACGGTTTGGATTGCTACAAAGTGGGACCTACATTGGGTGCCGGTGCATCTGCCTTAATGCTGGGCGATACCATTGTCTATCCCTATTGTTACGCTACTCAGGATATTTTGGACAATGGCCCGTTGCGATTTACCGTGAAATTGGTTTATAATCCATTGACCCTTAAAAGAGATTCTGACGTCATCGAGACTCGTATGATCACTTTGGATGCAGGCTCACATATGAATAAGACAGTGGTTTCTTATACAAATCTGAAGGAAGTCCTTCCGGTTGCTACCGGCATCGTACTTCACGAACCTGATGGTGCCGTGGTAGCGGATGCTGCCAATGGTTATATCTCTTATGTCGATCCGACTGATAATGTACACAATGATAACGGAAAAATCTTTGTAGGAGCCGTCTTCCCTGCCTCTGTGAAAGAGGCAAAAGTGGTTCTTTTTCCCGAGAAAGAGAAAAAAGAACTGCGTGGCGGTGCCGATGGCCATGTACTGGCAATAAGCGACTACGAACCGGGTTCCGAATATACTTATTATTGGGGTGCTGCTTGGGACAAAGCTGATATAAAAACGACTGAGGCATGGAACCGGTACATATCTGAGTTTGCAAAGAAACTACATACACCATTGACTGTAACCATACGATAATTATCATCTTTTTCACTGTTAAAGACCGTCTTGTCATCAGATATTTGTTGTCTTGAAACCCATTCTCTCCATTTTTCGGATGTTATCTTCATGAATATTGGAAACTATTTGTATTTTTGTGCATCTGAGAGAAACACATTATCACAAATAGAGATCCAGTTTGAATGAGCTTTAAAGAATTATTTCTGATGGTTTGCTTTGTACAGAGCATCCTCTTAGCAGTGGCTTTGTTTAGCTTGTCTGAAAACAAGTTAGCTAACAGGTTGCTTGGATTGGTATCTCTGGTATGGGGAACCATGTGCTACTACCGGTATACGGTATTTCAGGATGTCGATTACATCATCGCGCATCATTTCCTGCTGAAGTTCGGTAACGTAGTGTTCTTGCTGTTCTTTGTGTTTCCTTTTTTGTATGTGAAATACATGAGCCGTAAAGTGCCCCGGTTCGAGAAAACGGACTATTTGCATTTTCTGCCGGCTCTATTCGCTCTTCTGGCATTGATCCCTTTCATTATATTGCCCGCGGAAGGTAAAATCAAGTTGATGACTTCTCCGCCTACACTCTATTTCAGGGTGGTTCATTTTCTGATAGACAACATCGCCATTATTCAAGGGATCATTTACCTTAGACTTTCATTGGTTTATATCAAGAAATACCATCAACAGGTGAAAGAGGCTTTTTCTAACATCGATCATCTTACCCTCTATTGGTTGAGGAACCTGTTTCTATTGATTTTTGTGATATGGCTTTTCGGTTCGATAGGGGATAAATTATATGCTTTTAATCTGATACGGGATTATTATTTCGACATCCATTTCTTCCTGGTAGGTGGAAGCATCTATGTTATTTCCTATTACCTGTTCGTGAAGCGGGAGTTATTCGTTACCACGCGGTTTGCGCAGACAAAACCTCTGTTGCCTTCTATCGATCATGTGGAGCCGATAGAGATAGAAGATGAATCTGAGGAAGAAAAGAAAAATATCTTGTTGGAAGACAGTTATTGCGATGAGGTGATACGGAAGTTGGTTCATGCTATGGAAACGGATAAAATGTATCTGAACCAAAACCTTAGCCTGAACGATGTCTCACAGGCGATCGGGATTCCCCGTTATCACATTTCACTTGTCCTGAATAATAAACTGAACAATACTTTTTTCGATTATATCAATAAATACCGAGTAGAAGAGGTGAAAAAGATCATTCGGATGCCCGGTTCGGAGAAACTGACGCTTCTCGGCATCTCTTTTGAGGCGGGTTTTAATTCTAAAGCCACTTTTAACCGGAGTTTTAAGAAATACGTAAACCTCACCCCACAGCAATTCAGAAGTCAGAATAGCCAGTAAAAACTATAGTAATACCACTTTTATCGCCACAAATTAGTTTCAATTTGCAAATTGAGGCGATTCTTTAATTAATAATCGTAATATTTGTGCTATAATTCTTAATTCAAACGATTATGGACAAATTTTACCGTGCAATGTTACTTGTGTTGTTTACATTTCTTGGCATGTTAAATGCGAGTGCCCAATGGAATGAAAACTTAAGTGAGAATCTATTAATTTCAAAATCCGGCTTCGGTGCTTTGGATTTAGTGCAGGTTGGGAAGACTTCGGATGACAAGGTCTTTATTTCATGGCTATCTTGGGAAAATGAGAACGGGTATATCAAACTACAATTATTAGATAAAGACGGTAAAGCGTTACTGCAAGAGGGTGGGATGTATGTGTCGAAGCAACCTACGCCTACATGGAGCAGTGGCTATGGATTTGCTGTGACGGAGGATGGATGTGCCGTTATTGTAAATTGTGATACGAGAAATTCACAATGGCAACCTTATGTATATAAGATATCCCAGACCGGAGAACAATTGTGGGGAGAAGCGGGGAAGCCCTTATTACAGGAGAATGAAGGAACGGGGTTGAATCCTCATGTGTGTATCACCAAGTCCAATAATGTTTTGGTCGGCTTCCAGAATATGGTAGGAGGTCGTACCGATGTACAAATCATGAAATTGCAGGAGAACGGCTCCAAGGCATGGGGCGGTTCGATTAGTTTATCCGGTGCCAATGGGATATTCAATATGACTCCTTCCGGTGCCGATGGCATTATCGCTACTTATTATGAAGCCAGTACGAACAATTATCTGGCTATGAAATATACTGCCAACGGTGAAGAGGCGTGGGCGGAAAAAGCACTGATCGATGATTCTGGTTTGGTGAAGACAACGGCTGAACCTTCCGTAATCAGTGACGGTGCCGATGGAATCATTACGAGTTGGAGATATGCCGTTTCACAATTCGGAGTGGCAGGAAAAGTTCAGAGGGTCGATTCGCAAGGAAATAAGAGGTATGAAGAAGAGGGTGTATTATTGGAAGATTTGTCCGCTATTTGCTTCGATCCCTCCGTAAAAGCTCTGTATGCCGCTTGTGCCAGCGGACCAAAGGACGCGAAAAACATGGTTTTGAACCGGTATAATGAGAATGGTGACTTGGAATGGAACGTAGAAGAGATCTCCGGTGTGGTGGCAAGCCAGTTTGCGATTTATGGCATGGTTCCGGTGATTTATAGAAATGCATCCACTTACAACCAAGCCACTGTGGAATATTCCAAAATAGATTTCACCGGTGAAGTAGTTCAAAGCAATGTTACCATCAGTGATGCAGCCGGTGATAAAGGGCGTGGCGGGTTGGCTTTATTATCGGGGCAATTCGTAATTGCATGGTCGGACAATGCATTGTCGGTCTTTGCGCAAAATGTGGAAATCGGGAAAGGCTCGTCTATAACAGATACGCATGCCGATGGTAAAGATCAGTTCTCTATCCGTTATAATCCGGGGCAAAAGAGTTTCACTATGTCATTGGCGGTGGATACCCCTGCGAATGCTTCCGTTTCTATACTCGATCTGACAGGAAAGCGTGTAGCCGATCTCGGTGCGACTGTTTTGGACGGGGGAATGAACGAACACACCTATACGGTTCCGACACTCTCCTCCGGCATTTATCTGCTTATGTTACAGACTTCCGAGGGCACTTTCTGTGGCAAATTGATTATCGATTAATATATTCATCTTAATAATAGAGATTTATGAAGAGATTTTTGATTATTTCTGTTGTATTGCTTGCATGGGTGGCTTCTTATGCGCAATATTTTGGCTCGCCCGTCTTTAAGGAAGGGTTCGACAATGAAGATGTATTCAATAAATGGCAGCAAGAGAATAAGGCTGCCGGTGACTTGACTTTATGGGAGATATCCGAAAATGATACTTATTCATTTACCGACATTGATGCGACGAGTACTTCGTCTGCTGTCTTATCTCTTAGGTCTAAAAACATACAACTGACACTTACTTCTCCCGAAATAGACCTGTCCGGCAAACAAAGCTTGCAGATAGGCTTTTATGGGTATGACCTTTACTACTGTCTGCGTGGAGGAGTCGATTTCCGTTTCCGGGTGACCGGGGATAACGGGATTACTTGGGTGGATTTGTTTAAACAAGGAGACGATCCGCGTACGGAAACCGTGAAAGGATGGAATCTTTATAAATACGTTCTTCCTTCTCAATTCGACGGAGGGAAAGTCCGTTTGCAATTTTATGTCGATGTCCCCGAAAGTGCAAATCCAAGCGGGCTGGAAGGTTATGTCGATGGTGTTTTTGTTTCCGAACGTTCTGCGATAGAACCCGGAATAACGTCTGTCAATTATTCAACAGACGAAAGACGGCCTACTTCCGGTGCTTTCGGCAAGGAAGAACCGGTCACCATACAGTTTACAAATGAGGGAAGCCAACCCATCTCTTCGATCGACCTTTATTATCAAGTTGATGACCAACCGGAGGTTGTTGAGACATACGTCCCCCAAGAAGCAGTCAAGACCGGTGAAACGGTGGAATATACTTTCATGCAGAAAGCCGATTTAGGTATGTCTCTTGCTTCGTTTATCCTCAAAGCCGGAGTAAGGATGGAGGGAGATGAGAATCCGGATAATAATGAATTGATTGCCTATATTGAAAACATCACGGCAGGCATTCCTTATGTTCCCGGATTTATACAGATGGAAGACGGTGCGATAACGGTCAGTACCGATGAGTGGAATACGATGGAGAATAATTACGAAGCTTACTGGGATTATAATGTCGAAGGCAATCACTTCTATTGGATCATAGAGCCTGAATGGGCTGAAGAAGATTGTGATGCTTACGTCATCTCCCGTCCTGTTCATCTGGAAGGTGGAAAGACATACAGTGTCGCCTTCGATGTATATACTGTCACCGAAGGCACAGGCATCAATAAAATGAAAGTTTATGCCGCTACCGATAAAGATTTGGAAAATCCGATGACGGAGATTTGGAAGAATGAAGCTATCGGTGCGGATAACACTTTGAACAACCTTGCCCGTTTCCAGGCACCTACAAGCGGGATTTATTATTTTGCTTTCAATTGCCTCAGCACTCCCGGAGCCGGTGAAATGCGGTTGGATAACATTGCCGTTCGCGAAGTATCGGGAAATGATGCAGGCATTGTCGATATCCTCAAACCTGTCAACCATCCGTACTTGTTCGGTAATGCCGAGGAGGTGGAAGTGGTTGTCCGTAATTTGGGATTGGGTGTAATCCCTGCCAATACGATGAAAGTGAACCTGCGGCTGAACGATGGCGACATCGTGTCGGAAACCATAGGGAAGGCATTGGAGCCGAATGAGCAACTGACCCACACGTTTGGCGGTAAACTCGATTTATCGGATGTCAGCAGCAGGCATCTTTTAGCGGTCTGGACTTCGCTGCCCGATGACCAGAATGCCGGTAATGATACCATAACCATCGATTATGTCAGTACGGTAACAGGAATACCCTACATTCCCAATTTTGGCGATGCATCGCAGAAGAGTGATGAACTGGACTATTGGACGGTGGTTGATAAGAATGCCGACTACTATAAGTTCAATCCAAGTTCGGAAACCGATTTGAATACTTACATATACAGTTATGGCGGGGGGCTCATCAATTGGAGTACTGTTACGATTCCTACTTCGGATGAGCAGCTCAACTCCCGTCCGATGCGATTGGAAGCAGGGACGCAGTATAAAATATCCTTCTTGTCTAAAGTTGGAAAGAACGGAGCCAGTATGCCACTTGCCGTCAATCTGTATAAGGTGGACGGGGAGACACGGACATTGGCAGGAAGCATTTGGAGCGGCACGGTCACTTGGGCCAATTATGAAGAGATGATTTTGAAGGCAGATGTTACCGAGACAGGCATTTACGAAGTGGAATTCAGCGTGGTCAATTCCGAACCGGTGGACTTTAAAATCTATTTAGGGAAGTTCCGCTTCACGAAAACCTATGATTACGACCTTTCGCTGGAAGAGATAGTGATGCCTACTGCCAACATATCTTGTTACAACAACTTCCCGCTGGGAGCCATTGTCAGAAATGAAGGAAAGAAAGCAATCACCGCATTCTCCTTGAAGGCCAATTCTCCTTCCATCGGGGAGGTAAAACGTGATTATAGCGGCATATCGTTGCAACCGAATGATACTTACTTGATTTATTTTGATCGTGATTTGACCTTCAACGGCTCGGATTCGGAGACGCTTACAGTGGAGGTCGTTACGGAAGGAGACGGTGACAATACGAACAATCTGAAAACGATGAATCTGAACTATGTGGAACCGGAAACCGTACCTTATTCTCCGAATCCTTTTGTTGCACTCGACACTTGGGCGGTGATCAATCGTAATAAAGATGTCTGTCGCTTTGTCCCGGTGAAGAATGCTACAGTAGGCTTCCAATACGTAGGCAGCAAGGATATTGAGGCGAACGACCTTGTGGCTACTCCTTGTATCTCGTTTGAGAAGGCAACCACTTACAGCCTCGATTTCCGGTTTGGAGTGATTGAAGGAGATACTGCAGCGGTCGAGGTCTATGCCTATGATGCTACAGCAGATAAGAAAGTCGATCTAGTCCGTCTGGAATCGATTGTTAAGGGGGCACAATACTTGGGTTACTTTACTGTCCCGGAAGATGGGAACTATAATATCTGCTTCGCACCGCTTGGGAAGACTGCTTCACTGTCCGTCTCGGCAAGTTTCGCTGTCCGCAAAGTGACGGAGAAGCCCGAAGTCCAGTTACTGGAAGTGACCGCTCCAAAAGGAGATGCCGTGTATTCCGCTAAGGAGAAACTGACGGTTACCTTCCAGAACAAGGGCAAACTTCCGTTGGCAAGCATCCCGTTCATTTGTAAGGTGGGTGATAAAGAGTATCGCTCGTTCTATTCACAGTATATATCGGCAAACAATAATGACTCTTATACGATGGAGTTCCCCGAAATAGATTTATATGCACCGGGTGAATATACCATTCAGGTTTCGGCAGATGTGGCCGAAGAACTCACACCGGATGATAATGTGGTAACGTATAAGATCAAGAGCCTCCCCGTACCGGATGTTGCCGTAGTCAGTCTGGATGCTCCCCAATCGGGTTTGCTGGGTAATGAAGAGGTGGTGACAATCACTTTGAAGAACGAAGGCAAAGGGGTTCTGACGGATATTCCCGTGCAATGTGTGGTGACAACCGAAGGCGGTTATACGAAGACATTAACCGGGACAGTTGCCGGACCTCTTGCCGATGGTAAGACTATCCAATACGCTTTTGATGAAGCAGTAGACTTGTATGACGAGGATACGTATCATTTTGTGATAACAACGGCTCTTCCGGATGATGTCAACGAAGGAAACAATCGTCTGGAAACGTCCATAGCTTCTTCTCACAAGAATTTCGATGCCGGAGTGACCGAAGTATTGTCTCCGGTGGATGCTATTCTCACAGAGGCTGAAATAGTGAAAGTAGCTGTGCATAATTATAGTGAAGTCGATCTGTTCGACGTGCGTGTTATGGCAGAAGTCACCTATTTGGGTACGGACGGCCCGGATGCCCAGGTTGTGACGGGGGTTGTCCCAAGTATTAAGCCCGGTGAATCGGTTGAGTATGCTTTTGCCGATGCCGTAATGATGAAGAAAGCGGGTGAGTATCGGATCAAGAGTTACACTACTGTCCCGAATGACGTAAACCCGGATAATGATGCCTGCACCGTGACCGTGAAATGCCTGACACAGGATGTAGGTGTGATTACCATCCTTTCTCCCGAAACCGGTGAAGATTTAGGTATTCAGGATGTGACCATTGAAGTCAAGAACTTTGGTGAGGCGGCAGTCAGCCGGATTCCGGTTTGTTATACCATTGGCACGATGCCTCAGTTGGGAACGATCGATGAAACCATCCAGCCGGGTGAAACCATTGTCTATACATTCCCGACACAATATGAATTCGTAGCCTATAAGAAATACACGGTAGTTGCCGTTACATTGCTCGAAGACGATGCCAATGCTGAAAACGATGCTTGCACGAAGGAAGTGGAGAATAAACAGTTGAGCGGTATCCATTCGGTAACTGCTACGCTGCTGTCTGTCTACCCGAATCCTACGGCAGGTGAAATAACGATCACTACCGGGGATGCCGCTATGCTGTCAGTGTCCATTTACAACCTGCAAGGTCAGCTATTGCAGCGTCACGATGATATCAATGCACCGGAATACCGGATGAATCCCGGCTTGGCAAATGGTACTTATATCGTTCGCGTAATGACTTCGGTGGGAACCGTTAACTGTAAGTTGATCGTAAGGAATTAGATATGCTTTTGGAATATATGAAATACGGCTGGCTAAAGTGTAATAATACAATAGGTTAGCTACATATTATCCAAGCTTGATGTAAAAAACATCCGGATGTTGTCTATCAAAACATCCGGATGTTGTAGTATAAAACATGGGGGTGTTCTTTCAATAAACATCCCCATGTTTTTGTTATTCAGTTCAGATAAGAAAACAATAAGGCTTGAGACTCTTCTTGTTCGGTAGTATGGTATGATCGTTTCAATAGGGAGAACGAATCTGTTTCAGGGGAAAAGGTATCGGTTGGTTTCCTTGATATGTCCTCGTTCAAATGCTTCTTAAGAAGTCCTCCAATGAGTCTTCTTGTCCGATAGGTGTTTTCTTACGGAGCCTGTAACGGGCTTTTTTAATTGTATCCGGCTGTTGTGACAGCATTTGGGCAATTTGCTTGTTTTCCATTCCGGTACGTATGTAGGCGCAGAGCCTTAGTTCGCCTTCGGTGAGGGTGGGGCAGAGGTTTTTGAGCTTATTGAAAAAGCCCGGGTGTACCTGCTCGAAATGGATGCGGAAGAATTGCCATTCATCTTCTTGGCAGGCATGAGCTTTAATCTGGCTTTTCAGTTCGAGTACCGTTCTTTTTCCGATTTCTCCGGTTTCTCCCCCGCTGCTGATGCGCTTCATCAGTTCTTCCATCATCTTGTTCTTTTCAATCAGCATGAGGGTAGTGGAGGTCAGTTCCCTGTTTTTCGAATCAATCTCTAGTTGGTAGTAATTGTTCTGAAGTTGTTCTTTTTCCAGTCGGGTGGTTAATTCCCGGTTTTCGAGTTCCTGCATCCGTTTTCGTGTGATTGCTTTTCTACGTTGTGTCCAGAAGATGTAGCAACTCACGGCTGCCAATACGGAGACCAATGCAAGGATCAATAGAAGGATAATCCTGTGCATTCGGGCTTCTTCCTTTTGCCGTAGCAGGTTTGCTTCATAACGTTCGATGGCTGCACGGCTTTCGATGCGGTGTACTTCGGAAAGGCTGTTGACCTGTTGGAGCGAATCCCGGTAAAAGCCGGCCGTGTAGAGATAAATGTAAGCACTATCCCATTGCTGCTTTTGCCGGAAACTAAATGCTATCCCGTTGAGGGTTGGCAAAAGAATCTCATTGTCATCATGCTTCTGCAGATAATTCCATGCTTTTCGGTAGTAGTAGAGGGCACTGTCCGGATTCGCTTTCTTAAAGAATATGGCTCCCATGTTGATGCTGCTTTTGATAATGGGATATATTTTGCCGTAACTCTGTGCGAGAGAATAGGCCTCCCGTGTATATTTCTCTCCGCGTTCGTCATTCTCGATATACGAACACATGGATGCCAGTACCTGAAGATGGAAGGCCGTGTCTTGCCGGATTATGGGTGTGGTAAGGATGTTTTCAAGCATATCGACTGCTTCTTTTCGTCTACCCGCCAGATAGAGTGAGTTGGCTATGTTGAGCCGGTTTCCGGTGACATTCGCGGTTTTTCCTATGCTCCGGTAGATGTGTTCCGCCTTTTGCAAGTACACTAATGCTTTGTTTGCTTCATGAAAATTGTTGAGCATGTTTCCCAAGGAGACATAAATATTGGCCATATTGAGCGTATCGCCTATTTGCTCATAAAACCTTAGTTGCGATTTGCATGCTTTGTAGGCTGCAAGATAGTCGCCTTTGTTTTCGTGGTGGTTTATGCAAATCTTTTGCAATCTCTTGTAATCATATTCATATTGCAAGGTGTCTACCATCTTCAAGGCTCTTTGAGTTACGGCAAAGGCGGAATCAGGTTGATCTGTCTTTTGCAATAGCCAGGCTTCCCAATGCATGGCTCGCCACATGAATACCGGGCGTGCTTTGTGTTCACGGGCAATGGCATACATCTCCCGTAGCCATTGACGCTTCTGGACGATATCGGCAGAACTCCCCATGCTCTGTTCCCATAAGTTGGTAAGGGAATCAAAAGGTTGGTAGACAGGCTCCCAATTTTTACCCGATAAACTTAGGCTGATACTGCATACTATGATCAGAATGTACCATTTCATTCCGCAAATTTAGAAAAAAAGGAGATTGTCCCCCAATTGTCCACTCCGATTTTAATGGTAGAAACCTCCTGAAACTTATATTTGCGTATCAAAACTCATAAAAATATTACGGTTATGAAAAGACAACTACTTTATCTGCTGGCAATAGCCGGCTTGTTCCTCCTGATAGGAGAAAGTGTGAAAGCGCAGGTGATTACTGAATATTCTCCAAAGCGCTTTGATAAAGGAAAATACATCTTGAAGCCGAAAACCATTCAAGATAAGCGGCAATATGAGGTGAAACAGAGAGGGGACTACAAAACGTATATTCCCGAGAAGAGAAGTGCGGTACGTACCCGTGCTGCCGGTGAAGTATCTGTAACCTGTTCTTTTGAATACGATAAAGAGTGGTTTACTCCGAATAGTTTCATGATTTATAATACTGAAAATGATGCTACTGATTATTATGATTATGAAAATGAATCTATTACTCTTTCTGTGCCCGTCGGTATGTATGATTTGGCTACCGAGTTTTGGAGATTCGGTGAAAAGGGGGATGCGGGCGGCATAGCTATTCTTATCAAGGAGCAAGTGGTGCTTTCCAAAGATACCACCATTGTGTTTGCCGCATCCGATGCTACCAACCATATTATGGTGGAGGGTTACAATCCGGACGGGGAGATGTGGCGATTACCTTTATGGCGCATATCGGACGACAACATGTCTTATGAAGTACTGGATGAGGGAAATGTTGACGAGATGCTTATTAGCCGTTATTTTATTCTGAAAGGTTATGGGGCGGTAAGCACAATGGTTGGAAATGGAGGTGTGGACGAAGAAGGCTCGCAGAAGAGGGAAAGAGGCTGGGACTTTTTCGTGAATGATCTCAGTGACAGGTATTTATTAGTGCAATCTCGCGTGATGATAAAAGATGGGGTTTACTATGTAAATAGATTCCGGACGGAAGGCACGGAATCAAAGGTACTCAAAAACGATCCTAAAGATTACATCTTGTATGAAGATACGTTTCAATCTACTCCATTGGGAATGGATACAGAAGGAGGACATATTCCCGGATTTGGAACGATCGACCTCTTTGACGGTGTACAAATCGGTGGTTGGGACGGTGCTACGAATTCGGTAATCTTATCAAAGGATGATAAAGTAAAATTTTATGTGGATGCCATGAAAGAAGGTCATTTGGATAAAGACAGGATGGATATTATGGTGATGCCGCAGTACGGAGACTATCGACGGATGGTCATTGAAATTCAGGAAAGAGGAGACGGTAGTATAAGGCGGGATACTTCCTATTATTATTCCAATACGATCGGCTTACCTGTAATAATGACTAAAAACGGTATGGAATATGTGAATAAGGGGCATGATGCCTATGGGAATTACTCTTTTCAAGTACCGGAAGAGAAAGGCGATATATTGGAATATCCCGGTCATCCTGCATTCTCCTATATGCAGCCGGAAAAAACCGGCATCTACGGTAATAGTTGCCCGATAAATGCGTTTATGGCACAAAATTCCTACGATGAATATGTAGGAGGGAAAATGTCCGGATTAGCTTGTTGTTATATAGGCCGTTTGGGTGAGATACGAATGAGTGATTATGTTCCATTGGAGATGAGTGTCAAATATAATGGTGAAGAGATTTGTACGGATTATGCCCAACTTGATAGCCTGACCTATACTTGGGCTTCCGAGAAGCATCCTGATGGGGAATTCGATCTTACTTTTGTAAACGCGAACGTAAGAGTGGATGATCTTCCGGGAAAGAATGTCACCCGCATATTGTATGATCAGCGGAAAGACGATTGGACGGCACCTACGCTTCAAATGCTGCATTTCAAGAATACATCCGGATTGATAACAGACCGTTTTGAAACAGCTTCGGATGGTGTCTTGGAATTTGCAGGTGGTGACTTCAACTTTCATAATACTGACAATCGTTTCTATTTCGATTGCAAAGAGCAGCATGCGGAAGTCTTCTATTCATCCTACGGGAATGATGAATGGAAAGAACTGCCTGTTACGGAGATTCCTGAGCTTTATCGCATGCCAGCTTTCGGTTATTTCTACAGAGGTTCTTTGGAAAGTGTCAAAGGGGAAACTAAATCGGGGTGGTATGACTTAAAGATAACACTGACGGATAAAGCCGGCAATCAGCAAATGCAGACTATCAGTCCTGCGTTTAAGCTCAAAGATGCTGTAGGCATTTCTTCCATAGCCGGAGAAAAGGCGGAAATATTTATCTCCAATGGCTATCTGCATGTGAAGGGTATTGAAGATGCTTCCGTATCGTTGTATTCCGTAACGGGTACATTGGTGGGCGTGACTGCTGACGGCACTCCACAAGGAGTTCCTGTTTCCGGTTTACCTGCCGGTATCTATTTGGTAAAAGTAGTAGATATGGACGGATGCAGTTCCGTATTTAAAGTGAATATTCACTAGAAGAAAGTATATTGAAAAGAGGAGGCTTTCCTTAATGGATAGCTTCCTCTTAATTCATGCTTTATAATTTTTCTAAACCATTTTTCTATGGATAGTTTGATAATTGATTCGTGTTTTTAATGTAATTTCTGTATAGCTTAAAATGAATTTACATCTTGATAATTTTCTTTTGTATTATTCTATTGTCAATTTCGACTCTTACGATATAGGTTCCCTTTGATAGTGATCCTATATTTACGTATCCGTCAGAATCGCTTACATTCCCAACGAATACCGTTCTCCCTTGCATATCTGATACTGAAACTCTACTGGCAACATTGGCGCCTTTTATATAAAATCCTTCAGTCACAGGATTGGGATATAACAGAATCGCGTTATCGGCTGAATGGTTTTTGATTCCGGACTCACTGTTTATTATTTCAATGGCTTTCTGTAATGGTTCGTCAATTCCATTTCTGATCCCTTCGATAGTCGGTTTTACTTCTATATCGGGGACAATTCCTACACGCTGAGTTTCAGTTCCATCGGGATAATAAACCCCTATGCCGGAGATATATGTTTGTAAGTTCCCCGGCAAAATAATTGTTGAGACATTGCCGTCGGCACCAGCGGTAGTGCTTCCTATCACACAGACATTGGGGGCAGTTTGGAATGCCATCGTTGTGTATTCGGCTTGACTTTGTGTCTCTTCATTAACTATGATAACTATTTTACCTTTGAAATAATCGGGATTGGTTTCACCTAATATATCTCCGTCACGGTAAGTGAATAAACCTGGGTAGGAATAATTGGTATTCGTGAATTTTGCAAATTGAGTAGGTTCGGGGATTAGGTATTTGCCGAAACTGAAAACCATGAAAATGTTGGGGTAACAGCGCATATCGATAATCATACCTTTAGATTCTAGAATTTTCTTCATTTTATCGGGGGTATAGTCTGATTCCTCAATCGTCCCCGGATAAATATAGGTAATATCCGAATCGATAGTTTGGATGGCATCTATATAAGGAAGATCAACAGAATAGTCACTATAACAGGTGATTGTCTTAGTCTCAACTAGGTCATTTCTTTTATATTTTACTTGTATTTCGTTATTGTTACTCATTAATAAATAGGATGCAATATTTCGTAATTGTGTGGTATAATTAGAACCTGGTGTTATGGGTAACCTTTCTTTTACAATATCTTCCACACTGACTCCATCGATAGTTTCAATTATATCTCCGGGAAGTAATCCCGTCTTTTTACCTAAGTCTTGATTAAAATATTCAGTTATTACTGCTTTGTTTTCTACAAATTTGATTCCTACAGGTACTGAATTATTTCTATATCCGGAAATTTCATACAAAACTTTATCCCATTTAGCGATAAATGCGTGGGAATCTTTTATTTTAGCCCATAGTGCCAATACCGAATATTTATATTCATATTTATCTTTGGCGGATAAGAATTGTGGGATAAATTCCCTTAAAACATCGTGCCAGTTATCATCGATTAAATGCCGGTTGGGAAAATAATATTGGATGATATTCCAATATCTAAATAAGGCTACAAGACGGTATTGCTCAGTAGGATATTGTATTAATGAATAAGTCTTTTCACCGCTAAAATCCGGGTTCTGAACTCCGGGGAAAAAACTTATGTAGGGATTATTTTCGGATCGGACCGCCTTTTTAATATTTTCCAATTGTGCAACGAGTGCATCGCCCAACTCATTCTTGTCGATCCAAGAATAATCGGGCATGAGCTTTATTTCTTCTGCATCCGGGAAATTACTATCAGGCATAAATTCTGTGATTTCCCCGAAATTATTTACCCAATTTGAAAGTATGGTATTACGTTCCTCTTTGTTTGTCACCGCTTTTATTTGAGGAATGAGATCGCATAATTCTTTGTCCATATCGGTCTTATTTAGACTAATCTTTGGATGGTGATATTTTACAAAACCCCACACTTTACAAAGTAAAGCCAGATTTTCGATCTGTTCTGATTCTGAAGAATTGGGAGAAATGACATCGTTAGCCACTGCCTGTGTCTGACTTTTCGAGGAGAATGAACCATTTTGATTCTGATTACCCAAAATTAAACTTGTATTTGCAGCAATCATACCGATACTGCTGCAATACATTAGAATGAATAGTACAACTTTTTTCATGGTTAGTATAATTAATGTGTAAGAAATAATGATCTTTTGTAATTATAGCAATAATAACCAAGTTTGTAGGAGGAATTCAGTTGTCTATTCTAAAGTGATTTTAACTCATCCCTTTTACAATTCAATTGATATATTTCCCAAATTTATTGATTATATTTTAAGAATCCAATGGTTTAGGCAATTAAATGCAAAATTATTTTTTCGTATGTGCATAAATGTATAAGAAGCCATCTCTTTATGCACTTTATTTGCGTAAAAAGAAAGGCAACCACCTTGTTACAAGATAGCTGCCTTTAATTCAATCTTTAAATAGTTGCTTGAAAGATATATCGGTTTATTTCACGATTATTTTTTTCACTACAGTCTGTTTATCGATTTCTAACTTCACAACATATAAACCAGGAGCTAGATTAGTGTTATCAATAACGATTCCGGTGGGGGTAAATACTCGTAAGTTATCATATTGACCGTCAACTTTTATCATACCATTTTCTGCAAAGATCGCAATGTTATTGTTCTCTTTGGATATTGTTTCTATTCCTGTTAATGAAGATAATTGCATTTCTCCCGTATTCATTATCATACGGTTATTGATATCATTTTCATCTTGATTACAGATAAAGGCGACAATCGTCATGTTTTCAACTTTCTGTGTGGAAGGTATCTTGTAAGTAGTGTGATATGTATATTGGTTCTTGTCTGACGACCACTCAGGTTCACTACCCCATACGTCTGTCAGGACTGCACGGATGACATGATTATGCTCAATGGTTCCAGTTGCTCCTGATTGCTTTCCTGATAATCCGCTTTCCGTCAAGAATATGGTCAGTTTGGGGTTCATACGTGCTAAGGCAGCTTGCTGGGCCTGACCGCTGACAGATATATCAAGAGTTCTGGTATCATTATTATAAGTCGCATTTACATCTACTGTTATAAAAGTAGGAATTTCAGAAACATAATCCCAGTAGGATTTCACTACTTTTGCACCACCCGAAACCGATTGATAGGAAAGTCCGAATACTGGACTTGTTGCGTCCGGAACAACGGTACGGTCGAACATACATGCAGGTGCATAAGTACCACCTCCATATAAATCAAGATATTCTACACTTTCATCGATAGTGAAATCATCATCGTAAAAACCTACATGATGAGCTACCCATGAAAATTCTTTTCCTTCCAGCGCCATGTTTAGTGTTTTTAAACCAGTCGGACAATAACCACATTGTTGAGTTGTGAATTGTTCTACCAACACTCTTCTCGGGAATGATTCTGTGTAAATGTAAAGCCAGTCTGCTAACGTGTTGTCAAATGGACATTCATCTTCTTTGCCGTTCACTTTAGTAATAGAAAAATTAATGTCTTGATTACCCGGTGAATTTGGGACTTGGATGGTTTGTTCGAAATCTATAGTGGCGAAAGGAGCTATTGCCTTTTCTATCGTTTTTGATACTTTTTCCCCTGTACCTGCTTGGTATGTAACTTCGAAATTTGAAACTGAATTAACCGTAGCATTGAATATTGAAGCTTGGTAGGTTACTGTTGATTCTTCATCTGGTTTCGCATAATGGTTCCCGATTGGATTGGCAATTAAAGTTACATCATTTTCTATTTTTTTCTCTCCTTCCAAGAGACATTGTAAGCTTAAACTTCCAAATTTCATCCCATAATAATTTGACCATGCCTTATTTATAGCCAAAAACATAGCATTGGATTGATCCGCACCTCCACTAAATCCAATCGGATAGGTAGATGCCGGAGCGGTTAGTGTGTAACCTACATAAATGTCCGATCCATCTAATTCATAAGGTGTTTCCAATGTCACTTCATTCCAGCCTTTAGTAATATTGGATATGCTCTGTACCATCTTGTTGGTACCGTTTAAAGTTGACCTAATCCAGACTTTTACGTTTTTTACTTTGGTGTCCATTATGGCCAAGTTTATTTTCAAGAGTTTATTTCCTGTTAGAAGTTTCATTTTTTCCACAGGAAAGTAAACGGCAGCGGCCATTTCCACTTGTTGGTTTACACCGCCTACACCGCCATCAGGATTTACTTCATTCGGACAATAGCCAATGATCATTTGATTTTCACCAAATTCCATGGCTTTCTGTACACTGCTTACTTCTGACCGGGTAGCAAAACTGTTAGACTGCTTTGTGAATTTTACTTGTTGTTGTGCAAAGCCATATATGCTTGCTAACAACATGATTGCGAGTAACTTTTTTCTCATAATAAACATGCTTTTTAGTTAACAAATTCTGAGTGGCTGTAAATTTAATGAATATTAATGAGATATGTTCTTGAACGTGTGGTATTTATTGTTAAATCGGAACACTTTTCTTTATCCCTTTTTTATATTCCGCATCAATCCGCCATATTTAGCTCGTTTCACGGCACTTCCTTTAAAAAGGGTTCGGTATTGATCTTCGGTGAGCGATTCCCAATCTTCTTTTTTCATTTCAAGGAAGGCTTCCGAAGGTTGGAACTCCGGAGTTTGGCAGGGAACGGCAAAGCGATTCCATGGACAGGCTTTTTGACATTCGTCGCAGCCATATATCCTATTGCCCATTTTTTGGGCTTCTGTGAGAGGAATGGATTCACGGTGTTCGATGGTCAGGTATGACAAACAACGGTTGGAATTGAGCAATAAAGGGGCTTCCAGGGCTTTTGTGGGACAAGCATCCAAGCAACGGGTACAATTACCACAGCGGCTAGGTTGGGGATGATCATAGAAATCCAATTTCCTGTCGAGGAATATTTCTCCTAAAAAGAAACAAGAGCCGGCATGTGGAATGATCAGTTGTGTGTTTTTGCCGATCCATCCCAGCCCCGTACGCCATGCCCAATAACGTTCCAATACTGGGGCGGTATCACAGAAGGTGCGGCTTTGTAAGGGCAGGGGAGTAAGGGTGGTGATAAATGCCAGTAATTCGTTTAGTTTGGCTTTCATCACATCATGATAATCTTTTCCGTAGGCATACCAGGCAAACTGGTACTGGTCTTTTTTAAGGAATTTCGAAGGATAATAGTTAAGGGCAACGGAGATGATACTTTGTGTTCCTTCCATCAGCAATCGGGGATCGAGGCGTTTATCCAAGTAGTTATTCATGTAATTCATTCCTGATTGCATGCCCGCAGAGAGCCAGTGGCATAAAGCGGCAGAGGCGGTTTCGTTTACCTTCTCGGCAGGTGCCACTCCACAGGCAGAAAAGCCGAGGCGTGAAGCTTCGGCTTTTATCTCCTTTGAGGAAAGGGGTGTCTTTGCTAATTCGACTTGATTATCGCTCATTTATCATCTTACATTGTCATCACATGGTATACTTCTCTCTTCTTGATAAGACATCACTAATCGGCGCCAGCGTTTAGCTTCTCCGGTATTGCCGGGAACAATTGTTGGGCATGCTACTCTCTACAGAGGGTGGGTGCCGCCTGATATACTTCTTGTGTGGGAAGCACTTTGAATTCGTAACCCTGCTCTTGAAGGTATTCGATGGAACGGGGGAGAGCGTATTGCAAGTTTCCGTTGTTCCAGGATTTCAGTGAATCGTGGAAGGTAATGATGGAACCGTTGCGTACATATCGCTTCACATTCGCCAATACCTGTTCAGGGCGCAGCTTCTTACTGTAGTCACGTGTGACGAGATCCCACATGATGATCTTGTAATGCTGTTTCAGCGTGTGATACTGCCTGAATCCCATATGGCCGTGCGGTGGACGGAAAAGATCTGTTTTCATCTCTTGGTTGGCACGATCCGTGTTCGTCAGATAGTCGTCTGCCGAGTATTCGAATCCCCGGATATGGTTGAAGGTATGATTACCGATCCGGTGCCCCCGGTCTACCACCATACGGAAGATTTCCGGATACCGTCTCACATTGTCTCCCACCATGAAGAAGGTGGCTTTGATGTTATGTTCGGCTAATAAATCCAATACCCAAGGAGTCACTTCCGGGATTGGCCCATCGTCAAAGGTCAGATACACTGCCTTTTCGTCGGGACTCATCCGGAAGATGGCTTGCGGGTATAATGCGCGGAAAAACCACGGCGGTTGTTCTATAAACATGGTTTCCTCGAGTGACTTTATCTATTTGCTTTCATCCGGGTGACGTACATGCCGTACAGCTCATCCAGTTTGTTGGCATAATTTTCCGTCAGTTTGGATTTGTATTTTTCCATTGTTCTCACTTCTCCACTCAACATCTGAAGATGGAATTCAAACTCGTAAGCGGAAGTAAGGAAGTGCGAATCGTTCATACTCAGATACCAAGTCAGATACTCTACTGCTTTGTTGGCCATTGCAGCCATGATCTTATCTGCTTTTTCCGTCTGTCCCAACTGGTAATAGGCTTCTGCCATTTGGGCTGCACCGTTTAGCCAATCGTAAGGAACATTGTAAGCCGGAACCATCTTTTCCACATATTCCAAGGCGGCCAGTGCCTTGTCTTTCTTGCCTTCCTTCATCAACTGTTCTACGAGTTGGGAGAAAATACGGCGGTGTGTATAACACATCCGCATCACGTTCTCGTCGATATAGATGCCCGGTTTGTCGATGCCGCCGAATTTGAACTTGTTCATCAGGTTATCGTACATCTTCTCGCTATCGATGGTTGCTCCCAGCTTTTGTGTGTCGAACGGTGTGAAGCGTGAAGCAAGACCTTCTTGGATAAAGTGCTTTTCCATGCCTAACTGGTTTTCACGACCTACTGTGATAGCCATATACATGGGGCGCTCCCAGTTAGCATTTGCCAGCATTTCAAGCATCATCAGATCGCTCTTGTAGAGCGCACGTTTCGGCTTTCCGTTGTCGTCTCTCAAGAGAATTGTCATATGATCGGGGATGGAGTCGCCCAATGCTTCGGGAATCATCATTCCACTGCGGCGTACAGCCTCTTTGTCGATCTTGACAACGATACTGTCTGTCGGGACTATATGCAATCCTTCTTTGTCCGAACGTATCCAGTATTTGAGGATATTTTTCAGTTCATACGGGTCTTCACCGAATTCGTTGCGTATGTTCTGCAAAGCTTCCGGATTTCCGCTGTTTTTAGCCTGCGCATACATGGCATCTAATTGTTGTTTGATCTCCGGACGGATAGGTACATATTCGTTTGTTCCTTCCACATACTCCACGCGATCCCAGGTAATAGGCAATGACGGGGAGTCGTAAGCCGGACGCTTCATCTGGTCGATGTACCAGTCGGTTTGCAGGTAGCTCAGGTTGCAAGTACGTGCATCCGTACGGAAACCTTCTGTTTCCTGATTGTACCACAATGGGAAAGTATCGTTATCTCCATTGGTGAAGATGATCGGGTTACCGCTTTCTTGCAGGGACATCAGATAGTTCTGTCCGAAGTCACGGGCAACGTAACGGCCGCTGCGGTCGTGGTCGTCCCACGTCTGGCTTGCCATTTGTACCGGCACGAGCAGGCAGACAACGGATGTAAGGATGGCAGCGGGAGCTTCTTTCATTTTGGCGTATTCGCGTAGCAACTGGATGATGCCGGCTACACCCATACCTACCCAAATGGCAAAGGCATAGAATGAACCTGCGTACGCATAATCTCGCTCGCGAGGCTGGCCCGGAGTTTGGTTGAGGTACAGTACGATGGCGATACCTGTCATAAAGAACAGGAAGAATACCACCCAGAATTGTTGTACTCCCTTCGGGCCGCGGTAGGCTTGCCACAACAGACCGATGATTCCCAACAGCAGAGGCAGACAGTAGAATACATTGTGTCCCTTATTGTCTTTCAGGTCTTGCGGAAGCAGTTCCTGATTGCCTACCAGCCAACTGTCGATAAACGGAATGCCGGTGATCCAGTTGCCGTGTTCCAGTTCTCCGCTACCTTGTATGTCGTTCTGCCGGCCGGCGAAGTTCCACATGAAGTAACGCCAGTACATGAAGTTAAGCTGATAGCGGAAGAAGAATTTGATATTGTCCCATTGGGTCGGCATGTTCACCATGATCATATTGCCGCACTCATCGTAGGGCACGTCATAGCCGGTGACATCCACCCATGATTTGTATTGCGGGGCATGTGCGCTGCTATACATACGTGGGAAAAGCATGTTCTGAGCATACTTATATTCTACACGGCCGGGAACTTCGATATAAGAATCTTTTTCATCGGCTGAGGTCTTTTCCTTGCGGATATATTTGGTCGTGCTTTCCGATTCGATAGGGACACAGTAGCCGTCTTTTACTTCCAAAGCAACTTTGGAAGAGTAGGCGGGACCGTAGAACAACGGACGTGTACCGTACTGTTCGCGTCCCAGATATTCGCCCAGCGTGAAGATATCTTCCGGTGAGTTCTGATCCATCGGTGTGTTGGCTGTTGAACGGATCACGATCAGTGCATAGGAAGAATATCCCACCATGATCATCATGGTACAAAGCAGTGCCGTATTCATCGAACGGGCGGAAAGCTGGTATTTCTTGTTCATCTTCTTGGCAAAAAGGTAGAAGCCTAATGCTACCAGCACGATGATGCCGATCAGTATGCTGCTCACTCCGTGTCCATAGAAAGGAATACCCAACAGGGCGAGTGTCAGCATGAAAGAAATGTTCATCCGTGTACGGCTGGTTTCGTTATAGCTTTCATATATACCCCAGATGATGCTTGCTGCAAGGATGATGATGTAAACAATCACACCTGTATTGAACGGCAGGCTCATTCCGTTGACGAAGAGCAATTCGAACCATCCGCCCACTTTCACCACTCCCGGGACGATACCGTAGAGAACAATGCCCACAAGTACCATGGAACCCAGCAAGGCAAGCAGCGAGCCTTTTGCATTGGCATTGGGCACTTTCTTGTAGTAGTAAACCAGTACGATGGCGGGCAAACAGAGTAGGTTCAACAAATGGACACCGATACTCAATCCCGTCAGATAGGCGATCAGGATCAACCAACGGTCGCTGTGCGGATCGTCGGCCACGTCTTCCCATTTCAGTATCAGCCAGAATACGACGGCCGTGAACAAGGAGGAATAAGCGTATACTTCGCCTTCTACAGCACTGAACCAGAATGTATCACTGAATGTATATACCAATGCTCCGACAAGTCCGCTACCCATGATGGTGATCAGCTGGCCGGTGGAGATATTGTTTTCGTCTTTAATGATGAGTTTGCGTACCAGATGTGTGATACTCCAAAACAGGAACAGGATACATGCTCCGCTCATCAGGGCGCTCATGTAATTCACCATTTTGGCTACGGTAGACGGATCGGAAGCAAACTGAGAGAACAAGTTTGCCGTCAACATAAAGAAAGGTGCGCCGGGCGGGTGTCCTACTTCCAGTTTGTAGCCGGTCGTAATGAACTCGGGACAATCCCAAAAACTGGCTGTCGGCTCTATTGTCATGCAATAGACTGTGGCAGCGATAATGAAAGTAAGCCAACCGACGAGGTTGTTTACGGTTTTGTACTGCTTCATTAAAACGATAGTTGTTGTTTCATTAACATGTTAAGTGGCCACAAAGATAGTGATTTACGCATATAATGAGTCAGTATCAAGGAATATTTATAGGATTTTTAGGAAGCGTAAGAGGTGAATAAAGCTAAGGCGACTGCTTCAGGGTCTGATCCTGCCCCCTCTTTCTTATAAAGCCGACCTGTTTTCCTTCGGAACCAATCATGTGAAACATGGGGGTGTAAAGCTGTGAAACATGGGGATGTAAAGCAGTGAGACATGGGTATGTTTCACTGTCAAACACCCCCATGTCTCGCATTGTATCTTTAAAGCCAAAGTGGTCTTGTATTCTTTTCAAGACAAGAGATCCCGTAGAGGAACGATGTTCGCTGTTTAATGGTGATGATGTTCTCCTAATATTCTATGTGGTAACGTACCGTGGCCTAACAGTTCGATAGGACAATTGAAGTTACGTTCCAGCCACTCTGTAGTGACACCCGTATCGGGATGATAGTCCAGTGTTTCGTTTACGCAGGCAATGGATTTCACTTGTTGTAATACTGTACCGATGTCGTGGCTGACGAGGATTATGGCGCATTCTTTGTTTATTTCCGCCAGAAGTTTGTAAAGGCGTGCTTCGAAACGCTTGTCGATATATGTACTCGGTTCATCGAGAATTACTACGGAAGGATCGCTGACGATGGCACGTCCCAATAAAGCCCGTTGCAACTGTCCGCCACTGAGTTGCCCGATGGCACGGTGTTCCAATCCCTCGAGCCCCATACGGGCAATGGCTTCCCGTACTTTCTCGCGGTGTTCCGACGTGAAGCGGCCGATCAGTGATTTCTTTGAGCTTAATCCTGAGAGGATGACTTCTTCCACTGAAATGGGAAATTTGCGGTCGATGGTGTTGTATTGGGGCAAATAACCCATGGAGAACTGGCAATCTTCCGCTGTTTGTTGCGGCTTGCAGGTATCGTGGTAAATGATTTTTCCCGCAGTTGGCTTCAACAATCCCAGTATGCATTTGATGAGTGTTGTCTTTCCGCCTCCGTTAGGTCCGATGATTCCTAGAAAATCATGTTCGTAAACGTCCAAGTTTACATCATGCAAAACGGTGCGCCCATCGTAGGCGGCAGAAAGGTTCCGTACTTCGATGATCACTTTCCTTTCGTCCTTCTTTTCGGAAAAGGACGAGGTGGAAGATGCTTTTGTGGGGTGATTGTGTGTGTCCATTATCGGGCGTTATTGGGAGTCAGGTTTTCTGCTATCTTCAACATTTCCACTTCCCAGTCATAACTGAGCGGATTGATGGGGACAATCTGTGTCCCGGTTTCCCGTGCGATGATTTCAGCATTGCGACGGTCGAATTCCGGTTGGACGAAGATAACCCTTACCCCTTCCTTGCGTGCGAAGTCGATCAGTCTTTTCAGATGGGCAGGCGAAGGTTCTTTGCCACCCTCTTCAATACTGATCTGATGCAATCCGTAATCGCGGGCAAAATAGGAAAGTGCCGGATGATAAATCATGAAAGCCTCCGCTGTGCCCGGTGTGGCAAGTTTTTGACGGATCAGGCTGTCTGTGTGCATGATACGTTGGCAAAGACTGTCATATCGGGCAAGGTAAACGGCTTCATTCTCTTTGTCCAGTTGGCAAAGTGCTTTATAGGTATTCCTGGCTATGATCATCGCATTGGTAGTAGAATTCCAGATGTGTGGCTCTACTCCTCCGGCATGTTGGTGATCACCGTGATTCTGCTCTTCGCCATAGATGAGATCAATGTCTTTGGATGTATCGAATACTTGGATGTGCGGAGTGTTTTCCATCAGCCGGTCCATCCAGACTTGTTCAAAGCCGATGTGCCCGATGCGGAAATAAGCTTTGCTGTCACCGAGAGAAACGAGTTGCTGGGGAGTCGGATCGTAGGTTTCCGGACTTGTGCCTTTCGGTACGAGGCTGATAACGTTGAAGTTGTCACCAGCGATGGCTTCCGTGAAATAACGTTGTGGCTCTATAGTGACCGCTATGACGGGCTTATTGTCTTGGTTTTCTTTCTTGGATTTGCCTGGATGGCAGGAAACCAGAAGTAGGGTTATCAATGACAGAAAAATTGTTTGTCTCATATTATCTCTTTTATTTATGGTTTTCTTGCCCTCAGTATTTCCCGTTTTCCTCCCGGAGGGCCGGGGAGGCGTTCTACAATAAATCCTGCGGATTGAAGCATACGGCGTACTGTGCCTTTCGCACAGTAAGTCGTCAGAATGCCGCCTGTGTGCAATATAACGTACAATTGGTCGAATAGTTCTTGCGACCACATCTCCGGCTGCTTGTCGGGGGCAAAGGCATCGAAGTAGATGAGATCGTAGCAATTTCCTTTCCCTTCTTCGCTTGTTCTTGCATCTGCCTGTACCTTTTTTAACGTAAAGTTCGGGGTTATTATTACATCTTCCTCCCACGGAGTGGTATGTAAAGTTTTGAAAAGAGGGTGATCGCTATACTTTAGGGCATCGACCGTTTCCCAGGGTAGGGGATATAATTCGATTCCGGTATAATGTATTTTTTTTCCGGTTGCTTCTGCGGCTTCGAGAGTCAGCAGGGCGTTGAGGCCTGTGCCGAAGCCTATCTCGAGGATGCGTGGCTCTGAAGCTTCCGAAGCCTTCAAGCCCATGTCGATAAATATATGTTGTGACTCGGTGCGGGCACCTTTGACCGAATGGTAGTGTTCATCCAGTTCGGGAACAAAAAGAGTGGCACTTCCATCGGCCGTCTGTTCGATAATTCTCTCCATGCTGTTCTTATATCATCAGGTTTACCAATCCTCTGGCTGCCAGGATTACCAGAACATACCTCAACACTTTACCAAGCAACATGGAGGCGGAGACCACCCAGATGTTGCTTCGCAGGAACCCGAGGGCAACGGCTATAACACTGCCTATAATGGGCAGAAAGGCAAAGAAAGCCATAAACGCGCTCCGGCCGTTCAGGTAGGCTTGCATACGTTCCACTTTCTCACGTTTCATATGGAAGTATTTCTCCAGCCAATCCATGCGTCCGAGCCGTCCCATCCCATAACAGGTGAGGCTGCCCAATAAGTTGCCGACAGATGCGGCTATCAGGCAGATGACAGGGTTCAATCCGGTACTGGGCAACACCAGTGCCGCTAGTACGGCTTCGGAACTGAATGGGACGACACTGCCCGCCAATACCGCTGAAAGAAACATACCGAGGTATCCCCATTGAATCAAAAAGTCTATAAAAGCGTCCATACATTGAAACAGAATAAAAGGAACAATCCGGCCATCGAGCCGATAAAGAACAGATTAGAAGCTTTGCTGCTGGTCAGGACAAACAGATGCCCCACCAATATGCTGACACCGATCATGAGCAACGAAAGCAAATCCATGCAGTGTGCAGGCTGCAAGAGGATGAACAGGAATATGCAAATGTTCAGGAAGATGAGGAAGTGGAGAAAGGAACGGGTACGTATTTTATCATCGAATCCGCTGACAATGCAGTGTACGGCACTGACCACGAACAGGATGAAAAGATAGCCGAGCGTGACCAACTCCCAAAGGCTCAGTTCTTTCAGCGGGTCGATCCGTTGGAAGTGTACCAGTTCGGTAAACGGCTGGTAGAACAGTTCCATCTGTCCGTAGAAGAAAGCATGTCCCAACAGAAACCAGTAGGGAAGGGTCAGTCCGATCAAGGCTCCGCAGAAACTCCGGACGGTCAGCGATTGGAAAGAGTAGCTTCCTATCAGCCAGACAGGGATGAAAAAGAGGAGTTGGGGAAATAACAAGCTGCCTATGCCGATAAAGGCAAAAGAATGGAACACATAACCGACCGGATGGGGTTGCTGGTAACTTTTGAAAAGGAAATAAAGGGAAACAAGATAGGCTACGGCCGCCACGTCTCCTGCATACAGAAGGTGCATACCGGGACATGCTGTTACGAGCAGAAAGTATAGGGAGGTCTGCACGGAAGCTCGCATACGGATGATGCCGTAGGTATTGTTCAGCTCGATCAGGAAGTATCCGATAATGGCATACAAGCCGAAGCTGATGATCCGGTTGATCCATGCAGGCGGTAAAAATGCACAGGCGGATTGCCACAGGGAATATCCCGCCTCTTTGTCCGGGTTCATATCCGGTAACAGGAAAGAGGTAGCCATCCAGCAAACGAGGCAAATGAGAATGACAACAGGCAGCGTAAATCTGCCTGCTGTCACCCGGCCTTGTAGTCTCTTATTTCTCATTATAAATCGAATCCGATATCGCGGCGGAAGTTTTTCTTTTCAAACGCTATCTTATCGGCTACTTTGTAGCTCTTGGCAAGTGCTTCTTCTTTCGTATCTCCATAGGAGCTGATGGCAATTACACGTCCACCGTTGGTTACTACCTCCCCGTCTTTCACGGCTGTGCCGGCATGGAAAAGGATGCTGTCGGTAGCGGCTGCCTGATCGAGTCCGCTGATTGCATACCCTTTCTGGTATGCTTCCGGATAACCTCCGCTGACCAACATGACACAGGCTGCCGTGCGGGGATCGAGTTCCAGGTCTTTCGTATCGAGATTGTTTTGTGCCACGCCTTCAAACAACTCTACGAGATCGCTCTTGATGCGCAACATCACGCTTTCCGTTTCGGGATCACCCATGCGGACGTTGTATTCGATCACCATCGGTTCGCCTTTCACCCGGATCAGACCCAGGAAGATGAAGCCTTTATATAAGATTCCTTCTTCTTTCAACCCTTTTACGGTAGGTTCGATGATGCGGGTACGCACTTTCTCCATGAACACTTCGTCGGCAAACGGTACGGGAGATACGCTGCCCATGCCACCGGTATTTAGTCCTTTGTCCCCTTCACCGATACGTTTGTAATCTTTGGCAACCGGGAGGACTTTATAATGTTCACCGTCAGTCAGCACAAATACGCTGCATTCGATACCGCTGAGGAATTGCTCGATCACCACCGTTGCCGAAGCATTGCCGAACATTCCGCCCAACATCTCTTTCAGTTCTTTCTTGGCTTCATCAAGGGTGGGGAGAATCAAAACCCCTTTACCGGCACACAGTCCGTCGGCTTTCAACACATAAGGTGCTTCGAGTGTTTCGAGGAATGCCAGCCCTTCTTCGAGATTGGCGGATGAGATGCTCTTATAGCGCGCAGTCGGTATGCCGTGGCGTTGCATGAATTCCTTGGCAAACTCTTTGCTCCCTTCCAGCCGGGCAGCTTCCCGGGTGGGACCTATGACTGCAATGTGACGGGTGGAAGGATCTTCCTGAAATACATCATAAATCCCTTCTACCAACGGGTCTTCCGGTCCCACCACTATCATATCGATGTTTTCTTTCAAGGCGAAAGCCTTCAGGGCATCAAAATCGGTAGCTTTGATATTTATGTTTTCACCGGCTAATGCAGTTCCCGCATTTCCCGGGGCGATATATAGCTTTTTAACTTTGGGGCTTTGGGCAATTTTCCACGCCAATGCGTGTTCGCGGCCGCCCGAGCCTAAGAGTAACAGTTTCATAATGGCTTCCTTTATTAAGTGGTTGTTTTATTTCAGATAATCTTCAAAGTAGCGGGTTATCTTCTCGTGCAGATGTACGCGGTCGCGTCCCATGACGTTGTGCTTATGGTTCGGATAAATGAAAAGATCCGGATAGGTGCGGGCATCTATACAGGCTTTCATGAACGACAAGGTATGTTGCGGTACACAAGTATCGTCGTGGTCGTCATGGATCATGAGAAGATGTCCTTTCAGATTCCCGGCAAGCTTTTTGAGGTTTGTCTGGTCGTAACCTTCCGGATTGCTTTGCGGAGTATCCATATAGCGTTCTCCGTACATGATCTCGTAGTAACTCCAATCGATGACCGGGCCACCGGCTACACCGACTTTAAACAGGTCGGGGTAACGAAGCAACAAAGCGGTAGTCATGTGGCCGCCGAAACTCCAACCGTGTACACCGATAAGGTTGCCATCGACATAGGGAAGGCTTTGCAGGAATTCCACTCCCTTCACCTGGTCTTTTCCTTCTTCGATGCCCAAGTGGCGGAAGGTGACATCCTCGAATTCCCGTCCCCGGTTCTCACTGCCGCGATTGTCGAGGCAGAACATGACGTAACCTTTGTTTGCCATGTAGATGTCCCATCCGCGCGCGCCATATTGCCAACTGCCGTTGATCATCTGTGCATGAGGGCCACCGTATACATAGACAATGGCAGGGGATTTCTTTCCGGCTTCCATATCCGCTGAAAAACGAGGGGAA
>OGOG01000304.1_pt1 | contig 56125 bp, 54 predicted proteins | sample 1552581 | NCBI WGS metagenome assembly OGOG01 (sample SAMEA2580152, study PRJEB22360) | human gut metagenome | biome: human gut; feature: human-associated habitat; material: faeces | place: Denmark | collected 2008/2010 | reverse complement strand
TAAGCGAAACTAACTACTGGTTATCAATCAATTATCAAACAAAAAAAGTTTGCCTTTCTGTCCTCATCTCTTTTTCAGTTCGGAATATGGCGTATGGAAAGGCGTACGGCACATTCAATGCAAAGCCATTCGGAAGGGCCTCCGGAATCTCTCCGTCCGTCCACCGATCTCTTTCTTCCGCGACGTCGCCGGACGGAGTTACCTGATCGTAAAACCGAACGACACGCCTACCTTCGTCGGTCCGAAGTAGTTCTTATGCCCCCGACCGAGGTGACGTCCGCATTTCTTCCAAACGTAGCGGTCGTAATCCGAACGAAGATAGCCCAAAGCTGCCGTAGCCTCGACGCTCCAATTTTTTCCGAGGGGCCATCTGTACCCGTATGCCACACCCGCCCCATACAGGGCCCCCCTGGTATCTCCGGTCGCTCATGCCCAGAAACTTCATGCCTCCGACATTGAAATCGGCATACAGAAGATGCACGCCCAGAAAATGCCCTTCGAAACGGTTGCGGAACCAATGCCGGATTTCGGGTTGTATCATCCAGAATTTGAATTTCCGATTGTCGCTGAATGTCCAGGGATTATATCCCGCATCGATCTCGAACGTAATCCTCGGAGTCAACCCCATCTCAAAACCTGCATTGAGGGACGCGGTAGTCCAATAAAGCGCATTCGTCTTGACTTCCAGCAGGGGAAGAGCCGCCTCCGGTTCGGCCGGTGGTTCCTGGGCAGCAGCCCTGCCTCCCGATACGACTCCCAAACACAGCGAAATACAGAATATATACCTCTTCATCCTTTCGTTTTTTATCTCCCAGTTTACATACGGCGAACGGCCGCAGCCGCCGTGGACACTCATTCCTGCTCGCATACCTGCTCCACGATCCAGGCCCACAAGTTGGCAGTCAACCGGTCGAAATCCGACGTTACAGATCCATTCGCATTGGCCTGAGAACTCAATCGTCCGTTCTGATTCAAATTGGCGTCGCCATGATATACGATGCGATCCTGACGGTTGACCCCGACGATCATCGCCTTTTCATAGCCGACCGCATCGCTGACCACCAACGGAGTCACCCCCGCCGGATAATTCAAACAATAGCCCGCATAATCGTCGGCTCGCGCGATCGGCGCATTCTCGGCTACCGTACCGAAGGGCGAAGTGAAGAACCGTCTATTGCCGTCCGTCTGCGCCGCCCGCTTGAACTTACCCCCGACGGCCGGACTCTGGTTATAGTACTTCCACGTCCCGTCCGCAGTCAGGTAGCTGCGTAGATTGGCATTGGTCGCATCGGTGTCGGTACCGACGATCAATACCCGATTCGGACTGCTTCGCAACCATGAAAGTACGACCTTGGCCAGTTCGTCCGAGATCGGGCTATTGTAGGTCAGATAGATGACGTCCTGAGTATTGATCGTATTCTTCACGTTCTGGAATATATCGGAGCCGGAACCCATACTCGTAGCCTGTATCTCCGCACGGGATGCCTCCGTGAAGGAGAATCCCCCGACGATCACCGTACCGGAAGGAGAAAAGTTCTTCGCATTGTCCAATATCCTACGCAGCGGCTGTCCGCTCGCCGCAGCGGGATTGTTCGTCCCGAACGACCCTACCTCCGTGACAGATAACACCCGAATGAAACGCTTGCGGTATTTTTCCGGACTCTCCTGCTTTACCGAAACATCCAAAGTCCAGCGGCCGGCCGTTATCCTCAATCCGGCCGTCGCCTCGCTCTGCGTACGATTGTCCCCTGTCGTGGTAAAGATCAGCCGCGTGACGGTCTCGGCATCATCGGAATTCCGAGCGATCGCGACCGTAAAACCGCCGTTATCCGGCAGTGAAGCACCGACACCGGATACTGCGCTACCGACAGGAGTGCCGGAAGTATCCAGCCATTGGATCGCATAGGGTACCGTCGTCTGAACATCCACGGTATCGACTCTTCCCGCCTGATAGCCCAGCGTCACGTTGCGGGACGACAAGCCGAAATAGTTGTCTCCCTCGAAATACATCTCGGTCGTAAAATTCTCCCACGGACGTATCTCAGCGACGATGCTCGCCGCACGATTCACGGCCGCCAGCGCAGGATCGCTCCAACCGGGGCCGGTCACCTTCCTGATTCGGAAAACGTACCGGTAATTCCTCAATATCTGACCGAACGGATGTCCTTCGAGGCCAGGATTGAAATCTATCCGGTAATAAGTAGGGGAGGACCCTCCGTCGTAATACCCGCCCACAACGATGCAGGTCGCCTCGGTCAGCTGAGCCGACGGATCGGTCTCTCCGTCGGCTTCGGGAAGATAGATCCCGGCAATCGAAACGGGATCTGGTTCGCCCGCCGTCGTTACGATCGGAGTCTGCGACTTTACGGCTCCTGCAAATACCGACGGCGCAGCAACCCGAGGGGATTCCTCATCGACGGCTTCGTCGGGTGCGATTTGGATTTTGTCGTTCGCGCGGTATACGCGGACGCTCTCGATCCGTAGCGGCCGCGAATCCGCCGCCAAGTCCTTCTCCACATCGACCCGGGCTGCCGCACGCAGCATCTTGACACTGTAACGGTTCTCCCTGTCAACTTCCAGTCCGGACGGAATGACGATCTGACCGTACATGGGCAGACTCCGTAGGGATTCTCCGAACGAACATCCCGTTCCGGCTTTGACATCGGCTTCCGAATCGCCCGGCGAAGGCGCGTAAACGGCAAACGCATCGCCGTAATTGCCGACCAGCATCAGTTTGACCGGATTGGGTGTACTGAGGAGTTTGGCTTGAAACAGAACGCCGGTGCCGCTCGATTGGAGTTGTTCCGCTTCCACCATATAGCGATACGCATATCCGCTTTCGTTCCGTTCGAATACGAGTATCCTCATCTCCTCGATCCGGTTTTCCGTCTCGTCGGATGCCTTTTCGACTTTCGTGCGCTTCTCGGGGAAGGCCGATTGCGGCAAACTAACCGTCAGGCGTATCGGTACTCCGCCGTCCGGATAACGTTCCAACACATCTCCATCCGGAAACGTCTGCGCACAGGCCGCGAAGAACAGGCAAAGTACCGACAGTGCGATCCCCTGCAACCGACAACGAGTTCTCCGCCTTCCGGAGATCGGGCGATTCCCGTCATTATTTCCATGTTCGTTCATCGTTCGTCCGTTTGTGATTACCAAATATCCCATTGGTATATTTCATTCCAAGGGGTAATCTCCATGCGAATGGAGAGCCCGCCGCCTTCATTCAGCTCAATCAATAAATTGAGGGTACGGCCCGCCGGCAATGAAATCCGGTCGCCATCGACCTCTGTCACCGAAGCGAGCAGACGATCCGCCGAACGGGCGGACATCCGTTCATACAGATTCACGATCACCTCGTCCGCCTGCGAATCGGCCTCATCGGTATGAACCAGATTGAACGTTCCGTCGGTCGAGAAATCCCCGTTGTCGCGGAACGTGCCCATTCTGCGTACATGGGCCGTTCCGGAGATCGGATTCCCCGCAAAATCATAACCGTCGTCGGGTATTTCAACCGTGAAATAATAGAGGTCTTCGGGAGTGTTCCGGTCCAATCCCCTGGCGGTGATATGTATCCTCGCATTCTTACGGATCAACGTGATCTCTTCGGAGGCGGCTTCCCCTGTCGGGCCGAGTCGGGCCCGCCCGAAAAACAGATCGTCCGGCGTATGATGAAACGTATCGTCCTCTTCTATCAGCGAAACGGCCCGGTCTTCGATCCGGCTTCCTGCCGCGGGAGAATGGAACCGCTGGCCCGTTCCGGCATTGGCCCAGACAACGGCACGGCAACGGCCGGGCGTACCGTCGGGTAACGGAATCGGCGCACGCTTCATGATCCGCTCTCGGGTTACGGAGATTCGATCGACGAAACGGCCGCCCTGCGAAAACAGGTACAATACGGCACTGCCGGCCTCTCCCGTCTGCGTGATGTCCTGTCCCGTCGCTTCATCCACGATCTTTAACACGACAAATCTCGTTTCCGCTACCGGAAAACAGTCGCTCCGATCCTCACGGATGCAACCGAAAAGCAGCGGAAGGAGCATACCGGACAGGAAAAAGCCCCGCGGCCATCCTCTGCGGAACAGATGTCGAACCGTATTCACCACCGTGTCGTTCAAACGATCTGACCCCGTCCCGAAGAAAGATACTCTTCGGGACGGAATCATCCATTTCCTGCTACCACTCTACGTCCTGGACGAGTTCCGCAGTCCAGTCCTGCGGCTCGACGGTAATATCGAGCGACGCCGGATCGGCCGGGACTTCCGGATTGGAGCTACCGCCTCCCAGACGTTTGAGTTTCACGTTGACCGTATAGACATAGTTGCGGCGAATGAAAGTTCCGTCGCTGGATGCTTCGCCTGTTCCCACCTTGTCGTTGATGCGGAACGGGAAATAGGCGGGCTGCCCGTCATAGGTACCCGCGAGCGTTATGAGCGTGGTATTACCGTCGTCATTGTCGCTGGGCAAGACATAGAAATAACGGTTGGAATAGTCGCTCGTCGATATGGTCTCCGACAGATAAGCCTTTACGGTACTTTTATCTCCCGCCATTCCCCCGTAAAACACATTCGGAGTGTAAGCCGCCGAAGGAAGTCCCATCATGGCTGAACCGCGAGTTTTCATGACGATCACCTTGTTCAGCACGAATTTATCCGGGTCGTGCCCGGGATCCGGAGAAATCGTAACCGTCCCCAATTTGATTTTTGCGGCGATACGGCTGATGGATATGGTTTTCGTTGCGGTGGAATTGGCCGTGAGCGTTACCATATCCTCTCCACTCATGAAAAGTCCGTTCGTTTCCGGAGATTGGGTGTCCAGATCGATCACATTGCCCGCATCGGCGAACCAACTGTAATTGATGCCGTCCGGAAAGGTGACGGAGGAAGGAACGTTCGCCACTACCACGACTCTCTTCTCCCCGGCGAGCAATCCGGAGATCGTCGCGGAGAGACTCGGTGCGGCGAGCGTTTGCCGCTTGTCCAGCGTACCGTTGGCGTTAAACACGAATACCGTCGCATTCTTGACCGTATTTTCGGCCTTTTCCAGCTCATCCGCATCTTCCGGCGGAACGACGGCTTTGGTGCGGGGCGCCTGACCGTTCAGCGTAACGGTCAGTGAGGCCGTCTCTTCGGAAAGAGTTTTCTCCGTGTCGTCTTTGCTACAAGAGACCGACAACGATGCAGAGGCTAAAATACAGGTGAATATCGCCAAGAGGCCTCTTTTCCCGACATTGATGCTTGTTCCCATAATATAAACTATTTTCGTATAAAAAATAAATACACAGCGAATGCCCGACAACGGCATTCGAACGATGTGAAAAAGTCAGGCAAATCCTTGCTTTCCGACGATTTTTTTCGTTTATAGATCTTTTTCACGAAAAACGACAAGCCATGTACGGCTCCACGTCCTACCAGCATCGCGCCGATCCGAATGTTCCGGCGGAAGAGGTGGCGTCGACCGTCGCCGGCTTGACGAACGAGGGCGAGGTGTAACGCCGGAGCGTGTGCGAGGTCAGTGCGGAAACCATCCGCAAGGCCCACGCCGTATGCATGCTGACGGATGCATGCATCGGCGGTTCCGTTCCCCCTCGAATATTTCCGTCGGAGACCGTAATATCCGTATACCCGAATCCACCCGTAAATTTCCTCTCTGCCGAATACTTTCGCCCAACCCCTTCATTCTCCGCGGCAGACGACGGCCTTCAATGATTTTATACAATACAAAATTGCAAGAGGTGACGCCGCCGACAAACAAAATTTCCTGCACCAAGATTTGGTATTTTGATTGACGCGCAATTTTTGTTTTGCGATTTTTGATATATATTTAAAATCAAAGTTATATGAAAGATAATTTAATCGCGAGACAGCTCAGGCGCCTCGGGCTCGCCTATGAAATCCAAAAGGTCGCCAACCCGATTCTGAAAAGAGGGGACACCTCGCAGACAAGCATCTATTACAATGAAATATTGAAGAAATTCGCCGTCTGCGAAAATACGTTCCGCAGTCTGGTGAAACTCAAAGAGGCCGAAAACTTCCCGACGTTGCTCGCCGAGTATCGCAACCGTCAGAAAGCACGGTATCAGGCACGTCTGGAACACCAGCGCAAAAAACGGATAAAGCAGAAATAACGCCCCGCTGCACGTCGGATCAGGGAACATGCTTCTCGAAAAAATATCTCTCCTATCCGATGCCTCCATTTCGACATCGCTGGCGATGCCGGCAGGAAAATCGCAGCATGGAGAGGGTAGCCCCCTGACGCTGCCGCGAACGGCGAATGACACGACGAAAATCGGGATGCGTTTCCGGAGAAGCATTTCACACAATGTCCCGAAACGCAACTCGCGCATCCCGACGATACGGACTGCACTCCGCCGGAACGTTTCTGCACGGAAACGCAGGTTCCGAAAAGAAGAGAGGGTCGGAATTTCAATCCGACCCTCTCCTTGCGTTTATTCCTCGGTCAGGAACCGCGCCAGCAGCTCCGGCAGCGCGACACGGCACGGTTGCAGCCTTTCGAGCTCCGCACGGCCCGCTTCGGTCAGCGAAAAGTACATCTGGCGTTTGTCCTCTTCGCCCAATTTTCGTATCACGAATCCCTTGCCCTCCACCGACCGGATCACCTTCGACGTATTCGAACAGGTCAGCCGGAGCATCTCCGCAATCTCGCCCGACGAGAGTTCCCCATGCCGTGCGAGGCAGCAGAGCAACACTCCCTCGTTCATCGACAGGCGATATTCCCGCTCGAAACACTGTTCGAACTCGGCGATCGCGCGCGACACTTCGCGTATGCGGCAGAGCGTATTCATCGGACTATTTCAACAGATACTCCTCGATCGCCTTTTTGAACGCATCCTTGGGCATCGCGCCCTGCAACATCTGCGGTTTGCCGCTCATCGGAATGAAGAGAATCGACGGGATGCTGCGGATGCCGAATGCCGCCGCCAGGTCGGGCTCCTTCTCGGTATTGACCTTATAGACGACGATCTTGCCTTCGTACTCACCGGCAAGCTCTTCGAGAATCGGAGCCACCATGCGGCAGGGGCCGCACCACGATGCGTAGAAATCGACGATCGCGGGTTTGTCGCCCAGATACGTCAGCGACGACGACGCATTGGCGTCAGACAGATTGTAGACTTTTTGCTGGAACTGATCCAGCGTTAATTCCTGTACCATAACTTTTTTCGATTTTGATTGTTCTCTCGGTTTCTCTGCATGCGCCGCACCCGCCATAAGGGTCAGTGCGGCCACCAAACTCATTGCTTTCAACATACTTTTCATTTTTTATCGATTCGCGGAGATCGTCCTCTTTGCAAACGATCCCTGCCGATTCGTTGCAAAGAGAGTGCAAACTCGTACCTCCCGTCCTTGAAGGTGCATCTCTCCTCCTTTCCACTGCAAAGATACAACAATTTTCCAACAAAACAAATTTCCAATGGAAAATATATGCAAAATAAACGATACTCTTCGCCGCATCGATACAACGCGGCAATTTTTCGTACCCGCTGCAATCGAGAAATCGAGCCGGATCGAACCGGATGCGGGCGGATTTTCAGTCTCCGCCGGATAAATAATATATTTCTATCCCAAATATCCCTTAATATATTTTAACGGACGCTCCGAAGACGACAGCGTCCATCGGCGGCGGAACTCTACGAACTTCGGCGAGCGGCACTCCGCCGCGGAGTGGGGCTTGCCTGCCGGCATCGCACAACGCATCGAACCGCCGCCCCGAAACATCGTCGGGATAGGAATGCAGAGAAGCATTCGGACAAGATGCCTTGCAGCACAACCGCCGTCCGGACTGCGACGGTTCGGCAAAACGAAGCCTCGCACCCGCAACAGAAATCCGGGCCCGCCTTCTCCCCCAAGGAGGGGGGGGCAGCACGTATCCCCGCAATACGGCCCAGAACGAAAAGGCTGCTTCCAAACGAAAAATCGCAGTCTCCCCGTACAACGGGTCGGGGCTGCCCGACGATTTGCAGGCAGCCCCTCCGATACGGCTTTCCGGCCGCAACCTCACCGAAATCCGGCGTCAACGGTTGCGGTACATCTCCTCATAGTATTTTTCGTACTCGCCGGAGGTGATGTTGTCCATCCACTCCTGGTTGTCGAGATACCAGCGTACCGTCTTCTCGATTCCCTCCTCGAATTGCAGCGAGGGTTCCCAGCCCAATTCCTCCTTCAACTTGCGCGAGTCGATCGCATAGCGCAGATCGTGTCCCGCGCGGTCGGTCACGTAGGTAATCAAATGCTCCGACGCACCTTCCGAACGCCCCAGCAGCCGGTCGACCGTGCGGATCACCACGCGGATCAGGTCGATGTTGCGCCACTCGTTGAACCCTCCGATATTATAGGTGTCGCCGACCTTTCCGCGATGGAAAATCGTATCGATGGCACGTGCGTGGTCGACCACGTAAAGCCAGTCGCGGACGTTTTCACCCCTGCCGTAGACGGGCAGCGGCTTTCCGTGGCGGATATTGTTGATGAACAGCGGAATCAGTTTTTCGGGGAACTGGTAGGGCCCGTAGTTGTTGGAACAGTTCGTCACCAGCGTCGGCATTCCGTAGGTATCGTGGAACGCCCGCACGAAATGGTCGGACGAAGCTTTCGATGCCGAGTAGGGCGAATGCGGATCGTATTTGGTCGTCTCCGTAAAGAGCGTGCCGTCGAACTGCAAGGCTCCGTAAACCTCGTCGGTCGAGATATGGTAGAAGAGTTTCCCCGCCCAATCGCCGTCCCAGCAGACCCGGGCCGCCTGCAACAGCGAGAGCGTACCCATGACGTTGGTGCGCGCGAAGGTAAAGGGATCCTTGATCGAACGGTCGACGTGCGACTCGGCGGCCAGATGGATCACGCCGTCGATTCGGTACTTGCGGAAAATGGCGAGCACCTGCTCGTAATCGCAGATGTCGCACCGCTCGAAACTGTAGTTCTCGGCCTGCTCGATGTCTTTCAGGTTGGCCAGATTCCCCGCATAAGTCAACTTGTCGAGATTGACGATGCGGTAGTCGGGGTATTTGGTGACGAAAAGCCGCACGACATGGCTCCCGATAAAACCGGCGCCGCCCGTTATCAAAATGTTCCGTGACATAAAAATCCTGTTTTGTACGAGTCCGCCCGAAGAGATTCCCCATCGGCGGGAAATCTCTCCGGGCGAAATAGCACTCCGTTTACTTGCCGATCAGCGCTTTCAACTCGACGGGATTGTTCGTCGTGATGAAATCCACGCCCAAGTCGAGCATCGCCTGCATATCCTCCTCCTTGTTGACGGTCCAGACGTTGACCTTCAACCCGAGGTCGTGCGCCTGCTTCACCCATTCGGGGTGCTTTTTGATGACTTTCAGGCTGTAATCCAATCCGTTCATGCCGGCCTTCTTCAACTCGGCGGGCGACTTTTCTCCGTTGAGGTAGTAGACTACGGCCTTGCGGTCGGCCTTGCGTATCTGCTCGCAGATGTTCCAGCTGAACGAGATGTACTCCACGCGTTTTTCCAGCCCCAGCTCCTCGACCATTGCCATCGTCTTGGCCACGATCTCGTTTTCGCGTTCGGGCGTGGGATGTTTCTTGATCTCCAAAATCAGCTGCGTCGACGGATCGCTCTTTCCGGCAAGCAGATATTCGCGCAGCGTCGGCACTTTCTCGCCGTTGCCCAGCAGCGTATTGCGCACCTTGTCGAAGGTCGATTCCTGGATGACGAGATCCTTCACCACGGGATGCTTCGAACCGTGTACCACCACGATCGAATCGTCGGCCGTAAAGTTGATGTCGAACTCGCTGCCGTAGATACCGAAATTCATGGCGTTGTCGATCGCCTTGATCGAGTTTTCGAACGCCCCCGGCGTATTCCAGTATCCGCGGTGCGCGATCACGATGTTCTTGGCCGTGCGGGGCGCAGGTTTGTACTTCTTGGCTTCGGCATTGCCGCCTGCCAGCAACAGCATCAGCAGGCTCATCATCATTACTTTCATGATCTATAAGTTTTTAAGGTTTTTCATACATACTTTGAGCGACTCCGTCCAATGGGGTATCCTCACCCCGAACGTCGCCTTGATCTTGCTCTTGTCAAGCACCGAATAGGCCGGGCGCTCGACTTTCGACGGATATTCCGACGAGTGGCAGGGTTCGATCGTGCATTGCGTGTGGCCCGCCTCGGCGGCAATGGCGTGGGCGAAGTCGTACCACGAGCAGACCCCCTCGTTCGAAAAGTGGTAGATACCTTCGCGGCCGGCATAGGCCCCGCTCTCGACGATGTCGAAGATCGTCTGCGCCAGATCGCCGGCATAGGTCGGCGTCCCCGCCTGATCGAACACCACCGTCAGACGGTCGCGTTCGGCCGTAAGGCGCAGCATCGTTTTGAGAAAGTTGTGTCCGAACTCCGAATAAAGCCATGCTGTTCTGATAATAAGCGATTTACACCCACTTTGTTCGACCTCCGCTTCACCCGCCAGCTTCGTCCGGCCGTAAACGCCGAGCGGGTGCGTTTCGCACGTCTCGTCGTAGGGCCGGTTGGCGTCGCCCGAAAAGACGTAGTCGGTCGAAACGTGGATCAGCGTGGCGTCCGCAGCCGCAGCCGCACGTGCCAGATTACCCACCGCCAGCCGGTTGATCCGATCGGCTGCCGCCTCGTCCTCCTCGGCCCGGTCGACGTTGGTGTAGGCGGCGCAGTTGACGATCACGTCGATCCGCCCGTCGCACACCGCCCGCCGGACGGCTTCCTCGTCGGTAATATCCAGCTCCGCCACGTCCGTAAAACGATATTCGTTCCGCGACGTCGCTCCCAACAGCCGCATGGCGCTCCCCAACTGTCCGTTGGCACCCGTTACGAGAATCCTACGCATAATAGTCCGTATTATAATCGAACAACTCCTTGCACTCGGCCAGCGTCGGATGACGGCTGTCCTTCGGCGAGAGGATCACCTCCTCGGGGCGCAGCCGCCAGTCGATCCCGATCGCGGGGTCGTTCCAGGCGATCGCCCCCTCACTTTCGGGAGCATAGAGGTTGTCGCATTTGTATTGGAATACCGCCTCGTCGCTCAGCACCGAAAAACCGTGGGCGAACCCGCGCGGAACGAAGAACTGACGTTTGTTCTCTGCCGTCAGCTCCACGGCGACATGACGGCCGAAGGTGGGCGAGCCGCGGCGGATGTCGACCGCTACGTCCAGCACCTTTCCCTTCACCACGCGCACCAGTTTCGACTGAGCGGCGCGGCCGCACTGGAAGTGCAGCCCCCGCAACACGCCGAATTTCGATTTCGATTCGTTGTCCTGTACGAAACGCACGGGACGCACGGCGGCGTCGAAGCGCGCCTGATTGTAACTTTCGAAAAAGTAACCCCGATCATCGCCGAATACGTCCGGCTCGATAATCACCACTCCTTCGATCTCTGTTTGAATGACTTTCACGTTCTATCTAAACTGACGATACGGCCGCAAGGGCCGCATCCGGTTCAACGGTCTATCTGTTCCAGCTGTTTCAGAAGATACTGCCCGTAGGGGTTTTTCGCCATGGGCTGCGCCAGCTCGCGCATCTTTTCGGCCGTGATCCACCCCTGGCGGAAGGCGATATCTTCCAGGCAGGCGATCTTCAACCCCTGCCGCTTCTCGATGACCTCCACGAAGATCGACGCCTCGGCCAGCGAGTCGTGCGTCCCCGTATCGAGCCATGCGAAGCCCTGCGAAAGCGTCTGCACTTTCAACTCGCCGGCTTGCAGGAACTCCTGGTTAACGGTAGTGATTTCCAACTCACCGCGCGCCGACGGCTTGATCCGCTTGGCGACGTCGACCACCTTGTTCGGATAGAAATAGAGCCCCACGACAGCATAGTTCGATTTCGGCTCCTTGGGCTTCTCCTCGATCGACAGGCAATTGCCCTCCCTGTCGAATTCGGCCACGCCGTAACGCTCGGGGTCTTTCACCCAATATCCGAACACCGTAGCCTTCCCCCCTTCGGCGGTGCGGACAGCCTCGCGGAGCATTTCGGAGAAGCCCGCGCCGTAGAAGATATTGTCTCCCAGCACCAGACAGGCCGTATCGTCGCCGATGAATCGTTCACCGATCAGGAACGCCTGCGCCAGCCCGTCGGGCGAGGGTTGTTCGGCATATTCCAAACGGATGCCGTAGTCCGAACCGTCGCCCAGCAACCGCCGGAATCCCGGCAGATCCTGCGGGGTGGAGATCACCAGAATATCCCTGATTCCAGCCAGCATCAGCACCGAAATAGGGTAGTAGACCATCGGTTTGTCGTAGATCGGCAGCAGTTGTTTGCTGACTCCTTTGGTAATGGGATACAATCGGGTGCCCGATCCTCCCGCCAATACGATTCCTTTCATTCAGGTATGGGTTTTACGTCTCTGTCAAGCTGTTCTCTCCTCTTCCAGTTCCCGGTCGTATACCTCGAAGCGGGAGTTCTGCGAATGATACTCCGGAACGATGCGTTTCATCAGCCGCACGACGTTCGGAATATCGAACTCGCGCGCCAGCCGTTCCAGCTCCTCGACGTCGCGGCACGCCTCCTCGTAATCGTATTCGCGCACCTTGGCGATGCGGATCTTCTCGTGTGCGGTCGGCAGGGTATTTTCCGTATTGCTCAGCACCTCTTCGTAGAGTTTCTCGCCCGGACGCAGTCCCGTGTAGACGATCCGGATGTCCTGATCGACCCGGAAACCCGCCAGTGCAATCATCCGCCGGGCCAGTTCGGCGATCTTGACGCACTCGCCCATATCGAAGACGAAGATCGTATTGCCGCGGCCGATCGTCGCGGCCTCCATCACCAGCCGGCACGCCTCGGGAATCGTCATGAAGTAGCGCCGGATCTCGGGATGCGTCACCGTCACGGGGCCGCCGTGTTCGATCTGCTCGCGGAAACGCGGGATGACCGAACCGTTCGACCCCAGCACGTTGCCGAAGCGGGTGGTGATGAACTGCGTGCGCCCTTCGATCCGCCCGCTTACGATCGCCTGTCCGAGACTCTGTACATAGATTTCGGCCAACCGTTTGGTACAGCCCATGACGTTGGTCGGATTCACGGCCTTGTCCGTCGAAATCATCACCATCTTCTCCACGCCGTAGCGAATGCAACGGTCCGCCACGTTGCGCGATCCGACGACGTTGACCAGCACCGCTTCGCAGGGATTCTCCTCCATGAGCGGCACGTGCTTGTAGGCCGCGGCATGGAATACCACCTGGGGCCGATAGGTACGGAAGACGAAATCCAGCCGTTTCGGAATCCGCACGTCGCCGATCACGGGGACGAATTTCAGATCGGGAAAACGATCCTCCATTTCGAGGCGTATCTCGTGCATCGGCGTCTCGGCATTGTCGAACAGGATCAGCTGCCGGATGCCGAACGTCGCCAATTGGCGGCACAGCTCCGATCCGATCGAACCGGCAGCACCCGTCACCAGCACGGTTTTGTCGCGGAAATTGTCCATGATCTCGCCCAGCGAAATCTTTATCTCCTCGCGTCCCAGCAGGTCTTCGATCTTGATGTCGCGGATACCGCCCTGATGCGCCAGTTTCCCGTCGACGATCTCGTCGATCGGCGGGGCGATCAACACCTTGACGCCGTGCGTCACGCAATATTTGATCAGGCGGTCCGACTCGGCCTTCGCATTGGCGTAGTTGCCGAAAAGAATGGCTTCGATTCCGAACTTGTCGAGCACGTATTCGATATTCTCCTCCGTCTCGAAATAATAAACCGGCCGTTCGGCGATCTCGTAATATTTGAGCCGGCGGCCGTAGGTGATGAATCCGCACATGTCGTAATGCGGCGAGTTCTGCAACCGCATGACGAGCGCCACCTCCTTCGACTCGACACCGTATACCAGCGTGCGGATACGGTTCGTCCGCCGGATGTGCGAGAGGATGATCGCATCGTAAAGCAAAATCATCAGCACGCGCACCGTAATGAGCATACAAACCGTCACGAACAGATCCAGCACCACGCAGAGGCCGATCGCCTTGAAGGTCATCCCGTCGGGCCAGAACCACAGTATGAGGAGCATCAGCAGCTCTTTGAGCAGGGTAGCGGCCCCGAGCTTCCATACTTCGCGCAGCGACGAATGGCGGATGACGGTACGGTAGGTACGGAAAATATAGAATGCGACGGCGCTGCAAAAGAACGCCGACACCAGCAAAAACAGATAATGAAGCAGGGAAAAGCCGGAATTCCTGACGAAATAATCGATACCCAGAAAAGCGACCAACGTCGCCGTGGCGGATACCGCGAGATCAATGGCCAAAATCAACCACGACCGGATATAACTGCCGTCCAGATGCAGCCTTTTAACCAAAGAGAAAAACATGAATATGAATCGGTTTCGCTGTCGTTTGCAACTTAACTTAAATACATTCGCCGGAGTACGGCATCCCTGCCGCTCCGGAAGCGGACGGCGTCATACTTCTTTCACGCGCTTTTTCAAAGCGCGCCTCGGAACGCTCCGCCTACGGATCACAAAGGTAGGACTTTTTCCCGAACTAACAAACTTATTTCACAGTCGTTTCGCCCGTCGCAAACGCCGCAAAGCCCATGCCGCGACCGGAGCGGAACCGGCGAATCACGCCTCCGCGAACCATTTCGTTAAGCCGAGTGCAGAGCCGAACGAAGTTCGGACTATGCCGAGGCGAGAAATGGACGAAAGAAATTCAACCGAAAACCGCCGCCGCGAGGAGGTTTTTCGTAAGAAATGCTTCCCTTCGTCCCGGCATAATCAAAAAGGTTGCTTCTGCACTCGACTTTCCCTATCTTTGACTCCGTCTTAGATACTCCTGCTCGGCAATGTTCAAATAAATTTGACATTACCCTCACTTATTCGTATCTTTGTGTTTCGTATCGCACAACCGCCGCCAAACGAAGCGTGTTTTCGTTAAGCCGAGTGCAGCACCGAACTCGTTCGGGTTATGCCGGGGCGAGAAAATGTCCGTTGAAAACAAACCTAAATACTACGTCATTATGTGGAAATTTCTACAACCGGCAGCACACAAACCCGAACTGCCCGCCGAAAAGGTCGACAAAGAGTACTCCCGCCTGCGCCGTCAGGTATTCTGGGGTATCTTCATCGGCTATGCCGGCTACTACCTCGTACGCAAGAACTTCTCGATCGCCATGCCGGCGCTCGAATCCATGGGCTACGACAAGGCCGACCTGGGCTGGGCGCTCTCGGCCGTGTCGATCGCCTACGGTATCAGCAAATTCGTCATGGGCACGGTCTCCGACCGCAGCAACGCCCGCGTCTTCATCCCGCTGGGATTGATCGCCTCGGCGCTCATCATGATCTTCATGGGCGTGCTGCCGTGGGGGTCGATCTCGATTCCCGTCGCCATCATGGCGATGTTCTGCCTGCTGTTCGTCAACGGCTGGATGCAGGGCATGGGCTGGCCCCCCTGCGGGCGTGTCATGACGCACTGGTTCTGCACCAAGGAACGCGGCGTGAAGATGTCGGTGTGGAACGTGGCGCACAACATCGGCGGAGCGGCGATGGCTCCGCTCGCCGCATTCGGTATTACGCTGGGGTACACGCTTTTCGGAGACCCGCTGGGCGGCGCTTTCTATGTTCCGGCACTCGTCGCGCTGGCGATCGCCGTAATCGCCTATCTCATGGTGCGCGATACGCCGCAATCGTGCGGCCTCCCGCCCATCGAGATTTGGAAACACGAAACCAAGCAATACTCCGCCTCGAACGAGAAGGAGATGACCGTGCGGCAGATTCTATTCGAAAATGTATTGAATAACAAACTATTGTGGCTCATCGCCTTCGCCAACGCCTTCATCTACTTCGTCCGCTACGGCGTGCTCGACTGGGCGCCTTCCTATCTGACGACCTCCGTCGCCGACGGGGGCAAGGGCATGGCGCTCGACGGCAGCAGCTGGTCGTACTTCATCTTCGAGATCGCCGGCATCTTCGGCACGATCCTCTGCGGCTGGCTCTCGGACAAGGTCTTCAAGGGACGCCGCGCCCCGGCCACGATCATTTACATGGCGCTGGTCATGGTGGCCGTCTACGTCTACTGGCAGAGCCGCTCCGAACTGGTGACCAACGTCGCCATGGGGACGATCGGCTTCCTGATCTACGGCCCCGTCATGCTCATCGGCGTCTCGGCGCTCGACCTGGTGCCGAAGAAGGCCGCCGGCACGGCCGCCGGTTTCACCGGCCTGTTCGGCTACCTGATCGGTTCGGCGTTCCTGGCCAACATCGGCATGGGCTACATCTTCCAGCATTTCGGCTGGGACGGCGGCTTCATCGCCCTGATCGGCGCCTGCGTCCTGTCGATCGGATTCAGCGCCTCGACATGGAACCGCGAGAAACAGTACATCGCTTAAACTTACATAGATTGAAATGACCAAAAAGATTCTCTTACTGGGCTCCGGAGAACTGGGCAAGGAGTTCGTGATCGCCGCCAAGCGGCTGGGACAGTACGTGGTGGCCTGCGACTCGTATGCAGGCGCACCGGCCATGCAGGTGGCCGACGCCTGCGAGGTCTTCGACATGCTCGACGGCGACCGACTGGAAGCCGTCGTGGCGAAGCATGATCCAGACATCATCGTTCCCGAAATCGAGGCGATCCGTACCGAACGGCTCTACGCCTGCGAGGAGCGGGGCATCCAGGTCGTGCCGAGCGCGCGTGCAGTCAACTTCACGATGAACCGCAAGTCGATCCGCGACCTGGCCGCCGAAGAGTTGGGGCTGAAAACCGCACAGTACTTTTACGCCAGGTCGTTCGACGAGCTGAAAGCCGCCGCCGCGCGGATCGGTTTCCCGTGCGTCGTCAAGCCGCTGATGTCCTCCTCGGGCAAAGGGCAGTCGCTGGTGCGCACCCCCGACGAACTGGAACACGCCTGGGAATACGGGTGCAGCGGCAGCCGCGGCGACATCCGCGAACTCATCATCGAGGAGTTCATCCCCTTCGACAGCGAGATCACGCTGCTCACCGTCACGCAGCAGAACGGCCCCACGCTCTTCTGCCCGCCGATCGGCCATGTCCAGAAGGGCGGCGACTACCGCGAGAGCTTCCAGCCCGCCCCCATCTCGCCCGAGCATCTGGCCGAAGCGCAGGCGATGGCCGCCAAAGTCACGCAGGCATTGACCGGCGCGGGACTGTGGGGCGTGGAGTTCTTCCTCAGCCACGACAAGGGCGTCTACTTCTCGGAGCTGTCGCCGCGTCCGCACGACACGGGTATGGTGACGCTTGCCGGTACGCAGAATCTCAACGAATTCGAACTGCACTGCCGCGCCGTACTCGGCCTGCCGATCCCGCGCATCACGCTCGAACACACCGGCGCCAGCGCCGTCATCCTCTCGCCGATCGCAAGCAGGGAACAGCCTCGTTACCGGGGCGAAGAGGAGGTCTGCCGCGAGGAGAACACCGACCTGCGCATTTTCGGCAAGCCCTCGACCAAGCTCAACCGCCGCATGGGCGTCGTCGTCCGCTACGACGCGCTCGACGCCGACCTCGACGCACTGCGCGACAAAACCAAAGCCGCAGCCGCCAAGGTCGAGGTCTACTGACCTCCGACGGTCGGTTCTCGACATGGAAAACGGGGTTGCATCTTCTCGGATGCAACCCCGTTCCACTAAAAATGAGGATTCCATTTATTTCCGTTCGCCCGAGCAGCGACGCTCTACCGAACGCCGGAGCCTGAGCTCGATCAGAAATTCGAAGAAGATAAACAGTCCCATTCCAAGAACGGTCACCGAAATGATTTTGAAGACGGAAACCGGAGAGATGCCGAAACCTTTGAGATTATAAATTTCACTATCGAAACACTCCAATCCGATCAGTAATCCCACACCGATTCCGAGAATCGCCATGCCGACCCGCAGGAACCAGAGGTTGCCGGCGCTGCGTCTCCGACGTTCGATCTCGATCTCAGCATCCACGCGCCGGATGTCGGCCAACTGCTCGGGCGTCATACGTTCCAACATCGTCATGCTCTCGCGCCGACGCCCCCATTCGCGGTAGATAAAATAACCGACGATCCCGAAAGCAACGCCCATCCACATAATCTGTTCGAGGACTTCTTTTATTTGATATCCGACACTCATAACATTATTGTTTTATAGGTTAATAACAAATTTCATCTATTAGACAGCTTCAATCGCAAAAGGTTACAGCCTGTGCAGAATTTCCGTCGCCCGGTCGCCGCAGGCGACCACCATCGCCGCAACGGCTCCCGCCAGAATCGCCAAGACCTGCAACGCCCCCTCCGGCGAATCGACCGACCGCAGGCAGACGAACGCCACGGCCATCACCGCCGCGACGGCAACCGCGCAGTAGCAAGCCATTGCCGCGATCGCCCGGCGTTCACGCCGCCGCCGGTCCCGCAGGATGACCTGCGCCATAACGCGCGTTTCCAGTCCGACGGGAACCTCCCGCCGGAGAGCGGCGGCGCGGATCAGTTCCGCCAGCCGCTCGTCGCTGATTCGCTTCTTCTCCATATCTCACTCCTCCATATAGTGTCTCAGCCGCCCGCGCAGCCGGTGCAACCGCACCTTCACGTTGGACAGCGTCAGATTCATGATTTGCGCGATCTCGGCCAACGACCGCTCCTCTTCGTAAAACAACGCCACCAACACCCGCTCGTCGGGACGAAGCCGTTCCAACGCACGGCGCATCCGCACGACCGTCTCCTCGTCGAACCGTCCGGCGGACGATTCCTCGGCCACCGCACAGGATTCGGCATCGATACGGTCGTAAGCCCTGCGGCGGCATTCGCCGACGGCCCGATTGTAGGCGATGCGATAGAGCCACGTGGCGAAAGCGCTCGCACCCCGAAATCCGCCGAGGTGTTCATACGCTCGGATGAAAGTCTCCTGCGTGACATCCTCGGCCCGCTGCGCATCGCGCACCATGGCCAGCGCCAAGGCGTAGATCCTCCCCGAATAACGGTTCACCAGCTCGCCGAACGCCTCTGCGTCGCCGGCCTGCACACGCCGCACAATCTCCATATCGGTCGGGGTCTCCATTCTTCGGATTGCAATTCATCCGTTAGATACAAAAATAACGGAAAAGTTACAAAAAGAGCGGGATTTTCGATCCCGCTCTTTCCTATGCCGTTTGTGGCCGTCGCCGACCGTACCTCCGGACGAACAGCGTCAGCATCACGAATCCCAACAGCGCGAATCCGACGCCGGGCAACGCCGAATATTCGTAGCCCAGACCGTATTCGATCGGCAAGCCGCCACAGTACGCGCCCAAGGCATTTCCCAGGTTGAACGCCACCTGAATCAACGCCGCTCCCAACATCTGACCGCCGGGTGCATTTTCCAAGATCAACACCTGTTGCGGTGACGAGACAGCGAAAAGCATCGTCGTACAAACGACCGTCAACGTCAGCGCCGCCCAGCGGTTCGCCGCGAGGAAGAGGATAAGCGCCAACGCCACGACGGCGATTCCCTGAGCGAAACGCGCCACCCGTTCGGGCGTATAGCGATCCGACAATCCGCCGCTGACGAGATTGCCCACGAACATGCCCAGCCCCGCGAGCAGGATGACCAACGTCATCGCTTCCGGCGAGAATCCCGCGACACGGATCATCAGCGGGCTGACATAACTGTACATGCAGAAGATACCGCCATTACCGAACATCGTCGCCAGGATGATGAGCCACGGCGCCCGATTCCGCAGGAAGGCGAACTGCCCCTTCAATCCGCGGCTGTCGGCCACAGGCTCCATCCACGGTACCCAGCGTCAAAGGAAAAAAGCCGTCACCGCACCCCAGACGCCGGCGATGCAGAACAGTGCCCGCCACGACAACAGGTGGCTGACCAGCGTTCCCAGCGGCACGCCGAAGAGATTGGCCACCGTCATGCCGGCGATCATCACCGCCACGGCCTGTGCGCTCCGGCCCGGACCGGCTACCCGTGCCGCAACGATCGACCCGACCCCGAAATAGGCTCCGTGCGGCAGCCCCGACACGAACCGCATCGCCAGCAGCACACCGTAATTCGGAGCGAACGCCGCACAGAGATTCCCCGCCACCATCAGCCCCGCCAATGCGAGCAGTATCTGTTTCAACGGCCGCGTATGCGCCACGGCGACCGTCAGCGGCGCACCGATGCAAACCCCCAGCGCATAGGCCGAGACCAGATGCCCCGCCTGCGGAATGGAGACGTGCAGTCCCGAAGCGACGAACGTAAGAATACCCATCATGCCGAACTCGGACATCCCGAGTCCCAGCGTACCGAAGGCGAGGGCTACCAGACACTTTTTCATAGCGAGACGAACTTTTCGGGGTGCAAAGATAGTGCAAGACGGAAATGGATAGAGCGGTCGAACCGAATTTTTCCGCTCCTCCCGAAACGCAAATGAAAAAGCGGGCGCCGCATGCGCCCGCTTCCGATAAACAACCCGAAGGTCTTATTTATGAAAATGTTGAACTGCATTCTTCGTTTTCCCGCCTCGGCATAGACCGAACAAGTTCGGTTCTGCACTCGGCTTAATGAAAACGTTCCTTGACCGCGTTTGCCGCCTTTTCGAGCAATTCGGCAGGACAGCAGAGTGTGATGCGGATGTAGCGCTTGCCTTCGCTGCCGAAAATCGCGCCCGGCGTGAGGAAGACGTCGCACTTCTCCATCACCTCGTCCGAAAACTGGAACGAGTCGCCCTCGTAGTCCTCCGGCAGCTCGGCCCACACGAACAGGCCGGCCTGCCCCGGACGGTATTTGCAACCCAGCGCGTCCAACAGCGCATAGGCCTGCTTCTCGCGGGCGTAATAGATCTCGTTGAGCTGCGTGAACCACTCCTCGCCCAGTCCGAGCGCCGTAGCGGCTGCTGCCTGAATGGGATAGAACATTCCCGAATCCATGTTGCTGCGGAACGTGAGCACGTCCTTGATCCACTCGGCCTTGCCCAGCAGGACACCCACGCGCCAACCGGCCATAGAATGCCCCTTCGAAAGCGAATTCAGTTCGAGCGCCACCTCTTTCGCACCCGGCACTTGGAAGATACTCAGGCGGTTCTTGTTGCGTACGAAACTGTAAGGATTGTCATGCACGATCAGGATGTTGTGCTCGGCGCCGAAAGCCACGATCCGCTCGAAGAGTTCCAGCGTCGGAGTCTGTCCCGTCGGCATGTTGGGATAGTTGACGAGCATCATCTTCACACCGTCCAGTCCGGCCTTCTCGATCGCCTCGAAATCGGGCAGGAAGTCCGTCTGCTTGTTCAGCGCGTAGGTGACCATTTCGCCGCCGGCGAGTTTTACCGCAGCGCTGTAAGTGGGGTAGCCGGGATTGGGTACGAGCACCTTGTCGCCCTCGTTGAGGAAGGTCATGCAGACATGCATCAGGCCCTCTTTCGAACCGATCAGGGGGTAGACCTCCGTCTTCCAGTCGAGATCCACGCCGTAGAACTTCTTGTACCAGTCAGCGAAAGCCTTGCGCAGGATGGGTTCCCCCTGATAGGACATGTACTTGTGTACGTCGGGGCGCTGCGCTTCACGGGCCAGCGTGTCGATGACCGTCTGTGCAGGCGGAAGGTCGGGGCTGCCCATAGCCAACTTGATGATTTGACGGCCGGTAGCCGCCTCCGTTTCGGCGATTTCGCGCAAACGACGCGAAAAATAGTACTCGCCGATACCGTCCAGACGATGTGAACGCTCGATAGTTACTCCTTTTCCCATAAGATTCAGTGTGAAATCATTAACAGCACAAAGATAATTAAATTAATTAACATCCCGACACGATTCCGCTACTTATTTTCGATCGGACGGTACACATTCGCCGCCGTTCGTCGTATATTTGCGCCCGTGTTGGGACTGTTCCATATCCTTCTGTTCTGGTTGGCAGGCAATGCAATCGCCTATTTCACAGGAAGCTATATCTCCGGAAACGTGATCGGCATGGTATTGCTTTTCGCCGCGTTGCGCCTGCGGATCGTCAAACCGCACCGCGTACGCCCCGCCGCACGGTTCCTGCTCGGCTCGATGGGCCTCTTTTTCGTTCCCTTCGGCGTGGGACTGATGGTCTCCTACGACCTGATCGCGCGACACCTGTGGGCGATCGCGGTCGCCAGCATCGTCAGCACGCTGCTGGTCCTGCTCAGCGTAGGGTGGACATTCCAGAAAATCGGCCGCAAACCATGATCCGCACCTTCATCGACTCCGACATGTTCCTGCTCACGCTCACCGTAGGACTCTACTGCGGCGGCGTGGCGCTGCACCATCGCCTCCGCCTGGCGATCCTCCACCCGACGCTGCTGGCGTTCGTCGCGCTGATACTCTTTCTGAAAGTCTGCGGCATCGACTACGGCCACTATCGTCAGGCCACCGAAATTCTCGACTTCCTGCTGGGCATGTCGGTCGTCGCGCTGGGATACCTGATGTACGAACAGACCGACCGCCTGCGCGGGCAGGTGCTTCCCATTCTGACTTCGATCGGCGTCGGCTGTACGGTCGGGGTGCTGAGCGTCGTCTATATCGCCCGCGCATTGGGCGCCGACCGCACGATTCTGAACTCCATCGCCCCCAAATCGGTCACCGTGCCGATCGCCGTGGCCATCAGCGAACCGCTCGGCGGAGTAGTGAGCGTCACCTCGGTAGTGGTCTTCCTCGTGGGCATCTTCGGCAGTATTGTCGGCCCGCGCCTGCTGCGCAGATGCGGTATCCGCAACCCCCTGGCGCGCGGGCTGGCGCTCGGTTCGGCCGCCCACGGCATCGGCACGGCGCGCGCCATCGAACTGGGCGCCGTCGAAGGCGCGCTCAGCGGACTGGCGATGGCGCTGATGGGAATCGTCACGGCACTGCTGGTTCCGTTGTTCGAAAAATTCTGTTATTAATTTTTTTTAGTATCAATAAAGTACTACCTTTGTCGAAAATTCGTCATAGGTTAATCTCGTTACGGTATGTATTGGTTGTACAACCTCTTTTTCGGCGATACGCTGGCGCACACCATTTTCGTTCTGGCGCTGGTCATCACCGTCGGAATCCTGCTGGGGAAAATCAAGATCGGAGGCGTTTCGCTGGGGACGACGTGGATTCTCTTCGTCGGCATCGCAGCCAGCCATTTCGGCATGACGATCGACCCCGGCGTGCTGAGCTTCATCAAGGAGTTCGGCCTGATCCTGTTCGTCTTCTCGATCGGGTTACAGGTCGGGCCCGGGTTTTTCTCGTCGTTCAAGAACGGCGGTATGCAGCTCGTCGGACTGGCGTCGCTCATCGTCGTACTGGGTGTCGCCACCGCCTATGCGCTGCATCTGGCCACCGATACGCCGATCCCCACCATGGTCGGCATCCTGTCGGGCGCCGTGACCAACACGCCGGGACTGGGCGCCGCACAACAGGCTTACAGCGACGCTTCGGGGATCAACGACCCTTCGATCGCACTGGGCTATGCCGTAGCCTATCCGCTGGGCGTCATCGGCATCATCTTCTCGATGATCTTCATCCGCTATGCGCTGCGCATCCGTTTCGAGAAGGAGGACGAGGCGCTGGCGGCGATGAGCAACGAACACAAGAAATACGCTGAAAAAATATCGGTTCAGTTCACCAACGCCGTACTCGACGGCCGGACGGTGGGCGAGATGAAGGAGCTTATCAACCGCTCGTTCGTCATTTCGCGGATCGCCGACGCCGACAACCATATCACCGTCGCCACGCAGGACAGCCGCCTGCATATCGGCGACAAGCTGCTGATCGTCTGCTCGTCGGAGGATACCGACGCCATCACCGCCTTTCTGGGTCACATCATCGACATGCCCTTCGAAGAGTGGGGATCGCTCGACAGCCAGCTCGTATCGCGGCGCATCCTCATCACCAAACCTTCGATCAACGGCAAGAAATTCGCCGACCTGCACCTGCGCACCAAATACGGCATCAACATCACCCGCGTCAACCGCGCCGGCGTGGATCTGATTCCCTATCAGGGCATGGAGTTGCAGGTGGGCGACCGCGTGATGGTCGTCGGCTCGGAGAAGGCGATCGCACAGGTGGCCGACCTGCTGGGCAATTCGATGAAAAAACTGCGCGAGCCGAACCTCGTCACGATCTTCGTCGGCATCGCCCTCGGCGTGCTACTCGGCTCGATTCCGCTGCTCAACGTCCCGCAGCCGGTCAAACTGGGGCTGGCGGGCGGCCCGCTGATCGTGGCGATCCTGATCGGCCGTTTCGGCACCCACTTCCATCTGGTGACCTACACCACCATGAGCGCCAACCTGATGTTGCGCGAGGTGGGCATCACGCTCTTCCTGGCGGCCGTGGGTATCGGCGCGGGCGACGGTTTCGTCGACGCGATCGTCGGCGGCGGTTACCGCTGGGTAGGCTACGGCGTCATCATCACCGTCGTTCCGCTGCTCATCGTCTCGCTCATCGCCCGGCTCGGAATGAAGGTCAACTACTATACGCTCATGGGTCTCATCGCGGGCAGTACGACCGATCCTCCCGCACTGGCCTACGCCAACTCGACGGCAGGCAACGACATGCCGGCCGTGAGCTACGCCACGGTCTATCCCGTCGTGATGTTCCTGCGCGTGCTGACGGCACAGATATTCATTCTCTTCGCACTGTAACACAATCGCGAAATAACCGAAAAGGCCGCTCTCAGGAGCGGCCTTTCTTGTCGGAGGATTTCAGGTCGTGCAGCGGGCAATTGCGTTCGCAGGAGGCGCAACCGCCCGAGGTGTTTCCCCGCCCGCGGCAAAAGAGCCTCCGGACGATGATCCACACCAGTGCGACGCCGACGAGCGCAACCGCTATATCCTGCCAATTCATTTACAACAACAAGGCGATGTGATAGACGATCCAAGCCACGAACCATGCCACGGCTGTACTGTAAACCATCGACGCCAGCGCCCAGCCGCGCCCCGCTTCGTTGCGGACAGCCACGATCGTGGCGATACAGGGAAAATACAACAATACGAAGACCAGGAATGCCAATGCCGACGCCGGCGTGAAATCGCCGCTTTCGCGCAATGTCTGCGCCAGCGACGCATCGTCGGCCGTCGCATCCTGCGAATAGAGCACGCCGAGCGTGCTGACGACGATCTCCTTGGCCGACACGCCCGACAGAATCGCCACGCCCGCCTTCCAGTTCAGGCCGAGCGGTTCGACGGCAGGCTCGCACCAGCGCCCCAACTGTCCCAGATAGGAGTTTTCATAGTGTTCGATCTCCGGTTCGCCCGCTACGGGACGGGGGAAATAACTCAGGAACCAGACGAAGAGCGACGCCACGAGAATCAGCCCTCCCATCTTGCGCAGGTACTGCGCACTCTTGTCCCACATGTGCGACAGCGTGGCGCGCATCGTCGGCATACGGTAGGGGGGCAGCTCCATGACGAACGGCGTCTCGTCGACCTTGTAGAGGAACCGCCGCATCAGCCGCGCCGTGACCACCGCCAACGCGATACCCAGCAGGTATAGTCCGAAGAGCACCAGCCCGCCGTGGTCGGGAAAGAAGGTTCCGACGAAAAGGATGTAGATCGGCAACCGCGCGCTGCACGACATGAAGGGGGTGATGAGCACCGTGATGAGCCTGCTCGAACGGCTTTCGATCGTGCGCGTGGCCATAATGGCCGGCACGTTGCAACCGAAACCCATCACCAGCGGAATGAACGACTTGCCGTGCAGTCCGATGCGGTGCATCACGCGATCCATGATGAAGGCTGCGCGGGCCAGATAGCCGGAATCCTCCATGAAGGAGATGAACAGGTAGAGGATGATGATATTGGGCAGGAAGACGATCACGCTTCCCACGCCGCCTATCACGCCGTCGATCAGCAGATCCTTGAACGCTCCGTCGGGCATCGCCTGCTGCAACCCCGAACCGATCCAGCCCACCAGTGTCTCGATCCACTCCTGCGGATAGGCGCCGATGTTGAACGTGCAGTAGAACATCAGCCACATGAGGAAGAAAAAGATCGGGAACCCCCACAGCTTGTGCGTGACGAACGCATCGATGATATGCGTCGTCTGCGCCTGCTCCTTGCCGCCCGGCGTGAAGGTCTCTTTGAGCGCACCCGAGATGAAACCGTATTTCTGATTGGCCAGCGCCGTTTCGACGTCTTCGCCCAACTCCTCCTCGACCTGCGGCACGGCACGGTCGCGCAAAGCGATCCACTCGGCGAAATGGGGACAGTCGGCCAGCTGCGCTTCGACCTCCTTGTCGCGTTCGAGCAGCTTCATGGCGAAATACCTCGGCGGGAAGTGCTTGGGCAGCTCGTCGCGGTCGGAACGCAGACGCTCGTACAGCGGCCGGAGCGCCTGCTCGACGACAGGGCCGTTGTTGATATGGATATGGCGCACGCGGGGATCCCGATTTTCGTAGACGGCGATCACCGTGTCGAGCAGCGCCTCCAAACCCCGCCCCGTCTTGGCCACGACGGGCACCATCGGCACGCCGAGCATTGCGCCCAAATGCTCGTAATCGAGTACGGCGCCGCTCGCTTCGAGTTCGTCGTACATGTTGAGCGCCACGACCATCTTGGGGTCGATGTCGATCAGTTCGGTGGTAAGATAGAGATTACGTTCGAGATTCGAGGCCACTACGGCGTTGACGACCACGTCGGGCGTGTCGTTCACCAGATGGCGGCGCACGTACAACTCTTCGGGCGTATAGGCCGAGAGGGCGTAGGTGCCGGGCAGATCGGTGATGACGAACCGGTATCCTCCGTAACGATATTCGCCGCGCTTGGCGTCGACGGTCACCCCGCTGTAATTGCCTACATGTTCGTGGCCACCCGAAATGGCGTTGAACAGCGAGGTCTTGCCGCTGTTGGGATTGCCGATCAACGCGACGTTGATCGTGCGGCTGCGCGTGGAGATCGCCTCCTCGAAATCCGCATCGTCGGGTGCAGAGAGCGTTTCCCCCGCCACGGAGAGCTGCTGCTGCACCTCTTCGGCGGTGATGACGACGATCATCGCGGCCTCGCTGCGCCGCAGCGAAACCTCGTAATCCATAATCCTGTATTTGATCGGGTCACGCAGCGGGGCGTTCTGCAAAACGTCCACCCGCTTGCCGCGCACGAAACCCATCTCCATGATCCGGCGTCGGAATCCGCCGTGTCCCAGTACGTTGAGGATCGTGGCCGACTGTCCGGTTTTCAATTCCGAAAGACGCATTTTTCTCTTCAATTAACTTCGCCGCGCAAAGTTAACGGAAAAAAGCGGTTTTCCGATACCTCGATATAGGTATTCTCCCGACCGCGGTGCAAGGGCTACCATCCGCCGCCCAGCGCCTTGTACAGTCCCACGTAATTGACGTATTGCTGCACGGCGATCTCGACGAACTGCATCTGCGAAGCGTAAAGCTCGCGTTCGGCGTCGATCACGTCCAGATAGGCCGACATGCCGTTGCGGTACAACTCGCGGTTCATCTCGCTGATCCGGCTGTTGGCCAGCACCAGCTGCGCCTGCCGCGTGGCCTGTTTGCGATAGGTCTCGATGCTCACCAACGCCTTTTCGACATCGGCGAAGGCTTCGATGACCGTCTGCTCATAGGCATATACCTGCTGTTTGTAGACCTCGACGGCCGCCTGCTCGGTGCGCTTCAGTTTTCCGAAGGCAAACAGCGGCTGGGTGATCTGTCCGACGGCCGACCACACCCACGGTTTGCCCGAAGTCATCTCTTTGAGCGTGTTTCCCGCCACACCGCCCGCTCCGGTGAGCGCGATCGACGGAAAACGCACGCTGCGCGCATAACGGGCCTTGTAGGCAGCCGCTTCCATATTGTAATAAGCCTCCATGATGTCGGGCCGCCGTTCGAGCAACTCCGACGGAAGTCCCACCGGCACGTCGACCGGCCGGTAATCCTCCATGAGGCATACGCCCGCCCCGACATCCTGCGGACGCTGCGGATTCTCGCCCAGCAGTGTGCAGAGGGTCAACTGCATCTGCGCCACGGCCCGACGATAGGTGGGTATATCGGCAGCGGCCGTATAGACCAGGCTGCGCGCCTGTTGCAGCGCCACGCCGTTGGCCATCCCGTGACGATACATCGAGTCGATCAACGCCGCCGATTCTCGCCGCAGGGCATAACTGCGCTCGGCGATCCGCAAATTACGCCGGTAGCCGAGCAACTGGAAATAGGTCGTGGCCACCTCGGCCGTCAGCGACAACATCACGCCGCGCAAGGCCCACTGCGAAGAGAGCAGCTCGGCCCGCGCCGCCCGCGTCGAGTTTCTCAGCGCACCGAAGAGCGACACCTCCCACGTCATCTGCGGCTCGACGGCGTATTTCTGGACGATCTTCGTCTCTGCATTATAGTCGCCTTCGGCCGATACGCCGACGCCGAACGAAGGCAGGAACCCGGCGCGCGCCACGGCGATCTGCCGATCCGCCTCCTCGACGCGCGAGTAGGCGACGGCCAGATCGCGGTTGTTCGCCAACGCCTGCGAGATCAACGAGTCGAGCGTCGGATCGCGGAAGACATGCCACCACTCCTCGCTGCCCGCGAGCGAATCCTGCCGGAACCGGCCGGCATACAGGTAGTTGTCCGGCGTCTCCACCTGCGGCGGATAGAGCCGGGGATTGCAGGCCGTCAGAGCGGCCAGCGCGACGAGCAAAAACAACGTGCGTCTCATAGGTTCTGCGATTTTAAGTCCCGTTTGCGCTCGAACCGTCCCAGACGGGCGATCAGGTAGTAGAGTGAGGGGTAGATGAAGATTCCGAGCAGCGTAGCCAGCAACATGCCGCCCACCAGCGCCACGCCCATGATGTTGCGGGCGGTGGAGTAGACGCCGTCGGCGAAAATCAACGGCATCACCCCCAATATGAAGGCGAAGGCGGTCATCAGAATGGGGCGCACACGCAGCTTGGCGGCGCCGACGGCGGCATCGACGAGCGACTGCTTCTGCTCGAAGAAAAGCCGGTCGGCATACTCCACGACCAGAATTGCGTTTTTGGCCGCCAGTCCGATGAGCATCACCAGCGAGATCTGCATGTAGATGTCGTTGATGAAGAGCGAGTCGAACAGATGAGCGAACCACAACAGCACAAAGGCGCCCAGCACGGCAGGAGGCACTCCCAGCAGAATAGCCGCCGGAAGGCCCCAGCTCTCGTAAAGCGCCGCCAGAGCCAGGAAGACGATCGCCAGCGACAAGAGGTAAACCAGCGACGAACTCTTCGATTCGTTGCTCTCGACGAGCGACGTTCCGCTCCACGCTACATCCACGTCGGCGGGCAGCACCTCGCCGGCCACCTCCATGACGGCCTCCATCGCCTGCTTCGACGATACGCCGTCGGCCGGTGCGATGTTCAGGGCGATCGAGCGGTAAAGGTTGAACTGCGAAATATAGGCCGGGCCGACCGTGTCGCGCACGCTGACGAAAGCCGACACGGGCACGCTCTCGTTACGGGCGTTCTTCACGAAATAGCTGTCGAGCGACGTGCGGTCCGTCCGATAATCGGGTGCGGCCGACAGATAGGTCTGGTACAACTTTCCGAAACGGTTGAAATTGTTGATGTAAGCACCACCCAAATAGGTCGTTATGGCCGAATAGACGTCGCTCAGCTCCACCCCTTCCTGCATGGCGTAGGCTTTGTCGATCACCAGCCTTCGCTGCGGGACGCCGGCGTTGAACGACGTGGTGGCCGTAGCGATTTCCGGCCGGCGGCGCAGCGAATCGAGGTAACGCACCGTCTGCTCGCCCAGGTAAGCCGTACCGCGCCCTTCCAAATCCTGCGTAACGGCCGACAGGCCCGACGTGACGCCCAGACCCGGAATCGACGGCGGGATGAAGGCGAAGCCCTCGGCCTCGGGCAGCCCCTCGTAGAGCATCCCGTTGAGCGCCGCGGCGATCTGCATGGCCGAGCGTTTGCGGTCGGAGTAGTCGACCAGCTTGACGAAGACCACGCCGCTGTCGGTTTCGGCGATGCCGGCCAACATGTTGAACCCAGCGGCATAGGAGGTATACTGCACTTCGGGCAGCGAGCGGATGATGCGGTCGGCCCCGACCAGCGCCTCCTGCGTCACCCGCAGCGACGATGCTTCGGGGGCATTCACCACGACCATCACGTAGCCCTGGTCCTCTTCGGGAAGGAATCCGCCGGGCATGAAGTACCATGCCGCACCGATCGCACAGCCGATCGCCAGCAACAGCACGGCGGTACGCGCCATGTGGCGCACGGTGGCGGCGATCCGCGAGGAATAGCCTTCCAGCCAGCGGTCGAACCGCCGGTTGAATGCGGCGAAGAAACCCTTCGCCGCCTCCTTGCGGGGTTTGAGCAGCAAGGCGCACAGCGCGGGCGACAGCGTTAGAGCGTTGAAGGCCGAGAGCACGACCGAGACCGAGATCGTCACGGCGAACTGCTGGAACAGCCGCCCCGAAATTCCGCCCACGAACGACATCGGGATGAAGACGGCCAGCAGCACGACGGTCGTGGCTACGATCGGCGAAGCGACGTTGCGCATCGCCTCGATCGCCGCCTCGCGGGATTTCATGCCGCGTTCGATGTTGACCTGCGCGGCTTCGACCACCACGATCGCATCGTCGACCACCAGTCCGATCGCCAATACCAGCCCTAACAGCGAGATGATGTTGATCGAGAAGCCCAACAGCGGGAAGAAGATGAACGTGCCGATGAGCGAGACCGGAATGGCGACGAGCGGAATGAGCGTCGCCCGCCAGTCCTGAATGAAAAGGTAGATAATGGCGATCACCAGCACGAGCGCCAGAATCAGCGTGAGGATGATCTCCTCCACGCCCGAGCGGATGCTCTCGGTCGAATCGACGATCGTCGTACAGCTCACGCCGTCGGGAAACCGTTCCGACAACCGCCCGATGGCCGCCTTCACGCGGTTGCCTACGTCCACGGCATTGCTGCCCGGCTCCTGATAGATGACCAGCAGCGTGGCCGGCTCTTCGCCGAAGGCCGAAGCGACGCCGTAGGACTTGCTGCCCAGCGCCACGTCGGCCACGTCGCGCAGAAAGATCTGCTCGCCGGCGGGGGTGGTCTTCACGACGATCGCCGCGAACTCCTCGGCCGTGGAGATCTGGCGCGGCATGGTGACCGTATAAGTATAGGTAGTCCCTTCGGGCGACGGCTCGGCGCCGAACTGGCCGGCAGGGTAGATGCCGCCCTCCGCGAGCACGGCCGCCCGCAGTTCGTCGAGCGACACGTTGTAGTAGTTCAGCAGATCGGGCTTGACCCAGATGCGCATGGCATATTCGCCGGCGCCCATGATCGAGACCTTGCCCACGCCGTTGATTTTGAGCAGCTGGTTCTGAAGATTGATGTAAGCGTAGTTCGAGAGGAATTCGTTGTCGTAACGGCCGTCGCTGTGCAGCGCGAAGACCATCAGAAAACCCGTCATCGTCTTCTGCGTCACCACGCCCTGCGTGACGACCGACGAGGGAAGCAGTGCGGTCGAGGTGGCGACGTTGTTCTGCGTGAAGATCGCATCCAGATCGGGATCGGTACCCACGTCGAAGACTACCTGCAACACCATCGAACCGTCGTTGGCACTCGTAGACTGCATGTAGAGCATGTCGCTCACGCCCATCACGCTCTGCGCCACGGGCGTGGCCACGGCGTCGTTGACCGTCTCCGCGTCGGCTCCGCTGTAACTGGCGGTCACTTCCACGACGGGAGGCGTAATGTCGGGATACTGTTCGATCGAAAGATCGAAAATCGAAATCGCGCCCAACAACACGATCGCCAGGGCGATGCAGATGGCGAAGATCGGCCGGCTGACGAAAAATCGTTCCATAGGCTATTTATTCGTATTGATCGGGGTCGGAATAACCTTCTGACCGTTGTGCAACTTCTGAATACCGGCCGTAACGACCCATTCGCCCGGCTCGACGCCCGACAGGATGCACCACCGGTCGCCGGCAATACGGCCGAGCGTCACACGCCGGTATTCGGCCGTGCTGTCGCGCCCGACGACCCAAACCGAACTGAGATCCTGCATCTGCGTCACGGCACGCTGCGGTACGACGACGTAGGGCAGCGACGGTCCGACGTTGGCCGTCACGCGGGCGAACTGTCCGGGTTTGAGCGTATAGTCCGGATTGGCGAATTTGACCACCAGCACGATGGTTCCCATCGAACTCGATATGTCTTTCTGCGTATAGCTGTACCACCCCTTCGAGGGATAGACCACGCCGTCGGCCAGCGAGAGGGTGATGTCCGAGAGCAGACCGTCGTTTTCATAGATCGACGGGCGCGTCCCCGCATAACGGAGATACTGTGCTATCGGAATGGCGACATCGACCGCAACGGTATCGATGTTCGAAATGGTCGTCAGCACCGAAAATTGGGTACCCACGCCCACGTAGTCGCCCGTATGGGCGTTGCTCGAAGCGATGATGCCGTCGATCGGAGCATAGATACGGGTATAGCCCACCTGCAACCGTGCGTTGCGCACCTGCTGCTCGGCCGAACGCACGGCGGCCTGCGCGGCGACGTATTCGGCCGTATACTGGTCGAGCTGCGTCTGACTGATGGCGTCGATACGCGCCAGCGGCACGGCGCGTTCGTAGTTGTTGCGGGCCGAGACCTCCTGCGCACGCGCCGATTCGAGCGAAGCTTCGGCCGAAAGCAGGGTGGTGGAGAGCAGGTTGGGGTCGATCGTAAAGAGCAGCTGCCCCTTTCGAACCGGCATACCGCTGCTGAAATACTTGTTCACGAGATAGCCGTTGACACGGGGTTCGATCAGTGCGTCGAAATTGCTTTCGACACTGCTCACGAAGCTCATGCGGTTGGGGACGGTGTCCGTCGCCGCTTCGATCACCTCGACGCGCAGGGAGGGCTGCGCTCCGGTTGTATGCCGGCCGCGGCAACCGCCTGCCAGCAACGCCGCAAGGGCGCAAAGGAGTGTTCCGATTTTGTCCATTGAGAGCCATGATTTTTTCCTGAAAGAAGGCAAAAAACATACCGGTATTCGGTCTTGAATCTCCTAAAACACCGTGAAATAGCGCTTCAAGCGTATTTTTTTTATAAAAATATTTTCTCAATTCGAGATATTTCCTATATTTGCAAACGATAAACAACCCAAAATTTACGATTATGGAAAAATTAGTTGAGCAAATCAAAGCCCAGTACGCTCTTTTCGCTGAGAACGCAGAGGCTCAGGTATCTAAAAACAACAAAGCCGCCGGCACCCGCGCACGCAAGGCTGCGCTGGAAATCATGAAGCTGATGAAGGAATTCCGCAAGGCTTCGGTCGAGGCTGCCAAATAAGTTTGGAACCTGCAACGAAACAATAAGGGCTGTCCTGTTATGGACAGCCCTTATTGTTTCGTTATTCCTTTTCACGGATTATTCCGCCACGGATGCAAGGTCTCGCCTCAGCACCGGCGGTTCCGCTCCGCGTGCAACCCCGGCCGAACCCCGCTACAATTCGATACCCCGCCGACGGAAATAGGCAAGGTCGGTCCCGTTGAGTCCCGTCGCACGGAACGGTACGGCACGGTTGTGATCGTTGAGGTAACAGCGCCGCACCGTCGTATCGTAGGAGGGGCTTGCCAGCGACGCCTCCCTGTAAACGTAATCCGCCTCGATACGGGCGATGTCGGCGATGGTCTGAAAAAGCGCATGTGTCGTCGCCGGAGCGTTTTCATGGCTGGGGGGGGCGGGCCGCTCTTGGGGGAAAAACCGCCTACGACGTGGCAGCGGCCGCCTGTTGGGGAAACACCCGCTTGTAATCCTCCGAAAACCACGCCAGCGAAGCGACGTGCAGCTGCCAGCAGGTCGTCGTAGGCGAGGCGTGTAGGAAACGTTCCCGATCGTCGTCGAGCATGTCCTCGCCGTGGTCGGCGCTGTAAAGCAATGCGCTGCACGCATCGAGCGATGCGAGATACCCGATCACCGACGACAGAAAGGTGTCGGTATAACGGATCGAATTGTCGTAAGCGTTCCAGATCTTCTGCTTGTGCTGCCGTTCGATGGCCACGTCGTCGTCGGGCAGAAAGTAGGCTGCCTCGCGCGGATAACGCTGGTGATAGCTGAAATGCGACCCGTAACAATGCAGGATGAAGAGCAGGTCGTTCTCCGTATCGGCCTCGACGATGCGTTTCATCGTGTCGAGCAGCTGCATGTCGTAACGCGGATGCCCCATATAGATAAGGCTGTCGGCATCGCGCGCCAATTTGTCGATCATCGCCCCCTGCGGCGACTGGTTCGAAAGAAACCACGTGCGGAAGCCCGCTTCGTTGAAGAGCGCGGGCAGTCCCTTGCGACGGAAGAGTTCGTCGTGTTCGTTCGTCCGGACAGACGAGAGGATCATCGGCACGCTCTTGTGCGTGGTATTGCTCTGCGTGAGCATGTTGCGGAACACGACGATCTCGTCTCCCAATGCCTTCAAGCGGGGATTCGTGGGACGGTCATAACCATACAGCTCCCAATTGGCGGCACGCGACGCTTCGCCGATCACATAGACGTAGATCTCCCGCTTGTCGGCCTTTGCCGTACGGCGGGCATGATAGCGGAACCCTGCCGACGTGCGGTCGTAATTCTCGATCTTGACGTATTCGCGCGCACAGAGCACGACGTTATAGGCCACGTTGACCGGAAAGATCTCGTTGCGGAGCACATGCCGTTTCGTTTGATAGGCCGGAATCAGCAATCCCGCCCCGACGAGCGCCAACACGCCTCCGACCACGGCCGTCCGGCGGCGGAAACGAGGCGAAAAGTCGACCTTACGCCGCACATGCACGGTTGCCGTCCATAACAGCGGAAGATAGATGACACAGACCAGAATCACCGAGGGATAGATGTTGCTCAGCAACTCCGTCGCCTCGCCGGGGTTGGTCGTGACGATATTGATGAACATATCGGTCGCGGCGACCGAATTCCCGAACAGGTAGAGCAGCACGATTTGCAGGGCGCAGAAAAAGATCACCGGAAAACTCAGCCACACGGCGATTCCCGAACGACGGAATGCGACGCTCCACAGCAGATAGCCTCCGGCCGGCAGCGTCAGCAGTGCTGCCTTCGACCAGATCGAATAGGGCTCCGTAAAAAACAGGATGCAGTTCGGTATCATCACGGCCGCAAAATAGCAGAGCGCCAGTAACGCAGCGTGACGACTGCTTCGCAGGAATGCTTTGCCGGTCTGTTCCATGAGTGTCAGAAAGCTTCGTTAATATTGAAAACCAAACCGCTGGTCTTGCGGCCGAAACCGTAGTCGATACGCACGTTCACGCGGCGTTTGAACTCCCAGCGCAGACCCAGCCCGTAGTTGGGCAGCGTCTGATCCCAGCGGAAACGTTCGAACGACGAAAAGACATTGCCCGCACCGCCCCACACGGCGCAACCGATGCGCCGCCAGATACGCTGACGGTACTCGATCTGGCAAGAAAGGATGTTGTTGTCGATATAACGTCCCAGATAATACCCGCGCATCCGGTAACCGCCGCCCAGCTCCGCCAGCATGCACCACGGCATTCCCGAACTGTTGAATTCGCCGAAAATATCCGTGGCCAGCACGGCGCCGCGCCACAGACGCTGGTAGTAGTCGGCCGTAGCGGTGGTCTTGTAGAGCGTCTTGCCGCTGTTTCCCAATCCCTTGGGGTAGATAACCTGCTTGACCATCAAAAAGGTACCGCGCTCGGGAGCGGGGATGAAATCGCGCGAGTCGTATTGCAGCGTCATGCCGATCCCCGACAAGGTGTAGTGCAGCTTCTGTCCCGCGAGATAGTCTATGCCCCGGTCGTCGAAATCCGTACCCTTCGTATGGGAGAAAAGAACCGACCCGCCGACATACAGGTGTCTCCACACCTCATACAGATAGCCGGCGTCGAACTTCACCTGTTTGCGGATGTAGTCGGCAGATTGGTTGAAACGCCCCGCCTCATAGCCTATGCCCCAGAATTCGAGCGGCTTCGAACCGAACGACACCTCGTAGATCACCCGCGAGCGGTTGTGGTTGAAGAGCGTGTTGCCGCTCACGCCGAACATATAGAAGCCCGACAACGAGAAGTTGCCGAAGAACGACACGTCCGACGGAGGCGTCAGCGAATCGGTGCGATCCACGCGGTAGAGTCCCGACGCCAGCACGCCGATCCCCACGCTCGCCTCTTTGGAATAGTTCGGTGCGCCGATAAAACTGAAATCGATCTTCTTCTCGAACGTGCGGTCGACGTTGCCGTGGAAGATCCGGCTCCAGAAATTGTCCTTGCGTTTCGGCTGCTGCTGCGTCTCGGCAGCCGGCGCAGTCGCGGGCAGCGGAGTATACCGGTAACGCAACGTATCGCCGCCGCGCACACAGAGCGTATCCTGTTGCGCACGGGCGGAGAGTAGCAGAAAACAGCAGACGACGGCAGGGAGAAACCTTCTAAATACCATTTATTTATAGTTCTCTAACACCTCGTAAAAGGCCTCCTTGTCGGCATCCGAAAGCACCCCTTTGCGCAGGAAGACCAACTCGCCCTCCTTGGTGACGAACATCAGCACGAACTTGTTGTTGCAGTCGCCCAGATTCCACGCCGTGCTCAGGGCATGTGTCTGATCGGCGAGCACCGTCGCACCGTTGGTCGCAGTACGTTTGCGCGCCATCGAACGGGCCATGCTGTTGGGCACCATCGGCGCGTCTTTGAGATTCATCACGCCGAAGCCGTGGATCTTGTCGCTTTCGGCACGGTGGTTCTTTTCCAGTTCAACGGTGAAATCCTCGTTCTGCTTATGGTGGTCGGGATCGACATAGAAGATCATCAGGTTCTTTTCACCCCAGTACGGAAGCGTCACGGGCTTTCCTTCGAGATCGAGCACTTCGACGTTCGATACCTTTCGCGGCAAGGCCGCCTCCTCGGTCTGAGCCGATACGGTGCCGAATGCCAGCGAAAGGGCTGTCAGCGCCAGAAAATTTTTCAGTGTCATCATAATCCAATGAATTTATAATACATCATTGCACCGTGCAAAGATACGAATTTTTCAACAGACCGTCCCCTCGCAAAGTCCGAATAATGTTCAAAAAGACCACTGTTATCTACATCTTATTCCTGTCTGAAAACTCCTTTATGCAGAGTCGGAGGGAGAAACACGACGGGCCTACGAGCCGGTCGGCCGCCCGCATCGTTTCCGCCGAACCGCCGGATCGATCGGATTCGGACAGGGCGGAGATATCGCCTGCGCCAAAATCAGCAGGAATGTTCTGCACCCGGCATACGCACTTTGCGGAAGATAGGTTTCCGCTCAGACAAGCGGTGCCTCGGCAAAACCCAAATAAATTTGGTTCTGCGTTCGGCTTGCACACTTTGCGGGGACAAGCCCCGCTTAGATAGGCGGCGCCTCGGCAAAACCAAATAAATTTGGTTCTGCGCTCGGCTTGCACACTTTGCGGGGACAAGCCCCGCTTAGATAGGCGGCGCCTCGGCAAAACCAAATAAATTTGGTTCTGCGCTCGGCTTGCACACTTTGCGGGGACAAGCCCCGCTTAGATAGGCGGCGCCTCGGCAAAACCAAATAAATTTGGTTCTGCGCTCGGCTTGCACTATCTTTGTCCTCCGATGAAAACCAGAATCCTTTTTGTCTGCCTGGGCAATATCTGCCGCTCTCCGGCCGCCGAAGAGATCTTCCGCACGCAGGTCGCTCGCCAAGCGCTGAGCGACAGCATCGAAGCCGATTCGGCCGGCACCTATTCGGGACACGCCGGCAACCTGCCCGATCCGCGGATGCGGCGTGCCGCCGCCCGGCGCGGTTACGAACTCACGCACCGCGCCCGTCCGCTGCGCGAAGCCGACTTCGAACGGTTCGACCGCATCGTCGTCATGGACGACAACAACTACGAAACGGCCCACCGGCTCGCGCCATCGCGCGAACTGGCCGGCAAAATCCACCGCATGACGGAGTTCTGCCGCCACAGTCCGCAGTGGGATCATGTTCCCGATCCCTATTACGAGGGGCACGAAGGGTTCGAACTGGTGCTCGACCTGCTCGAAGACGCCTGCGAAGGATTGCTCGACGATCTTAAAAATCCAACCCGATCGTAAACGAATAGGCATTGTGCATGGGCGAAGCCTTCTTGGCCACGGTATATCCCGCATCGAAACAAAGGTGCATGAACCGCACGCCGACGCCCAGCGAAAAATAGTCGGGGTAGTACAGCCGCGACTCGCCGCCGTGATACCCCACGCGGAATTGCAGCAACTGCATCAGGCTGTACTCCATGCCGATGCCTCCCTCCACGCCGCGCGCCGCAACAGGTGAAAAAGTATAGCGGCACTCGCCGGCGAAGGTCAGCGCATGGGCATCGCTCAGAAACAAATCGTAGGCGGCGCCCGCCGCGAATGCGACCGGCAGCTTCATCTCCGCAGGACCGTCCAGAAATCCGCCGATCCCCGTCAGTTTGGCGCCCAGCCGCAGCGCGGAGTAGTTCTCGCCCCGCTCGAACGGCACGACCGCCTGCGCCGTAATGCCCGCCGAGAACGCATTGCCGCTCCGCTCTCGCACGAAACGCGCGTAATCGGCCGTCAGACCCAACGCCACGATGTCATTCAGCCGATAGGCATAAGCCAGCGACACCGACTTGTCCTTCAAACGTTCGTCGAACCCGAACGTTCGCCAGCCGCCGGCGAGCAAATGCTGCATGTTGAACTTGTAGTAACCGGCGGCGGAGTAGGTCGTCTTGTCCGAAATGGTAAAGAACGAAGTCGCCACCTGCGCCTTCTGCCGGCCGAAAAGCCCCGCCGCGGGATTGTTGAAGACGGCATACGCATCGGCCGATGTCACCGTCTCGATGCCGCCCATGCCCAGCGTCCGGGCATCGGGATTCGCAATCCCGTAAGGCTGCGCCGCAACGGGGAGGAACCCGCCGGCGAGCGACGCCATCCAAAGAATCAATCGTTTCATATCCTGTTCGTTAAAAGCAAACGAGGTGGAAGAGCGTGCGGCCCTCCACCTCGTCCGTATCGTGATTCGCTGCCGACGGTTAGCAGTTCATCGCGCCGCAGCAGTGGATGACCTGGCCGCTGACGTACGACGACAGGTCCGACGCGAGGAACAGGGCCACCTTGGCCACATCTTCGGGCGTACCGCCGCGTCGCAGCGGGATCTGCTTGTACCAGCCCTCCTTGACCTCGTCGGGCAACTTGTCGGTCATGTCCGTGATGATGAATCCCGGAGCGATGCAGTTGGCGCGGATGCCGCGCGGGCCCATCTCCTTGGCGATCGACTTGGCCAGACCGATCATGCCGGCCTTCGACGCCGAGTAGTTGCACTGGCCGGCGTTGCCGCTCACGCCCACCACCGACGACATGTTGATGATTGAACCCGACTTCTGACGGGCCATGACCGGCGTCACGGCGTGGATGAAGTTGAAGGCCGATTTCAGGTTGACCGTCAGCACGGCGTCCCACTGCGCCTCGCTCATGCGCATCATCAGACCGTCTTTCGTAATACCGGCGTTGTTCACCAGAATATCGATCCGACCGAACTCCTCGACGATCCGTTTCACGACTTCGTGCGTCTGCTCGAAATCGGCGGCGTTCGAGGCGTAACCCTTGCACTTCACGCCCAGCGCGGCGATCTCCGCCGCGGTGGCTTTTCCGTTCTCGTCGATCGCCAGATCGGTGAATGCAACATTCGCGCCTTCCTTGGCGAACTGCAATGCGATCGCCTTGCCGATACCGCGGGCGGCGCCCGTCACGACTGCGACTTTTCCTTCCAGTAATTTCATGTCTCTTTTCAGTAATTGTTATAGAGTTGTTGATAAAATTCCGTTGACAAAGGTAGTAAAATAATTCGGATTGCGTATCTTTGCCCGAGGATAAAGCGCCGCAATCCGGGCTTCGTCCGCTACCGCCGGAAGATAAATCACGCTTAACACATATTATGAAAAGAGATTCTCAGATTTTCGATTTGATCGGCGCCGAGCGCAAGCGCCAGACGGAAGGCATCGAGCTGATCGCCTCGGAAAACTATGTCAGCGACCAGGTCATGGAGGCAATGGGGTCGGTGCTGACCAACAAATACGCCGAAGGCTATCCCGGCGCCCGTTACTACGGCGGCTGCGAGGTCGTCGATCGGGTCGAGACGCTGGCCATCGAGCGCGTCTGCCGTCTCTACGGAGCCGAATACGCCAACGTGCAGCCCCATTCGGGCGCACAAGCCAACATGGCGGTCTTCTTCGCCGTTCTCAAACCGGGCGACACCTTCATGGGACTCGATCTTGCGCACGGCGGACACCTGTCGCACGGCTCGGCGGTCAACATGTCGGGCATGTATTTCAACGCCGTCGGGTACCAACTCAACGAGCAGACCGGCACGATCGACTACGAAGACATGGAACGCAAGGCGCTGGAACACCGTCCGAAGCTCATCATCGGCGGCGCCTCGGCCTATTCGCGCGAATGGGACTACAAACGTATGCGCGAAATCGCCGACAAGGTGGGCGCGCTGCTGCTCATCGACATGGCCCACACGGCCGGACTGATCGCCGCCGGCCTGCTGGACAACCCCGTGAAATACGCCCATATCGTCACCTCGACGACGCACAAGACGCTGCGCGGCCCGCGCGGAGGCATCATCCTCATGGGCAAGGATTTCGACAATCCGTGGGGCTACACCACGCCCAAAGGCGTCGTCAAGAAGATGTCGCAACTGCTCAACTCGGCCGTCTTCCCCGGCATTCAGGGCGGCCCGCTCGAACACGTGATCGCCGCCAAGGCCGTCGCTTTCGGCGAAGCGCTCGCGCCCGAATACAAGGAGTACCAGGCGCAGGTGCAGAAGAATGCCAAGGCCATGGCCGAAGCCTTCGTCAAACGCGGCTACAAAATCGTTTCGGGCGGTACGGACAACCACCTGATGCTGGTCGACCTGCGGACGAAATTCCCCGAATTGACGGGCAAGCTGGCCGAGCGATGCCTCGTCGCGGCCGACATCACCACCAACAAGAATATGGTGCCGTTCGACAGCCGCTCGCCGTTCCAGACCTCGGGCCTGCGTTTCGGTACGCCCGCGATCACCACGCGCGGCCTGAAAGAAGACAAGATGGAGTTGATCGTGGAGTTGATCGACCGCGTGCTGCACGACCCCGAAAACGAGGCCAACATCGCCGCCATCCGCAAGGAGGTCAACGCACTGATGTCGCAATATCCGCTTTTCGCCTGGTAGCATGAAGGCGGTCGTCGAATTCCTGCGGCAACTGCACGCTCACAACGAACGCGCATGGTTCGAGGCGCACCGCGCCGAATGGCTGCAATTGCAGGAGCGTGTCCGCAGCTTCGCCGAAGGGTTGATCGAGGGAATCGCCTCGTTCGACCCCTCGGTCGAGGGGCTGACCGCGAAGGACTGTACCTACCGCATCTACCGCGACGTGCGTTTCAGCCGCGACAAATCGCCTTACAAGACCTGGCAGGGCATCTACGTCGCACCGCACGGTAAAAAAGCGGGGTATGCGGGCTACTATTTCCACCTCGAAGGCGCCGCCGAGGAGGGACTCGTCGGCAGCCACATGCTTTTTTCCGGACTCCACATGCCGCATCCCACGGTGCTCCGAAGCGTACGCGAGGAGATTCTGGACAATGGCGCGGAATTTGTCGGGAACATCCGGCGCGCCGAAGGATTCGCGCTCGACGAGTCGCAGCGACTGAGGCGCACGCCCGCAGGGTTTCCGACGGACTCGCCCTACGACGAACTGCTGCGGTTGAAGGAAGTAGCACTCTGTCGCCCGTTCGGCGACGATTTCCTCGCGGGCGACGACCTGCTGGAACGCACGCTCGCCGAGTTCCGCAAGACCGCGCCTTTCGTGCAACAGCTCAATCGTGCCGTGCAGTATGCCTACGAAGAGATGATGTAATCCACAAATACGTGTAACTATGCGAAACATTCTTCTGTTGATATCGATGCTCGGCCTGCTGCCGGCAGGATGCGGCCGCACGGTCTCCGACACCGACACGGTCTCGTGCGACACCTTCGTCTATTCGGTCAAGGGCGGCGACTCGCTGCGGCTCGACCGTTATACCGACACCCCCGCAGCCGAAATCGACGCAAAAAAGCCCTGCATGATCTTCGTCTTCGGCGGCGCCTTCATCAGCGGCACGCGCGACGCCGAATCGTACCGCCCGTTCTTCGAATACATGGCGCGCGAACAAGGGTACACCGTCGTTTCGATCGACTACCGGCTCGGCCTGAAAGAGCCGCTCGCCGCCGGCAAACTCTCGCCCGAAACGTTCCCGCAACTGCTTCCTCAAACGGTACTCATGGCCGTCGAGGATCTATACGACGCGACGAGTTTCGTCGCAGGGAAGTCTGCGGAGTGGGGGATCGATCCCGCGCGGATCGTCGCCTGCGGATCGAGCGCCGGAGCGATCACCGTCCTGCAAGGAGCCTATTTCATCGCCAATGAAAATCCGCTGACGGCCAAACTGCCCGACGGGTTCGATTACGCCGGCGTGATCTCTTTCGCCGGTGCCGTCGTCGACATGGCCGACGATTTGACCTGGAAACGCGCTCCTGCGCCGATCATGCTCTTCCACGGCGACGCCGACTCCAACGTTCCCTACAGGGCGCTGCGGATGGGCGGCGCAGGGATCTTCGGATCGGACTACATCGCACGACAACTCTCCGACATGAAATCGCCCTATTATTTCTACTCGGTGGAGGGTGCCGACCATGCACTGGCCACGGTGCCGATGAACAACTACCGCGATGCCATCGACCAGTTTCTCACGCAACAGGTAGGCGAGCGGCTTCCGGCCATGATCGACACGAAGGAGCGTTTCACCAATGCCTCGCCCGGCGGCAAGACATTCACCGCAGAGGACTACATTCGCAGCAATTTCGCGGGCGAATAACCGTCGACGAAAGGGTAGCGTTTTCAACGAAACACCCCCGACCGAACGATTCGGCCGGGGGTGTTTGTCGAAAACGTTCGCTCCTACATTTCCGCGAAATAACGGTAGAAATAGGGGATCGTCTCGATACCGCGCTGGAACTGATCCAATCCGAAACTCTCGTTGGGCGAGTGGATCGCGTCCCGCGACAAACCGAAGCCCAGCAAAATAGACTTCACACCCAGAATCTCTTCGAAAGCACTCACGATCGGAATCGAACCGCCCGAATAGAAGGGCAGGGGCTTCTTGCCGAAGGTGGCTTCGACGGCCTTCTCGGCTGCCTTATAGGCGGGCAGGTCGGTCGGCGAGACGTAGGGCGCGCCGCCGTGCAGGAACCGCACGTCGACCTTCACGCTGCGGGGCGCAATGGCGCGGAAATGCCGCTCGAAGAGCTTGGCGATCTTACGGAAATCCTGATTCGGCACCAGCCGCATCGAGATCTTGGCCGACGCACGCGCCGGAATGATCGTCTTGGTTCCCTCCTCGATATAACCGCCCCAGATGCCGTTCACGTCGAGCGACGGGCGCACGCCCGTACGCTCCATGGTCGTATAACCCGCTTCGCCCGCCACGTCGCCGATGTGCAGCGACCGCTTGTAGTCGGCCAGACGGAACGGCGCCTTGTTGAGCGCACGCCGTTCGGCGGCCGACAGTTCGCGCACGTCGTCGTAGAATCCGGGAATCGTCACGCGCCCCTCGTCGTCGACCAGCGAAGCGACCAGCCGCGCCAGCACGTTGGCCGGATTGGCCACCGCACCGCCGAAAAGTCCAGAATGCAAATCCTTGTCCGGTCCCGTCACCTCTACCTGCATATAAGTTAAACCACGCAACCCGCAGGTAATCGAAGGTGTATCCATCGAAATCATCGACGTATCGGAGACCAGAATGACATCCGATTTCAGCAGTCTCTTCTGCTCGCGGCAAAATTTGTAGAGACTCTGCGAACCGATCTCCTCTTCGCCTTCGAGCATGAACTTCACGTTGCAGGGCAGTTGTCCGGTCGCGCACATCGCCTCGAACGCCTTGATGTGCATGAACGACTGCCCCTTGTCGTCGTCGGCTCCGCGCCCCCAGATGCGGCCGTCACGCACGACGGGTTCGAACGGCTCGGTCGTCCACTCCTCGCGCGGATCGACCGGCATCACGTCGTAATGGCCGTAGACCAGCACCGTTTTGGCCTTGGGGTCGACGATCTTCTCGGCGAAGACCACCGGATTCCCCTCGGTGGGCATCACCTCGGCGTGGTCGGCACCGGCCTTGACGAGCGCTGCCGCCAGATGTTCGGCACAGCGCACCATATCCCCGCGGTGTTCCGTCTGCGCGCTGATCGACGGGATGCGCAGCACCTCGAACAACTCTTCGACGAAGGCGTCGCGGTGCGAGCGGATGTAATCGAGAACCTTTTCCATAATCGTATGTCGTTTTACAGGTTGCAAATTTCGCCCAGTTCGCCGATGAACCGCTGCGCCAGCGCATCGGCTTCGGCCATCGACCGTGCCTCGGTATAGATGCGGATGATCGGCTCGGTATTGGACTTGCGCAGGTGTACCCAATTCTCCGCGAAATCGATTTTTACGCCGTCTATATCGTTCACCTGTTCACCGGCATAACGATCCTTTATCTCACGCAGGACTTTATCCACATCGATGGCCGGCGTCAGGGCGATCTTGTTCTTCGACGCGTAGTAGGCGGGGTAGGTGGCACGCAATGCGGTCATCGTCAGCCCTGTCTGCGCCAGATAGGTCAGGAACAGCGCCACGCCCACCAGCGCGTCGCGGCCGTAGTGCAGTTCGGGATAGATCACGCCGCCGTTGCCTTCGCCGCCGATGACGGCGCCGACCTCCTTCATCTTCGCCACGACGTTGACTTCGCCCACGGCCGAAGCGTGATAACGGCCGCCACGACGCTCGGTCACATCGCGCAGCGCCCGCGACGAACTGAGGTTCGAGACCGTATCGCCCTTGCGGTGCGACAACACGTAGTCGGCCACGGCCACCAGCGTATACTCCTCGACAAACATCGAGCCGTCCTCGCTCACGAAGGCCAGCCGGTCGACGTCGGGATCGACCACCACGCCCAGATCGGCCTTCTCGCGGACGACCGCCGCGGCGATCTCCGTCAGGTTCTCGGGCAGAGGTTCCGGATTGTGGGCGAACTCGCCCGTAGGCTCGCAGTTGAGTTCCACGACCTCGCAGCCCAACTCGCGCAACAGCTTCGGGATCACGATGCCTCCCACCGAGTTGACGGCGTCGACCACCACCTTGAAGCGTTTGCGCCGCACAGCGTCGACATCGACCAGCGGCAGGGCGAGCACCCGACGGATATGTTCGTCGTTGAACGATTCGCGCGAAAGCACATGCCCCAGTGCGTCGACCTCGGGAAATTCGAAGTCGCTTCGTTCGGCCAACTCCAACACGCGCTTGCCCTCGGCATCGGAGAGGAACTCGCCGTCGGCATCGAGCAGTTTCAACGCGTTCCATTGGCGCGGATTGTGCGAGGCGGTAATGATGATGCCGCCGTCGGCCTCGTGGGCCGTGACGGCCAGCTCCACGCCGGGCGTCGTGCAGAGCCCCACGTTGACCACGTCGGCGCCGCAGCCGAGCAGGGCGCCCTCGATCAGGTCGCCCACCATTTCGCCCGAAAGACGTGCGTCGCGGCCGACGACGATCCGCAGGCGGCCCTCTTTGCGCTCGCCCAGAAAACGGACGTAGGCAGTGGTGAATTTCACGATGTCGAGCGGGGTCAGATTGTCGCCCGGGCGGCCGCCGATCGTACCGCGGATACCCGAGATGGATTTGATGAGTGTCATGTCTGAACTTATTTTACACCTATGTAAATTAAAAGAAATCGACGGGTTTGTTTTGCAATTCGAGGTAAAAATATTACTTTTATGCCAATTATGAAAATTAAAACGCGACCATTATGAGAACGATCCCCTCTTCCGAGTTGATTATCAACGACGACGGTTCCATTTTCCATCTGCACCTCCGTCCCGAGCAGCTGGCCGACACCGTCATTCTGGTGGGCGATCCGGGCCGCGTGGAGCTGGTAGCCTCCTTTTTCGATACGCGCGAATGCAACGTCTCCAACCGTGAGTTCAACACCGTCACAGGCACCTATAAAGGCAAACGTATGACCGTCCTGTCGACAGGCATCGGCATCGGCAACATCGACATCTCCGTCACGGAGCTCGACGCACTGGCCAATGTCGACTTCGAAACCCGACAGGTCAAGCCCGAACTTCGGCGGCTTACGCTCCTTCGGCTAGGCACGTCGGGAGCCATCCAGCCCGACATCAAGGTGGGCGAGGCGGTCTTCTCGCGCATGTCGATCGGCTTCGACGGCCTGCTCAACTACTACAAGGGCCGCAACGAGGTCTGCAATCTGGAATACGAGCAGGAATTCATGCGCCACACGGGATGGAGCGACCTGCTGCCGAAGCCCTATTTCGCCGTGGCCGACGAGGGGCTGTTCGACCTGTTCCGCGACTCGACACGCGAAGGTATCACCATCGCCGCACCGGGTTTCTACGCCCCGCAAGGACGCTGGGTGCGCCTCGAACCGGCCGACGCGCACCTGAACGAGAAGATCGAATCGTTCGAGTACGAAGGCCGTCGCATCACCAACTTCGAGATGGAGAGCTCGGCGCTCGCAGGCATGGCCTCGCTCATGGGGCACCGCGCCGCGACGATCTGCACGATCATCGCACAGCGCATCGCGCTGGACGCCTGCACCGACTACAAACCGTTCGTCAAACAGATGATCCGCATGGCGCTCGACAAGCTGGCGACGATCTGATTCCGTACAAACGCAAGCATATCAAGAATTATCAAATCATAGAGACTCAACATGAAATTTTCCGTATCAAGTTCCGCGCTTCTGTCGCTGCTGGCGACCACCGGTAAAGTAATCAGCAATAAGAACACGCTGCCGATCCTCGACTATTTCCTCATGGAGTTGAAGGGCGACCAACTGAAAGTGACCACCTCCGATCTGGAAACCACGCTCGTCGGGCAGATCACCGTCGACAACGTCGAGAGCGAAGGGATGATCGCCGCCCCCGCCAAGCAGCTGCTCGACTCGCTCAAAGAGTTCGCCGAAATTCCGCTGACGATCGACTGCAACGACCAGACTTTCGAGATCAAACTCAACTGGAAAAGCGGTTCGCTTTCGATTCCCGGCGCCAGCGCCGTGAGCTATCCGGCGCTGCCCGCGCTCGCGGAGGACAAGAAGGAGCTGACGTTCGACGTCGACACGCTCGTCAACGGTATCAACAAGACGATCTTCGCCACGGCCGACGACGAACTGCGTCCGATCATGAACGGCGTCTACATCAACATCGAGCCCGCGTCGATCACGTTCGTGGCCACCGACGCCCACAAGTTGGTGAAGTACTCCTCGGAGCAGCCGAGCGAGCTGACGGCGGCTTTCATCCTGCCCAAGAAACCGGCGAACCTGCTCAAAGGCATGCTGCTCAAAGAGGAAGCGCCGGTCAAGGTGTCGTTCGACTCGAAGAACGTGCTCTTCAACCTCAAAAACCACACGTTGGTGTGCCGTCTGATCGAGGGCAGCTATCCCAACTACAACGCCGTCATCCCGACGGCCAACCCCAACAAGGTGCTCATCGACCGCATCGAACTGGTCAATGGCATCAAGCGCGTGGCCGTCTGCTCGAATCCGGCGACCAACCTCATCCGCATGGACATCGCCGACAACAAGATCAACCTCACGGCGCAGGACATCGACTACTCGATGTCGGCCAACGAGACGATCTCGTGCAGCTACGACGGACAGTCGATCACCATCGGGTTCAAGTCGACCTTCCTCGTCGAGATCCTCTCGAACATCGAGACGCCGACGGTGGTGATCGAGCTGGCCGATTCTACCCGTGCGGGCGTTTTCAAGCCCGTTTATGACGAAAAGCAGTCCAGCGACACGCTGATGCTGCTCATGCCGATGATGATCAATGCCTGACGACGATGAACAAACGTGAATTGATCGGCGAAGTAGCCCGCCGCACCGGCTACGCCGAAGAGGTCTGCACCCGCGTACTCGACACGTTCGAAGAGGTGCTGGGCGACGCCGTCGCGAACAAGGTGAAGGACGCCTCCGACACCTTCCGCAGCAACGCCGCCGAGGCGCTCGACCTGATCCGCGGACTGTTCCGCAAAAAGACCGAAGCATGAAACTGAACCTCAAACGTCCCATCGTCTTTTTCGATCTGGAAACCACCGGCGTCGACACCGCCAAAGACCGCATCGTCGAGATCTCGATGGTCAAGGTGATGCCCGACGGCGAGGAGATCGTCAAGACCCGCAAGATCAACCCCGGCATACACATCCCCGAAGAGGCGACCGCCATTCACGGCATCACCGACGAGGATGTGAAGGATTGTCCGACCTTCGCACAGATCGCCCGGTCGCTCGAACAGTTCATCGCCGGCTGCGACTTCGGAGGGTTCAACTCCAACCGTTTCGACCTGCCGATGCTCGTCGAGGAGTTCATGCGCGCCGGCATCGGCGTCGACTTCAAGCGGCGCCGCTTCGTCGACGTGCAGAACATCTTTCACAAGATGGAGCAGCGTACGCTCGTAGCCGCCTACAAGTTCTACTGCGACAAGGACCTCACGAACGCCCATTCGGCCGAAGCCGATACGCTGGCGACCTACGAGGTGCTCAAAGCGCAGCTGGACCGCTACGACAACCTGGAAAACGACATCGATTTCCTGGCCGAATTCTCCACGCGCAACGAGTCGGCCGACTACGCCGGACGCATTCTCTATAACGAGAAAGGGGAGGAGGTCTTCGGTTTCGGAAAGTACAAAGGCCGCTGCGTAGCCGAAATATTCGAGTCGGAACCGAGCTACTACAACTGGATGATGAACGGCGATTTCCCGCTCTACACGAAAAAGGTCATCACCGAAATCCGGCTGCGCGGCTCGAAGGAGAAGAAACGTTAGATGCGTATGTACAAACCGATTCTCATAACGGCGGCATGTCTCTGCATCGGGTTGACGCCTGTATCGGCGTCGGCTCCGCAGTCGCAGAAGTCGGAGACGATCGTTTATATCGGCGGCGAGAAGTTCTACATCCACACCGTGCAACCCGGCCAGACGCTCTACTCGATCGCGCGGCTCTACGGCGTGAGCGAGCAGACGCTCGTGGCGTACAATCCGACGATGGCCGACGTGTTGAAAGCCGACCAGAACGTCAAAATTCCGGTTCCCGCCCCGCAGATGCAACCCGACGAAGCGCCGCTCACGGCCAGACAGGAGAAGAAACTCCGCAAAAAGTTCATTCTGCATACGGTGGAGGCGCACGAGACGCTCTACGCCATTTCGAAGCGCTACGGCATTTCGGTCGAGACGCTGCTGGAGGATAACGAGAATCTCGATCCTACGCACCTGACGATCGGCGGCACGCTGCTGGTACGGAAAAAGGAGGTGGGCAAGACCAGCAACGCCGAAAATCTCGCCGAATTGGAGGAGTACAAGGAGAAGCTGAACAGTGTTCCGACCGACGGTTTCCGCTATTACGTCGTCCGACCGGGCGATACGATGTATTCGCTCGCCCACGCCAACCGGACTACGGAGCAAACGCTCTCGGAACTCAACGAAGGCCTTTCGTCCGCAACGCTCAAAGCCGGTGCGATCATCAAGTTGCCGACGGCCGATGCACCCGCCACCGCCGAGCAACCGGCCGACACGCTGACGGTGCGGGTCTTCGCCCGGCCCCCCCCCCCGCCGAAAAGCTCCTGACGCTCGCGCCGGACGCCGCGCTCCGCTTGTCGTTGCTGCTGCCCGCCACGACCGACGGGCGCCCCAATGCCAGCTATACCGAATTCTATCAGGGATTCCTGCTGGGCGTCGACCGGCTCCGCCGCGACGGCCGGTCGGTACGGCTCGACGTTTTCGACACGGCGCACGATCCCGCGAAGGTCGCGACACTCGTCGCCGACAGCACTCTCGCCCGCTCGCAACTGATCGTCGGCCCCGTGTACGAAGACGAACTGGCACCCGTCCTGCGCATCGCCGAGCAGGAGGGTATTCCGGTCGTTTCGCCGCTGGCGACGATCGATCATACGCACAGCGACGTCCTCTTCCAAATGGCGCCCGATCCCGCCCGGAAATACGCGAAACTCGCCCGGCCGCTCAACAGCGGCCGCAGGGTCGTACTGATTTACAGCCAGCACACCGACACGGCGTTCGAACAGGCCGTCAAGGCGCTGATTCCCGACGTGGGGTACGAAACGTTCCGCTACGAGCAGGGCAGCAACATCGGCAGCATCCTCTCGGCCCGCGACAGCGCCCTGCTCGTCGTATTGTCGGGCAAAGAGACCGAGGTCGACTCGATCCTCGCCGCACTGGCCTCGGCCAGCAGCAATATCATCGCCCGCGGCCACTCCGCACCGCAGTACGACGTCATCGGCGGCCCGCACTGGAACCGGTTCGACAACATCGACCGCAACCTCTTTTTCAAGAATCGGGTGAATTTCATATCGACCTATCACGCCAAACGCGACGACGAACGCATCCGCACCTTCGACAACCGCTATATCTCCGCATTCGGTTCGCTGCCGACGCTCTACTCCTATCGGGGGTACGACGCGGCCGTTCTGTTCGGCTCGGCGATGTTCGACGACATCAACAGCTTTTTCGACGACGAGACCTTCACGCCGCTCCAGACGCCTTACCGCTTTACGCGGACGGCCGACGGCAACCGCGTCAACACCGAATGGGTGCGTGTCGTCTACAACGACAACTATACCATCACGCTCGAATAATCCGACCATGGCATCTTCCAATATCCCCGAAAAAACGATCGAACGGCTGAGCGAGTACCGCCGTACGCTGCTCTCCTGCCACAAGCAGGGGATCACCCACATCTTCTCCCACGTGCTGGCCGGCATCCACGGCATCACGGCGGTGCAGGTGCGCCGCGACCTGATGCTCATCGGCTTTTCGAGCGACACGAAGAAGGGCTACGACGTGAAGGTGCTCATCGATTTCATCAGCAACATCCTCGACAGCGACACGGTGACCAACATCGCCGTCATCGGCATGGGACACCTCGGCCAGGCCATCACCAAGTATTTCAACGGCCGCGGCCTGAAATTGAAGATCACCACCGCGTTCGACATCGACCCCGCGAAGGTCGGCCAGACGATAGACGGCATTCCGTGCCACCATATGGAGACATTCGAGGAGGTGGTCGAGGACAAGGACATCGACATCGTCATCGTCTCGTCTCCCTCGCGCGTAGCCGACGAACTGGTCGTCCCGATCGTCAACGCCGGCATCAAGGGCGTGCTCAACTTCACCTCGCGGCCGCTCAACTTCCCGCGCGGCATCGTGGTCGAGAACTACGACATCACCACGCTGCTCGAAAAGGTCGCCTATTTCGTCAAGGAGAACGAGGAGAACCCGACCGACGACTGAACCGAGGCACGATGAAAGTTTTCCACGGAATCGACCGGCTCCCCGCATTCCGCCACCCGGCGGCTACCGTCGGATCGTTCGACGGCGTACACGGCGGTCACAGCGAGTTGCTCGCGGCCGTGCGCCGCTTCGCCCGCGAACGCGGCGGCGAAAGTATCGTCGTCACATTCTCGCCCCACCCGCGCATCGTACTCGAAACACAGACCGATCTGCGCCTGCTCACGACGCTCGACGAGAAGGTCTGGCTGCTCGAACGGGCCGGCATCGACAATCTGGTCGTCATCCCTTTTACCCGCGAATTCAGCCGGACGGGTTCCGCCGATTTCATCCGCCGCGACCTGATCGGAAAACTGGGCGTCGAAACACTCGTAATGGGGTATAACCACCACTTCGGGCACAACAAGGAGGGCGACTACGGTTCGCTGCGCTCATCGGAGCGGCCGACATTGCGGCTGTACCGGATCGAACCGTTCAGCGTCGGCGGCGAAAAGGTCAGTTCGACCGTCGTCCGGTCGCTCGTCGAACACGCCGAGATGGCCCGCGCCGCCCGTATGCTGGGACATCCCTATCTGCTGATGGCCGACGTCGCCCGCGGCTCCCTCCGCATCGACGACCCCTACAAGCTGCTGCCGCCTGCGGGCGAGTATTCCGTCACGGCTGACGGTGTACCGGCGAGACTCTTCATTCCCTCCGAAGGAGCGCCGCATCTGGACCGGCCGTTTACCAAAGAAAAGAGCATTATCGAATTTACCGCACTATGATTACACACGACACCAAAATCCGGGTCTGGTACAAGCATACCGACCAAATGGGGTTCGTCCATCACTCGAACTACATCTGCTACTACGAAGAGGCGCGCTCCGACCTGATGCGCTCGATGGGGCTCTCCTACGCCGACATGGAACGAAAGGGCATCATCATGCCGATCCTGGAGGTGCAGTCGGTCTACAAACGTCCGGCTTTCTTCGACGACTGCCTTACGGTGCGCATCCTGTTGCGCGAAATGCCTACGGCGCGCATCCGTTTCGAATACGAGGTCTACAACTCGCAGGACGAACTGCTCAACACGGGCATGACGGCGCTGGGTTTTCTCCATGCCGACACGCACCGTCCGACACGCGCTCCGCAATGGTTCGTCGAGGCGCTCGCTGCGGCGATGAAGTAGGGAAGGAATCGCGATTTCTCTAAAAACTATTTGTTTTATTTTTTATGATAAAACATTTTACTATTTTTGAGAAACTCTCAAATCATGAACCTTATGAAAAAGTATTTATGCGGATTAGCCGTTCTTTTGTTCCTTACTAATTGTCAAAAAGGATCGGAAGGAGATTCTCCCGTTGCGCCTTTTACCATCAATCTTTCTCAAAAGATGATCACTTGTTTTCCTAAAGACGTAAAAATATTCGATTTCAACGTAACGGGACCGGAAGCCACGAATTTGAAACTGGAGGTAGTTATTACTGAACCTTGGAAATATAAATTACTTAAGTTCGAACCTTCCGTAGACGGTGGATACAATGGAACAATCGAAATCACAGCACCTTCTAAGAAGTCAGAAGCAAGCAATTATTCGACGATAGATATTACCGTTCTATCCGAAACATATTCCTCCTGCGTCACGGCATCTCTCATCGTCAATCCCGCACAACCTATATTTACTGCAACAAATCTCGAAACGGATTTCAAGGTCAACGAACTGAGAGAGATCACTTTCTCTCTCAAAAGCGAAGAGAATGTTGGAGCTTTTGCATATCAACGTATGCAAGATAAGTGGAGGTTTTATTTAGGTCATAACAGTCCGTATTTCATTCGTAATCCCGATTATTCTATTCTATAACCTCCGGCAAAATGACTATTCAAGCACCAGATAAACCTTCGGAAACAGATTTAATACTTCGATTTGAAGGTCATAGACCGTATCAAGCTATGCAAGTCATCATCCACGCTGAAACGCTTCACTTAAAGTGTAACTATTAAGCAGGAGGTTGAGCAAGAGTTCAGTCTTGTTTTTGTCAGTCTCCGGCTGTCATTCTGGCAGGAAACGTGCGCTGGCACATAGTTTGATCTCTCCGCGAACGGAAAAAACAGACTAAAACCAGAATACGACTATGACAAACGGTAAAATCGGGGTGACGACCGAAAACATCTTTCCCGTCATCAAGAAATTCCTCTATTCCGACCACGAAATCTTCCTGCGCGAATTGGTGTCGAACGCAGTCGACGCCACGCAGAAACTCAAAGCACTGGCTTCGCGTGGCGAAATGCAGGGTGAATTGGGCGACCTGACGATCCGCATTGCGGTGGACACCGACAAGCGGCTGCTCACGATCACCGACCGCGGAATCGGCATGACGGCCGACGAGGTCGACCGCTACATCAACCAGATCGCCTTCTCGGGCGCCGAGGAGTTCATGGCCAAGTACAAGGATCAGGCGATCATCGGCCACTTCGGTCTGGGGTTCTACTCTTCGTTCATGGTCGCGGACAAGGTGGAGATCATCACCAGATCCTACAAGGAGGGCAGCAAGACCGTGCATTGGGAGTGCAACGGCTCGCCCGAGTTCTCGATGGAGGAGAGCGACGAGGCGCACGACCGCGGGACGACGATCGTCCTGCACCTCTCCGAAGAGGCCAAGGAGTACGCCGAAGCGGCCAAAATCGAGGAATTGCTGCGCAAATACTGCCGGTTCCTGCCCGTTCCCATCGCCTTCGGCAAGGTCAAGGAGTGGAAGGACGGCAAGTATGTCGATACCGACAAGGACAACATCGTCAACGACACCGATCCGCTGTGGATGCGCAAGCCGGCCGACATCACCGAAGAACAGTACAAGGAGTTCTACCACGAGCTCTACCCGACGGGCGAAGAGCCGCTCTTCTCGATCCACCTGAACATCGACTATCCGTTCCACCTGACGGGCATTCTCTACTTCCCGAAGATCCGCAACAACTTCGAGATTCAGAAGAACAAGATCCAGCTCTACTCCAACCAAGTCTACGTGACGGATCAGGTCGAGGGAATCGTACCGGAGTACCTCACGCTGCTGCACGGCGTGATCGATTCGCCCGACATCCCGCTCAACGTCTCGCGCAGCTATCTCCAAAGCGATTCGAACGTCAAGAAGATCTCGAACTACATCACGCGCAAGGTGGCCGACCGCTTGCAGGAGTTGTTCAACACCATGCGCCCCGAATTCGAGAAGAAGTGGGACGATCTGAAAATCTTCATCCAGTACGGAATCCTCACCGACGAGAAATTCGCTGAAAAGGCGCAGTCGTTCATGCTGTGGAAGAATACCGATGGCAAATACTTCACGCCCGCCGAATACGAGGAGCTGGTCAAGGCCAACCAGACCGACAAGCACCAGACGCTCGTCTTCCTCTACGTCGACGACCCCGTCGCCAAACTCGCGGCCCTCGAAGCCGCGAAGGGCAAAGGCTACGACGTGCTCGAAATGAACGGCCCGCTCGACAACCACTACGTCAACTGGTACGAGTCGAAGCACAAGGAGCAGCGCTTCGTGCGCGTCGACAGCGACATCGTGGACAAATTGATCCAGAAGGAGGACTCGCTCAAAATGTCGCTCTCGGAGGCGCAGCAGGAGATTCTGCGCCCCGTCTTCGAAGCGCAGATGCCGCACGACGAGAAGATCCACTACAACATCGCCTTCGAGCCGATGGCAGCCGGCGAAGCGCCCGTCGTCATCACGCAGAACGAGTTCATGCGCCGCATGAAGGAGATGGCCGCCATGAGCGGCGGAGGCATGAGCCAGTTCTACGGTCAGATGCCCGACAACTTCACCCTCGTCGTCAACGGCAACCACCCGATCGTGATCGACATCCTCCAAAACGTCGAGAAGGAGTACGGCGACAAACTCAAATCGATCACCAAGAAGATCGATGCCGCCGTGCAGGAGGAGAAGCGGTTCGAGGAGACGATCGACAAGAAAAAGGAGGAGGAGCTCACCGCCGAGGAGAAAAACCAGCGCGAGGAGTTGTCGAAGAAGGTCGTCACGCTGCGCGACGAACGCAACGAACGGCTGCGCCAGATCGGCGAGAAGGATTCGCTCGTGCGGCAGATCATCGACCTGGCACTGCTCACCAACGGGATGCTCAAAGGCAAAAACCTGACGGAGTTCATCCAGCGATCGATCTCGCTGATCGAGAAATAAGCAGACACGGCACTCGCAGCATCAAAAGGGGATATGTTCTTTCGGGACATATCCCTTTTTGGTGTGTCTACAATCGGAAAAGCACGGCATCGCTCAGCGATGCCGACAGTTCGCCGCCGCCCCATGCGGCGGACTGCAACTCGCCGAAGCTCGTGCAGTACCGGCCGCCGGCGTTGAACCGCACGGGTAACCAAACGTAAATCCGCTTTCGCCCCCTCCCCAAAAAAATCGCTATCTTCGAAGCATGGAACTCACGATACGTCCGATTCGCAGGGAGGAATTCCCGCTGTTGGCCGATTTTCTCTACGACGCGATCTATCGCAGCGACCCGTCGTCGCCCCTGCCGCGACAGATCGTCGAACATCCGTCGCTGCGCATCTACATCGCGGATTTCGGCACACTTCCCGACGACCGCTGCCTGGTCGCGCAAGCGGAAGGGCACGTCGTCGGAATGGTCTGGGTGCGCTGCATTCGGGCCTACGGATATATCGGCGAAGGCATTCCCGAATTCGTCCTGTCGGTCGCGGCTCCCTGCCGGGGACAGGGCATCGGCACACGGTTGATGCGCGAGATGCTGCAACGGCTCTCCGCAGCAGGGTATCCGGAAGCCTCGCTTTCGGTGCAGCGCCGGAATCCGGCCGTGCGTCTCTACCGCCGGCTCGGATTCCGCACCGTGAAACGGACACTCGAAGAATATATCATGGTCTGCGACCTCCGCGACGCGGATTCCGCCGTTGCGAACCGAACGGCTGGAACAGAGTAGAACACTGCGTCCAAAACAAAGGCGTCCCGCGGGCGGGGCGCCCGGGAGAAAAAAAGAT
>OGOG01000278.1_pt1 | contig 58385 bp, 59 predicted proteins | sample 1552581 | NCBI WGS metagenome assembly OGOG01 (sample SAMEA2580152, study PRJEB22360) | human gut metagenome | biome: human gut; feature: human-associated habitat; material: faeces | place: Denmark | collected 2008/2010 | reverse complement strand
ATTTGAAAACAAGAACCTCGCTTAGGCCTGTGTCCATATTACGTGGGTAGGATCAGTACAACGTGTATTTTTCGAAAGCGACAGCTTCGCTTTTCTTATCAAACTTCCTACGGATGCGTTTTCCGTTACGTCCAGTAGGGCGGATGTCCACTTCATATCGACCATCATCGAGTTTTTTGATTGCCATCAGAAAACCCTCCGAGTGGTACTTTTTTTTGCTACTACTAATCGCTTTTTTCGTGGTGGCTGAAATTTAGCCACCAATAGTAGGCACTTGTGATGAATATATTCACGATAAATTGTTAACCAGTCTTTTGACCGGAGTGGGGCGACGTTGTTTCGTTTTGCCCAAAGTGTGCGAGAGCGGGCGCAATTTGCCCGGCTTCTGGAGCTACCTGATCAGTCATGAACCACAAAGTATATTTAGTAAATCTGGGATGTTGTAAGACCTTCATTATGGCTTCAACTCCAGCGTTTTTTGACCGGCTCTCATAGCTCGAAAGTGAGCTGTAGGCTACACCAGTTAATTCACTGAATTCTTTACGGTTTAACCTTTCAGATTCACGGATTAGCTTCAACTTCTCCGAAACGTCTATTGACATAATTACTCCGATTGCGTAATTTCTTGCTGATAGTGTGAAATGTTGTGCTTCTGGAGTTATCCTTTTAGGCAATAATTAGCCATTAGGAGCCATTAGAAGCACTAAGGGAGAATCGTAGCAGATGAATAGACAGCTTGTAAGCGTGACTGATGCCGTGCCTTATCAGGAGTTTGCAAAACTCATTGGTAAAACTCCAAGAGCTGTAAGGGGCATGATTGAGAAAGGGAAATTACCAGTTATTGAGATTACTGACCCTCAGTCAGTATCGGGGCGTGCTGGTGAATATTGGGTATACCTTCCGGCATGGAATAACGGACTAAAACTGGCTTATGAAAGCCGTCCTAAAGAGATTCGTGACGGCTGGTTGATGTGGTTAGGTCTCGGTGAACCACGTTAAGGAGAACCGTATGAATGAGCCTCGTTGTATTGCTCAGTTATTGCGTAACGAAAGCCCCAGGGCGATTGACTTCACCATCACCCACGGGAAGGGACGCAAGGGAATCATTATCCGCACCAAAAAACAGAGTCCGTTAAAAAAGGCTCTGACCTTTCTGAAAAGCCGGAGGGTATGGAAATGACAGTGATGACGCTCAATCTCGTTGAAAAACAGCCAGCAACTATGCGTCGGATAATTGGTAAGCATCTTGCCGTTCCTCGCTGGCAGGATACATGTGATTATTATAATCAGATGATGGAGCGCGAACGGCTAACAGTTTGCTTTCATGCGCAGTTAAAACAACGTCACGCAACGATGCGTTTTGAAGAAATGAACGACGTCGAACGTGAACGGCTGGTTTGTGCAATTGATGAATTGCGTGGGGCATTCTCAAAACGCCGTCAGGTTGGCGCAAGTGAGTATGCATATATTAGTTTTTTAACAGTCAGTCAGCGTCGTACTTTATTTATGCATGCCGGATTGACTGAAAAAGAATTCAACCAGCCATACTGGCGAATTAATGAAGAATCATGTTACTGGCGTGATGCTTTATTCCGTGCATTACGTGAATTATTCAGCCTGTTTGAGTATGCACCGACAATTCTGACGTCGGTAAAACCAGAGCAATATCTGCATTAAATAATTAACCAGAGTTTTTAACGCACTTAATCGTGCGGGGCTTCTTTTTGCCTGGAGAAAGTCATGCATACAGTTTCTGAAAATCAGTGCGGTAAATACGCATTACTGCTGCAACAGGCCAGAACCGAAGCACAGGCCGACGCGGCGACGCGCTTTTCTTCTCATCTTGACGCCATGATTCGCCACATCACAAAGGCGGAGTTATCCCGCGTGGAGATAGTCGAGCTGCTCAGTCAGGAGTCGGAAAAATTTCACAATATCGGATTGTCTCGCGGGGAGGTACTTTGATGTCCTGTTCTCATTCAGTTGTATTACTGAATAACGCCTTAAAAATCGCCGTTATGAAAAATGGCGATTTGTCTCTTATTCAACTTTGTCTTGATAAAGAAAAACGCGACATCACTGAATCTGTTATCGCGATTTATCAGAATGAATTAAACCTCCTGTCTGCTGTGGTCAATTTACTTGTTAAACGCGCTGTATTCCACAAGCAAATTTCCTCAGTGGATGAACTGACAAAATTAACGACAGTACTTGCCAGTTATTGCGCTGATGTATCCAGGAAACTTAACGATAAAAGGAGCTGATAATGCCGGACAACATAGATTTTATTCAGGAACAACAGGCTGAATTACTGGAGCGCCAGATTAACGCGGCAAGGGTAAAACATTGCGGTGTTTCTGCGCTGGTTTGCGAAGAGTGTGACGCGCCAATACCTGCTGCCCGTCGTGCAGCTTATCCGTCAGCCACGCGTTGTGTTTCCTGCCAGTCAGTCTTTGAAGCAAAAAACAAGCATTACCGGAGAATGGCATGAGTATTCGTATCGAAATTGGCGAACGTTATGTCGTTAGCAGTGACAGCTTTCAGTTTATTCTCCATGAGAAAAAGAGAGCGGAAAGCGGTAAAAACGCCGGTCAGGAATGGCTGGCGGTGGTTGGTTATTACCCGAAATTAAGCCAGCTCGTTTCCTGCCTGATGCATCACGATATTCTGACCGGAAGCGCAAAGTCTTTTGCTGATTTAAACGCGCAGGTTGAGCAACTCAGCAGGCGTTGTTCAGAGGCTTTTGGCTCATATGGCCGTTAAAGCCTCCGGGCGTTTTGTCCCTCCTTCAGCATTTGCTGCAGGCACCGGTAAGGCGTTTACCGGTGCTTATGCATGGAACGCGCCACGCGAGGCCGTCGGGCGCGAAAGACCCCTTACACGTGACGAGATGCGTCAGGTGCAAGGTGTTTTATCCACGATTAACCGCCTGCCTTACTTTTTGCGCTCGCTGTTTACTTCACGCTATGACTACATCCGGCGCAATAAAAGCCCGGTGCACGGGTTTTATTTCCTCACATCCACTTTTCAGCGCCGTTTATGGCCGCGTATTGAGCGCGTGAATCAGCGCCATGAAATGAACACCGACGCGTCGTTACTGTTTCTGGCAGAGCGTGACCACTATGCGCGCCTGCCGGGAATGAATGACAAGGAGCTGAAAAAGTTTGCTGCCCGTATCTCATCGCAGCTTTTCATGATGTATGAGGAACTCAGCGATGCCTGGGTGGATGCGCATGGCGAAAAAGAATCGCTGTTTACGGATGAGGCGCAGGCTCACCTCTATGGTCATGTTGCTGGCGCTGCACGTGCTTTCAATATTTCCCCTCTCTACTGGAACAAATACCGTAAAGGGCAGATGACCACGAGGCAGGCATATTCTGCCATTGCCCGTCTGTTTAACGATGAGTGGTGGACTCATCAGCTTAAAGGCCAGCGTATGCGCTGGCATGAGGCGTTACTGATAGCTGTCGGGGAAGTCAATAAAGACCGTTCTCCTTATGCCAGTAAACATGCCATTCGTGATGTGCGTGCACGCCGCCAGGCAAATCTGGAATTTCTTAAATCGTGTGACCTTGAAAACAGGGAAACCGGCGAGCGCATCGACCTTATCAGTAAGGTGATGGGCAGTATTTCTAATCCTGAAATTCGCCGGATGGAGCTGATGAACACCATTGCCGGTATTGAGCGTTACGCCGCTGCAGAGGGTGATGTGGGGATGTTTATCACGCTGACCGCGCCGTCAAAGTATCACCCGACACGTCAGGTCGGAAAAGGCGAAAGTAAAACCGTGCAGCTTAATCACGGCTGGAACGATGAGGCATTTAATCCAAAGGATGCGCAGCGTTATCTCTGCCGTATCTGGAGCCTGATGCGCACGGCATTCAAGGATAATGATTTACAGGTCTACGGTTTGCGAGTCGTCGAGCCACACCATGACGGAACGCCGCACTGGCATATGATGCTTTTTTGTAATCCACGCCAGCGTAACCAGATTATCGAAATCATGCGTCGCTATGCGCTCAAAGAGGATGGTGACGAAAGAGGAGCCGCGCGAAACCGTTTTCAGGCAAAACACCTTAACCGGGGCGGTGCTGCGGGATATATCGCGAAATACATTTCAAAAAACATCGACGGCTATGCACTGGATGGTCAGCTCGATAACGACACCGGCAGGCCGCTGAAAGACACTGCAGCGGCTGTTACCGCATGGGCGTCAACGTGGCGCATCCCGCAATTTAAAACGGTTGGCCTGCCGACAATGGGGGCTTACCGTGAACTACGCAAATTGCCGCGCGGCGTCAGCATTGCTGATGAGTTTGACGAGCGCGTCGAGGCTGCACGCGCCGCCGCAGACAGTGGTGATTTTGCGTTGTATATCAGCGCGCAGGGTGGGGCAAATGTCCCGCGCGATTGTCAGACTGTCAGAATCGCCCGTAGCCCGTCGGATGAAGTTAACGAGTACGAGGAAGAAGTCGAGAGAGTGGTCGGCATTTACGCGCCGCATCTCGGCGCGCGTCATATTCATATCACCAGAACGACGGACTGGCGCATTGTGCCGAAAGTTCCGGTCGTTGAGCCTTTGACTTTAAAAAGCGGCATCGCCGCGCCTCGGAGTCCTGTCAATAACTGTGGAAAGCTCAACGGTGGTGACACTTCGTTACCGGCTCCCACACCTTCTGAGCACGCCGCAGCAGTGCTTAATCTGGTTGATGACGGTGTTATCGAATGGAATGACCCGGAGGTTGTGAGGGCGCTCAGAAGCGCATTAAAACACGGCCTGAGAAGACCAAACCGTCAGCAAAGAAACGGAAGCCCGTTAAAACCACATGAAATTGCACCATCGGCCAGACTGACCCGGTCGGAAAGAATGCAAATCACCCGTATCCGCGTTGACCTTGCTCAGAACGGTATCAGGCCGCAGCGATGGGAGCTTGAGGCGCTGGTGCGTGGCGCGACCGTAAATTATGACGGGAAAAAATTCACGTATCCGGTCGCTGATGAGTGGCCGGGATTCTCAACAGTAATGGAGTGGACATGATGGCAAAAATTCACGAGGTAAAGCTGCACGCAAAATATTTTGACCTTGTGCTGGAAGGACATAAACGTGCAGAGTTTCGGAAAAATGATCGTAATTATGAGCGCGGGGACACGTTGATTTTGCGTGAATGGGTGCAGGGTGTGTATACGGGGCGAAAGGTTGAAGCCCGGATAACAGATGTTACTGACCTGTCAGACTGGCTGGAAGATTATGTCTTGCTAAGTATTGAGCTGCTTAATACAGGTGCATATGAGATTGTGAACTGGAAAGAACTTAGTGAGCGTGGCCTGATATTCAGAATTAATCATGAAATTATGCATCAGCTCGGCCTTGCTGTTATGTATGAACCAGAGACGGGGATGTCTGGCGGGGCAATGGTTGCCACGGATGGAGCATGGAACTATTCAGATGAACAGGTGGAGCGTGCACAGCAAAACGGGCGGCTTGGATAATGCACAGAATTCTAGGCGAGATACCGCAGCATAACTCCAAAAGCGCCAAGCTGATGGCCATTGTTCAGCGTCTACAGCAGATTATGGTCAACGAAAATCTGACGCCCGATGAGCTGGTCGGGTGTGCCGAAATAGTCCGGGATAATTACGGGCGGTTTAGCTATATCAGTCAGTCCAGAGTTATGCCAGCACCACGCAGACGATAGAGAACCCCGCCAGTCGTGAAACTTGTTTTCAGGGCTGGCGGGGTTGAACCACGAGCGCAGTTTGGTGTTAGGAAAATTATTGAAAGAAATATTATCAGGGGGTTAAATGCTGTTTCTGTGTAAACCGTTTCAGGAGATTAAAGTGATTACTTTTCAGACTATAAGAGATAAGTATATTGAAATCGTTCGGTTACAGAGAGAGGAAAAAGAGCGTTTACAAAATATTGTTGGGCTGATTGCGAAAAACTTTGAGGGGTCGCTTGAGCTTGAGCAAACTTGCTGGGGTTATCCAGGGCAAAATCCCACTGAAAATTATGTTTTTGTCGCTGCAATTAAAGATGGTGAAAAATCTAAAGTTCAGTTACACGATCTGTTGCCTGATGCAGATGGGGTTTTGTCATTTTTTATTGGTCTTACGGTGGATAAGTCACCGGTTGCTCATCCTAAGTTAAACGTGATTATTCCTTTGAAACTGCTACGTGAAGGGAATTGCTTTACGCTGGTAATAGGAAGCGGGGAATTCGAAATGAACTTAAGTGAAAAGCCAGCATTGCAAGAGCTTGAGGCTGTATCTGAAGCACTGAAACAAGCTGTAATCAGAGACCTTGAATCTTACATTCCGGTGCGCTGATAATGTTTGTGGGGGAAAGCGATTTTCCCCGTTTTTGTGTGCGTGCATCAGGTGCATTGTTTTGCATGTGCCAAAGGCTGTTTTTATGGTCACTTGTTGCCTGTACCGGTGTGGTTTTGACGCCTTCATGCAACTGCATTAAATGTGACCCGCGAAGCGGGCGGGCGAGGCGGGGAAAGCACTGCGCGCAGAGCATAATTGGGTGTTTTGATAATGAAAATGCTTAACACAGTAATTTTCTAAGAGGTGATGATAATGATTGCTGGAGTTTTTATAAGGAACTTTAAAACATACCAGGGGATAAATTACGTTCCTGTAAGTGATTCATCAAACTTGAGTGGTTTTCTTGGAAATAATGGCATTGGCAAAAGTTCTGTTTTAGAAGCATTGGATTGTGTATTTAATGATAGTTCATGGAACTTAAATATTGTTGTTAAGAAAAGTGGGTTAGAAAAAACAGAACCATATATTGTCCCATTTTTTATCCTTGAACATGACTTTTTTGATAGTCTTCATCTACCATATGCACAAACATTAGATAAAATAGCTAGGACTATAACTGTTGATGACTCAACAAATCCTGCAACCAAATCGATAATAAGTGATTTTATTCATCATCGAGATAGGATTATTTCCAGAGGGGATGTGGATGGGAAGTTTTTAATTCCTATAGGCCAAAACCATGAAGGAAAGATTTCCCTTTCTGTATTTAAGTCGAAGGTTATATCTTTCATGGATGAAAATGAGTTTGGAATCGAGTTTGATAATTTGATTGAGTCTGAAGAGTATGTATCTTTATTTCAATCCTTATATATATACATATGTAATGCCTTGGAGTATCTTTATATACCGAAGGAGATTGATAGCGAGTCTTTCACAAAGTTAGAAAGTATGGGGACTCAGGTACTCATGGGAGAATCCTTACATAAAATTTTGGATAGGATTGTTGGTGATAGCACTGTTTCCCAGATTAATAAAGAGTTAAATGGGTTTCTTGAAGATATATCTGGAAAGTTAATTAGTTATTCATATCGCACACCTACAGACAGACAAAAAAGGATTCAAAAGCGAGAGGTTTATAATCTTATTATAGAAGCCTTCTTCAATGTAAGAAAACTTCATAAAAATCAAGGCTCTGATTATTATCTGGAGATTAATTCTTTAAGTTCAGGTGAAAAGCAAAAAGCAATTATTGATGTTGCGCATGCTTTATTAACAAAACACCGCCAAGATGGAGGGCGTTTAATTATTGCAATTGATGAGCCTGAGTCATCACTGCATATGTCTGCGTGCTTTGAGCAATTTAATGCTCTTGCTGAATTGAGCCATAATTGCAGGCAGTTATTGTTCTCATCACATTGGTATGGATTCTTACCTACTTTAGATTGCGGTTGCGTAACAATAATAACAAAGAAGGATTCAGAGCATAAGTTTGACTTAATTAATCTTGCTTCTTATCGCGAAGAGGTCAGGCAGTTAATAAGCTCAACTAATGGGAAAATGCCATTTGATATAAGGATAAAGAGTATCAATGATTTTATTCAGTCTATTGTAACCAGTGCTACAGGAGATAATCCATATAACTGGATTATATGTGAGGGTACGTCTGAAAAAGTTTACTTGTCAGATTATTTCAAAGACCTTATGTGCGAAAGGAATCTTAGGATAATTCCGGTTGGTGGTGCAAAAGAGGTTAAAAGGATTTATGAGCAATTGGCTGCTTGTCATAAAGATATATCTGCGGAGTTGACTGGTGTTATTTATTTATTATCAGATACCGATGTACAGCAAGTAAAATATCCAGTTGAGAAGTTGAAGAATATTTACTGTAAAAGAATTGTTTTCGATAAATCTGTGGGGAAAACCGTTTTAGTAGATATAAATGGTAATCCTTCGTCACCTGCGACTGCCATAGAAGATTGTCTTAATGGGCAGGTGTTTCATCGAACTTTAATGACATATGTTTCTACTTATCCTCAGATTAGCTTTATCGCTACAGCACCAGTTAATGATTGTGATAATGAATCATTTAATTATTATGATCTTAGAACTTCTGAAAAGGATGCTATCTTGGGTTTTTTTGCTGAGAATAATATGAAGTATGAATTTGCGCTGAAGTATAACTCTGAAAAATGCGATAGTGACTCAGTACCAGATTGGATTCAGAATGTAAAGGAAACGTTTCTGAAGTAAGAATGATAGAGGCATTATACATGCCTCTATTATATATACTAGAAATTATAATCTTTAAATGCCACAATATCCTGACCGAGCCAGCCGTTTATTTCCCGAATCCTGTCCTGTAGCGGGATAAGCTCATTGCGGACAAAGACCTTTGCCACTTTCTCAATATCACCCAGCGACCCGACGTTCTCCGGCTTGCCGCCCATCAACTGAAAGGGGATGCGGTGCGCGTCCAGCAGGTCAGCGGCGCTGGCTTTTTTGATATTAAAAAAATCGTCCTTCGTTGCCACTTCACTGAGCGGGATAATTTTAATACCGTCGGCTTTCCCCTGCGGGGCATAGAGAAACAGATTTTTAAAGTTATTGCGGCCTTTCGACTTAACCATGTTTTCGCGAAGCATTTCGATATCGTTGCGATCCTGCACGGCATCGGTGACGTACATGATGTATCCGGCATGTGCGCCATTTTCGTAATACTTGCGGCGGAACAGCGTGGCCGACTCATTCAGCCAGGCAGAGTTAAGGGCGCTGAGATATTCCGGCAGGCCGTACAGCTCCTGATTAATATCAGGCTCCAGCAGGTGAAACACGGAGCCGGGCGCGAAGGCTGTCGGCTCGTTGAAGGACGGCACCCACCAGTAAACATCCTCCTCCACGCCACGGCGGGTATATTTTGCCGGTGAGGTTTCCAGTCTGATGACCTTACCGGTGGTGCTGTAACGCTTTTCCAGAAACGCATTACCGAACACCAGAAAATCCAGCACAAAGCGGCTGAAATCCTGTTGCGAAAGCCACGGATGCGGGATAAATGTCGAGGCCAGAATATTGCGTTTAACGTAAATCGGTGAGCTGTGATGCACGGCAGCACGCAGGCTTTTCGCCAGACCGGTAAAGCTGACCGGTGGCTCATACCATCTGCCGTTACTGATGCACTCGACGTAATCCAGAATGTCACGGCGGTCGAGTACCGGCACCGGCTCGCCAAAGGTGAATGCTTCCATTTTCGGGGAGCTGGCGGTCATTTTTTTTGCCGCAGGTTGCGGTGTTTTCCCTTTTTTCTTGCTCATCAGTAAAACTCCAGAATGGTGGATGTCAGCGGGGTGCTGATACCGGCGGTGAGTGGCTCATTTAACAGGGCGTGCATGGTCGCCCAGGCGAGGTCGGCGTGGCTGGCTTCCTCGCTGCGGCTGGCCTCATAGGTGGCGCTGCGTCCGCTGCTGGTCATGGTCTTGCGGATAGCCATAAACGAGCTGGTGATGTCGGTGGCGCTGACGTCATATTCCAGACAGCCACGGCGGATAACGTCTTTTGCCTTGAGCACCATTGCGGTTTTCATTTCCGGTGTGTAGCGGATATCGCGCGCGGCGGGATAGAACGAGCGCACGAGCTGGAACACGCCGACACCGAGGCCGGTGGCATCAATACCGATATATTCGACGTTGTATTTTTCGGTGAGTTTGCGGATGGATTCCGCCTGAGTGGCAAAGTCCATGCCTTTCCACTGGTGACGCTCAAGTATTCTGAATTTGCCACCGGCCACCACCGGCGGTGCCAGTACCACGCATCCGGCACTGTCGCCACGGTGTGACGGGTCGTAACCAATCCATACCGGGCGGGAGCCGAACGGATTCGCGGCAAACGGCGCATAGTCTTCCCATTCTTCCAGCGTGTCGACCATGCAGCGTTGCAGCTCCTCGAACGGGAACACCGACGCCTTGTCGTCAACAAATTCACACATGAACAGGTTTTTAAAATCGTCGGCGCTGTTTTCGCGTTTAAGCTGCTCAATGTCGAACAATGTGCAGCCGCCTTTCAGGGCGTCCTCAATGGTGACAATCTGCCGCCACTGGCCGTCCGCACAGAGAAGCCCACCGGCAAGGGCGTTATGACTGACGTCGATTTCCACGCGTTCGGCGGCGCTGGCGCGTCCCCGGTTAAACAGTTCACCGGACCAGAACGGGTAGGCGTCGTGCGCCAGCGTGGACGGGGTGGAGAAATAGGTTGAGCGCAGGTGACTCTGTGAGGCCATACCTGATGCCACCTTACGCAGCACCTGAAAATTCGGGATCCAGAAAATCTCGTCGACGTACAGGTCGCCGTTATGGCTCTGTGCGGTGTTGGAGTTGGTGCCGAGAAAAATCAGTTTTGCGCCGTTATTGCCCAGGACAATCGGGTCACCGGTCAGGTCAACGTCAACCAGCCGGGCAAAGGCGATAATGTATTCGCGGAACACATACGCCTGCGTTTTACTGGCCGACAGAAAAATCTGGTTATGACCGGTTTTCAGGGCGCGCAGCAGCGCCTCGCGGGAAAAATAAAACGTCGCGCCAATCTGGCGGGATTTCAGGATATCGCGGATGCGGTGCTCAAGCCCGGCGCGATACCAGTGCAACTGATATTCGAAAGACTGCTCAAAGAAAATCTGCTCCAGCTTTTCGATGGCCTCGTCACTGAAAAAATTCTTTTTCGGTTTGCGACGCCCGCCTTTGTTGCGGTTAGCGACGTTCGGATTAAGGTCTGCCTCGTTGCCGGTCTGACTGTAACGGTTGACCCGTGCCAGTCGTTCAATCTGGCGTCCGAGCAGGTCAATTTCCTTGAAGTCACCGCCGGTTTTCTGCGGTTTGATGATGAGCTGGGTCAGCCGCGCTTCCAGACTCATTTCGACACGGCTGATGGGGGCAACGCTGTCCCAGCCGTCGCGCTGTTTCCAGCTCTGCACCGTCGGGCGTTTCATCTGCAACATGGCGGCAATCTGCGGCACGGAAAATCCCTGCCAGTACAGCAGCGCCGCCTGACGACGCGGGTCGTGTAAAAGAGTGGTGTCTGTGGTGATGGTCATGAATACCTCGCCGTGATGAATACACGGCAAGGCTACTGAGTCGCGCCCCGCGATTCGCTAAGGTGCTGTTGTGTCAGTGATAAGCCATCCGGGACTGATGGCGGAGGATGCGCATCGTCGGGAAACTGATGCCGACATGTGACTCCTCTAATCACTATTCAGGACTCCTGACAATGGCAAAAAAAGTCTCAAAATTCTTTCGTATCGGCGTTGAGGGTGACACCTGTGACGGGCGTGTCATCAGTGCGCAGGATATTCAGGAAATGGCCGAAACCTTTGACCCGCGAGTCTATGGTTGCCGCATTAACCTGGAACATCTGCGCGGCATCCTGCCTGACGGTATTTTTAAGCGTTATGGCGATGTGGCCGAACTGAAGGCCGAAAAGATTGACGATGATTCGGCGCTGAAAGGCAAATGGGCGCTGTTTGCGAAAATCACCCCGACCGATGACCTTATCGCGATGAACAAGGCCGCGCAGAAGGTCTATACCTCAATGGAAATTCAGCCGAACTTTGCCAATACCGGCAAATGTTATCTGGTGGGTCTGGCCGTCACCGATGACCCGGCAAGCCTCGGCACGGAATACCTGGAATTCTGCCGCACGGCAAAACACAACCCTCTGAACCGCTTCAAATTAAGCCCTGAAAACCTGATTTCAGTGGCAACGCCTGTTGAGCTGGAATTTGAAGACCTGCCTGAAACCGTGTTCACAGCCCTGACCGAAAAGGTGAAATCCATTTTTGGCCGCAAACAGGCCAGCGATGACGCCCGTCTGAATGACGTGCATGAAGCGGTGACCGCTGTCGCTGAGCATGTGCAGGAAAAACTGAGCGCCACTGAGCAGCGCCTTGCTGAGATGGAAACCGCCTTTTCCGCACTTAAGCAGGATGTGACTGACAGGGCGGATGAAACCAGTCAGGCATTCACCCGCCTGAAAAACAGTCTCGACCACACCGAAAGTCTGACCCAGCAGCGCCGCAGCAAAGCCACCGGCGGTGGCGGTGACGCCCTGATGACGAACTGCTGACCGGCGTCAGTCAGTCCGGGAAAACCTTCACGATTAACCCTTAATTTCAGGAAAAACTATGCGCCAGGAAACCCGCTTTAAATTTAATGCCTACCTGTCCCGTGTTGCCGAACTGAACGGCATCGACGCCGGTGATGTGTCGAAAAAATTCACCGTTGAACCGTCGGTCACCCAGACCCTGATGAACACCATGCAGGAGTCCTCTGACTTTCTGACCCGCATCAACATTGTGCCGGTCAGCGAAATGAAAGGGGAAAAAATTGGTATTGGTGTCACCGGCTCCATCGCCAGCACCACCGACACCGCCGGTGGCACCGAGCGTCAGCCGAAGGACTTCTCGAAGCTGGCGTCAAACAAGTACGAATGCGACCAGATTAACTTCGATTTTTATATCCGCTACAAAACGCTGGACCTGTGGGCGCGTTATCAGGATTTCCAGCTCCGTATCCGTAACGCCATTATCAAACGCCAGTCCCTTGATTTCATCATGGCCGGTTTTAACGGCGTGAAGCGTGCCGAAACCTCTGACCGCAGCAGTAATCCGATGCTACAGGATGTGGCGGTCGGCTGGCTGCAGAAATACCGCAATGAAGCCCCGGCGCGCGTGATGAGCAAGGTCACTGACGAGGAAGGGCACACCACCTCTGAGGTTATCCGCGTGGGTAAGGGCGGTGATTATGCCAGCCTTGATGCACTGGTGATGGATGCGACCAACAACCTGATTGAGCCGTGGTATCAGGAAGACCCTGACCTTGTGGTGATTGTGGGGCGTCAGCTACTGGCGGACAAGTATTTCCCCATCGTTAACAAAGAGCAGGACAACAGCGAAATGCTGGCCGCTGACGTCATCATCAGCCAGAAACGCATCGGTAACCTGCCGGCGGTACGCGTCCCGTACTTCCCGGCGGATGCGATGCTCATCACGAAGCTGGAAAACCTGTCCATCTACTACATGGATGACAGCCATCGCCGCGTGATTGAGGAAAACCCGAAACTCGACCGCGTGGAGAACTACGAGTCAATGAACATTGATTACGTGGTGGAAGACTACGCCGCCGGTTGCCTGGTGGAAAAAATTAAGGTCGGTGATTTCTCCACACCGGCCAGGGCGACCGCAGAGCCGGGAGCGTAACCGATGACGAGTCCCGCACAGCGCCACATGATGCGGGTCTCGGCAGCGATGACCGCGCAGCGGGAAGCCGCCCCGCTGCGACATGCAACTGTCTATGAGCAGATGCTGGTTAAGCTCGCCGCAGACCAGCGCACACTGAAAGCGATTTATTCAAAAGAGCTTAAGGCCGCGAAAAAGCGCGAACTGCTGCCGTTCTGGTTGCCGTGGGTGAACGGCGTGCTGGAGCAGGGCAAAGGTGCACAGGATGACATTCTGATGACGGTCATGCTGTGGCGTCTGGATACCGGCGATATTGCCGGGGCGCTGGAGATTGCCCGTTATGCCCTGAAGTACGGTCTGACCATGCCGGGTAAACACCGCCGCACCCCGCCGTACATGTTTACCGAGGAGGTGGCGCTCGCGGCCATGCGCGCTCACGCTGCCGGTGAGTCTGTGGATACCCGCCTGCTGACGGAGACCCTTGAACTGACCGCCACGGCTGACATGCCTGATGAAGTGCGCGCAAAGCTGCACAAAATCACCGGTCTGTTTCTGCGTGACGGTGGTGATGCCGCCGGTGCGCTGGCACACCTGCAACGTGCGACACAGCTCGACTGTCAGGCAGGCGTCAAAAAAGAGATTGAACGACTGGAGCGGGAGCTGAAACCGAAGCCGGAGCCGCAGCCAAAAGCGGCCACCCGCGCCCCGCGTAAGACCCGGAGCGTGACACCGGCAAAACGTGGACGCCCGAAAAAGAAAGCCAGTTAACAACCGAATGCGCCCCGCGCCAGGGCGGCACGCCGGTCAGTGAGGGTGAATCACCTGACACTGCACCGGCGTCCACCGCCCGACTTTTCAGAGGTAGTCATGATGACGCTGATTATTCCGCGAAAGGAGGCTCCCGTGTCCGGTGAGGGTACGGTGGTCATCCCGCAACCGGCAGGCGACGAGCCGGTGATTAAAAACACGTTCTTTTTTCCCGATATCGACCCGAAGCGCGTCCGGGAACGTATGCGCCTTGAGCAGACCGTCGCCCCCGCCCGTCTGCGTGAGGCCATCAAGTCAGGCATGGCTGAAACAAATGCGGAGCTGTACGAGTACCGCGAACAGAAAATTGCCGCCGGTTTTACGCGTCTGGCGGACGTTCCGGCGGACGACATCGACGGTGAAAGCATCAAAGTTTTTTACTACGAGCGCGCTGTGTGTGCGATGGCGACCGCGTCGCTTTATGAGCGTTACCGCGGCGTGGATGCCAGTGCCAAGGGCGACAAGAAGGCCGACAGCATTGACAGCACCATTGATGAGCTGTGGCGGGATATGCGCTGGGCGGTGGCGCGCATCCAGGACAAGCCGCGCTGCATCGTGAGTCAAATCTGATGAAGACCTTTGCGCTACAGGGCGACACGCTCGACGCCATTTGTGTCCGGTATTACGGGCGCACTGAGGGCGTGGTTGAGACCGTGCTCGCCGCAAATCCGGGACTGGCTGAACTGGGTGCGGTGCTGCCACACGGCACCGCCGTCGAACTGCCCGACGTTCAGACCGCGCCCGTGGCTGAAACTGTCAATCTGTGGGAGTAACGCATGACAGCAGAAGAAAAAAGCGTCCTGTCGCTTTTCATGATTGGGGTGCTGATTGTTGTCGGCAAGGTGCTTGCCGGTGGTGAACCCATCACCCCGCGTCTGTTTATCGGGCGCATGTTGCTTGGTGGTTTTGTCTCGATGGTTGCCGGTGTTGTTCTGGTGCAGTTTCCTGACCTGTCACTGCCTGCGGTGTGCGGCATTGGCTCCATGCTGGGTATCGCCGGTTATCAGGTGATTGAGATTGCCATTCAGCGCCGCTTTAAGGGCAGGGGGAAACCGTAATGCCGGTAATTAACACACATCAGAATATCGCCGCCTTTCTCGACATGCTGGCCGTGTCCGAAGGGACGGCGAATCATCCGCTGACGAAAAACCGGGGCTATGACGTGATAGTCACCGGACTGGACGGGAAGCCGGAAATTTTCACCGACTACAGTGACCACCCGTTCGCGTATGGCCGACCGGCGAAGGTGTTTAACCGTCGCGGTGAAAAATCCACGGCCTCCGGTCGCTATCAGCAGCTTTACCTGTTCTGGCCGCATTACCGCAAACAGCTTGCCCTGCCGGATTTCAGTCCGTTGTCACAGGACAGACTCGCCATTCAGTTGATCCGCGAACGCGGTGCACTGGATGACATCCGGGAGGGACGCATTGAGCGCGCCATTTCACGCTGTCGCAATATCTGGGCGTCCCTGCCGGGTGCCGGTTACGGTCAGCGTGAGCATTCACTGGAAAAACTGGTCACCGTCTGGCGTACCGCTGGCGGCGTACCGGCTTAAACGGAGTAAACACCATGAAGAAATTATCCCTTTCACTGATGCTGAACGTGTCGCTGGCGCTGATGCTGGCACTGTCCCTGATTTACCCGCAGAGCGTGGCCGTCAGTTTTGTCGCTGCCTGGGCGATTCTGGTGACGGTTATCTGTGTGGTTGCCGGTGGTGTCGGCGTGTATGCCACTGAGTATGTGCTGGAACGCTACGGGCGGGAGCTGCCGCCGGAATCGCTGGCCGTGAAGATTGTCACGTCGCTGTTTTTGCAGCCGGTGCCGTGGCGCAGACGGGCGGCGGCTCTGGTAGTGGTGGTGGCGACGTTTATCTCGCTGGTCGCTGCCGGGTGGATTTTTACCGCGCTGATTTATCTTGTGGTGTCGCTGTTTTTCCGGCTGATACGTAAAGCCTGTCGTCAGCGTCTTGAGGGGCGGGAACTATGTCAAAGCTGATGATTGTGCTGGTCGTGTTGCTATCGCTGGCGGTGGCCGGTCTGTTTCTGGCGAAGCATGAAAACGCCAGGCTGCGCGTCTCGCTGGACAGGGCGAACAATGTCGCCAGCGGGCAGCAGACGACCATCACCATGCTGAAAAATCAGCTTCATGTTGCGCTCACCAGGGCAGACAAAAACGAGCTGGCGCAGGTGGCACTGCGTCAGGAACTGGAGAACGCCGCGAAGCGTGAAGCACAGCGCGAGAAAACCATCACGAGGTTACTTAATGAAAACGAAGATTTTCGCCGCTGGTACGGCGCTGACCTGCCTGATGCTGTGCGCCGGTTGCACCAGCGCCCGGCCTGCACCGACGCCAGTGATTGTCGCCAACGCCTGCCCGAAAGTGAGCCTTTGCCCGATGCCGGGCAGTGACCCGCAGACGAACGGCGATTTAAGTGCCGATATCCGGCAGCTTGAGAACGCGCTGGCACGCTGTGCCAGCCAGGTAAAAATGATTAAACACTGTCAGGACGAAAACGATGCTCAAACCCGACAGCCTGCGCAGGGCGCTGACTGATGCCGTCACGGTGCTGAAAACCAGCCCCGAGATGCTGCGGATATTCGTGGATAACGGGAGTATTGCCTCCACACTGGCGACGTCGCTGTCATTTGAAAAGCGTTACACGCTCAATGTCATTGTGACCGACTTTACCGGTGATTTTGACCTGCTCATCGTGCCGGTGCTGGCGTGGCTGCGGGAAAATCAGCCCGACATCATGACCACCGACGAAGGCCAGAAAAAGGGCTTCACGTTTTATGCGGACATCAACAATGACAGCAGCTTTGATATCAGTATCAGCCTGATGCTGACCGAGCGCACGCTGGTCAGTGAGGTTGACGGCGCGCTGCATGTGAAGAATATCCCGGAACCCACGCCGCCGGAGCCCGTCACCCGCCCGATGGAGCTTTATATCAATGGCGAACTGGTGAGCAAGTGGGATGAATGAGTTTAAGCGTTTTGAAGACCGGCTGACCGGACTTATTGAATCGCTGTCACCGTCAGGGCGTCGGCGACTGAGTGCCGAACTGGCGAAACGTCTGCGGCAGAGTCAGCAGCGTCGGGTGATGGCACAGAAAGCCCCGGACGGCACCCCCTACGTGCCACGCCAGCAGCAGAGCGCCAGAAAAAAGCCCGGTCGTGTTAAGCGAAAAATGTTTGCGAAACTTATCACCAGTCGTTTTTTGCATATCCGCGCCAGCCCGGAACAGGCATCAATGGAGTTTTACGGCGGGAAGTCACCGAAAATCGCCAGTGTGCATCAGTTTGGTCTGTCGGAAGAAAACCGGAAAGACGGTAAGAAAATTGATTATCCGGCGCGCCCTCTGCTCGGCTTTACCGGTGAGGATGTGCAGATGATTGAAGAGATTATCCTGGCTCACCTTGAGCGTTAGTTTTATCCAGGCAGAGGCTGATGCGCAATTAAACATTGAGCGGCCATGCTGGTCGCTCAATGTTTAGAGGTTTATGAGTGATTTTTATTTGATGCTTTGTATTCTAAAACCTTCTTATTGGCGTAAAAGAATTTTGTATATGACAGGAATATAACCAGACCTGAAGTGAAATAGACGAGGGATAGTATTAATAATGCTTTTTTGTGACTGTTATTATCTTTAATCTCCTGGCTTAACCATTCGGAGTCCTCCTCGTTTAGCTGTAAGAGCTTATTGCAGGCGATTTCAGGAAGTGTGTCTTTTATAAATACGTTTTGCAGTCTCTTGCAATCGGCAAGGCTATAAGTTTTATTAAATTCAACTGCTTTATTTTTGAAGGATAAAAGAACTTTGTCACTATAAACATAGTACATCATGTTTTTATATGGTATGCCTATGGCATCCCTTACTATAACGGATTGTTCGTTGTGTATGTAACATGCGAGGAGAATGTAAAAAATACTGGCCAGAATTACAATTATTGTTTTAATTATGTGTGGTGGTTTTGTTATGTCACCCCAGATGCGAGTAAGGAAAAAATACGATGTTTTTAGTTTTCCATCAATCAGTCCCTGCTGTATCATTCTCACATTTTCAATGCCTGATACATTGATTCCGTTAATTATTTTAAATAGTTGAATGTCGCGCCACTCGCGGTCAAGTCTTTTTAATTTTTTGTCTGAATATCCAAAATTGAAATAATGTGCAATAAGCCTCATAAGGTTACTTTTACCAAAGCTAAAAAATGCTAATACTGCAAAGCTACAAAGGAAAAAAACGATTAGCCCCCACACATTAGTCACATTATAGCTGACCATTACGCTCTCCTTGGATGTTGTCTGGTAGTTCTACAAATGAATCCAGATAGCATAACTTTTATATATTGTGCAATCTCACATGCATGAACACTCTCGCAAATATTCAGGAACTCGCGCGCGCACTGCGCAACATGATTCGCACCGGCATTATCGTCGAAACCGACCTTAACGCCGGTCGCTGCCGCGTGCAGACCGGCGGCATGTGCACCGACTGGCTTCAGTGGCTGACCCATCGCGCAGGACGTTCGCGCACATGGTGGGCACCTTCCGTGGGGGAACAGGTGCTGATTCTGGCCGTGGGTGGTGAACTCGACACGGCGTTCGTTCTGCCGGGGATTTATTCCGGCGATAACCCCTCGCCGTCTGTGTCGGCGGATGCCCTGCATATCCGTTTCCCTGACGGGGCGGTGATTGAATATGAACCCGAAACCAGTGCACTCACGGTAAGCGGAATTAAAACGGCCAGCGTGACGGCTTCTGATTCTGTTACTGCCACGGTGCCGGTGGTCATGGTGAAAGCATCAACCCGCGTCACCCTGGACACCCCGGAGGTGGTCTGCACCAACAGGCTGATTACCGGCACGCTGGAAGTGCAGAAGGGCGGGACGATGCGCGGCAACATTGAACACACCGGCGGTGAACTCTCATCAAACGGTAAGGTACTGCATACCCATAAACACCCCGGCGACAGCGGCGGCACAACCGGGAGTCCTTTATGACAGCGCGTTATCTCGGAATGAATCGCAGTGATGGCCTGACTGTCACTGACCTTGAGCATATCAGCCAGAGTATCGGCGATATCCTGCGCACACCGGTCGGCTCACGGGTGATGCGTCGTGATTACGGCTCGTTGCTGGCATCAATGATTGCCCAGCCGCAGACCCCGACGCTTGAGTTGCAGATTAAGGTCGCCTGTTACATGGCGGTGCTGAAATGGGAACCCCGCGTCACCCTGTCATCCGTCACCACTGAGCGCAGTTTTGACGGGCGAATGACGGTCACGTTAACCGGCCAGCACAACGACACCGGCCAGCCACTTTCATTAACCATCCCTGTGAGTTGAAACCATGCCGATTATCGACCTGAACCAGCTACCCGCACCGGATGTGGTCGAGGAGCTGGACTTTGAAAGCATTCTCGCTGAACGCAAGGCGACACTGATTTCCCTTTACCCGGAAGATCAGCAGGAGGCGGTCGCCCGTACCCTGACACTGGAATCTGAGCCTCTCGTCAAACTGCTGGAAGAAAATGCTTATCGTGAGCTTATCTGGCGTCAGCGTGTGAATGAGGCCGCACGGGCGGTGATGCTGGCCTGTGCCGCCGGTAATGACCTTGATGTGATTGGTGCCAATTACAACACCACGCGCCTGACTATCACCCCGGCAGATGATTCGACCATTCCGCCGACACCGGCAGTGATGGAATCTGACACAGATTATCGTCTGCGTATTCAGCAGGCTTTTGAGGGCTTAAGCGTCGCCGGGTCAGTGGGAGCCTATCAGTATCATGGTCGCAGTGCTGACGGGCGTGTCGCGGATATTTCTGTCACCAGTCCGTCTCCTGCCTGTGTCACCATCTCTGTGCTGTCACGTGAAAATAACGGCGTCGCATCCGAAGACCTGCTGGCTGTGGTGCGTAACGCCCTTAATGGCGAGGACGTCAGGCCGGTGGCCGACCGCGTGACCGTGCAGTCTGCCGCCATCGTTGAATACCAGATAAACGCCACGCTTTACCTTTACCCTGGTCCCGAAAGCGAACCCATCCGCGCTGCCGCTGTGAAAAAGCTGGAAGCGTATATCACGGCACAGCACCGGCTGGGGCGCGACATCCGTCTGTCTGCCATTTATGCCGCTTTGCATGTGGAAGGTGTGCAGCGTGTCGAACTGGCTGCACCACTGGCCGACATCGTGCTCAACAGTACGCAGGCGTCTTTCTGTACCGAATACCGCGTCGTGACCGGAGGCTCGGATGAGTGATTCGCGACTGCTGCCGACCGGCTCATCACCGCTTGAGGTCGCCGCCGCAAAAGCCTGTGCGGAAATTGAAAAAACGCCGGTCAGTATTCGTGAGCTGTGGAACCCGGACACCTGTCCGGCAAATCTGCTGCCGTGGCTGGCGTGGGCGTTTTCGGTCGACAGGTGGGATGAAAAGTGGCCGGAAGCGACAAAACGCGCCGTTATCCGCGATGCGTATTTCATCCACTGTCATAAAGGCACAATAGGTGCAATCCGGCGTGTGGTGGAGCCGCTCGGCTATCTCATCAACGTGACGGAGTGGTGGGAAAACAGTGACCCGCCCGGCACCTTCCGGCTTGATATTGGTGTACTGGAAAGCGGCATCACAGAGGCAATGTATCAGGAAATGGAACGGCTGATTGCTGATGCCAAACCTGCAAGCCGCCACCTTATTGGCCTGAACATTACCCGGGACATTCCCGGCTACCTGTTCGCCGGTGGTGTGGCTTACGACGGCGATGTAATTACGGTTTACCCCGGATAAGTGAGGAATAATGAGCACAAAATTCAGAACCGTTATCACCACTGCCGGTGCAGCAAAGCTGGCAGCGGCAACCGCACCGGGAGGGCGGAAGGTCAACATTACCACGATGGCCGTCGGGGATGGCGGTGGTAAATTGCCTGTCCCGGATGCCGGACAGACCGGGCTTATCCATGAAGTCTGGCGACATGCGCTGAACAAAATCACCCTGGACAAACGAAACAGTAATTATATTATCGCAGAGCTGGTTATTCCGCCGGAGGTGGGCGGTTTCTGGATGCGTGAGCTTGGCCTGTACGATGATGCGGGAACGCTAATTGCCGTGGCGAACATGGCTGAAAGTTATAAACCCGCTCTTGCCGAAGGCTCAGGGCGTTCGCAGACCTGCCGCATGGTCATCATCGTCAGCAGTGTGGCCTCAGTGGAGCTGACCATTGACACCACAACGGTGATGGCAACGCAGGATTACGTTGATGACAAAATTGCAGAGCATGAACAGTCACGACGTCACCCGGACGCCTCGCTGACCGCAAAAGGTTTTACTCAGTTAAGCAGTGCAACCAACAGCGCGTCTGAAACACTGGCCGCAACGCCGAAAGCGGTAAAGGCCGCCTATGACCTTGCTAACGGGAAATATACCGCACAGGACGCTACCACAGCGCGAAAAGGTCTTGTCCAGCTCAGTAGTGCCACCAACAGCACGTCTGAAACGCTCGCCGCAACACCAAAAGCGGTTAAGGCAGCGTATGACCTTGCTAACGGTAAATATACTGCACAGGACGCCACCACAGTGCGAAAAGGTCTTATCCAGCTCAGTAGCGTCACCAACAGCGATTCTGAAACGCTTGCGGCAACGCCAAAGGCGGTAAAGGCAGCGTATGACCTTGCTAACGGGAAATACACTGCACAGGATGCCACCACGGCGCGGAAAGGGCTTGTCCAGCTCAGTAGCGCCACCAACAGTGATTCTGAAACGCTGGCCGCAACACCAAAAGCGGTGAAGTCTGCCTATGACAATGCTGAAAAACGTCTTCAGAAAGATCAGAACGGTGCGGATATTCCGGGAAAGGATACCTTCACGAAAAATATCGGTGCCTGTCGTGCTTATAGCGGCGCTTTGAGCACTGAAGCCGGAAACTGGACAACCGCTCAGTTTATTGAATGGCTGGATTCCCGTGGTGCATTTAATCATCCGTACTGGATGTGCAAAGGCTCCTGGTCATATGCAAATAACAAAATCATTACGGATACCGGATGTGGTGATATCCACCTGGCTGGTTGTGTCGTCGAGGTCATGGGAACTAAATCTGCAATCACTATCCGAGTGACCACGCCGACAACATCAAGCGGTGGCGGTACAACCAGCGCACAATTCACTTACATTAATCATGGGGACGGCTACTCCCCCGGCTGGCGTCGTGACTGGAATCGTCAGGGCGACGCAATGACCGGAACGATTAATCAGGACGGTGGAAGCCAGAATGCCTATATGTCTACGGCCTTATGTTCAGGCACAAGAGGCGGCAAAAAATATCTCAGAAAGTTTCGTGGTGGAGAAGGAGACACTATCTGGCATGAAACAGTACAGGGCGGGGTAGTTCGTTGGGCGACTGGTAATACTGATGCTCAGGAAGAATTATCACTCAGCTCCGCTTATGGTCTCCGTTCAAGAGGTGAGATTACATCACTCAGTGCTAATGGTCTGCGCATTGCTTATGGCAATTATGGATTCTTTATCAGGAATGATGGCGGCAGCACATATTTAATGCTGACGGCCTCTGGCGATAAATTTGGGACATGGAACGGCTTAAGACCGCTGACTATCAATAACGCCAATGGCGGAGTGTCAATGGGGCATGGCCTGAGTGTTACAGGTGATATTGTCTCAAGTACCAAAGTACGTGCCGGTAGCGGGAAAAAGTTCACGGTCAGCAGCAGCAATACATCCACGAAGGAAGCCGCATTCAATTTGTGGGGAAACTCAAGTCGTCCTGTGGTGGCTGAATTAGGTGATGATGCAGGCTGGCATTTTTACAGTCAGAGAAATACAGATAACAGCATCACTTTTGCTGTTAACGGGCAGGTATCACCATCTAACTATGGCAACTTTGATTCACGCTATGTCCGGGATATCCGGCTTGGTGGTGCTGCCACATACAAACCTGCGAACAATGGTATGACATGGACACATCAGGCACCGTCCGGGTGTGTATATTCCGGCATTATTGTTCAGGATACCGGCTCAAACTCTGCCGATAACATTGGTGGCGTATATTACAGACCGGTGCAGAAATACATTAACGGGACTTGGTATAACGTGGCGCAGGTATAATTTATGCAGCATTTGATAAATATAACGGCAGGTAATCCAAAAACGGTTGAACAATATCAATTGACAAAAGACTTTGATGTTGTCTGGTTTTTTTCAGAAGATGGTAAGAACTGGTACGAAGAACAAAAGTATTTTGCTGATGACACGCTAAAAATAGCGTACGACAAAGATAATATCATCCGCTATGTGGAAAAGGATGTGACAGCTATCAGACCGGATGGATTAAGTGTTGTTGAAGTGGCGGATATTACTGCTAACCGACGGGCGGACATTTCAGGGAACTGGATGTTTAAGGACGGCAAAGTGATTAAACGCATTTATACGGCAGAGGAATTGCAGCAGCAGGCAGAAAACCGGAAAGCCAGACTTCTTGCAGATGCTGAATCCGTGATTTTGCCGCTGGAGCGTGCTGTCAGACTGAACATGGCAACAGATGAGGAGCGTAGCCGACTGGAAGCATGGGAACGCTACAGCGTTCTGGTCAGTCGTGTGGATCCTGCAAATCCTGAATGGCCGGAAATGCCGCAATAAGTTGTATGATCTCTGGAGTGAGCAAACGTATCTATGGCACAGAGTTAAGCCTAATCTGACAGTACGCTCTGTGCCAGGAGCGGATACTTTAATGTTCTATCACTATTGGATATGATTATCATGAAACTACCTTAAATTAACATCTTGCTAAAGATGCAACCAAAAGTTACCTTCAGGGAATTGTGAGCTGATAAGAAGAATAGTTGTATCTAATAAGATGTTGAGTTTTAATTAAACTCCATGCGAACAAGGAGGGCAAAAAATGAGCAATTCATTTTCAATTACACTACCTACAAAAGAAAAAGACCTAGCGGAAATAGAGACTAATCAGAGCGTGCTTATTATCGGTGCGAATGGCTCTGGAAAGTCTCGCCTTGGGACATGGATGGATCTAAAATCTCCTCAAAGAAATATTGTTCATCGTATTTCCGCTCAGCGGGCTTTAGCGATGCCTGACCATACAACACCAACTTCGCTTCAACAAGCACAGAATAATTTACTCTATGGAATTGAAAATTTGGAAGGGTCGGAACTACTTTGGTATAAAGAGAATTATCGCTGGGGAAGTAAACCTGCCATATCATCATTAAATGATTATGGTAAATTAATGGTGTATCTCTTTTCAGACAAAATTGAAGAAAACTCGAAATATATTGAATTAGTTAAATCTTCAGAAAAAAGAATTGAACCAACGACGACTAAATTAGATAAAATTAAATATATTTGGGAAAAAACATTACCTCACCGAGAGCTTGTTTTAGGCGGTTTGACAATTCAAACACGAGCAAAAGGAAATAACGAGGCTGTCTATAACCCCTCGGAAATGAGCGACGGTGAGCGAGTTATTTTCTATCTGATTGGGCAATGTCTTGCAGCACCCGAAAATGGAATTATTGTCATAGACGAGCCAGAAATTCATCTTCACAAATCTGTACAAGTTCCATTATGGAAGGATATAGAAAAACTCCGACCTGATTGCCTGTTTGTATATATGACTCATGATACTGATTTTGCTGCAGCACTGCATGATGCAAAGAAAATCTGGTTAAAAAGTTATGATGGTTCCAGTTGGGATTGGGAAGATGTTCCCGATGTCGAAGGCCTACCAGAAAGTTTATTAATTGAAATATTGGGTAGTAGAAAACCAATTGTTTTTGTTGAGGGGGAAAATGGAAGCTATGATGTATCCCTTTATCGTGCTGTGTTAAATAGTTATCTAGTGATACCATCTGGTTCTTGTAGTCAAGTAATACAAAATGTTAAAGCTCTAAGAGCCAGTGAAAAACTCCATTATATGGAAGTTTTTGGTATTATTGATAGGGATAGACGTGTTGAAAATGAAATTCAATCGCTTCTGGAATACGGTATTTATACTCTAAGCGTGGCTGAAGTCGAAAATCTCTTTTGCGTTCCGGAAGTTATAACTTTAGTTAGCGAACGATTAGTCAGGAATCCAGATAAAGATCTACAATCAGTTAAAGATTTTGTGTTCCGTAAAATATCCTCAGAGCTGGATACTCAGATTTCACTGCGTGTGGCTGGCGAAATTAAATTCATGCTTAATTGTTTTGATGAAAAAGCAAAAGGGGTCGATGCTCTTAGTAGAGCTCTTGAGTTGTTGACGTCACAAATTAATGTTAAAGAGCTTTATGATGAAAGTTTATCTCTGTTTAATAATGCAGTTGAGAAACGTGATTATCTTCTTGCATTAAAACTTTATAACAGGAAAAGCCTTTCATCCCAAGTAAGTAAGCATCTGGGGCTGGCTAATGGACAGCTTGCTGAATTAGTGGTCAGGATGGCTAATAATGAAAGTGGAGAGTCAATGAGAAATGCTCTCAGACCATATTTTGGTGAGTTTTCGAGTAAAATATAGTTATACAGAGTGCATAATACTTATCGTGACTGTGGTTGGATGATGTGTGTGGTTCATGTGTCTGCTCCTCGCTCACAGCAGGCTGTCAGATTTGATAGCGTTTGGGCTATGTAAATTGTCAGTTGGAAAATGAGTGAGTGCAAGTCAGGACAGGCGGGCGAATTGCCCGCCTTTTCTTTATCTGTTGTTTCATCCACTGACCAGACAGGTCAAATAGCGTCTCAGGCACTGCCCAATAGAAAATAGTTGCACCCATTAACCACGGAGTTAAACGGATGAGTGACTATCATCACGGCGTGCAGGTGCTGGAGATTAACGACGGCACCCGCGTCATTTCCACCGTATCCACCGCCATTGTCGGCATGGTCTGCACGGCCAGCGATGCGGATGCGGAAATCTTCCCCCTCAATAAACCGGTGCTGATTACCAATGTGCAGAGCGCAATTGCAAAGGCCGGTAAAAAAGGCACGCTGGCGGCATCGTTGCAGGCCATCGCCGACCAGTCAAAACCGGTCACCGTTGTCGTGCGTGTGGAAGACGGCACCGGCGAAGACGAAGAAACGAAACTCGCGCAGACTGTTTCCAATATCATCGGAACCACCGACGAAAACGGTCAGTACACCGGACTGAAAGCCCTGCTGGCGGCGGAGTCGGTAACCGGTGTTAAACCGCGTATTCTTGGTGTGCCGGGGCTGGATACCAAAGAGGTGGCTGTTGCACTGGCATCAGTCTGTCAGAAGCTGCGCGCTTTCGGGTATATCAGCGCATGGGGCTGTAAAACCATTTCTGAGGTGAAAGCCTACCGCCAGAATTTCAGCCAGCGTGAGCTGATGGTCATCTGGCCGGATTTCCTCGCATGGGATACGGTCACCAGTACCACCGCCACCGCGTATGCCACCGCACGTGCGCTGGGTCTGCGTGCCAAAATCGACCAGGAGCAGGGCTGGCATAAAACGCTGTCCAACGTCGGGGTGAACGGTGTTACCGGCATCAGCGCATCTGTATTTTGGGATTTGCAGGAGTCCGGCACCGATGCTGACCTGCTTAACGAGTCAGGCGTCACAACACTGATTCGCCGTGACGGTTTCCGCTTCTGGGGTAACCGTACCTGCTCTGATGACCCGCTGTTCTTCTTTGAAAACTACACCCGCACCGCGCAGGTGCTGGCCGACACGATGGCTGAGGCGCACATGTGGGCGGTGGACAAGCCCATCACCGCAACGCTGATTCGCGACATCGTTGACGGCATCAATGCCAAATTCCGTGAGCTGAAAACAAACGGCTATATCGTGGATGCGACCTGCTGGTTCAGCGAAGAATCCAACGATGCGGAAACCCTCAAGGCCGGAAAACTGTATATCGACTACGACTATACCCCGGTGCCTCCTCTTGAAAACCTGACCCTGCGCCAGCGTATCACCGATAAATATCTGGCAAATCTGGTCACCTCGGTTAACAGCAATTAAGGAGCCTGACCGATGGCAATGCCGCGCAAACTCAAGTTAATGAACGTCTTTCTGAACGGCTACAGCTATCAGGGCGTTGCAAAGTCCGTCACGCTGCCAAAACTGACCCGTAAGCTCGAAAACTATCGCGGTGCGGGGATGAACGGCAGCGCACCGGTAGACCTCGGCCTTGATGACGATGCCCTGTCAATGGAGTGGTCGCTCGGTGGTTTCCCGGATTCGGTTATCTGGGAGCTTTACGCAGCAACCGGTGTGGATGTCGTGCCGATTCGTTTTGCAGGCTCTTACCAGCGCGACGATACCGGCGAAACGGTGGCCGTCGAGGTGGTCATGCGTGGACGTCAGAAAGAAATCGACACCGGCGAGGGTAAACAGGGAGAAGACACCGAGTCGAAAATCTCTGTGGTCTGCACCTATTTCCGGCTGACGATGGACGGTAAGGAGCTGGTCGAAATCGACACCATCAACATGATTGAGAAGGTGAACGGCGTCGACCGGCTGGAGCAACACCGCCGAAATATCGGCCTGTGATTTTCATCCGGTCAGCCTGGCTGACCGGTTAACCCTGATTCAGAAGTGAGAAAACCATGAACAAAGAAAATGTGATTACCCTGGACAATCCGGTCAAGCGTGGTGAGCAGGTTATCGAACAGGTCACGCTGATGAAACCCAATGCCGGGACGCTGCGCGGTGTCAGTCTGGCTGCGGTCGCAAACTCCGAAGTCGATGCACTGATTAAGGTGCTGCCGCGCATGACGGCACCGATGCTGACCGAGCAGGAAGTCGCCGCGCTGGAACTGCCTGACCTTGTGGCGCTGGCCGGTAAGGTGGTCGGTTTTTTGTCGCCGAACTCGGTGCAGTAACGTTCCCGAAAAATCTGTCGGTCGATGACCTGATGGCGGATGTGGCAGTGATATTTCACTGGCCGCCATCAGAACTATATCCCATGAGCCTGACCGAACTCATCACATGGCGCGAAAAGGCGCTCCGGCGAAGCGGAAACACGAATGAGTAACAATGTAAAATTACAGGTATTGCTCAGGGCTGTTGACCAGGCATCCCGCCCGTTTAAATCCATCCGCACAGCGAGCAAGTCGCTGTCGGGGGATATCCGGGAAACACAAAAATCACTGCGCGAGCTGAATGGTCACGCATCCCGTATTGAGGGATTTCGCAAGACCAGCGCACAGCTCGCCGTGACTGGTCATGCACTTGAAAAGGCACGGCAGGAGGCCGAAGCCCTTGCCACACAGTTTAAAAACACTGAACGTCCGACCCGTGCTCAGGCGAAAGTGCTGGAATCCGCAAAGCGTGCGGCGGAGGACTTACAGGCGAAATATAACCGCCTGATAGATTCCGTTAAACGCCAGCAGCGGGAACTGGCCGCTGTGGGAATTAATACCCGCAATCTTGCACATGATGAGCAGGGACTGAAAAACCGTATCAGTGAAACCACCGCACAGCTTAACCGTCAGCGTGATGCGCTGGCGCGTGTCAGTGCGCAACAGGCAAAACTTAACGCAGTAAAACAGCGTTATCAGGCCGGAAAGGAACTGGCCGGAAATATGGCCTCAGTGGGCGCTGCCGGTGTGGGGATTGCGGCGGCGGGAACGATGGCCGGAGTTAAGTTGCTGATGCCCGGTTATGAGTTTGCGCAGAAAAACTCAGAATTGCAGGCCGTGCTCGGAGTGGCAAAAGACTCCGCCGAAATGACCGCACTACGCAAACAGGCGCGCCAGCTCGGCGACAATACCGCCGCCTCGGCGGATGATGCGGCCGGTGCACAGATAATCATCGCGAAAGCGGGTGGGGATGTTGATGCCATTCAGGCGGCAACGCCGGTCACGCTGAATATGGCGCTGGCGAACCGCCGCACGATGGAAGAAAACGCCGCCCTGCTGATGGGGATGAAATCCGCCTTTCAGCTTTCAAACGATAAGGTCGCTCATATCGGGGATGTTCTCTCCATGACGATGAACAAAACCGCCGCCGATTTTGACGGCATGAGCGATGCGCTGACCTATGCCGCACCTGTGGCAAAAAATGCCGGTGTCAGCATTGAAGAAACCGCCGCAATGGTCGGGGCGCTGCATGATGCAAAAATCACAGGCTCAATGGCGGGGACGGGAAGCCGTGCCGTGTTAAGCCGCCTGCAGGTACCGACGGGAAAAGCATGGGATGCTCTCAAAGAGCTTGGAGTGAAAACCTCAGACAGCAAAGGAAACTCCCGGTCAATATTTACCATTCTGAAAGAAATGCAGGCCAGTTTTGAGAAAAACCGGCTCGGTACTGCCCAGCAGGCTGAATACATGAAAACTATTTTCGGGGAGGAGGCCAGCTCAGCCGCCGCCGTGCTGATGACTGCCGCCTCAACCGGAAAGCTGGACAAACTGACCGCTGCGTTTAAAGCCTCAGACGGGAAGACCGCCGAGCTGGTAAATATCATGCAGGACAACCTAGGCGGTGACTTTAAAGAGTTTCAGTCCGCTTATGAGGCGGTGGGGACTGACCTGTTTGACCAGCAGGAAGGCGCGCTGCGTAAGCTCACGCAGACGGCCACAAAGTATGTGTTAAAACTCGACGGCTGGATACAGAAAAACAAATCACTGGCGTCAACCATCGGCATCATTGTCGGTGGTGCACTGGCGCTGACTGGTGTCATCAGTGCCATTGGCCTCGTAGCCTGGCCGGTTATCACCGGCATTAATGCCATCATCGCGGCAGCAGGCGCAATGGGTGCAATCTTCACGACGGTTGGCAGTGCCGTTATGACGGCCATCGGGGCGATTAGCTGGCCGGTTGTGGCTGGGGGGGGCGGCCATTGCGGCCGGGGGGTGGTTTTAGTGCCTGCCGCCATTGTCGCCGGGGCGTTGCTTATCCGTAAATACTGGGAGCCTGTCAGCGCATTCTTTGGCGGTGTGGTTGAAGGGCTGAAAGCGGCATTTGCGCCGGTGAGGGAGCTGTTCACGCCACTGAAACCGGTGTTTGACTGGCTGGGCGAAAAGTTACAGGCCGCGTGGCAGTGGTTTAAAAATCTGATTGCCCCGGTTAAAGCCACACAGGACACCCTGAACCGTTGCCGTGACACGGGGGTCATGTTCGGGCAGGCACTGGCTGACGCGCTGATGCTGCCGCTTAATGCGTTCAACAAACTGCGCAGCGGTATTGACTGGGTACTGGAAAAACTCGGGGTTATCAACAAAGAGTCAGACACACTTGACCAGACCGCCGCCAGAACTCATGCCGCCACGTATGGCACCGGTGGTTATATTCCGGCGACCAGCTCTTATGCATGTTATCAGGCTTATCAGCCGGTTACGGCACCGGCTGGCCGCTCTTATGTGGACCAGAGTAAAAACGAATATCACATCAGCCTGACGGGTGGTACTGCGCCGGGGACACAGCTTGACCGCCAGTTACAGGATGCGCTCGAAAAATACGAGCGGGATAAACGTGCGCGCGCCCGTGCCAGCATGATGCATGACGGTTAAGGAGGTGACGAAAAATGATGCTCGCGTTAGGTATGTTTGTTTTTATGCGCCAGACGCTGCCACACCAGACCATGCAGCGTGAATCAGATTATCGCTGGCCGTCAAATTCCCGTATCGGCAAACGGGATGCCTTTCAATTTCTCGGTGTGGGTGAGGAAAACATCACGCTTGCCGGTGTGCTTTATCCCGAACTGACCGGCGGAAAGCTGACGATGACCACGCTCAGGCTGATGGCTGAGGAAGGCCGGGCGTGGCCGTTGCTGGATGGCACTGGCATGATTTACGGCATGTATGTCATCAGCAAGGTGAGTGAAACAGGGAGTATTTTCTTTGCAGACGGCACACCCCGAAAAATTGATTTTACGCTGTCGCTCACCCGCGTTGATGAATCACTGGCCGCGCTGTATGGCGATATCGGTAAACAGGCGGAATCGCTCATCGGTAAGGCTGGCAGTATGGCGACCAGATTCACGGGGATGACGGGGGCGGGATAATGTTGGATGCGCTGACATTTGATGCAGGCAGTACGCTGACGCCGGATTACATGCTGATGCTCGACAGCAGGGATATTACCGGCAATATCAGCGACCGTCTGATGAGCATGACCCTGACGGATAACCGGGGCTTTGAGGCTGACCAGCTTGATATTGAACTGAACGATGCCGACGGGCAGGTCGGGCTGCCGGTTCGTGGCGCTGTCCTGACGGTGTATATCGGCTGGAAAGGTTTTGCCCTGGTATGCAAAGGGAAATTTACCGTTGATGAGGTTGAACACCGGGGCGCGCCGGATGTGGTCACCATCCGCGCCCGGAGTGCAGATTTTCGCGGGACGCTCAATTCCCGCCGGGAAGGCTCCTGGCATGACACCACACTCGGTGCGATTGTTGAGGCGATAGCCTCCCGTAACAAGCTGGAGGCCAGTGTCGCTCCGTCACTGGCCGGAATTAAAATCCCGCACATCGACCAGTCGCAGGAGTCTGATGCGAAATTCCTGACCCGTCTTGCAGAACGCAACGGCGGTGAGGTGTCGGTAAAAATGGGAAAACTGTTGTTTCTCAAAGCGGGGCAGGGGGTGACGGCCAGCGGTAAAAAAATCCCGCAGGTCACCATCACCCGCAGCGACGGCGACCGTCATCATTTTGCGATTGCTGACCGTGGAGCCTATACCGGCGTTACGGCAAAGTGGTTACACACCAAAGACCCGAAGCCGCAAAAGCAGAAGGTAAAACTGAAACGCAAAAAGAAAGAGAAACACCTGCGCGCACTGGAGCACCCGAAAGCGAAACCGGTCACGCAGAAGAAAGAGCCAAAAGTACCGGAAGCGCGCGAAGGTGAATACATGGCCGGTGAGGCTGACAACGTTTTTGCCCTGACCACGGTATATGCCACGAAAGCACAGGCCATGCGCGCCGCTCAGGCGAAGTGGGATAAACTGCAACGGGGTGTTGCGGAGTTCTCCATCAGCCTGGCTACTGGTCGGGCAGATATTTACACGGAAACACCGGTTAAAGTGTCAGGCTTTAAGCGCGTCATAGACGAGCAGGACTGGACCATCACTAAGGTGACACATTGTCTCAATAATAGCGGCTTCACGACGTCCTTGGAGCTTGAGGTAAGGCTTTCTGATGTGGAGTACGAAACAGAAGATGATGAGTGATGCGGTTTATTTATCTGTTTGTTTTATAAGGGTAAATTAACTAAAATGGCACCATCAACAAAACCGGAAGAGGTGCTCGCGATGTTTCATTGTCCTTTATGCCAGCATGCCGCACATGCGCGTACAAGTCGCTATATCACTGACACGACAAAAGAGCGTTATCACCAGTGCCAGAACGTGAATTGCAGCGCCACGTTCATCACTTATGAGTCGGTACAGCGATACATCGTAAAGCCGGGAGAAGTCCACGCCGTAAGGCCGCACCCGTTACCGTCAGGGCAGCAAATTATGTGGATGTAATTACAAACAGAAAGCCCCTCAGTCGAGGGGCTTTTTTGTCGATGTGGTCAATGTGTGGACGTGACCAGAAATAAATCCTTTTATTTCATTGAATTACGCGTAAAAAATAAGCCCGTGTAAGGGAGATTACACAGGCTAAGGAGGTGGTTCCTGGTACAGCTAGCATTTTATGGGTTATGTTTTTCAGCGAAACGGATGATAACCTTAATAAATGCAGCTGTATGTGATCGGTTTCTAAGAATTTTCCATCCGGGAAAAATAATCGAAATTAATCACTTACCGTGGGGATTACGCGTGGTTTCCCCGGAGAAATTACGCATCAGCAGCGCGTAATTGAGCTCAAGATCCTGCGGGACCGGGAGCCACACAGTATAACCATCGCCTGGTGCTATCGGCATAGCTTCGCCTTTGGCGTTTTCCATGTGCTCAAGGGTAAAATTAATGTTGCCTTGCGGCGTCATCAGCTCAAGGCTGTCGCCAACGGAGAATTTATTTTTCACCGCTACCGCCGCGAGGTCCCCCTTGCGCTCACCGGTAAACTCACCAACAAACTGCTGGCGGTCAGAAACTGAATAACCGTATTCGTAGTTCTGATAATCGTCGTGAGTATGACGACGCAGGAAACCTTCGGTATAGCCACGATGCGCTAGACCTTCCAGAGTTTCCAGCAGGCTGGTATCGAACGGTTTTCCCGCAGCGGCGTCATCGATAGCTTTGCGGTAAACCTGTGCGGTGCGTGCACAATAGTAGAAAGATTTGGTACGACCTTCGATTTTCAGCGAATGCACGCCCATTTTGGTCAGGCGTTCTACATGGGCGATGGCGCGCAGATCTTTCGAGTTCATGATGTAAGTGCCGTGCTCATCTTCAAACGCGGTCATATACTCGCCCGGACGCTGGGCCTCTTCGATCATAAACACTTTGTCGGTTGGTGCGCCGATACCCAGCGTCGGCTCAACATTTTGCACCGGAATCGGCTCGTACTTGTGTACGATGTTGCCAACATCATCTTCTTTCCCTTCCTGGACGTTGTACTCCCAGCGGCAGGCGTTGGTGCAGGTGCCCTGGTTCGGGTCGCGCTTGTTGATATAGCCAGAGAGCAGGCAGCGACCGGAGTAGGCCATGCACAGCGCGCCGTGAACGAAGATCTCGATCTCCATATCCGGCACCTGATTGCGGATCTCTTCAATCTCTTCCAGCGACAGCTCGCGAGAGAGGATCACGCGGGTCAGGCCCATTTGCTGCCAGAATTTCACCGTCGCCCAGTTCACGGCGTTAGCCTGCACCGAAAGGTGGATCGGCATTTCAGGGAAGTGCTCACGCACCAGCATAATCAGCCCTGGATCGGACATAATCAGCGCATCCGGCCCCATTTCCACCACCGGTTTCAGGTCACGGATAAAGGTTTTCAGCTTGGCGTTGTGCGGTGCAATGTTGACCACGACATAAAACTTTTTCCCCAGCGCGTGGGCTTCATTGATGCCGAGCTGAAGATTTTCGTGGTTGAATTCGTTGTTGCGCACACGCAGGGAATAACGCGGCTGGCCCGCATAAACAGCATCTGCGCCATAAGCGAAAGCGTAACGCATATTTTTCAGCGTTCCCGCCGGGGAAAGGAGTTCCGGTTTAAACATAATTCTCTCGTTCTGATGACAGGTCAGATCCGCTTCACCTGATGAAGCGGTTAGGGGAGTGCCCCCACTTTAAGGGCGGGCATTGTAGCGCAATCGGCGGGTTTAGCTCCAGTGTAAATGTCTGGTGGCGTCCTGGTTTTGGTTAAGGATACGAATGACGATAATTTCCCCTGGTGATTGCAGGAAATAAATGACGTGGCGTTCAAAAGGAAGAACAAAAATACCTTCGCCTAATTCAGGTCTGGGCGTACCTATATTATTGTTACTCAGAATCTGGAGAACGTCTGAAAGATGTTCCACATATCTGTCGGCTTGTGGTTCGCCGAAATGGTGATAGCTGTAATACCAGATGCCTTCTAAATCCTCATTGGCTTTTGGCATGAGTTTAATAATACGCACATTATTTCCTTATCCCTGCTTTCACCTTCCGTAAGAACGCGTCCTTTTCCCACGGCTGAGCTTCACCACTACTCAACCCTTCTGCGAGCATGTCACGTAACGCTTGCAGGCGAGACTCTGCTTGCTTTTCTCGAAGTAATCGCAGTGACTCACGGATCACTTCGCTTTGGGTGCGATAGTCGCCGGATTCAATTAAGGACTCGATAAATTCACGCAACTCATCGCCGAGATCAACCGTCATCGTTCTGGCCATTTTACGCCCGCCTGTAAGTAAAAATCTTACATCAGTGTATGTCATAAACCGGATAGCGTCACGAAAGTATTAGAAGATATTTTGGCACATGAACATGTTCAGGAGGATAAGTATGGGATGGTAAACAAAGAAAGCACAACGAGTGCTCGTCAGTGCCCACTATTTTAATGGCGGCGGTTACTCTTAATTATTAATAACTAAGCGTTATTTGGATATAAAGCCGGACGCCAACAACCCACGCCCGGCATCGTAATTACGTATTGTCTTTCACCGTCTGGCTTGTGCCATTGGCTTTAACGGAGGCAATTCCGGTTTCACGAGATTGCGCGGTGGCGTACATCTGGCTGGAGCCGATAATTTGATGATTAGCGGCTTTCAGATTGAAATAGAATTTGCCGTTACTTGCCGTTTTTTTCTCATAGCGTTCTTCTTGCGGGCTGTTGCTACGCACCGACGCGATGCCCTTTTCCGCAGAGGCTTTTGAGGTATACAGCTCGCTGGTGAGGATAGTCTCACCATTGCCCGCTTTTAGCACAAACCGGAACTGATTATCACTGCTCTCACTGAGTTCAAACCAACCAGCCATAATGACTCCTTGATTGAAATTGTGTATCGAAAACAGCATCTAAAGGTGCTGTTTACCGATTAAAGTATGAGCGATTTTCTGATGCCTGCCAGGGCGGAGAGATAATGTCAGTTTGCTGACCATGCGTGGGATAATGTTGCCGGATCGGGTCTGAACGCCATCTCCGGCTAACAAAATAATGTCGCTAAAACTAAACGATGCGGCAGGCGTCGGCTTCCCAGCGGTAACCGACGCCGTAAACGGCGCGGATAAATGACTGTTCGGCGTCGAGAGATTCCAGCTTGCGGCGCAGGTTTTTAATGTGGCTGTCAATGGTGCGGTCGGTTACTACGCGGTAGTCGTCATAAAGATGATTGAGCAATTGCTCGCGGGAGAACACTTTTCCTGGTTCATGAGAGAGCGTTTTCAACAGACGAAATTCCGCAGGTGTCAGGTCAAGCATTTTACCGCGCCATGAAGCCTGAAAACGACCTTCGTCGATAATCAACGGGCTTTCAGCATCCTGTTGCTGCAACTCGCGCTGCGGTTTGCAACGGCGCAAAATGGTTTTGACGCGCGCTACCACTTCCCGTGGGCTGTACGGCTTACAGATATAATCATCTGCGCCAATCTCCAGCCCCAGCAGGCGATCGATCTCTTCGATTTTTGCCGTCACCATCACGATCGGAATGTCAGAAAAACGACGAATTTCCCGGCACAGCGTCAGGCCATCGGTGCCAGGGAGCATCAGATCTAACAGGATCAGATCCGGTGGTGTCTGGCGCACATACGGCAGTACCTGATCGCCGTGGCTGATAAGCGTCGGCGCATAGCTCGCAGCACGCAGATAATCAATGAGCAACTGCCCCAGCTTCGGTTCATCTTCCACGATCAAAATACGCGGTGTGTTTTCGTCGATTGGTAACTCGGTCATACTTCTCTCTGTAAATCCCGTTCCAGCGGTAACTCTACTGTAATGCTTACCCCGCCAAAAGGCGAATGGGCAGCAATAATGCGACCATTATGTGCTTCAACAATGTTCAGGCAAATCGCCAGCCCCAGCCCGGAACCGCCGCTGGCACGGTTGCGGGAACCTTCGGTGCGATAAAAACGTTCAAACAATTTTTGTAGCTGATCGTCACTGACACCTGGCGCACTGTCGGCAAAGGTCAGGCGCACCGTTTTGTCGCGCTGCCCGGCAGAGATTTGCAGGCTGCCGCCGCTGTCAGTGTAGCGCAGGCTGTTTTCCAGTAAGTTATTGAATAACTGCATTAAACGGTCGCGATCGCCAAATACGGTAATACTGTCTGGCAGGGAAAATTGCAGTTTCAGGCCACGACTGGCGAATCGTTCGCGAAATGCGCCGCCCGCCACTTCCAGCAGTGGGATCAAATCTACCGGTGCTTTTTGATAGGCGAGAGCGCCTTCATCAGACATCGACAACTGATGGAGATCGTCAACCAGTTTGGTCAGTGTACCGACCTCCGCCTGTAAAGACGCCACCGTCTCCGGCGTGAATTTACGCACGCCATCCTGAATGGCTTCCAGTTCACCGCGCAGCACCGCTAATGGCGTACGCAGTTCGTGAGAAATATCGGCCATAAAATCGCGCCGCATTTGCTGGTTTTTCTCCAGTGTGCTGGCAAGCTGGTTGAAGTCTTGCGCCAGTTTGCCCAGTTCATCTTCACTGGTGGGCGTTACGCGGGTAGTGAAATCGCCCGCCGCCAGTTTGTGCGTGCCATCGACAAGTCGTTTTACCGGTGCCAGTAAACCGCGCGCCAGCAGAAAGGTGGCGAGCGCCGCGAGTAACGTTGCCAGAGCGACAATCAACCAGCTGGTTTGCCGCTGTTGTTTATCGAAATTGATATCAGTATTGCGCGTTAACCGCTCAACGGGGGAGGCGATCACCGCGCCAACTTCCGCACCGTTGACCAGAATGGGTCGCCGTGTACCGTCAGGTGGAATCGGCGCTCGCGGACCAACCAGCACTTTGTTGTTTTGATCAACCACCCAGAACTGGGTACGCCAGCCGTGCGGTGGCATACCCGGGCCGGGTTTATCTTCCGAATTATCGTGTTCAAATGAACGCAGGATCTGAAAGACAAAGCGATCATTGTTGCGCAGGAAGCGCCAGTTGCCATGCTGCGCATACTGCTCGCCAAGCGCATCACTTAACAGTTGTAATCGCTGTTCATTACCATGCTTGATGTAATCAATAAAGCCACGCTCAAAACTGATACGCACCGCCCAGTGCATACTGATCAGCAAGACAATGCAGGTGGCGAAAATCGCCAGAAACAGTTTGCCGGTAATACCGGGTCGCCAGAACTTCATTGCGCGCTCCTTTTTCGCCGCGAAATAGCTACATTTTGATGCGTATCGTTCGGCACTCTGGCAAAGATGAACGCCGGAAGGGCGATGATCAACGCCATGCTAAGCCAGGTGTACATAAAGACGGTTTGTGTGGTGCCGCTGTCGACGCTGACATGCTGTGAACCAAAAAGTCCCAGCAACAGCCCGGCGATAGTGACGCCGATACTCATCGACAATTGCATAATCATCGACAGCAGACTGTTGCCGCTGCTCGCCAGATTGTCCGGGAGATCTTTCAGCGTCAGGGTGTTCATGGAGGAGAAACGCGTCGAGTTGACCATCCCTTGTAAAAACAGGACGAACGGCAAAACGTAGTACCAGCCCAGCAGGGCGGTAGTCATAAACAACAGGGTGACCAGCGACAGACCCAGCGTGGTCGCTACCAGTACCCGACGATAACCAAAGCGATTCACCACCTGTACCACAATTCGCTTCATTCCCATGCTGCCAAGCACCATCGGGATCATCATCAGTCCGGCATGAAACGGTGAGAAACCGAGGCCAATTTGCAGGAAAACCGGTGTCATAAAGGGCAACATGCCACTGCCAATACGTCCGGCAAAGCTCCCCGCCAGGCCCAGCGAAAAGGTACGAGTGCGGAACAGTTTCAGACTGAAAAGAGCGCGGTGGTTATTTCTGGCGTGCAGCAGATAAAGCACCAGTGCCACCACGCCAACTGCGACCAGGCCTGCAATCGTCAGCGGCGATAAACCTGTACCTTTACTGCCGTCCAGCACCAGGGTTAATACCGCCATGCCAACCGCCAGCAATAAAAATCCGGAGAGATCAAAGCGCCGCGTCTGCATGGTGTAGTTCGGCATTAACAGCAATGTGGCGATCGCACCGATAATCCCCACCGGAATGTTGATCAAAAAGATCCAGTGCCACGACGCGTACTCCACCAGCAGACCGCCGAGCGCCGGACCGAGCAGCGGACCGACCTGACCGGGTAACGTGACAAAGGTCATCGCCGCCATATATTGCTCGCGCGGTACGATTTTCATCACCGTCAATCTGCCGACCGGCACCATCATCGCGCCGCCAACGCCCTGTAACGCGCGTGCCAGCAACAGTTCGTTCAGCGTGCCGGAAAGCGCGCAAAACAGTGAACCGAGAGTAAACAGCACGATGGCGGTAAAGAAAATATTGCGCACGCCGACTTTGTCCGCCAGCCAGCCGCTGGCGGGCAGCATCACCGCCACGGTCAGCACATAAGAGACAATGACCATGTGCATATGCAACGGACTTTCCCCGAGGCTTTGCGCCATTGAGGGAAGGGCGGTGTTTACGATGGTGGTGTCCAGCGACTGCATAAAGAAGCCGAAAGCCACAATCCACAATTGCCAACGGGTGCTGTCGGGAAGATCTGTCATTTACTCGGTTACCGTTTGTTTAGGTTTACGCGAAAAACGCAGCCGCAGACGGTCGAAAAAGAGATACACCACCGGCGTGGTATACAGCGTAAGGAGCTGGCTCATTACCAGTCCGCCGACAATGGTGATCCCCAGGGGTTGCCGCAGCTCCGAGCCGTCGCCGCCCGACAATACCAGCGGCAGCGCACCAAACAGCGCCGCCAGGGTGGTCATCATAATCGGGCGAAAACGCAGCAGACAGGCCTGGAAAATAGCTTCCTGCGGCGTCAGGTTACCGTGCCGTTGGGCTTCAAGCGCAAAATCGACCATCATAATGGCGTTTTTCTTCACGATGCCGATTAATAGCATGATCCCTATCAGGGCGATTAGGCTGAACGGGGCATTGAACAGCTCCAGCGCCAACAGCGCTCCAACGCCCGCCGAGGGCAGGGTGGAGAGAATCGTCAGCGGATGTACGTAACTCTCGTAAAGGATACCCAGCACGATATACACCGTGGCGATGGCGGCGATAATCAGGATCACCTGCGAGTTCATCGTCTCCTGGAACACCTGCGCCGTGCCGGCAAAACTGCCGCGCACCGTCGAAGGCACACCAAGCTGGGTCATTGCGCGATCGATCGCCGCACTGGCGTCCGAGAGCGATTTTCCGGTCGGCAGGTTAAACGAAATGGTCGAGGCCGCCGATAATCCCTGATGATTCACCGATAGTGGGGCATTCGCCGGTTGCCATTTAGCGAAATACGACAGCGGGATCGCTTTGCCTTCGTTATTGATAACGAACATTTTTTCCAGCGCACTGATGTCCTGGGTATAGCGCGGATCCACTTCCATCACCACTTTATACTGGTTCATCGGCTGGTAAATGGTCGAGATTTGCCGCTGACCGAAGGCGTTATTTAACAGACTGTTGGCGGCTTGTACGTCGATTCCCAGCCGTGCCATGGTGTCACGGTCGTAAACCAGATTCATCTCCGCGCCGTTATCCTGCTGATCGGAGTTCACGTCCGCCAGTTCCGGCAACGTCGCCAGTTTTTTGCGGATTTTCGGCTCCCATTCGCGCAGTGCCGCCAGGTCGTCGGATAACAACGTGTACTGGTAGCTGGCGTTCGACTGACGCCCACCAACGCGAATATCCTGTACCGCCATCAGGAACAGATTCGCCCCCGGTTCTTTCGCCAGTTTTACGCGCAGACGGTCGATAATTTGCTGCGCCGTTTCGCTGCGTTCGTCGCGTGGCTTGAGGGTGATAAACATCATCCCACTGTTAACTCGTGAACCGCCGGTAAAGCCGGTGACATTATCCACTGCCGGATCGTCACGGATAATTTTCATGAAATCCTGCAATTTGCCGCGCATCGCCTGAAACGAAATACTCTGATCCGCCTGAATCCCGCCCATCAACACGCCAGTGTCCTGCTCCGGGAAGAAGGTTTTCGGGATCGAGATATACAGCCAGATATTCAGCGCAATGGTGCCAAGCAGCACCACGCCCACCAGACGGGTATGATTGAGCACCCAGTTCAGTGACTTGCCGTAGCCTTGTTGCAGGGCTACCAACATGCGACCAAAACCACGCAGTCGCTTTTGCTCGCGCGGCTTGCTGGCTTTCAGCATCCAGCCACACATCATTGGCGTTAATGTCAGAGAAACCAGCAACGAAATACCAATGGCGACAGAAAGCGTCACGGCAAATTCGCGTAACAGTCGGCCCGGCAATCCGCCCATCAACAGCAGCGGCAGGAACACCGCCACCAGTGACAGACTCATCGACAGCACCGTAAAGCCGACTTCGCGAGTACCTTGTAGCGCGGCCTGTAGCGGTTTCATCCCCGCTTCCAGATGACGGGCAATGTTTTCCAGCACCACGATGGCGTCATCCACCACGAAACCAGTAGCGATGGTGAGCGCCATTAACGAAAGGTTATTGAGACTGAATCCGCACAGGTACATCGCCGCAAACGTACCAATCAGCGAAACCGGCACCGCAACGGCGGGAATAATAGTGGCGCGACCCGAGCGCAGGAATAAAAACACCACCAGAATCACCAGCGCCACCGAGATAATCAGCGTTTGCTCGACTTCTTCCAGCGAGGCGCGAATGGTGGGGGAGCGATCCTGAGCAATTTGCAGATCAATCGCCGCCGGAATGGTTTCCTGCAACTCCGGTAATTTTGCCCGGATGCTGTCTACCGTCTGGATAATATTGGCTTCCGGCAGCTTGCGGATCATCAGCAAAATAGCCGGTTTGGCGTTGGTCATCCCGGCGTTGCGCACATCCTGCACCGAGTCGGTCACCGTCGCCACATCGCCCAGACGAACCGCGCCGCCGTTGTTGTAATGAATAATCAACGGCTGATATTCGGCGGCGGTTTTTAGCTCATCATTGGTCTGGATCTGCCAGCGGTGAGTGCCATCTTCCAGCGCCCCCTGCGGTTTACGCACGTTGGCATTGCTGATGGCGGTGCGTACGTCGTCCAGCGAGACGCCCTGATTAAACAGCGCCTGCGGATTCAGCCCGACGCGTACGGCGGGCAGCGAGCTGCCGCCAACATCGACATCACCGACACCGTCGATTTGCGAAATCGTCGGAGCCAGCTGCGTCGAGGCAAAATCGTACAGTTCACCCTGCGAATAAGTATCGGATGTCAGCGTGAGGATCATAATTGGCGCATCCGACGGGTTAGCTTTGCGATAGGTCGGACGGCTGGGCATCCCGCTGGGCAGCAAACTTTGTGCAGCGTTGATCGCCGCCTGCACATCGCGCGCCGCGCCGTTGATATCCCGGTCAAAATCAAACTGCAAAATAATACGCGTGCTGCCGAGCGAACTGCTGGAGGTCATTTCACTGACTCCGGCAATGCGCCCAAGTGAGCGCTCCAGCGGCGTGGCAACGGAAGACGCCATTGTTTCTGGTGACGCACCGGGCAGCGAGGCGCTGACCATAATCACCGGAAAATCGACCTGCGGCAGCGGGGCGACCGGCAGCATACGGAAGCCCAGTATGCCGCACAGGGTAATGGCAACCGACAGTAAAATCGTCGCCACCGGACGGTAAATGAAGAGGGCAAAAAACTTCACTTACGCCTCCTCTTCATGGCGAGCAAAGCGACTTTTGGTCCACAATGCCAGGCGGTCGAACAGCAGATAAATCACCGGCGTGGTAAACAGCGTCAGCACCTGGCTGACAATCAGGCCGCCGACCATGCCGATACCTAACGGACGACGCAGTTCCGCGCCGACCCCGGTACTCAACATCAGCGGCAGCGCGCCAAGCAGAGCCGCCAGAGTGGTCATCAGGATCGGACGAAAACGCAACAGACAAGCCTGGTAGATGGCATCGCGCGGCGACATGCCTTGCTCGCGCTCAGCAGCCAGCGCGAAGTCGATCATCATGATGGCGTTCTTCTTCACGATACCGATCAGCAAAATAATGCCGATAATCGCAATCACATCCAGTTCGCTACCGGCAATCATTAACGCCAGCAGTGCGCCGACTCCTGCGGTGGGTAGCGTCGAGAGAATGGTGATCGGGTGAATAAAGCTCTCGTACAGAATGCCGAGCACGATATACATCGCCACCACCGCCGTGACAATCAGCCAGACAGTGCTGCCCAGCGCCGACTGGAAGGCGAGGGTGCTGCCCTGGAATTGCGTGGTGATATCCACCGGCAGATTCAGCGTCTTTTCGGTGTCCATAATCGCCTGCACCGCATCGCCCAGCGAATAGTTATCCGGCACGTTAAAGGAGATGGTCGTTACCGGGAACTGATCCAGATGGTTGATGGAAAGCGGCGCAAAACGCTGTTCAACTTTGGCAATTGAGCTTAACGGCACCACGCCGCCGTCGCTACTGGTCAGGCGAATGGTATCCAGCGCCGCGAGGCCCGGGGTAATTTCGGTGTTGTGCTCCAGCACTACGCGATACTGGTTAGCCTGAGTATAAATAGTGGAAATCAGTCGCTGACCAAACGCGTTGTACAGGGCGTTATCGACATCCGCCATGCTGATCCCCAGACGGCTGGCGCTGTCGCGATCAACATTGACATACGCCACCAGCCCTTTGTCCTGCCAGTCGCTGGAGACATCAGAAAGCTGTGGCAGTTGCTGGAGTTCTTCCATCAACTGTGGCACCCAGGTACTGAGCGCATCCAGTGAGGTGGCCTGCAAGGTAAACTGGTACTGGGTGCGGCTGACCTGAGTATCAATAGTCAGATCCTGCGTTGGTTGCAGGAAGAGATCGACGCCCGGCACTTTATCTACCGCCGTTTGCAGACGGGCGATGACTTTTTGCACCCGATCATCACGTTCATCCAACGGTTTGAGGTTGATTTGTAAACGTGCACTATTCAGCGACGGGTTAGTGCCATCAACGCCAACAAATGAGGTCAGGCTTTGCACTGCCGGATCCTGCAAAATCACGTCCGCGACCTGGCGTTGTCGCTGGGCCATATTGGCAAAGGAGCTGGATTGCGGTGCCTGCAAAGTGCCCTGAATAATGCCGTTGTCCTGTACCGGGAAGAAACCTTTCGGAATGAACACCCATAAGAGAACGCTAAGCAGCAGCGTGCTGAGCGCCACGCTTAAGGTCAGCCACGGATGATTCAGCACCTTCGCCAGTCCACGACCATAGGCGGCGATTATCCTGTCGAACATTTTTTCCGAGGCACGGGAGAATCGGTTCTGTTTACGCAGCGACTCCTGGCTGAGCATCCGCGCGCACATCATCGGTGTCAGGGTCAGCGACACCACCGCTGAGATCAAAATCGCTACCGCCAGGGTAATAGCAAATTCGCGGAACAGTCGCCCGACGATATCGCCCATAAACAGCAGTGGAATCAACACCGCAATCAGCGAGAAGGTCAGCGAGATAATGGTAAAGCCGATTTCACCCGCGCCTTTGAGCGCCGCCGCCAACGGTTTTTCGCCTTTTTCGATATAGCGGGAAATGTTTTCGATCACTACGATGGCGTCATCGACCACGAATCCGGTGGCGATAGTTAACGCCATCAGTGTCAGGTTATTGATTGAAAAATCGAGAAACACCATAACCGCAAAAGTGCCGATTAACGACAGCGGTACAGCAACACCGGGAATGATGGTCGCCGGAATATTGCGCAAAAACAGGTAGATGATCATGACTACCAGCGCGATAGCCATCATCAATTCAAACTGAGTATCATCGACGGATGCGCGAATATTGGTGGTGCGATCGGAAAGCACTGTCACCTTCACCGATTTCGGCAGACTCTCGGTGAGCTGTGGCAGCATCTGCCGGATGCTGTCGGCGGTGGAGATAATGTTAGCACCGGGCTGGCGCTGAACATTCATCACAATGGCCTGTTCTTTGTTCGCCCACGCGCCGAGCCAGCTGTTTTCTGCTCCTTGCTCTACGGTTGCGACATCGCCCAGACGAATCGGTGCGCCGTTCTGGTAGGCGATGATTAGCTGGCGATACTCTTCGGCGGATTGCATCTGGTCGTTAGCGGAAAGCGTGACCGCACGGGAAGGGCCGTCGAGGCTACCTTTTGCCGAGTTGACGTTAGCTCCGGTAATGGCGGTGCGCACGGTTTCGCTGGTCAGGCCGAGGGCGGCAATCGCCTGGGCGTTAAGTTTGACGCGAACAGCCGGACGCTGACCGCCGGAAAGCGTCACCAGTCCGACACCGGAAATCTGCGAGATTTTCTGCGCGACGCGGGTTTCCACCATATCTTCTACCTGGGTCATCGGCATGGCGGTTGAGGTGACGGCGAGCGTCATGATCGGCGGATCTGCCGGGTTCACTTTGCTGTAAACCGGCGGGTTAGGCAGATCGCTCGGCAACAAGTTGGTCGCAGCGTTAATCGCGGCCTGCACTTCCTGCTCGGCGACATCGAGCGGTAATGTTAGCTGGAACTGCAAAGTGATAACTGACGCACCGCCGGAACTTTGCGACGACATCTGTTTCAGGCCAGACATCTGCCCGAACTGGCGTTCGAGCGGCGCGGTAACGGCAGAGGTCATGACATCCGGGCTGGCACCTGGGTAGAGCGTGACCACCTGAATGGTCGGATAGTCCACTTCCGGCAGCGCCGAAACGGGCAGGGCGCGATAACCGATAATCCCGGCGAGTAAGATCGCCACCATCAGCAGCGTGGTGGCCACAGGACGCATAATAAACAGGCGCGACGGGCCGCCTGTGCTGCTCGGGGGTAACACCTGCATCAGGAGCGTGCTCCTTTTTTCGCGTATTCGCGGCTGGTGGCTTTCTCTTCCGGAGTAGTGGCGCTCTGGGCTTCCACCACTTCCACTTTCGCCCCTTCGGTCAGGCGATCAATGCCGTCTGTCACCACGCGATCGCCCGCAGAAATACCTGCACGGATCACCACTTTCTGACTGTCCTGAATGCCCGGCGTCACCAGATGTTTGCTGACCTTGTTTTCGCTACTCAGCACCCAGACAAAATGGCCTTCATTGCCCATTTGCAGGGCGGCCGTTGGGATCACTACGGCGTTTTGTTCGGTGTCGACTAACATGCGCGCGTTAACAAACTGATTGGGAAACAGCGCATCATCCTGATTATTAAAGCGTGCTTTCACTTTAATCGTACCGGTTGTGGCATCGATTTGGTTATCGAGGCTTAACAGCGTGCCTTCACTTAATTTCTTCGAATTGGTGCGATCCCAGGCTTCTACCACCAGCGGTTTTCCGGCTTTTTGCGCCTGCACTACAGTAGCGATATCGCTTTCCGGCAGGGTAAAGACTAAATCGATAGGATGCGTCTGGGTGATCACCACAATTCCGGTGGTATCACCACTGGAGATTTGGTTACCAACATCAACCTGCTTGAGACCAACGCGACCATCGACTGGTGCGGTGATGCGGCTCCAGTCGAGTTGCAGCTGCGCGCTGGCGACGCTTGCTTCATCAGCCTTAATGGTGCCTTCGGTTTCACTGACCAGCGCCTGTTGGGCATCCAGCTCCTGACGGGAGACGAGATTGGTTTTTGCCAGTTGCTGATAACGCGCCAGATCACGGCGGGCGTTAGCAAGCGTGGCTTTATCTTTTGCCAGTTGGCCCTGGGCTTGTGCTAATGCAACTTTGAACTGGCTGGGGTCAATTTCTGCCAGTAAATCGCCTGCTTTGACCTGCTGGCCTTCCTGGAAATGTAACGCCATCAGTTGACCGTCCACGCGGCTGCGCACCGTAACAGTATTAGCGGCGGTAATGGTGCCAAGCCCGATGAGGTAACGCGGAACTGCCTGTTCTACGGCGGTCGCCGCCTGAACCGGGGCTAATGGGCCGGAACGCATACCACGGCGACCACCCGCTGGCGATTGCTGCGCTTGTTTCGTCGCCCCTGGGGCTGCACTCTGGGAGTCATTGCGGCCTTGCCAGAACCAGAATGCGGCGATGGCGGCGATAACCACCACGATTACGATTACCCAACGGGATTTATAACTGCCTTTCATCGTTAAGAGTTTCTCTTCCTGAAACGTTTCGCGGAATGATACTAGTGTAGCCAGCCAATAAGGGAGAAAAATGGAGGAATTATGAAACACTATCGGGAATCGTCTGAATGGCGGGCACATTTGCGAGCACGCATCCAGTAATAACACAGGAAACTATTTTATCTACGCGTTAGCGATAGACTACATACAGGGCGAAAGGAGGTAAGCCGCAGATTTCAGCCGGATGCTGAAACGGGAAAGCCCCTCCCGAGGAAGGGGCCTTAAATAAGGAAAGGGTCATGATGAAGCTACTCATCATCGTGGTGCTCTTAGTGATTAGCTACCCAGCATACTAAGACTACCAGGGCGGGGGAAACCCCGCTCTACCCTCACTCCTGAAAGTATGCCTTCACGATAAGATTGTCAATCCGCAGGCTTTGCCGTCTGCGATCCTGCCAGCAAAAATTCTTTGCGAGACGTTACGCAATAATCACACTGGAAACTATTTTATCTGCAAGTCAGCGATAGACTAAGTGCATGGCGAAAGGAGGTAAGCCGACGATTTCAGCGGGACGCTGAAACGGGAAAGCCCCTCCCGAGGAAGGGGCCTTAAATAAGGAAAGGGTCATGATGAAGCTACTCATCATCGTGGTGCTCTTAGTGATTAGCTACCCAGCATACTAAGACTACCAGGGCGGGGGAAACCCCGCTCTACCCTCACTCCTGAAAGTATGCCTTCACGATAAGATTGTCAATCCGCAGGCTTTGTAGTCTGCGATCCTGCCAGCAAATATTCTTTGCGAGTCGTTACGCAATAATCACAGAGGAAACTATTTTATTCACGCGTTAGCGATAGACTGCATTCAGGGCGAAAGGAGGTAAGCCGATGATTTCAGCGGGACGCTGAAACGGGAAAGCCTCTCCCGGAGAAGAGGGCTTTTAATAAGGAAAGGGTTATGATGAAGCACGTCATCATACTGGTGATACTCTTAGTGATTAGCTTCCAGGCTTACTAAGAACACCAGGGGGAGGGGGAAACCTCTCCCTAACCCTCACTCCTGAAATTATGTCACTCCGCCCTTAGTGTCAATCGACGGCTCTCCGTTCTTGCGAGGCGAATAGCAAAATTTTCTGCGCCGCCGGGCCTAATTCTGAAAGTTTCTTCGTTTGCTCTTATTTCATTATTGCAGTCGGTATGATACCGGACCTCGATAATTCTCTAAGAAAGGATTTCTTATGAGCGAACAAATCACGTTTGCCACCAGCGATTTTGCCAGTAACCCGGAACCACGTTGCCCCTGCATTTTGCTGCTGGATGTTTCTGGTTCTATGAACGGTAGACCTATTAATGAACTTAACGCCGGATTGGTTACCTTTCGTGATGAACTGCTTGCTGATCCGCTGGCTTTAAAAAGAGTGGAACTCGGCATTGTGACGTTCGGCCCGGTGCATGTGGAACAACCCTTTACCAGCGCCGCTAATTTTTTTCCGCCCATCCTGTTTGCCCAGGGCGATACACCAATGGGTGCGGCCATTACCAAAGCCCTGGATATGGTAGAGGAGCGGAAACGTGAGTATCGTGCAAATGGTATTTCGTATTATCGCCCGTGGATTTTCCTGATTACCGATGGTGCACCAACCGATGAGTGGCAGGCTGCAGCCAACAAAGTGTTTCGGGGGGAAGAAGATAAAAGGTTTGCTTTCTTTTCCATCGGTGTTCAGGGGGCGGATATGAAGACGCTGGCACAAATCAGCGTTCGTCAGCCTTTGCCTCTGCAAGGATTACAATTCCGTGAACTGTTTAGCTGGTTATCCAGTTCGCTGCGTTCGGTTTCCCGCTCCACGCCGGGAACGGAAGTTGTGCTGGAAGCGCCAAAAGGCTGGACGTCAGTGTGAGCTGGCGTCTGGTTTATGCATCCGCTGTTGGAACGTCGCACATTAGCGCTGATTTACCTTGTCAGGATGCCTGCCAGATGCAGGTTGCCTGGTTAAACGATCAGCAACCATTACTGGTGATGTTTCTTGCTGATGGTGCAGGCAGCGTCTCGCAGGGTGGCGAAGGCGCGATGCTCGCCGTCAATGAAGCGATGGCTTATATGTCGCAAAAAGTGCAGGGTGGGGAATTGGGGCTTAATGATATCCTCGCCACGGATATTGTGCTGACTATTCGTCAGCGACTTTTTGCCGAGGCGGAAGCCAAAGAATTAGCAGTTCGCGATTTTGCCTGCACGTTTCTGGGATTGATTTCATCGGCTAATGGCACCTTGATTATGCAGATTGGCGATGGCGGCGTGGTGGTGGATTTTGGTCACGGTCTGCAATTGCCGCTTACGCCGATGGTGGGTGAATATGCCAATATGACGCACTTCATTACCGATGAAGATGCCGTTTCCAGACTGGAAACTTTCACCAGCACTGAGCGTGTGCATAAAGTTGCAGCATTTACGGATGGTATCCAGCGACTGGCGTTAAATATGCTGGATAATTCTCCTCATGTACCTTTCTTTACCCCGTTTTTCAATGGACTGGCGTCAGCAACGCAGGAACAACTCGATTTATTACCTGAATTGTTAAAGCAGTTTTTGTCCAGCCCGGCGGTAAACGAGCGTACGGATGATGATAAAACGTTGGCACTGGCGCTGTGGTTACCATGAAACCCACTTTATATACTGCTACTGGTGAGTGCGTTACGCCAGGCCGTGAACTGGGCAAAGGCGGTGAAGGCGCGGTTTATGATATCAATGAGTTTGTCGATAGCGTCGCCAAGATTTATCACACGCCGCCACCCGCCTTAAAACAGGACAAACTTGCCTTTATGGCTGCGACAGCTGACGCGCAATTGTTGAATTATGTCGCCTGGCCGCAGGCAACGCTTCACGGTGGACGAGGCGGAAAAGTTATCGGTTTTATGATGCCAAAAGTTTCTGGTAAAGAACCGATTCATATGATCTATAGCCCGGCACATCGTCGTCAACGTTACCCTCATTGTGCGTGGGATTTTCTACTCTATGTTGCGCGCAATATTGCTTCATCTTTTGCTACGGTTCACGAGCACGGGCACGTCGTGGGTGACGTAAACCAGAACAGTTTTATGGTAGGTCGCGACAGCAAAGTGGTACTGATTGATAGCGACTCCTTTCAGATTAACGCCAATGGCACACTGCATTTATGCGAAGTCGGCGTGTCGCATTTTACGCCGCCAGAGCTACAAACCTTGTCGTCATTTGTCGGCTTTGAACGCACAAAAAATCACGATAATTTTGGCCTTGCGTTGCTGATTTTTCACGTCTTGTTTGGTGGCCGGCATCCTTATTCTGGTGTGCCGCTTATCTCTGATGCGGGTAATGCGCTGGAGACGGATATTACCCATTTCCGTTATGCCTACGCGTCAGATAATCAGCGACGTGGTTTAAAACCGCCGCCACGATCGATTCCGCTATCGATGTTACCGAGTGATGTTGAAGCCATGTTTCAGCAGGCATTCACGGAAAGTGGCGTGGCAACCGGGCGTCCGACGGCTAAAGCGTGGGTAGCGGCACTTGATTCTCTGCGCCAACAGTTAAAGAAATGTACCGTTTCGGCAATGCATGTTTATCCCGGTCATTTGGCTGACTGCCCATGGTGTGCGCTGGATAATCAAGGTGTTATCTATTTTATTGATCTCGGCGAAGAGGTCATTACCACCGGCGGGGATTTTGTGCTGGCAAAAGTCTGGGCGATGGTGATGGCGTCAGTAGCACCGCCAGCATTGCAACTGCCATTACCCGATCATTTCCAACCGACTGGCAGGCCGCTTCCTTTAGGCCTGTTACGGCGCGAATACATCATTCTGCTTGAGATCGCACTGTCAGCATTATCGCTGCTGCTTTGCGGCCTTCAGGCAGAACCGCGTTATATTATTTTGGTTCCTGTGCTGGCGGCTATCTGGATTATTGGCAGTCTGACAAGCAAAGCGTACAAAGCAGAAGTTCAGCAACGCCGTGAGGCATTTAATCGTGCGAAAATGGACTATGACCATTTAGTCCGCCAGATCCAGCAGGTAGGCGGCCTGGAAGGTTTTATCGCCAAACGGACGATGCTCGAAAAAATGAAGGACGAAATTCTCGGGTTACCGGAAGAAGAGAAACGCGCTCTGGCAGCACTTCATGACACTGCAAGGGAACGGCAGAAGCAGAAGTTTCTGGAGGGATTTTTTATTGATGTTGCCTCTATTCCCGGCGTTGGCCCTGCGCGTAAAGCGGCGTTACGGTCTTTTGGTATTGAAACAGCCGCAGATGTTACCCGTCGTGGCGTTAAGCAAGTGAAAGGGTTTGGCGACCATCTGACCCAGGCGGTTATCGACTGGAAAGCGAGTTGTGAACGCCGTTTTGTGTTCAGGCCGAATGAAGCGATAACGCCTGCAGACAGACAAGCGGTACTGACTAAAATGGCCGCCAAACGACATCGGCTGGAATCGACGTTGACTGTCGGCGCGACAGAGTTGCAGCGATTCCGCCTTCAAGCTCCAGCACGGACCATGCCGTTGATGGAACCGTTACGTCAGGCAGCAGAAAAACTGGCCCAGGCGCAGGCAGATTTAAGCCGCTGCTGAGCCATTTTCTTTTAACGAAATACCACTTCCGCCCAGCGAGCCAGCCCGGCGGTGACGGAGCCAAAGTCATCGCCGCCTGCAATCGGAATGCCCGGCAACTGTTCTGCCAGCGCTTTTTTAATCAGCGGAGAACGGGCGCTACCGCCGGTCAGGTAGATAACGTCCGGTTTTTCCTGGGCGTTATCCAGGGCCAGTTGCACCTGTTCCAGAATCCGCGCCAGTGGCTGGCTGAGGGCGCTTTCCAGCCCTTGCTGGCTAATCAGCGTAGCCAGTTCATCGCTGATAAACGGCAGTGAGGCGCGGGTTTCCGCAGTGCTGGAAAGAGCAATTTTGCTCTCTTCTGCGCTACGCACCAGGCGATAGCTTAAACGCTGACGCCAGACTTTCTGTAGCAGGGCCACTTTTTCCGGTTCGCGGGCATCGCGTACCAGATCGTTAAGCAGACGACCGTTGGCACTACTGTAGAAATCACTTTGCGCAGGGACGTCGTTGATGGCAACCGCATTCCACCACGGCAGAATCGGCAGGGCGATGCCTTTTTCGGTTTCGCCACCCATGCCCAGTAACGGCATCAGGTTTTTAAACGCCAGTGCGATGTCCAGATCGTTACCGCCAATACGGCAACCACTGTGACCCAGCAGGCTGGCTTCACGATCGAGACGCGAACGCCACTGCGGCCCCATCAGCAGCAATGAACAGTCAGTCGTACCACCGCCGATATCCACCACCAGCACCCGTTTTTCTTCCTGCAAGGTGGCTTCGTAATCCAGCCCAGCCGCGACCGGCTCGTACTGGAATACCACGTCCCTGAATCCGGCACGCTTCGCCGCGCGTTCCAGAATCCCTTGCGCCTGGGCGTTTGCTTCATCGCCGCCCAGCCCCTGGAAGTTGATCGGGCGACCAATCACCGCCTGAGTAATCGCTTCTGGCAGCTGCGCCTGCGCCTGCTGGCGAATGTGCAACATCATTGCGCAGACCAGATCCTCAAACAGCGCTACCTGCTGCGGTTTTAAGCCGCTGGCACCGAGGAACGATTTTGGTGATTTCACAAACCACACTTCTTCTGGATCATCAATGTACTGTGCCAGTGAGGAAAGACCGAACTGCACGCTTTTCGCCGTAACATCGATATCTTCTTCGCGGTTATAACGAATCGCCCGACGTAACAGCGCCTGCGTTTCATCGTCGTCTGCCGGAACATCATGATGGCGGTACAGCCATTCACTTACTGCTTCACGCGTTGGCGCGCAAAGCATTGAAGGCAGCAGCGTGCTGTCGTTTTCCATTTTCAGTAATTGCGGTTTACCGTCACGCATGACCGCCACTGAACAGTTTGCTGTACCGTAATCAAAACCAATAAACACGAATTAATCCCCATGCCGGTGAAGAAGGGGCGTGACTTTAGCGAAATGTTGCCGTCGCGACAACCGGAATATGAAAGCAAAGCGTAGCGTCTGAATAACGTTTATGCTGAAAGCGGATGAATAAGGAGATGCGATGTATACCCTGAACTGGCAGCCGCCGTATGACTGGTCGTGGATGTTGGGATTTCTCGCCGCCCGTGCGGTGAGTGGTGTGGAAACGGTCGCTGAGGATTATTATGCCCGTAGTCTGGCGGTGGGCGAATATCGCGGCGTGGTGACTGCTATTCCGGATATAGCCCGCCATACTCTGCACATAAATTTAAGTGCAGGTTTAGAACCCGTTGCCGCTGAGTGTCTGGCGAAAATGAGCCGCCTGTTTGATCTGCAATGTAACCCGCAGATTGTTAACGGTGCGTTGGGCAAGTTAGGCGCGGCGCGGCCCGGATTGCGTTTACCCGGCTGTATTGATGCTTTTGAGCAGGGTGTGCGGGCGATTTTAGGCCAACTGGTGAGCGTGGCGATGGCGGCAAAATTGACTGCCAAAGTTGTACAGCTTTATGGCGAACGGCTGGATGATTTTCCGGAGTATATCTGCTTCCCCACGCCTCAGCGGCTGGCAGCAGCCGACCCGCAGGCATTAAAAGCGTTAGGCATGCCGTTGAAACGGGCAGAGGCACTGATTCATCTGGCAAATGCGGCGCTGGAGGGCAGCTTACCAATGACAATTCCGGGCGATGTGGAGCAGGCGATGAAAACGCTGCAAACTTTTCCGGGTATCGGGCGCTGGACGGCGAATTATTTCGCTTTGCGTGGCTGGCAGGCGAAAGATGTTTTTCTGCCGGATGATTATCTGATTAAACAGCGATTTCCGGGGATGACACCGGCACAAATCCGCCGTTATGCCGAGCGCTGGAAGCCCTGGCGTTCTTATGCGCTGTTGCATATCTGGTATACGGAAGGCTGGCAACCAGACGGAACGGACGAATTGTAGGCCTGATACGTCGCATCAGGCAATGGGCAAACGCTCCCTCAGTTAATCGCGAAATAACTGCTATTCACCAGCAAATCCAGCGGTTGGGCATCGGCAATCACATCACCATAAATCAGATCGACGCCGATGCCAGAAAGCGTATCCATCACTAAGGGTAAAACGACTGGCCCGGCGATGGTTTTCATCCCGAGTCGCTGAGCGTGCCCCTGAATAATCGTAATCAGCATCTCATCCATCAAATTACCCTGCACGTTGGCGCATAACTCACCATCAAGTAGCAGGTAATCTGCCATATTCGCTTTCAGCGAGTTGAAGATTTGCAGATCGCGGCCCACCTGGCTGAGCACTATCCGACATCCCGCCAGCCGCAGTTTTTGCACGCTTTCTGCGTGATCTAAAATCGCTTCAGCCGGAATAATCAGGTGTAATAACCGTGGTGGTAGAGGGCTATTTTCCAGCTGCTCAAGCAGATCATTCACCAGCGTGGCGCTACTCAAACCGGCAACGGAAAGGGGGAGGGCGATGCTTATGCCTTTACTGGCAACCGCTTTTGCGGCCAGCTGGAAAAATTCGTGGAATACCCGTCGGTCAAGAGCATGGCTAAGTGCCGGATCGCTGAAGCTACGACGAAATTTTTGTTCATCAATAATCTCGCCTTCGCAACTCCAGAGTTTAAGCGAAATCAGCCACAAATTACGCGCTTCCGGGATCCGCGGCGAAGCGACACCGTGGGCCATCATCATCAACTGATTCTCTTTAATCATCCGCCACTGTTCATCAAGCGACATCGCCGCCCGTTCGCTATGTGCGGCAGCTTGCTGTGGTTCGTAAACCGTCACCCGGCCCCGTCCACCATTTTTGGAGGCATAACAGGCGATATCAGCCTGCGACATCACTTCTGCCGCCTGATGATTGTTGTCATCAATCAAGGTAATCCCGGCACTGGCACCTACCCGATGCACACGGCCTTCCCATATAAAGTGATAATCATTCACGGCACTGATAATGCGTGTAGCGATAAAACGCGCACTTTCGATATTACAGTCTGGCAACAGTAGACCAAATTCATCACCACCGAGTCGCGCCAGCACGTCGCTGGAGCGCAGCATACTCAGCATCAACGACGCCAGTTCGCGCAGCAAAGCGTCGCCCGCCGCATGCCCGGCGCTGTCATTCACCGCTTTAAAGCGATCAAGATCGATAAACACCAGGGCATGTCGCTGATGTGTACTGTTTACCGTTTGCAGCAGCATACGCAGTTGCTTCTCAAAACTGGCGCGATTGGCGAGATGCGTCAGTGCATCATGGGAGGCGCTGTAGCTCAGCTGGCGCAGCATTTTGCGTGATTCGGTAACGTCCTGAATCACCAGAACCGAACCAATATTGCTGCCGTCCAGAGTACTTAACGGCGTAATACTGTAATGCACGTCGTAGCTGCCGCCGCTCCGGCAGTGCAACACCACATCTTGTTCAATCGCGGAACGTGAGGTGTCGGCACTGTAAATGTTCTCCATCAGGGGACCATTGTCGCCAAAGGTAATATGCAACACCGTCAGGAGCGGAACACCTAATGCTTCTTCCTGCGTCCAGCCGCTCATCTTCTCCGCCACTGGATTCATAAAGGTAATTTTCATTGCCATATCAATACAGACCACGGCTTCGCCGATGGAGTCCAGCGTTATGTGCAGGCGCTCTTTTTCCTGAAACAATGCCTCGTTAAGCTGTTTAACCTCAGTCATATCCATATTAATGCCGAGCAGGCGTTCGACTTCGCCTTCTTTATTCAGTACCCGGTTGGCGAGGGCGCGGATATGGCGAATACCGTCTTTTACGGTAATGCGAAATTCCAGTTTAAAGGGCGAGCGTGATTGCAACGAATCACGAATCACTTTTTCGGCATGCTGGCGATCTTCCGGCAGCACGCACTCGTACCACACCTGCCAGTTCGGTTTGATATGTGGAGGAATTTCATACAGCTCGAACATCCGCTTATCCCAGCTAAAAATATTCGGCTTCAACTCCCACTCCCAGATGCCAATCCCGCCCGCTTCGTTAGCCAGCGTGATGCGCTCCATAAGTTGCTGATTCACCTGTTCGGTGCGTTTTAGCTCGTTAATGTCTTCAATCTGAGCGATAAAATAGAGCGGCGTGCCATCCGTGTGGCGCACCAGTGAGACGGCAAGCAACGCCCAGACAACATCGCCATTGCGGTTGTAGTAGCGTTTTTCCATTGAATAGGTGTTTATTTCACCGCTTATCAGCTTTTCAACCTGTTGGAGATCTTTATTGAGATCCTCCGGCCAGGTCAGTTGCTGAAAGGTGAGTCCGCGCAGCTCTTCCTGACTGTACCCGAGAAACTGGCAGAGCGCTTTGTTGGTTTGCAGCCATTGTCCCTCGGTGCCCACTAACGCCATACCGATAGCGGAATATTCCATGGCGTTCCGAAAACGGGTTTCGCTTTCGGAAATGTGTTTGCGTTCCGCACGAAAGGCATACATCACCATCGTCATGATGTTGGCGGGCAGCAGGATCAGCAAAAACGGTAGCCACGGCATATGGCTCATCAGGTATGTACGCGGCGTAGCAAGCAGGGAGGGATCCGCGGCCATCATCAGCGACACCATCATCACCGTGGTAAGGAAGATCAAAAAGGCTTCCATTCGTGGCAGGCGCACGGCGCTCCACATCAACAGCACAATAATGAAAGTAAAAGGCCACGGCAGATACAGCATCGAAAGCCAGCTTAACGTCAGTGTGATGGCTAACGTGAGCAGCGACTCAAAAAGCAACCGTGGGTTGCGATGGCGCAGCAGATAGTGTGGTTTAAATAACAATCCCAGCGGCACCAGTGCCAGAGCGCCGATGGATTCTGACAGTACCCATATCAAAAATGCCCTGAGAGGATCGTCTCCGGCCGTCAGCAGGACAACCAGACCCCCCCCCAACAGAGGCGGAACAATGGCGCTGCCGAGTGCCAGACGCAGCCAGTCAGCCAGATTTTGCAAGGGGTTATACCACGGCAGCAATTTACGTAGCAGCACTGCCCCGACCACGGCTTCAACAATATTGATGGTCGTCCAGGTCATGTTCAGCGAGCTGGTGGAAAAAAGCAGGATGGATGCGGCGATATTTCCCAGCGAACAGCTCAGCGCAATTCCCGGCCACATGCGCCCGGCATGGCGATAAAACGCCACCATCATGATGGACGTCGGGAACCACAGTGGGGCGAGTTGGGTGCCAAACTGCGAAAGCTCAAGCGAGAAAAGGGTAAAGATAAACGAGACTAAACCTAAACTGACCAGGTGAAGCAGCGGGTGGGGCAGGGCAATTAATACATGCTGTGATTGTTTGCTCATTACCGCTTTATCCGCAAGACCAGGTCGCCAGTATTCGTTTCTGTGTTTATGCTAGTACAAAAGTTTTACATTTTATATGCGAATTGCTCATAAAGTGACGTAAAGGCGGATAATTTGCGCAACTGCGTATAACATTTTTTACCTTACATAAAACTGATCAACGTAATTTGCCACCGGGAATTCTTTGTCAACAATTAACTCTGAGCGCGCGGCAACGCTATTCGACTGGTATCAGACGGATGAAATCCCTATAATTGCCGCGTTTGGCGCTTCGTCGCCCCCTTCCTAACATCCAGGTTAATCAGGTCGCTAAATATATGACTGATCAGTCTCATCAGTGCGTCATTATCGGTATCGCTGGCGCATCGGCTTCCGGCAAGAGTCTTATTGCCAGTACCCTTTATCGTGAATTACGTGAGCAAGTCGGTGATGAACACATCGGCGTAATTCCCGAAGACTGCTATTACAAAGATCAAAGCCATCTGTCGATGGAAGAACGCGTTAAGACCAACTACGACCATCCCAGCGCGATGGATCACAGCCTGTTGCTTGAGCATTTACAAGCGTTGAAACGCGGCTCGGCAATTGACCTGCCGGTTTACAGCTATGTTGAACATACGCGTATGAAAGAAACGGTGACGGTTGAGCCGAAGAAGGTCATCATTCTCGAAGGCATTTTGTTGCTGACGGATGCGCGTTTGCGTGACGAACTTAACTTCTCCATTTTCGTTGATACCCCGCTGGATATCTGCCTGATGCGCCGCATCAAGCGTGACGTTAACGAGCGTGGGCGTTCAATGGATTCCGTGATGGCGCAATATCAAAAAACCGTGCGCCCGATGTTCCTGCAATTCATTGAGCCTTCTAAACAATATGCGGACATTATCGTGCCGCGCGGCGGGAAAAACCGCATCGCGATCGATATATTGAAAGCGAAAATAAGTCAGTTCTTTGAATAAGCTTGATAAATTGTGTACCGTTCAGTGATAACCTGGTATGCCCTTGACGTAATTGGCGTTAAGGGAGTGATGCGCGAAAGGAGAAAATGCCATGCGTCTGTGTGACCGAGATATTGAAGCCTGGCTTGATGAAGGCCGTTTGTCGATCAACCCACGTCCGCCAGTGGAGCGTATTAACGGCGCGACGGTGGATGTACGCCTGGGCAATAAATTTCGTACCTTCCGTGGTCACACGGCAGCGTTTATCGATCTGAGCGGTCCCAAAGATGAAGTGAGCGCCGCGCTTGACCGCGTGATGAGCGATGAGATCGTTCTCGACGAGGGCGAGGCGTTCTATCTTCACCCAGGAGAGCTGGCGCTGGCGGTGACG